>Ga0137415_10008406_pt1 | contig 10231 bp, 6 predicted proteins | sample CZODoug3_1_1_16f_FD_183082 | JGI IMG/M metagenome (GOLD analysis project Ga0137415, IMG submission 183082) | Vadose zone soil fungal communities from Angelo Coast Range Reserve, California, USA - CZODoug3_1_1_16fungal (Hybrid Assembly) | ecosystem: Environmental > Terrestrial > Soil > Vadose... | reverse complement strand
GCATTCGATCAAGGTCATCCGGCGCGATCTGGGCCACCTGCCTCTGGAGACGCAGACGAAAGTGCTTGCCGCGAATGCATGCAAGCTGTACGGCCTCGACATGTCGGCGCTCCCGGCCGGCATTTCCACAGCGGCGCAGGCGGCGCAGGCGGCGGCCTAGTCCATCGTCGTCGCTCGGAAAAGACTACCGTCGTTTTCCTGCATGGAGCTCCAGAAGCGCTTCGGTCGCAGCTTGGGCCCTGCGTTTGGATCTTGAAGGGAGACGTCGATGGCAGCGAGGGCACTTCGTGTTGACCCTGTTTCACCACCCTACTCACCCGAACTACAGGCGGTGTTCGACCGCGTCATGCCTCCCGGGACTGCGCCGCTGGCGCTGTTCACGACGCTGGCCCGAGTGCCACGCGTCTACGACCGCTTCCGTGCCGGCAGCCTCCTCGACCGCGGCCCGATCTCACTGCGCCACCGCGAGATCGTAATCAACCGCACCTGCGCGCGCTGCGGCTGCGCCTACGAGTGGGGAGTGCATATTGCATTCTTCGCCCAACGCGTCGCCCTGACGCCCGAACAGATACGCGCGACGGTGTGCAGTGATGCGGACGACTCTGCCTGGAGCGACGAGGAAAGGCTGCTTATCCGGACGGTCGATGAGCTGCACGACTCGGCGAACCTCTCTGACGAGGTGTGGGATGCGCTTGCTACGACCTTCAGTGTCGAACAAATCTTCGAGCTGATCGCGCTGGTCGGCTTCTACCATACGGTATCGTTCTTTGCCAACGGCCTGAGGCTCGCGCCCGAGCCCTACGGTGTACCGTTTCCTCCGCCCCGAGAAACTTGATTCGGCGAGGCGTTAATCTTGGCTACCTCACGAAGCCGCGCACAATGTCGTCTTCTCCGAACGCACCTCTAGTACCGGCCAACGCGGATCGCGCGTCTCTTTCCCGGGCCGAGTCGTATCGATGGGTGGTGCTCGGCGTTGCCGTCACGGCGCAAATGACGGCTTCCATGGTATCGCTGGGCGTCTACGTTCTCGTTCCGTTTTGGCAGTCGGCGTATCACCTCTCGCAAGCATCCGCCGCGCTCGCCGTCTCGGCTATGAACTTCGGCCAGATCCTTGTGATGGTCCGCCTGGGGTTGGCGATCGATCGCCACGGCGAGCGCCGCGTCGTCGCGCTGACGATGGTCGCAATGGGCTTGGCCGCGTTTGGCGCCGCGGCGTTTGCGTCGAATTCCTATCTCATGTTGTTGTTGTTTCTGGCCGCGCTCGGGGCAGGCAACGCCTCCGTTCAGCCCGGCGGAACGCGGGCGATCTTGCGGTGGTTTCCGCCCCCACTGCGCGGAATGGCGACAGGCGTCCGGCAAGCGGGCCTTCCGCTGGGGGCGCTACTCGCCGCCCTCACGCTTCCGGTGTTGGCGGTGAAGTTCGGGTGGCCGGTGGCGGTCTGCGTTGCAGGCGGTGTCGGAATCGCCGGCGGCGTGCTCTTTGGAATCTTCTATCGAGACGGCATCGGCCAGGCGGCAAGTGAAACGCCGAGCGCGCCCCCGAGTTTACGAGAGTTGGTCAAAATGCTCGCCAGGGTCTCCGCTCTCTGGCCCGTGCTGATCGCGGGGGTGGCGATGGTGTCGTTCCAGTTCACCTTCTCCACCCATGTTCTTATTTTCCTGACGAGCCGCCTTGAGATTCCGATCGTGACCGCCGCTTTCTTCTTCGCGTTCGCGCAAGGCGTCGGGATCGCGGGCCGCATTGCCCTGGCCTGGATCAGTGATCGTCTCTGGCCCGGCAAGCGGATTCGCTCCCTGAAATGGACGATGTTCGCTTGTGCGCTCGCCGTTGTTGCGCTCATGCTGCTGCCTGCTCAATCGCCGGACTGGCTTCTCGTGGCGATCTTCGCGGCGCTCGGACTCTTCGGCATAGGGTGGTACCCATTGTGGCTCGTCGAAGTCGCGGAGATGGCGCCGCAGACCGCCGTCGCGTCGACCGTCGGTTTCGCGATGACCTTGAACATGATCGCCATCACGCTGATGCCGCCGATCTTCGGGCTCGTCGTCGATCTCTCGAACTATCGAGCAGCGTGGACCTTGCTCGTCGCGATCCTGGTTCTCGGCGCCGTGCAGCTCCGCGGCTCGGCGACTCGTAGAGCCGTTTGATGGGTAGGCGCGCCGGGCCTGATGTCAGGGAATTTTCACGCGCGATGATCTCCGTGCTTCTGCTGGCCGTCTCGGCCCCGTTCGCGTCGGCGCAAACGTTCGCCGAGCTGGCATCAGACGGGGGCCCTTCACGCCATCAACGGCTGGTGCAGGCGGCGCAGAAGGAAGGCTCTTTGACCGTCTACACCTCCAACGCCGCACCAACGATTCAGGTTCTGAGCGCCGATTTCGAAAAGCGCTACGGCGTCCGCGTCAACGCGTGGCGCGCCTCCTCGGCCAAGGTGCTGCAGCGCGCGGTGGCGGAAAAAAGAGCGAACCGCTGGGACTTCGACGCGGTCAGCGTCTCTTCGCCGGAACTCGAAGCCCTGGTCCGGGAAAACCTTCTGCAGGAAGTCAATTCCGGCTGGCACAAGGAGATGCTGGAAGGCACCCTGCCCGCCCATCGAGGCTGGGCTCCGCAATTCATCAACGTTTTCGTGCAGGCGTACAACACACGTGCAGTCGGAAAGCAGGATCTGCCGAAGCGCTGGGCCGATCTGCTCGATCCCAGATGGAGAGGCAAGCTGGGCGTGGAAGCGAAGGCCGGCGAATGGTACTGCAGCCTGCTCAAGAACCTAGGCGAGGAAAAAGGCGCGGAGCTCTTCCGGCAGATCGCGGCGCGCAACGGCTTGTCGGTGCGCAGCGGCAATTCCGTTCTCGCCAACATGGTCGTATCGGGCGAGGTGCCGCTCGCCCTCACCGTTTACAGCCACATGATCGACGAGGCCCGGCAGCAGGGTGCGCCCGTCGACTGGTTTGCGATCGATCCGATGATAGCCCGCTCGAACGGCATAGGCGTTTCGCGCAAACCGCCTCATCCGAATGCCGCCTTGCTGTTCTATGAGTACACGATCGGCGATGCGCAGCCGCTGATGTTGAAGATGAATTACTTGTCGCCGGTGAGGAAACTCGCGTCGCCGCTGCGGGGCGCCACGATCCTGTTCGTCGACCCGGCGGCGGACGGCGCGGAAGTTGAACGTTGCGACAGGGCTTACGACGCGCTGATCAAGACGAAAAAGTAATAGTGGCAGATTCACCAACGATATCGCTCGCTCTCGGCGGCGGCGGCGCCCGGGGCCTCGCCCACATCGGCGTGATTCAGTGGCTAACCGAAAACGGCTACGACATTCGCTCGATCGCGGGCTCCTCCATGGGCGCTCTCGTCGGGGGAATTTACGCTACGGGCAAACTCGGGCTTTATGCGGAATGGGTGTTGGCGCTTGAGCGCATCCGCGTAGTTCGCTTGTTCGATCTGGCATTCGGTCGTGCCGGGCTTTTCAAGGGCGATCGCATCATGGGCGCACTGCGCGGGCTGATTGGCGAATTCGCCATCGAGGATCTACCAGTTTCGTTCACGGCGGTCGCAACCGACCTCGAGTCTGGCGAGGAAGTGTGGTTGCGCGAGGGCAAGCTGTTCGACGCGATCCGCGCCTCGATCGCGACCCCTCTAATCTTCACGCCCTTCGAATACCGCGGTCGAAAGCTGCTTGACGGCAGCTTGGTGAATCCGGTTCCGATTGAGCCCACTCTCAACGACACGACCGAACTGACTGTCGCTGTCAATCTGAGCGGCCCCATCGAGTTTACGCCGTCTCTACTCCCAAGCGCGCCAGTCCCTGACGGCAACGCCTATCGGCTGCGCATCCGTGCGTTCATCGAGAGCCTACACCTCTCTAGGGCGCGCGCTGCGCCTGAGCGCGGGATTTTCGACATTGCGTTCGCATCCATGGAAGCGATGCATAACACGATTGCACGCCTCAAGCTCGCCGCATACTCGCCCGACGTAACGGTAGAGATACCGCGCAATGCGTGCGGCTTTTTTGAGTTCTGGCGCGCGAAGGAGTTGATCGCGCTTGGCCGCGAACGTACCGCGCAGGCATTTGCAGCAATCGGGCACTGACGAACTCTTCGGGCCGTCGTCGAATATTCCGCGCCGGAACCAGAAAAAACCGGTGAAGCAAAGTGTGGGCATCAAAAATCGGATGTAAGGGTAACGCAAGAAATGAAAGCTCATTGAAAGCCTCGTGAAAGCTTCGTGAAAGCCTCGTGAAAGCCAGCCGGGGTTCGAAACTAGGTCGCTCCAGAATCTTCAGTTATTCGTCAACCTTCGCGCGTAGTCTGCGCAATTTCCAAGAGCGGAAACCGAGTGAACCATGGGACGTGTAAAAGGGACCCACATATTGGGAAAAAAAATTACCGTCAGGCTCCCTGAAGCCGCGGTCGAAAAGCTCGATGGGCTGGCATCAGAGTTGAACAGGAGCTCGAAATATAGGATCGAGGGACCATGGGATCGCTCCAAAGCGATTCGGTGGGCAATCGTGCGCGCAATTAAAGCCCTCGAGCGCGAACTCTAAAAGAACAATTAGGTTGGGTGGGTTGGAATGGCGGCAAGAGTTGTTGATGAGTGCCGAGAACATTCCATTCGCGTTGCAGTGACAAATAGATCCCGTGCGTTGAGCATTCGAAACGCTGATCAGGCGTGATCTGCAAATGCCGCTCAGGGATTTCCGGGGATATTTATGGGCTTTGACAAGAAATCGGCCTTGGTTGGCGCAGCCCTCGCCACCGCCGTACTGATCGTCGCTTTTGGACTCTATCTCGTTGGGTTCTCCAATGGGCCGTTGAGGGATGTTCCCGCGCCTTCCACACCCAATGGCCAAGGGGCCAAAGGATCCTCGGTGAAGACGCTGCCGCGCGCCCCCGGCGATTCCCTCGCGGCCCTTAGCGTGGAGTTGTCGGCTCAAGAATTCCAGAAATTCAAGGTCGAGCCTGCCAGGGAACACGATTTCAAGATTCAGCGCGAGGCGGTCGGCAATACCGACTTCAATCGTGAGATGTCGGTGGATGTGTTTGCGCCTTTCCCGGGGAAGATCATCACGCTCTTTGCCAAGGCGGGAGACGACGTGCAGAAGGGCGCGATGCTCTTCACGATCGACAGTCCCGACCTCGTTCAGGCGGAATCGACGCTGATCTCGGCGGCGGGAACGCTCAGCTTCACCACGCGCGCTCTCGAGCGCGCGAAACAGCTCTACGAGGTGCAAGGCGTCGCGCAGAAGGACGTGGATCAGGCGATCACCGAGCAGCAGGCGGCGGAGGGCGCGTTGAGGGCTGCGCGCGACGCCGCGCGCATCTTCGGCAAGACCGATGCCGAGATGGACCGCATCGTGGCGGAACGCAAGGTCGATTCCGTGCTCGCTGTGCACAGTCCCATCACCGGTCGCGTCACGGCCCGCAATGCCGCTCCGGGCCTGTTCGTGCAGCCGGGGAATGCGCCGGCGCCGTACACAGTGTCGGACATATCGACCCTGTGGATGCTCGCCAACGTCGCTGAGACGGATTTTCCGGTTCTCCATTTGGGGCAGGAGGTGGCGGTCGATGTCAAGGCTTACCCAGGCCGGCTGTTTCACGGCAAGATCGTCAACATCGGGGCATCGGTGGATCCGAACACCCGGCGGCTCCTGGTCCGCTCGGAAGTCCGGGATCCCAAGCATGAGCTGCGGCCCGGAATGTTCGCCACGTTCCTGATACACACCGGCAGAGCCATGCGTTCCACGGCCGTTCCGTTCGCAGGGGTGGTTCGCGAAAGCGCCGGCACCATGACAGTGTGGGTCACGACCGACCGCAAGCGTCTGGTCAGGCGCACAGTCAGGGTCGGCCTGCAGCAGGACGGGCTGCATCAGATTCTCGAGGGATTGAAGCCGGGGGAACTTGTCGCCACCGACGGGGCGCTCTTCCTCAATAACGCTCTTACCGCGGCATCGCGGTGAGCCTCCTCGAGATCAGGCCAGTTTCAGGCGATTCGGCGCCAGGGGAATGCTGAAAGCCTTGCTCACGTTCGCCCTGACCAGGCGTCCACTGGTCATTCTGGCCTTGGCGGTGCTGGTCGCGGGCGGGCTGGCTGCCTTCTCGAAACTCAACATCGAGGCCTATCCGAACCCGGCGCCCGTCATCCTCGAAATAACCGCCCAGGCGCCCGGCCTGTCGGCCGAGGAGATGGAACGCTACTACACCATTCCGATGGAGATCGGCCTCGCCACGACGCCGGGAGTGGACGTCATTCGCTCGACCTCGTTCTACGGTCTTTCGTTCGTCCGGGTGGTGTTCAACTACGGCGTCGATTACTACCTTGCCTACACGCAGGCGGCGATCAACCTGCAGCAGCGCGTCACTCTTCCGAACAACGTGCAGGCGACGATCCAGGGCTCGAGCCTCGTGGGCGAGATCTTCCGATACCAGCTGGTCGGTCCACCGCGCTTCGGACTGACCAATCTTCGCACGCTGCAGGACTGGGTCCTGCAACGCCGCTTGCTGGCGGTTCCGGGCGTGATCCAGGTGGTGACCTGGGGCGGGACGACCAAGACATACGACGTCGAAGTCGATCTGCACAAGATCGATGCCTACAACATCACGCTGCAGCAAGTGCTCGCGGCCATCGGCAACGGCAATATCAATGTCGGTGGCAGAACGATCAATGTCGGCCAGCAGTCGGTGAACGTCCGCGGCGTCGGCCTCATTCAAAGAATCGAGGATATCGAAAACATCGTCCTCGGGTCCCAGGCCGGAGGGATACCGGTGCTGGTGAAGGATGTCGCGAAGGTGTCGATCGGATATCTGCCCAGGCTCGGCAAGGCCGGTCGCGACGACGAGGACGACGTGGTCACGGGTATCGTAATCATGCACAGGACCCAGAAGACGAACGAGGTCCTGGCTCGCGTCGAAGCGGAAATCGAGAAGATCAACGGCGACGGCAGCTTGCCACCGGGAGTGCGCGCCGTTCCGTATTACGACCGGGGGACGCTCCTCTCGATCACGACCCGTACGGTGCTGCACAACCTTCTGTTCGGGTGCCTCCTGGTTTTCCTGATCCAATGGGTTTTCCTCGGTGACTTGCGCAGCGCCATCATCGTAGGGGCGAACATTCCCTTTGCGTTGTTCTTCACGGTCATCATCCTGGTCTCGCTCGGCGATTCGGCGAACTTGCTGTCCGTAGGCGCAGTCGACTTGGGCATCATCGTGGACGCATGCGTGATTCTCGTCGAGAACATCTTTCGTAACTACCAGATGAAAGAGGTCGATCGGCGCGAGTTTCTGAGCACCCAGCTCGCGCAGACCGAGGCGCGGAATTGGAGCGAGCGGCTGCAGATGATCTTCGCGAGCGGCCTGCAGGTCAATCAGGCGGTGTTTTACTCGACTGCAATCACTGTCGCGGGGTTCGTTCCGTTGTTCACCATGCAGGGGGTCGAGGGACAGATTTTCAATCCGATGGCCAGAACCTACGCCTACGCGCTGGCGGGGGCATTGATCGCCACGTTCACCGTTACTCCGGTGCTCGCGTCGTTTCTGCTCCCCGAGCACGTTCGCGAAACCGAGACGGTGGTGGTGCGTGCGCTGCGTGCGGCCTATGAACCGATTCTTCGCTGGACGCTTTCTCGCCGGGCCATCGTCGTTGCGCTCGGCGCGCTGTTCCTCGCTGTGGCCGGTTTGTTGTCCCTGCGGCTCGGGACTGAGTTCCTGCCTCACCTCGAAGAGGGCAACCTCTGGATTCGAGCAGCGATGCCGCCGACGATATCGCTGGAATCGGGCACCCCCTTCGTCGAGCGCATGCGCCAGATACTGCGCAGCCACCCGGAAGTCATCACTGTGGTGTCCCAGCATGGCCGTCCCGACGACGGCAGTGACGCGGCGGGCTTCTACAACGCGGAGTTCTTCGTGCCGCTGAAGCCCATGGACCAATGGACCCCGGGGCTGACGAAGGAGAAGCTGACGGAACAATTGCAAAAGGAATTCGCCGACGAGTTCACGGGCATTACGTTCAACTTCTCGCAATACATCCAGGACAACGTCGAGGAGCAATTGTCCGGCGTCAAGGGCGCGAACTCGGTCAAGATCGTCGGTCCCGACCTGGAGACTCTGGAAAAGATCGCGACCGAGGTGCTTTCGGTCATGGACGAGGTCAAAGGGGTCACCGATCTCGGCGTTTTCCGGGTTCTGGGCCAGCCTAACTTGGACATCATGGTAGACCGGACGAAAGCCGCCCGATACGGCCTCAACACCGGTGATATCAACAATGTCATTCAAGCGGCGTTGGGCGGGACAGAGGCGACGACGATTCTCGAGGGCGAGCGCCGATTCTCGCTGATCGTTCGCCTGGCACCGGAATACCGCAACAGCGTCGATGCGGTGCGCAACATCAAGGTCGGCTTTCAGACCGGTAGCGGCGTGAACGCTTACGTTCCCCTGAGAGAACTTGCGACGATAACCCTGGACACCGGCGCATCTTATATCTATCGTGAAAGCAACCAGCGGTTCATTGCCGTCAAATTCAGCGTCCGCGGCCGCGACCTGGGGAGCACCGTCGCCGACGCGCAGGACGAGGTCGCCCGGAAGATAAAGCTGCCAACGGGGTATCGGATCGAGTGGGCCGGCGAGTTCGGCTCGCTCCAGAAGGCGAAGGCACGCCTTGCAGTCATCGTTCCGATCAGCCTTATTCTGATCATCGTACTGCTCTACGGCCTGTTCAATTCCCTGCACGACAGCCTGCTCGCCCTGGTGGGCATCCCGTTCGCGATCGCCGGCGGTTTGCTGGGCCTGTATGCGTCCGGTCTCGACTTCAGCATTTCCGCAGCGATAGGATTCATTTCGGTGTTCGGAATTTCCGTCATGAACGGTATCTTGCTGATCAGCTACTACAACGAGGTCCGCCTGTCGGGGATGCATACAGTCGAAGCCATGTTCCACGCCGCGTCCCAGCGCATGCGCTCGGTGCTCATGACGGGACTGTCGGCGTGCATCGGCTTGTTTCCTGCCGCAATCTCGACCGGTATCGGCAGTCAGGTGCAGCGACCGCTTGCGACCGTGGTTGTGGGAGGTCTGTTCATCGGTCCTATCATGCTGCTCGTGGTCGTACCGGCGCTTTGCGTGGTGTTTCTCTCGAAGCGCGATCGCGCCGACATGGCGGCATCGGGCGGGGACGACTCGCAGACCAGGAGCGGCGAATGACGGTCGATCGATATTTGTCTATCTCCGCTTTGTGCGTTACGGGCTTGTTTTCAGGATGCGCGGCCGGGCCTGATTTTGAGCGTCCCGCCGCTCCGGCAGTCGGCGACTACACTCGAGAGCCTTTTTCGGAAAAGACCGTCTCGGCGGACGTTACGGCCGGCGAGGAACAAAAATTTGTGCGTGATCAGGCGATCTCCGCGCAATGGTGGACGCTCTTCCGGTCGCCGCAACTGAGCGCCCTTATCGAGAAGGCCCTGAAAAACAATCCCAGCGTGCAAGGGGCTCAGGCTGCGCTGCGTCAGGCGCAGGAGCTCGTTTACGCGCAGCAAGGCTATTACTATCCCACTGTTCAGGGCAACCTGTCGTCGAGCCGCCAGAGGACCTCGGCTACCGTTTCGCCTACGCTGAATTCAAACGAAAGGCTGTTCAACCTCCATACGGCCCAGGTGACCGTCGGCTACACGCCGGATGTGTTCGGCGGTCTCCGGCGACAGGTTGAGTCGCTGCAGGCGCAGGCAGACTCGCAGCGCTTTCTTCTCGAGGCGACTTACCTGACGCTGACGTCGAATTTGGTCGCCGCTGCCGTGCAGGAAGCGGGGTTGCGCTCGCAGATCGCTGCGGCAAGGGACATTATCGGATTCAACACCAAGTCGCTGGAGCTGCTGCGGCGGCAGTTCGCGGCAGGATTCGTTGCCGGTCTCGACGTGGCGGCCCAGGAGGCGGCGCTGGCGCAGGCGCAGCAGGCACTGCCGCCATTGCAGAAGCAATTGGAGCAAACGCGCAATCTGCTCGCAGCTCTGGCGGGGCGCTTTCCCGCCGAGGGTTCGGAGGAGATATTCGAACTCTCCGCATTGCGCTTGCCCGATGAGTTGCCGGTGAGCCTGCCCTCCAAGCTGGTCGAGCAGCGTCCCGACGTGCGCGCCGCCGAGGAGCAACTTCATGCCGCAAGCGCCGAGATCGGCCTCGCTGTCGCGAACATGCTCCCGCAATTCACGATCAGCGCGGCCAGAGGCGGCACCGCCACCGTGTTCAGCCAGATGTTCGCCGA
>Ga0137415_10008405_pt1 | contig 10231 bp, 9 predicted proteins | sample CZODoug3_1_1_16f_FD_183082 | JGI IMG/M metagenome (GOLD analysis project Ga0137415, IMG submission 183082) | Vadose zone soil fungal communities from Angelo Coast Range Reserve, California, USA - CZODoug3_1_1_16fungal (Hybrid Assembly) | ecosystem: Environmental > Terrestrial > Soil > Vadose... | reverse complement strand
CGTTTAGTGAAACTTACCGCAGTGGGGCTCACCGCGGGCTCACGTCTGGGCGTCCCGGGTCGAGCCTTATCTCATCCAGAGTCATTCGGTTGCGGTTATTGCGCCGACGATGCGACATGCTTGGTCTCGATGCTCAATTGTGAAACCGCGACTTGTGCAGCCGTCCCGGATTTGGCGGTCGTCGTAGCTTCTGCAATTGATGGGAGCGCGCTGTCCTCGGCCGTCGCGCGAGCCGCTCGATCTAACCAATCGCCGAGTGACTCAACCGCCTGTGCATCGACGTCGCGCACGAGCGGCTCGCTGCTCGCGGCGAAAGCGGCACCGGCCAATCGCTCGATGCCGCGCAGGTCAGGCAAGTGTGTCTGTCGCGGCAGCATCTCCATCTCAAAGAGGCTTAGTGCTTCGAAGTTGTCTGCCCGCGCGAGAGCCTCAACGGTGTGCTGTCTGTTCGCTGCAGCGTCCTTGGGCGATTTGAGAAGCGCAGCGATACTCCGCAGTGCGTCTGCCGAGGCGCTGCGAAGTCTGGTGATTGCCGATTCGGGCCATAGCACGCTGAAGACAAGTGTCATCACGACATTACCCAAGAGAATGCCGACCACACGGTCTCGCAGCACGGTCAAATCCGTGGCAGGCGAGTACGTTTGCAGCAACCCCATGAAGAACGCCAAAGCGATCTGCATGCCAGCGTAGGACAAGCGCTCACTGCTGGTGGTGACCCAACCTGCGAACAGCGCGACCACCGCAGTGAGCGCGCACAACTGTCCGATGTCAGTGAAGTGTGGAAGCACGAATACGATCGATAGTCCCGCAAGCAATCCACCGATGATCGCTCCCGAGAGTCGCAGCACGAGCTTGTGAACTGTTTCACCGACGCTCCCGAGCGCGACGAAGAAGACGGTCACGATCGAAGTCAGCAAGCCGGGCCAATCGAGCATCGTGTACACGCTGTACACGATCATGATCGCGAGAGTCGTTTTCAGCGCGAACTGCCAGTGAGCGGGATTGCTCAACGCATCGGGCACGAACAGCTGATGCCTCTTTTGCTCAGTGTGAGCAGGTTGATGCGCAGGTGTGCGAGAGAGCTCGCGTTGCAAATCAGCGAAGGCGTCAGTTGCTGCAAGTGCTTCCGGCATCGGCTCCGCTTCAGGAGGCGCTTCGGCCACGAGACTATGTCGCTCCAATGCGCCAAGGCAGCCTCGAGCCAGATAGGACAGACGTGTTCGCGCGGGCGGCGGTATTGGGTCCGGAAAGGCTTCGAGAATGACCAATGCTTCCAGCAACCGCTGAATCGCGAGCGGATTTCGCGACTTTTCGATGAGCGGCACCAGGATTGCGCGCCATTGCGCGAGCCGCCCACCGATTTCGCCACGGGTTAGCGCGGCTTCAAGATCTGTGAGGACCTTCCTAACGCCGCGCTCGGCCACGGCCGATGCCGCGGGACAGAAGAGCAGATTGATCAGCATTGTCACTGCCACGGGAACGACAACCACCACCCACAGCCACAGGGTCAGTCGCGTGAAGGCTTCCGGATTTGGCACTTGGTCGACCACCGACTGCATCGTCACGACGATGAAGCCGGCGAGGAAGGAAATGGGCCCAAGCGCAAAGGTGCGAGCGCTGAACATCGCCAGGAAGGTCGTCAGCGCCATCGCGGGCAGGCGGATTGCCGGATCGCCCAAGGAGATCTGCGCGAGACCCAGCGAGAAAATGACGCCGAGGGTGATGGCGAGCGACCCGGCCACGGCCATCCTCGCGGTCCCGGCTATGTCGTCCTTGCTCGTCAAGAAGACCATATAGGCCATGTACGCGGCAAGCGGAATGCGAAATGTCATCGCAATCGCAACCGTGATCGTGCAGGCCGCTGCGATACGCGCGATGGCGAGCCCGCGGCCTTCTCTTGGTGCGAGCTCCTGAGCAAGGAAGGCGAGAAACGGCGTACCGCGCTCCACGGGTCTAGCGAGGTTTGCCATGATGAACCACCCAGTTCAGATCGCGACCGACCTTGGGCAGATAGGCCTTCAGCGCCACTCGCGCAGCGAGCGCCGCCGCGAGGCCGACGAGGGCGCACACCATCCAGGAAGGAAAGTAAGAGCCCAAAATATTGCGCGAAGGATTCACGCCGCCATTCTGTGTGTGGTTGCCGGCGCCAGAGAGCCCCCCATTTGGGGGAGGCGTGTTTGAGCGCGCCAGCCAGACTGTGGCACTACGCGCTGCCGGTCGGTTCGAGGACGCCGCATCGAGCACAACAGACCCCTCGATCACGTTGCGGGCTACTCCACGTTCAACGATGCGTCGATTTGCGATTTTCAACTGCGCACGCCGCAATGGACGATGGGCAAGAATTCCGATCCCACAGGGGCATTCGGCCCCTGGCTGGTGACGCCCGATGCCGTGCCGCCGAGGGCCGCCGCACCTCGCGAGCGCACACCGTCCGCGTGAACCGCGCGAGTGGTGAGTCCACGGTGAGTCGCAAGGCGGCAATGTGTGCCTCGCTGATCCGAACCACCCTTGTTTATTGATTGCGCCAATAGGAGGCCCCATGCCGAAAGCCCAAGCGACCCCAGGCAAAACACTGCTCTCTCCAGCCGATCACGCGTTGATCATGATCGATCACCAGTCGCAGATGTCATTCGCCACCAAGTCGATCGACGCTGTCCTGCTGCGCAACAATTGCGCGCTCGTCGCGAAGGCGGCGCGGGAATTCAAGGTCCCCACGATTCTGACGACCGTTGCCGAGAAGACCTTCTCTGGGCCGATCTACGAGGAGATTCGCTCGGTGTTCCCGAAGGTAGAAGTCATCGATCGCACAACGATGAATACGTGGGAAGACGCGCGCATCGCCAAGCGGGTCAATGAGATCGGCAAAGGGCGGATCGTGTTGGCAGGCCTGTGGACCAGCGTGTGCATCGTAGGCCCTGGGCTCTCCGCGCTCGATCAGGGATTCGAGGTGTACGTCATTGCAGATGCCTGCGGGGATGTTTCCCAAGAGGCGCATGACCGGGCCATGGACCGCGTGGTGCAGGCCGGGGCGCGACCGATGACCTCGCTCCAGTACCTGCTCGAGCTGCAGCGCGATTGGGCGCGCAGCGAGACCTACGCGCAGACGACAGGCATTGCCCGCGTGCACGGCGGCGCCTATGGACTCGGCGTGATCTACGCCAAGACCATGTTCGCCGCTTCCGAAGGGCACTAGCTCGGACGTATTGTCGGAGGCACCTGCCATGAAGATGTATGTGTTGTCGCTCGGCGTGGGTTTGCTGGTCGGTGTGATCTACGGCGTGTTGAACGTGCGTTCGCCCGCGCCTCCGGTGATCGCGCTGGTTGGGCTCTTGGGAATCTTGATCGGCGAGCAACTCGTTCCGCTCGCCAAGCGTCTGGTTTCGAGCGAGCCCGTCTCGACCGCGTGGGTACGTGAACAGTGCGTGCCACACATCTTCGGCCAGCTTCCCGGGAAAACCGCGGAATCCCAGCAGCCGAAGAACATCGCCAATGTGAATCGCACCCTATCCGGAGATCTTTAAATGACTGCAGACCTTATTCTCTATAACGGACGCTTTAGCACCCTCGATCGCAGCAACGCGAGCCCGGACGCAGTGGCGATAGCGGATGGCCGCTTTCTCTCCGTCGGACGTGCGCGGGATGTGGAAGCGACGGCCAGCGCGACAACCAAACGTATCGACTTACAAGGTCGCCGCGTCATCCCTGGGTTGATCGACAGCCACATGCACATCATTCGCAGCGGGCTCAGCTACAACCTGGAGCTGCGATGGGATGGCGTGCGCTCGTTATCGACAGCGCTGCAGATGCTCAAGGCGCAAGTGGATCGCACGCCGGCACCACAGTGGGTGCGCGTCATCGGCGGATTCACCGAACATCAGTTTGCGGAGAAACGGCTCCCAACGATTGACGAGCTGAATGCCATCGCCCCGGATACCCCGGTGTTCATTCTGCATCTGTACGATCGCGCGCTGCTGAACGGCGCGGCGCTTCGTGCGGTGGGCTACAACAAAGCCACGCCGAACCCGCCGGGCGGTGAGATCGTGCGCGATCGCAATGGCAATCCGACCGGCCTGCTTCTCGCTCAGCCTAACGCGGCCATTCTGTATGCAACGCTCGCGAAAGGCCCAAAGTTGCCGGAGGAGTACCAGAAGAACTCCAGTCGTCATTTCATGCGAGAGGTAAATCGGCTCGGTGTGACCGGCGTCATCGACGCTGGAGGCGGATTTCAGAATTACCCCGAAGACTATCGCATCATCGAAGAGCTGCACGCGGCCGGTGAGTTGACCGTCCGCCTTGCCTACAACCTCTTTACACAGAAGCCCAAAGAGGAACTCGCGGATTTTCGCAACTGGGCGAGCAAGGTGAGGCCGGGGCAGGGTGACGACTTTTATCGTCACAACGGGGCGGGCGAGATGCTCGTCTACAGCGCTGCGGACTTCGAAGATTTCCGCGTCGCGCGTCCCGATCTGTCTGCCTCGATGGAGACCGATCTGGAGCCCGTCGTGAGATTACTCGCTGAGCGTCGTTGGCCCTGGCGGCTCCATGCGACATACGATGAGACGATCTCCCGCGCGCTCGATGTCTACGAGAGGGTCAACCGCGACACTCCCCTCGACGGACTGCATTGGTTCTTCGATCACTGCGAAACGATCTCGGATCGCAATATCGACCGCATAGCTGAACTCGGCGGCGGCATCGCCATTCAGCATCGCATGGCGTTCCAGGGGGAATACTTCGTCGAGCGCTACGGCCGCGCCGCCGCGGAGCACACGCCGCCCATTCAGCGAATGTTGAGGAGCGGCCTTCCCGTGGGTGCCGGGACAGATGCAACGCGCGTCGCCTCGTACAACCCATGGGTCTCACTCTCCTGGCTCGTCACCGGAAAGACTGTAGGCGGGCTGAAGTTGTATCCCGCGTCGCAGACACTCGATCGCGAGCAGGCGCTGCGCCTGTGGACCGAAGCGAACACCTGGTTCTCCGGCGAGGGCGGCAAGAAGGGTCAGATCAAGGTAGGGCAGCTCGCAGATCTCGCGGTGTTGTCGGATGACTACTTCAGTGTGCCGGAAGAGAAGATCGAGGACATCACGTCGGTGCTGACGTTGCTCGGAGGCAAACCTGTGCACGCTTCCGGCGACTTCTCGAATCTCGCACCGCCGCTGCCACCGGCCATGCCGGACTGGTCGCCCGTCAATTACTACGGCGGCTATCAGAGTCCGGCTGAAGCAGTAGCAGCGGCGGTGGCGGGGCCAGCTGCACAACGTGTAGCGGTCCACCGATGCCACGGTGCGCATCCTCATACGCGAGAGTCCGCGCTATGGGGCGACTTTGGCTGCGCGTGCTGGGCATTCTGAAGGGTATTGATATGAGTGCATTGACGGACCGACTGTCTCGACTCGCCACGCCTGCAGTGCGATGGGTTGCCCTGCTCGGGCTGTGTGCCGCGTACTTGCAGGGTGGCATCGTCAAGCTGGCGAATTTCAACGAAGCCCTCGCCGAGATGAATCACTTCGGCCTCTCGCCTGCTATGCCCTTTGCGATCGCGGTGCTTGCTTTGGAGCTCGTCGCGTCCGTCGCCATCCTGACGGGATACTGGCGCTGGCTCGGCGCGCTCGCGCTGGGTGCGTTCACCTTCGCCGCGACGTTTATGGCCAATCGGTACTGGGAGCTTGGGCCAGCGGAGCGATTCGCGACAGAGAATTCTTTCTACGAGCATCTGGGGCTCGCCGGTGGCTTCCTCCTGGTTGCGTGGCACGACTTGCGTGACCGAGGACATCGGGAGTGATCGCGGAAGTGCCTCGCTCCCTCGCTTCCGCCGCGAACCCATCTGCCAAAGCGCGCGTGAGCGCGCGGCGAATATAACTTCCTGACACTTCATTTACTAGGAGTCCATCCATGCGCCGGCTATCTTTCCCCGCTACAACCGCCGTCATCGTCATCGCTCTCGCGAGCTTCTTCGATGCCGCTCAGGCCGGCCCGGCACCGGCCGTAGCGGTTTCACCGCAATACGATACGACACACGTATTAGTCGCACCGGAGGATTTCGACCGCTTCACCGATAGCCTGGTCGCAACATTCGGCGGCTCCAAGTCTCAGCAAGGTGTCATTCAGGTCACCCCAACACCGAGTCAGACCATCTCGCAGCTCGTATTCACGCCTGTGGGTACGATATCCGTATTCGGTTTCAAGACTCCCATCCCTTTTCCGTTCGGAGTGGAGCGCACGGGCTATCTCGTGACGGACATGGACATCGCTGTGAAGTCCGCCAAGGAGCAGGGTGCGGATGTCGTGGTTTCGTCATTCCCGGATGTTGCCGGACGGGATGCCATCATTGAGTGGCCGGGCGGGGTACATATGCAGCTCTACTGGCATACGAAGGCGCCCAACTATGCGCCCCTGCAGACCGTTCCTGAGAATCGAGTCTATGTTTCGCAGCAGCGTGCAGAGCGCTTCGTTCGAGGCTTCGTCGAGTTCTCGCGCGGCAAGGTCGTATCCGACGACTCCCGAGCACCCGGCATCGAGATCGGGCGGCCTGGCGAGACCTATCGGCGCATACGCATCGAATCGAACTTCGGCCGAATCGCCGTGCTCGTCACTGACGGGCACCTGCCGTATCCCTACGGTCGTGAATTGATGGGATATGAAGTAGCTAATCTCAGCGAGACCCTGAAAAAGGCCACGGCAGCCGGCGTCAGCGTGTTGGTCCCCGCGTACTCGGCGGGAGACCGAGAAGCGGCATTCCTGCAGTTCCCTGGCGGCTACATAGCCGAGATTCATTCTGCCTCGAGCCACTAAGTGCGCGCTCGACAGGTGAGGTGGCGCTTGCTCCTCGCGGGTGCCGTCTGCCTGGCGGCGCATGGCGCCCGCGCCGAGGATGACAACGTGCCGAACACGAATCCCGCTCCAGAACGACCGGGTATTCATTTGAATCGCTGGCAGGAAGATTGGTCCGTGCTTGCCGATCCGGCGCTGCGAACGGAGCCGCTCGACAATCTGAAGTACATTCCGCTCTCGAGCGCCGATCCGAACAGCTACGCCTCGCTCGGACTCAATCTGCGCGAGCGGGTTGAATCGACGCAGCTCGCCCCCTTCGGAATCGGGAATCCTCACACCAATACTTACGGGATCCAACGCCTCGAGATTCACGCCGATGTCCGGCCGAACGCCAACTGGCAGATCTTCGTGCAGCTGCAGGACGATCGCGCTTTCGACAAGGACCTCATTACACCCGTAGACAAAAATCCACTCGACCTCGAGCAGGCCTTCGCTGCTTATACCAGTGAGGTGGGAGGAGGGCAGTTGAAGGTCCGAGTAGGTCGCCAGCAGATGGGATTCGATCTGCAGAGGTTCGTCGGCGTTCGGGATGGTCCGAACGTGCGGCAATCATTCGATGCGGTCTGGGCGGACTGGGAGAGATCGCCTTGGCGGCTGATCACCTTCTGGAGCCACCCGGTGCAGAATCTCCCCGAGAAGCCCTTCGATGACTCCTCGAGCGGCGGCCTGCAATACGGCGGCTTTCGAGTCGAGCGCAACGACATCGGACCGGGAAAACTATCCGCTTACTATTCTCGGTATGAGGCGGATTCAGCGCACTACCTGGATGGCGGCGGGAAGGAGCGTCGCAACAATCTGGACGTGCGCTATCAGATTGTCCGCGGTCCGGTCGATTGGGACCTCGAAGGTATGTGGCAGACCGGTCGAGTCGGTGGCGAGCAGACTCGAGCCTGGGCCGTGGGATCGGTCGGCGGATACACGTTTGAGCACGCTCGTTGGAGTCCGCGCATCGGGCTGCAGCTCGATCTGGCCTCCGGCGATCGACGACGCGGAGATGGAACGATCGGAACCTTCAATCCGCTGTTTCCCAACGCGTACTACTTCACGCTAATGAGCACTCCGACTTACGCAAACCTCATCCACCTGCGGCCGTCGTTGGAATTGCGACCGGTGCAAAACCTGAAGCTCATCGCGAGAGTGGGTCTGCAGTGGCGTCAGACGACGGAAGACGCAGTCTATGTAATACCGAATAGACCCGTTGCGGGCACGGCGGGAATGGCGGGGCGTTGGACCGGAATCTATGAGCAGCTGCGGGCGGAGTGGCAGATCAATCGGAACTGGGCCGCCGCAGTCGAAGGGGTCCAGTACCAGGTGGGCGATGTGATCCGGCGAGCCGGAGGGATCAATGCGAACTACGTGAACGTGGAACTGCGGTTCGGGTGGTGACCATGCGAGCAGCATCTGAAACCGGCGCCACGCTTCCAGCGCTTTTGAGCCTCAACGCAGGTTATGTCGACACCGCCTCATATCTTGCGCTCCAGGGTCTTTTCACCGCTCACGTGACGGGCAATTTCGTGACCCTCGGCGCCTCGCTAGCCCTCGGCACCTCTGGCGCGGTTGCCAAGTTACTGGCACTCCCGACTTTTTGCGCCGTGGTGATCGCGGCCCGCCTGCTCAACACGGCGCTCTCTAACTGGCGTTGGCCAGCATTCGAGATACTCATCGCTCTCCACCTTCTACTCCTGATCACCGGTGCTGCGCTCGCGATTCAATTCGGCCCGTTCCATGATATCGACGGCTGGCAAGCCGTTCTAACGGGAATGGTTCTGGTGAGTGCCATGGCGATTCAGAACGCCTTCCATCGCGTCCACCTCGCAAGCGCGCCCCCCTCCACTATAATGACCGGCACGACGACGCAAGTCATGATCGACCTGGCCGACAGGATTCATGCCCCGAACGGGACTGAAAACCAGTCGGGCGCGCGGCGGCTCGTGCAGATGTCGACAAGCATGCTGTGCTTTGCCATCGGCTGCGGAGCCGCGGCGCTCTTGTACAACCGCGTCGGCATAAAGTGCTTCGTGGTGCCGCCGATTGTGGGAAGCCTTCCGCTCATCTTGCGCCTGATCGGACGGTCGCGGCCTGTTACGCAATCATGATCGCCTCGGTGTGGGATTTGATGCGTCGGCTGGGCCCGATCGCTCGTGCGCGATTTTCGGACAGCTCCGGGGCTTCCGCGATGCTCTTCGGCTTGCGGCTGGCCGCCTCCGTATGCCTCGCGCTGCTGATCGCATTCTGGCTGCAACTTGACAATCCCTATTGGGCCGGCACCTCGGCGGGGATTGTCGCGCAACCTGCTCTCGGAGCTTCGCTGCGCAAGGGACGATTCCGCGCGATCGGCACGGTGATCGGCGGAGTCGCTATCGTGGTTCTGACGGCCATGTTCCCGCAGAACCATCTCGCGCTGCTTTGTGGTTTGGCCGTGTGGGGAGCTGCCTGCGGCTTCTTTGCGACGATCTTGCCCAACTTCGGCGGGTATGCGGCGGCGCTCGCGGGTTACACAACTGCAATTGTCTTCGGGGACCTTGTTGCGGATCCGCAGAACGTTTTCATGCAAGCGGTGTGGCGCGTGACCGAAATCGCCATCGGCATCCTTTCGGCCGAACTGGTCCATGCATTGACCGACTTCGGACATGCACGCGCGCGCCTCGCGCGGGTGTTGGCGGATATTGGCCGAGACATCGCGTCGGGGTTGATGCAGACACTGCGCACGGGTCATGACCCGCGTGAGGTGCGAACTCTGCGTCGGACGCTGATTCGACGTGTCATTGCGTTGGATGCGATCATCGACGAGGCTGTAGGAGAGCCGTCGCATCTGAAGCATCAGGCCGCTCCGTTGCGTGCAGCCCAGGAAGCCCTGTTCGTGGCTCTCTCCGCTTGGCGCGGCATCGCAAACCATCTTTGGGCGATGCCCCGCCAGGAAGCAAGTGCGATCGCCGCCGAGCTCCTGCCGCGTATCGCGAAGCTCGCGCGCGTTTCTTGGTTGGAAGACCCACAAGTCGCGCGGCAGATCTGCAGGGAGGAGACGCAGATCGCAGGTAGCCTCGCCACAGCCGATGTGTCCTCCCGGCTCGTACAGGAGGGCACGATGCGGACCCTTGACGCTCTTGAGGGCGTGGCCGACGCCCTCGTGCTGGCCTCAAGCCCTGTGAGCCAGTCCTCGAGCCAACAGAGTTCCCGGTTGCAGGTGCCGGATTTCCTGCCTCCGATACTGAACGGAGTGCGTTTCTTGGTTGCGCTATTGATCGCTGAGCTCTTCTGGATCGTAACCGAATGGCCGGATGGTCCGACCCTGATCACTTTCACTGCCCTCAGCGTCATTCTCTTCTCGATCCGCGCGGACACGGCCTTCAGCAGCGCAGTTGAGTTCGCCGTTGGATGCGCCGGCGCCAGTGTCGTGGCG
>Ga0137415_10008404_pt1 | contig 10231 bp, 11 predicted proteins | sample CZODoug3_1_1_16f_FD_183082 | JGI IMG/M metagenome (GOLD analysis project Ga0137415, IMG submission 183082) | Vadose zone soil fungal communities from Angelo Coast Range Reserve, California, USA - CZODoug3_1_1_16fungal (Hybrid Assembly) | ecosystem: Environmental > Terrestrial > Soil > Vadose... | reverse complement strand
GGGCGCGGACCCATCCTGAAAGCGTTACCTACGCCGCTGGGATCGACCGTCGCGTTGTTCGATCCACCGGCGTTCGCTGGGCCGCGCGGAATACCACTGATCGGCACATTTCCTGTTCCCGCCGAACCTGCGGCGCGCGCAAATCCCCCGTGCCCGCCGTGTCCCCCTCGCGCAAATGAAGCGGCAGGAGGGGTCAGGACTATGGACACTGCAATAGCGATTTTTAGTGCTCTGCTAGACATTAGGAAGCTCCCCTATGATTCACTAGAGCAGCGAAGCCGTGAAGCTGATGTGGGTTCGCAATCCATCGACACCACTAAATTGAATTTTAAGCAGTCAGAAACCCAGCAGGCGCTGGTGCATTCGCGTTGAACAACGAGTTGCTTCCAAATCAGCTGCCGCCGCTAAGGCATGACCGCAGCGACGATCTGCTGCTCGAACGCGCGCTCCCCGTGAGGTGCTCGCTCGTCGCAGACGGGACAATCAAATTAAAGCGGAGAAGATAGGCCGTGACGACCAGTGTGCGGCGCGGCATCTATGCAAGCAGTGCCGCTCAGTTTCCTCTTTGGGTCATTCTCGTCGATTCTGACATATCGGCCGCGTGTCCGCTTTGGGGCTGATCCCGGACAATGCTGGTTCATGTTCTTTTCTGAAGCTGCCGCGCCAACTAGAGCAGCTTTAAGACGCGTGGAATTGCACCTAACAGCGCGCTTCTGATTACACAGCTTTCGGCAGGGCCAACAGCAACCGCAGCAGACATTCGGTGCGCTTCAACGCGGCCTCAGTGACATCGTGCGCTGTCGCGTAAGGCAACAGAACGCCGGTGGCCTTGATTGTATGCTGCGATGGATGCCTACCAGCCGCCAGCAGCGCATCCCGCGTCCTGCGATAATTCTTGCGGCGAGGTGCCCTGCTCTTCATGAAGCTGCGGGGCCATGCGCCGAAACCAGTCTTACCTTTGTAGCCCTTGGCGGCGCAAAGGCCCGTGGGGTCGCCTTAGGTAGCCCCAGGCTCCACGTGGCCCGCAGCGGCGCGGTGTCCGCCGTGAAGGCCGAGGCTGATCGTTATGCGGCGAACGTGTTGCCCGTGATCCGAGAAGCACAGAAGGCGGGCGCAACGACGCTGCGGGACAGTGCGAAGGCACTGAACGCCCGAGGGGTCGCGACGGCTCGCGGTGGTCAATGGCACGCCAAGTCCATCAGCAACATCCTTGAGCGCGTAGAAGGAATGGCCATGCACGTCGCTGACGGTACAGTTCTGGTGATGCTGGCGACGGTGTTCGTGGCGTTCGAAGCCATTTGGCCTGCGGCGGCCGTGGGAGGCCTCGGGGTCTGGCTATTGCTGCACTGAGGAGGACATGCGAGCCGACGAAGGAAATTAGTTCCGCCCGACCTTTGAGGGAGCCCAAAGCCTTTGGGTCCCATCTCGGCCCATGGGACCCTTTTGGACATCGGCGGCGATGCGGTTTCGAGTTCCTTGGGTTAAAGGCCGCTGCCGCCGCCGAGCTTACGGCTGCAGTGCAGGCCACGGAGATTTGTGTCCCATGTATGTTCGTAGCGGTTCACGCTCTTTCGGGGCCTCATGGGTCACGACGATTGCGACATCAGACTAATGCGCCTGCAACAGCGCACAAATGTGCCGAAGGCGAACCGCAAATTAGCTGCCAGTGTGCTTTCTATTAAAGCAAACGCCTACGTGCTTTATTCCCAAGCCTCACATCGCAGGAGCGCCCAGTGTCCGACGAACTTAAGGATCAATTTCATGAACTATTGTCTCGGCAGCGCATCTTAGTTCTGCGTTTCGCCATGGCAATTCACGTGCTGCAGGCGCTTCACCACCGCCTCACGACCGCTCAGGCGCATACGTTCGTGGCGGCGTGGGCTGAAGAGGGCCTTCCTGTTTCGGTGCTGGCGCTCCGCTGCAGCGTTAAGACTGCCACCGTCTCCAGCCATCTGCGTGAATTAACCTCACGTGTCATAAACGACAAACCCGGTCTTGACCTGCTCGCCGTGCAAGATAGGCAGACGCTCCGCAGCGACTTCCGACTTCGTCACGTGTTCCTTACAGAGCGTGGGCATCGCCTCGCTGGTCGCATGGTCGAGGTGATGAAGGACAATCCTAGGAAGCGGATAGCCCCGATGGGAGACTTGTGGATAGACATTGATTAGGTCTGTGTAATCCGAATGATCCCACCCCTCTCCGACCTGAACCAAAAGAGGCCGCCCCGCTGCCCAAAAATGGCTCGGCGGGCGCTACCACGCTAAGGGACATCGCCAAGGCACTGGATGCCGAGGTGTCGCAACGGCACGCGGGGGATTGTGGCACGCGAAGTCTATCGCGAACGTTCTGGCACGGTCCTGAAAGGCAAGGAGTTCAGCGCAGTCGCAATGGATCAGGCTGCCGCTGTCAACCTGCCAGCGGCATCCGGATTTGCGCAAAGCAGACGCTTGCGAATGGCCTCTTCAACGAGCGCGAGCGCCTCCTTGGCTTGTCGCGCGTCGGCTTCAGCAACTTCGGCACGAAGCTCTACGGCCGTCAACTTATCCTGCTGAGCTTCAATACAGGACCGGGCTTGTTCCAGCGCTCGGCACGCATCTTGCAGCTTACTTTCGGCAGTGACGATGAGTTCACGTTGTGCCCGCTCGGCGGCCTCCGCTCGCATTTCGGCAAGCCGCAATCTTTCTAAGGCGCTCGTGCAAAGCGACTGGGCACGGGCTTCGGTCTCGCGGGCGTGCTTCTCCATACCGCGGAAGACATCGGCCGCTTGATACACCAGATCGAGGGCTGTTGCTCCCTTGTCTGGTGCCGGCGGTGGGGGAAAGCTCAGGACGCTCTCGTCCCCTCCAACTGACGCTCTGGAATTACGCTGCGCCATGTAGTTCAAGCCCGCCGCGAACACACACACGAGCAGCATCATGAATAGCTATGGTTAACGGATGGTTAATGCCGGGAGGTATCGCAACAGCACGCGGCGGTCAATGGCACGCCAAGTCCGTCAGCAACATCCTTGAGCGGGCATAGGAAGGACGGGACGATGCTGTGCGAATACTGGAGTGCTCTTAGGCTTCCTCGGGGTGATCTGCTTGCGTTCGAAGTTATTGGGCTCGCAGCGCTGTACGGCGCGGTCGGCACATGGATGATAAGCTACGCCGCGTAGTCCACAATCCACCGCAGTAATGCCGAATTGAGCCTCCTTTTTCCAAGGGGGGCCCCAACTGGTCGTCGTAGGCAAACTGATTTCAAGTTCCTTGGCTTAAAGCCGCCGCCGCTGCCCAGTTGACAACAGTGGTGTAGCAATCCTAGAGGATTCCCTATGTGATCCCAAGTTCTCAGCGGGTCCCAGTGGAGGACGCTTCTAATGTCCGCTTTGTTGCTGCGTATTACGGATTCAAGTCGAACATCGTGGGAGGTCTGAAAAGTGCCACTAACGAAAGTGGGCCAACTCATTCGATTACCTGATCGGCACGTGCGAGTAGCGTTGGTGGGATGGTGATGCCCAGCGTACGAGCAGTCTTTGCGTTTATCACCAGCTCGAACCTCGTCGGCTGCTCAACCGGCACATCAGCGACCTTGGCGCCTCGCAACAGCTTCGCGACCTGCCGTGCGCACTGGCGAAAGGCCTCGTCGAGACGAGGACCATAAGCAATGAGCCCGCCCGCCTCGGCTCCTTCCGGCCACTGCAACATGCCCGGCAGACGGGACAGGCGTAGGCGATCAATTATCAGGGACACGAACGGAGACAAGATCGGCGACGCCAGAACGTTGACCGCATCGACCGCCGTCGCCCTCATGGCGTCGATCGCGTGGATGATCTCTTCCTGGGACCGCGCGGTAAAGTGCGAAATCTCAATGCCGAAATCTCGGGCGGCGGCATTGAGGGCGCTGATGATCGGAACTTGCTCGCGGTCGGCAAGAATACCGATCCGCCGAGCCTCCGGAAGTGCTTCATGCAGTAACTCCAACCGCTTCACATCGAGTTGGAAGGCGAAGATGGCGACGCCGGTTGTGTTGCCCTCGGGATGAGGCATGGAGGCGACGAGCCCGCTGGCTACCAAGTCGTTCGCCAGCGCCACGATGGCAATGCTTGTCGTTGCCCGCTGCGTGGCGCGCGCGGCTTCGGGTCCAGTTGCGAAGATAACATCCGGCCGTGCGCGCGTCAGCTCGATGGCCACCGCCTCCAGAGAAGAAGGCGCCACGCCGAAGCCGCGGTAGTCGACATCAAGATTGCCGCCCTCCACAAATCCGCCATGGCCGAGTTCGGCTCGGAAGGCCGGCGGAAGGCCGACCTCGCGCGGCGTGTTGGTCAAAATCGCGATGCGGTAGCGCCGCCCAGCTTCCTGTGCCCGAGCGACGGGCAACGCGGCCAGAACGGATACTTCGCCGACACCCAAGATAAACTCGCGGCGTCTCATGACCTAACCCTCAATCGCTGAGCCTATCCTCGAAGCCTCGATTGTCCAGCCGATATCGAAGGCTTAACGCCAGAAAAGCAAACAAGGCGAAATGTCATATTCACCGCGATTTCCGAATTGGGTCAACGCGTCGGTTTGACCGTATACCGACGAACTTCTGCTCGACCCCTACAAACAGACATCGTTACCGTCGTCCGGCATGTCTAAAAGGTGCCAATAGCGGTCATCGCGGGGGCTTGCAAGCTTCGCATGCGCTCAAGCGGCATGGGTCGAAATAGCCGAATTTGTTGCTAATCCTTCGATACTTTCCCCCAAGAGTTCATAGGACTGCTGGCCGTTGCTCTCGCAAATGGACGCCTAGATCACGTAGTTCATCCAGCTTTTCATCCGCAGCAGGATGCGGCGCACCACGGCGATGGGTTGCCAGTGGTCGCTGTAGACGGCCGCCTGCGCCACGGCGCCCGGCGGCAAGCGGAAACTCGTCACGTCGTCGTTCAGATCGACACGAACCATGGCCCGGCCGGCGGACTTGCTGCGGTCCTCCGGATTGAGCAAGGCTCCGGTGAATCGACGCTTGACGATCCGGTCAGGCGGCGGCCTTGTTCTTGGTCGCCCCGACGGAAGTCGACATGGCTGGCCGGCGCATCGACGGGCTGCGCGCGACTAACCGACGCACCTCCCAAAACGCCAACCCGCTCGGCCAGCGACACCAGTTCCGCCAGAGTTTGGACTTGCATTTTCTCCATCACCCTGTGGCGATGAGCTTTGATTGTACGTTCGGTACAGCCTAACGAGCGGGCCGCGTGCTTGTTGGTGTCGCCGCGAACGACACGTTCAAAGACTTCCCGCTCACGCGGCGTCAATGCCGAGACACGCGCGCAAACCATGTCCAGCCAGCTCTTCAAGCCACGCCTTGCTTCATGACGCACGATCGCCAGTTCAATGGCCTGAAGAAGTCGATCCGATGAAACGGGCTTGATCAGAAAATCATCCGCACCCGCCCTGATGGCCCGCACCGTGGTCCGGATGTCGGGATGACCGGTGAGGAAGATGATTGGCAGGGTCGAGCCGAGTTCACTCAGTCGGGACTGCAGTGCCAGACCGTCCAATCCGGGTATTTGCACGTCCAGGAGAATGCAGCTCGGGACACTTTCGCTCGGCAATTGCTCAAGCAAGTGCTGAGCCGAAGCGTAGGTCGCGACCTCGTAACCGGTGCGCTTCAAACGACGTTCTATCGCCGTCCGGAACGACGGGTCGTCGTCGACAATGTGTACAAACCCAGGCAAGGGACCCTCCATCATTCGCATCGCTCCGGTTCGGGGGTGGCTTTGTACTGATCAAGCCAGTGCCCCTGGCGCATAGGACCTTGGCGCTGTCGCGCCGTGCTCACTCCCACCGCGATTTGGGTGCAAGGTATTCGCGCAAGAGCCGATCCATTATCAATTGGGTCTCAAGCTCACGTCGAGCTGACGCGGAGGTCGCGATTGTACCGGGCAACCATTCTTGCTCGCGAAACATTCCGTGGAGAACATTGGATGCTGCTGGCTGGTTGTACCCGTCGCTGTAGATCGATGCGGCATAAGACATGATCTCGTCCCCAAGCGAATGAAAGATGCATCATGCGAGCGAGCCTACATCGCACGTTCGTCAATGCTCATTGTCAGAAGAGATAGAACGCTATACGTGCGTATAGTCCGCCCGTTTGGCCTCGGCCGGACACGCGGTGTCGCACGGCTTCAAGGTTCGGAAGCACAACGAGCGCGTGATCGAAACTCTATGATTGCGAGGCTGGATCAATCCTGCCGTTGAGCAATGCCTTGTCCAGGCACTCGATCAGGCTCTCGTCGCTGAACGGCTTGGTCAGGAAACCACAGGCGCCGGCCTTCAAGACGCGCGCACGGATAGCTTCGTCAGGGAAGGCGGTCACGAAAATGATCGGCGTGCGGTGCCCCTCGGCAATTAGACGATCCTGTAGATCTGCGCCGTTCATGCCGGGCATGTGTATGTCGGAGATCAAACAAGCCGTGTCCGCCGCTCGATTCGACTGCAGATACTCCTCGGCGGAAACGAATGTTTCCGCAGCGTACCCCATCGATCGTATGAGACCCCTTGTGGATTCTCGAACGAACCCGTCATCGTCGACGATTGAGACCAGGGGAATTTTTGGCAAATTGATCGGGCCTTGAGAAGCAGTTGCAAACGCCCATCATTGCGATATGCAACGCTCTTGGTAATTATACGTAGGTATCGTGATGCTACGACGCCGAAGGGCCGATGCCCAGGGCTTCGGCCATCCGGACCAGATCCGCCAGCGTCCTGGCTCCCATCTTATGCATGATGCGGCCCCGATGAACCTTGACCGTGATCTCGCTGAGCCCGATCTTGCCGGCGACCTGCTTATTCATCAGTCCCGACGCTACCAGCGCCATGATTTCCTGCTCGCGCGGGGTCAGGGTTTTGAAGCTCGACTTTAGTCCGGAAGAAGCCTTCTCGGATTCGAGCCGGCTTTGGTCCCGTTCCAGCGCAAGCTTCACGGCATCCAGCATGTCCTGTTCGCGAAAAGGCTTGGTCAGGAATTCCAGCGCGCCGGCCTTCATGGCCCTTACCGTCATCGGAATATCCCCGTGACCGGTCATGAAAATGACGGGGATGTGGATATTGCGGCTCGACAGCTCGGCCTGAAAATCCAGTCCGCTGACGCCGGGTAGCCTGACGTCGAGCACCAGACAGCTCGGGTGCGGCGGCCGCTTTTCCTGCAAGAATTCAGACGTAGAGGCGAAGACCCGTGTCTGCAGGCCGACCGATCGGAGGAGACTTGAGACAGAACCACGCACCAATGGATCATCATCGACGACGAATACGACCGGTTTCCCTGAACTATCGTCCTTCATTCGACAGGCCTCTGGCGCGAAGATGGTGGAGCGACCCCAAATGCTGCATCATATCGTTTGCTTGGCTCTGCGGTATTGGACCCATGGCCAATGCATAAGCAAACCAAGGAGCAATCGGAGTTTCCCCGGCTGTCATGCAGGCGTCGGGGGCCGGTCCGGACCGGGAATCGTGAACCGGAATTCGGTGCCGTGCGGCGTGCGCGGCGAAGCCCAGAGCCGGCCACCATGTGCCTCGATAATTCTTCGACAGATCGACAGCCCCATGCCCATGCCTGCGGACTTGGTCGTGAACAGCGGATCGAAGATGCGATGACGGATCGCGTCTTCGATTCCTGAGCCCGAATCCCTGATCGCGACTTCAATGCCGCCTTCGTCGTTGGCCTTCGATTCGACCTGCAGCAAGCGAGGCCGGTCGGTCACCGAACTCATGGCGTCCGCCCCGTTCATGGCCAGATTCATGATGACCTGTTGCAGCTGGACACGATCGCCCGACACACGTGGAAGGTCCGCGGCAAGCGTGGTCTCAATCACCACCGAACGGCTCCGCAGCGCGCTCCCGGTCAGGGCGGTGACATCCCGGATCGCCTGATTGACGTCGAGCGTGGCGTAATCCGGCTTGCGATGTTTGAGCAGATCCCGAATGCGCACAAACACCTCGCCGGCGTGACTGCCCGCCTCGACGACACCCTTGAGAGCCGCTTTCGTCTCCTCGAGATTGGGTGGGGCCTGGGCCAGCCATCGGAGCGCCCCGTTTCCGTAAGAGACGACCGCAGCGAGCGGTTGGCTGATTTCGTGGGCGATCGACGCCGCGAGTTCGCCCATGGTCGTCAGCCGCGCCACCTGCGCGAGTTCCGCCTGGGCCGCTTGCACGGCCTCGTTGGCGCGGACGCGTTCGTGCTCGGCATTGACTAGGTCCGTGACATCCCGGTTAATTCCGACCATGCGGACCGGCTTGCCGTCCGCGTTTCGGATGATTTGCGCCACGCCGCGAATGATGCGGATGGCGCCGTCGGCTCGCTTCACCCTGAAGTCGGAAAAGTAATCGCTCTCGCCGCGAAGTGCGGTTTCGACGTCCGCCCTGGCTTGCGCGACGTCTTCGGGCACCACGCACTTCGACCAGGCTTCGAAAGCGCCGCTGAATTCTTCCTTGCGCACGCCGTACAGCCGGTACATCGAGTCGTCCCAAACCAGCCGGTCCTGTTCGATGTCCCAGTCCGAGATGCCGAGCGATGCCGCGTCGATGGCGAGCTTGAGCCGCTCTTCACTCAAACGCAGGCGGGTCTCGCTTTCCTTCAGCTCCTGCTCGCGACTTTTCCGCGTTGAAATTTCTCCGAGCAGGTCGTCAAACGACTTCTTGAGCTTCGTCGCCATGGTGTTGAAGGATCCGCCAAGGGCATCCAACTCCTCCAGTTTGCTGTCTGGCACCCGGACGCTCAGATCTCCGCCGGCCATCGTTTGCGTCGCATGTGCCATGCGCCGGAGTGGCGCGGTCACCATGGACGCCAACGCTGCGCCTAGCACGAGGGAGAGCACCAGCGCCAGCGCCAGCAACATCGCAGAACGGCTGTTGGCCTTGCGCAAGCCCGCCAGATAGAACGATTCAGGCATGGCCGTCATCAGGGTCCAATCATGGCCGGCCCTTTGATTGCGATACGCAGCCGCGTAGGTCAGCCAGGTTTCCCGCGAGAGCGGCTTTGCCGTGACGTGATCGAATTGGAACTCGGTGGTCCCTGCAGACAGCCCCGACGGGCCGGTGCGCTGCCCGAGAGCGGCAATTGCATTCGCCACCACCGGATCGCCGGGGGAAGCGGACGAGGCGATCACCTTGCCGGACGCCTCAAGGACAACCGCTCGGCCGCTGGTACCGACAGCCTGGTTTCGTAAGAGAGAGTCGAGAGTGTCTTCGCGCTGGGTGCCTGCCGGCGGCGGCGATCGAGCGAGGTAATCGTCCAGTTGCAAGCGGATGTTCGTAGACATCGCCTGATGGAGCCTGGTCGCCAGCATCCGTGCATCGTCGTCTGCGGTTTGAAGCGCGACAATCGCAGTGGTGCCAACCATCACCAGCACCAGCGCGATGAACGGCGCGAAGATGAAAATCCGGATTGGCAGGCCTTCCGGCACCGGGGCGGCGCCTCCCGGCGCCTCGCTGCGACCTGATTCCCAAATCCACGCGCTACTCCCGATCGCGCGTTCTCTGACGCGTCCGGGGATTTCGGCCCAGAACCATCCGAACCGTCTGGCGAGCGGCAGCGCAATAAGAAAGGCCATGGGCCCCATTGCCCAGGTGATCGACGTCGTGAAGAACAGCGCCGCCGAGATTCTGTGGTACGAAATCCCCGACGGAAACTGATCCGAACACATGTACCCCCACAACACCGGTTCCAGCGTCATGAACAAGACGGCGGCTATCAGGTATCGCCACCACGTCCCAGCTATTCGAAAGTCAGGATTCTTGCCCACGAACTGGTCGGCAATCCAGAAACACGAGGGATTGATGAAATATCCCGGCAGCCAGGCGAGCAGGAACTCCGGGGGGACGCCCTCAATCAGGTCTGACAACCCGTATGCGAACGGAATGGTGATGAGCGCCGGGTAACCCAGAAGAACGACGCAGAGCAGGACGGCCAGATCTTTCAGGGACTCAAACGTCTGTGCGCCCGGGACAAGCACGATGAATGATCCGACGTAACCGGTCGCGATGATCAGCACACATGTCAGGGGTATGCTCAGGAACGCCTTCGCGTCCCACCTCTGCCGCGCGCGGCCGAATCCCCAATGCTCTCCGATCCGGAACGTAAATCCGCAAAATGCGCAGATAGCCAGGAAGAGTCCGACAACGTAGCTGAACCTTCCCCACACCTCCAGGACCGGCAGGGGGATGCTGCTGAGGACGGCATCGAGCCATGCGACGACCGCCGTCATGGTCGA
>Ga0137415_10008403_pt1 | contig 10232 bp, 9 predicted proteins | sample CZODoug3_1_1_16f_FD_183082 | JGI IMG/M metagenome (GOLD analysis project Ga0137415, IMG submission 183082) | Vadose zone soil fungal communities from Angelo Coast Range Reserve, California, USA - CZODoug3_1_1_16fungal (Hybrid Assembly) | ecosystem: Environmental > Terrestrial > Soil > Vadose... | reverse complement strand
GGGCTTGTCACGCACCATCAGCAGGTAGATCAGCAGCAGGTCAAACAGCGCCGCCATCGACAGCGAGATAAATTGCACCCAGACGAACAGGGTCGCGGTGCCGTTCGCGATCAGTATCGCGTGATGCGCCAGAACGGCGCGCAGCTGGAACGCGCCATAAGCGAACCACAGGATCAGCGGCAAGGCGGTGATGGCGTCGTAATATTTGGTCTCCTGCGCCTTGAGCAGGCGCGGATCGGGCGCGCCGGGAAGCAGCGACCATACCAGCAGCAGTATCCATCCAAGGCCCAGATTGGCGAGGACCGCCGCCAGCATGGTGCCGGCGGCATTGGCGGGGTCGATCACCAGCAGGCTGGGCGCTAGAAAATGCAGCAGCGTTCCCTGAACCGGCGACAACAAAACATTCAGCACCAGGATGACAAAGAAATGACGATGTCCCCGGCGAAAGGCCAGCACCGAAGGCAGAAAATAGACGAACAGCGCCACCGCCCACGCCAGCAGCATGAAGCTCCTGGCCTGGCCCGTCAAAATTTCCTGCAACATGCTCCCCCCAATTGACTTTACACTTGCGCTTTTTATGCGTTGGGCCGCCGCGCCAATACCGCCACCAGCTCCGCGACCTCGGTGAACTTCCCATCCGGCGACAATTCCCGCAAGGCCGCCGACAGGGACGCGGTAAATTCTTCCTGTCGCGCGCCCAGTTTTTGCGGCGAGGAGTTGGACATGGAAAAGGCGCGGCCGACAATATCCTCCACCGTCAGACCGGCACGGATGGTGACCGACAAGCCGTCCAGCTGGGTAAAGGCGGATGCGAACAGGAACGGTTCATAGCGGCGGTGACCGCCGTGCCGCTCGGCCGCGGCGCGGCCATATTTGTCCTGAATAGCATGCAGCAGCTTGAACCAGCCATTCTCCTCCACCGGCGGATGGGCGTCATGAAACAGCGCCACGCCGCCGTCCTGTGTCACGATGCAGTCCAGCATGGCGAGCGTGGCGGCACGATCCATCCAGTGAAAGGCGCGGCCCATCGCCACCAGCCGGAAGGGCCTCAGCTCCGGCCTGAGATCATGAGAGCCGCCCAGCTTCAAGCTCAGCGTCACGCCGGCCGCCTTGGCGGCGGCCCCAGCGGCGGCCAGCATGTCCGACTCCGGATCCATCGCGGTCACGGCCATGCCCAGCCGCGCGAAAGCTATCCCCAGCATTCCTGTGCCGCAGCCCAGATCGAGCACCGCATCGCCCGGTTTGAGGCCCAACAGCCCCGCCACCCGCCCGATCAGCCGGTCCGGATAAGCCAGCCGGTAGCGCTCATAATAGGCCACGGTGCTCTGAAAGGGACGCGGGTCAGGGGACAGCGGGATGGAACCTTTTGGACTTTGCTTTGTTGATCATGGGCTTATACTAGCCAAGCCTTATTTTGAACGGACTCGATGGCGAATATTGCGCTGGTAGATGACGATAAAAACATCCTCGCCTCCGTCAGCATGCTGCTGGAGCAGGAAGGCTATCATGTCCGCACCTTCTCCGATGGCGCCGCGGCGCTGACGGCGCTGACCACCAGCCCGCCCGACCTCGCCATCCTGGACATCAAGATGCCGCGCATGGACGGTTTGGAACTGCTGCGCCGCCTGCGCCAGGCCCAGGATCTTCCCGTGATCTTCCTCACCAGCAAGGACGAGGAGATCGACGAGCTGATGGGACTCAATGCCGGGGCCGACGATTATATCCGCAAGCCCTTCTCCCAGCGCCTGCTGCTGGAACGTGTGCGGGCCGTGCTGCGCCGCGCCGAAGGCAAAGGCGCAGCTGCGCCCGCCAATGGCGAGGCCGCCAAGAAGGAAGCCTTGACGCGCGGCAAGCTGGCGCTGGACCCCCAGCGGCATGAATGCACCTGGGACGGCAAGCCGGTGCGGCTGACCGTCACCGAATTCCTGATCCTGCAGGCGCTGGCCCAGCGCCCCGGCTTCGTCAAAAGCCGCGACAGCCTGATGGACGCCGCCTATGACGATCAGGTCTATGTCGATGACCGCACCATCGACAGCCACATCAAGCGGCTGCGCAAGAAGTTCAAGGCCGTGGCCGACGATTTCGACGCCATCGAGACGCTGTACGGCGTCGGTTATCGCTACAGAGAATAGTGCCCCACTTTTCCGCCCTCACCTGGCGCATCCTGGGCTTCAATGCGCTGGCGCTGCTGATCCTGATCGGCGGCGTCATCCTGGTGCAGGTCTCAAGCCGCGGCCTGGTCGAGGAGCGGCTCAACGGCATCCATCAGCAGGCAGCCATTGTGGCGGGCACTATCGCCCAATATGCCATCGATCCCAATAATCATACCTTGAAGGTGGATGATGCCGAGTTGCTGCTGCCCCAGTTGATTGCGCCAACCCGCCTGCGCGGACGGCTTTATCTGCCAGGCGGACAGCTTGCCGTCGACACCCGCTTCTTTCTGTCACGCGGCGTGGTGCGGGTGGCGCAACTGCCGTCGCTGGACACCGTCAGTCAGGTGAAGGAATGGCTCAAGCGCCTTTATGACGGCATAATGGGGGTCAGGCCCTTTGCCCGACTGGATCCTTATTACGAGGCTGGCGATGACGGCCGTGTTTATCACGAAGTGGAGAGCGCGCTGACCGGCGTCGCAGCCAGCGCCGAACGGGTGGACGACCAGAACCGGCTGGTTCTGTCGGTGGCAGTTCCTGTCCAAGGCGTGGCGGCGGTCTATGGCGTGCTGCTGGTTTCCACCGAAGGCGGCGACATCGACGACATTCTGCGCCAGGAGCGCGCCACCTTGATCGAAGTCTTCGCCGTGGCCTTTCTGGTGATGCTGTTCTCCTCGCTGTATCTGTCGGGCACCATCGCCGAGCCGGTGAAGCGGTTGGCGGCGGCGGCCGACCGGGTGCGCTCGGGTGCGGGCGGGCGCGAGGAGATTCCCAATTTTCCCGAGCGCAATGACGAGATCGGCGATCTGGCCGACAGTCTGAAATCCATGACCGCGGCGCTGTACGACCGCATCGATGCCATCGAAAGCTTCGCCGCTGACGTGGCGCACGAACTGAAGAATCCTCTCACCTCGCTGGCCAGCGCAGTGGAGATGTTCTCGCGCGCCAAGGACGATACCGACCGCGCCCGGTTGCTGGAGATCGTGCGCGGCGACGTCAAGCGCATCGACCGGCTGATCACCGATATCTCCGACGCCTCCCGGCTGGACGCCGAACTGTCGCGCGAGGCCAAGGAACCGGTGGCGCTGTCCAAGCTGCTGACCACCATCATTGAAATCTATCGCATGACCGACAACCATCACGGCATAGAATTCCTGCTGCGCGATGAACTGCCGCCGGACGCCATCGTGCGCGGCCGCGACGAACGGCTCGGCCAGGTGTTCCGCAACCTGATCGACAATGCCGTCTCGTTCAGTCCGGAACAGGGCAAGGTGACCGTCACCGCCAGCCGGCACGACATTGTCGCCAGGATCACGGTGGAGGATGAAGGCCCCGGCATTCCGCCCGGCAACCTGGAATCCATTTTCGAGCGCTTCTATACCGAGCGGCCGGGCGAGAGTTTCGGGCGCAATTCCGGGCTGGGACTTTCCATCGCCCGCCAGATCATCGAAGGCGCGGGCGGACGCATCTATGCCGAAAATCGCGAAGAAAGAGGCGCGCGGCTGATCGTGGAACTGCCGCTGGCGCACCACCATGTCTGAGGCGAACATCCATGCCAGCTGCGTCGCGCTTGGTGGCAAAGGCGTGCTGCTGCTGGGACCCAGCGGCGCGGGAAAATCCGACCTGGCGCTGCGGCTGATTGATCAGGGCGCCAAACTGGTGGCCGACGACCGCACCATCCTGTACATAGCCAAAGGCGTGTTGCATGCCAGGGCGCCGGCCAGCATCAAGGGCCTGCTGGAGATACGTGGGCTGGGCATCGTCAAGCTGCCGGTGCGCACAAACGTGAAAATCGCGCTGGTCGTCCGGCTGGGCCGCGAAGGCGCGCGCTTGCCCAGTCCTGCGCTTTATCGCCCGCCCGCACCGCTCAAACCCACCCACTTGCCGCCGCAAATCGCGCTGGATTCCCGCTTCGCTTCCACGCCGGCCAAGGTGCGCGCCGCACTTGCGGCATTTTCGCAGGACTTGTTTGGCGACACTTTTATCACCAAATAAGCCTTTCCACGGCAGGGGTTTTTGCTACTGTCCCCGCCGCTTAGGGAATCCGCATGATTGGCATTGTTCTGGTTACGCATGGCCGCTTGGCGCAGGAATTCGTTTCCGCGATGGAGCATATGGTGGGCCCTCAGACTCATCTGCGCGCCGTCTGTATCGGGCCCGAAGACGATATCGAACGCCGCCAGCGCGAAATCGCGGCCGCCGCCAAGTCGGTGGATGTGGGAAGCGGCGTCATCATCGCCACCGACATGTTCGGCGGCACGCCCTGCAATCTGGCGCTGACCTTGCTCGAGCGCGGCAAGATCGAGGTGCTGGCGGGCGCCAACCTGCCCAGCCTGATCAAGCTGATCGACATCCGCACCAAGCTGCCGCTGGACCAGGCCGTGAAAGAGGCCATCGAGGCGGGCCGCAAATACATGCGTGCGGGCAGCGCGGATCTTGCCTAAATGAGCGCAAAGCTCTCGGCCAAAGTCATCATTCCCAACAAGCGCGGCTTGCACGCCCGCGCCAGCGCCAAGATTGTGGAAGCCTCGGCGCGCTTCAAGTCCGAGATTCATGTCGTCAAGGACGGCATCGCCGTCAATGGCCGCTCCATCATGGGATTGATGATGCTGGCCGCCTCCATCGGTTCGGAAGTGGAAATCACCACCGAAGGGACCGACGCCGAAGAGGCTATGAAAGCGATATTGGCGCTGGTGGAGGCTAAGTTCGGTGAAGAGTGATCGCTGTGCGATCACTCTTCACCGAACTTGCCAAGCGCAAAGTAGCGACAGCGTAGACTTTGCGCGCGGCAGGAAGGATAAAATGAGCTCTCGGCGCTTACTCGCTCTCCTCTTCACAGTATTCCTCTCAGCCCCCGCCGCCGCCCAGATCTCGGTGCAGCCAGCGATTGCCCCAGGGATTGGCAGCGTCCGGGCTTATCCTTCGCTGTGGCATATCAAGGGCGAGCAAGGCGAGGTCTATCTGCTCGGCGCAGTGCATGTGCTGCCGCCCGAAGTGCGCTGGCGTACACAAGCCATCAGCCGGGTGCTGTCGCGCAGCGACGTGTTTGTCTTCGAGGTGCCCGAAGACGCGGCGGCGATGGCGGAGCTTCACACCCTGATCCAGGCGCAAGGCTTTCTGCCCCCGGACCAGAGCCTGCGGGCGCAACTGCATCCTGCTGCGCTGCCCGACTATGATGCGGCGGTGACGGCTTCGGGACTACCGCCCCCTACCCTGGAGCGCGAACGGCCCTGGCTGGCGGGTATCCAGCTGATGTTCGCGCAAATGGCCAAGCTGAAATATGCCGCCGGCAATGGCGTGGATTCCATCCTGATGGCGGACGCGGTGCGGGACCACAGACAGACACGCTATTTCGAAACCATCGCCGATCAGTTCACTTTGCTGGCCCCCGACGACAAAAACCTCGAAGTGCAGGAGTTCGAGGCTGGCCTGAAGGATCTGCGCGATCTTTCCGCCGGGATACAGCCCATGATTCACGCCTGGAGCGTCGGCGATCAGGCCAAGCTGGATCAATTGATCAACGGCGATCTCGATGAATTTCCGCAAGCCCGCAAGCTGCTGCTGGATGACCGCAATGCGCGCTGGGTGCCCAAGATCGAAGCCATGCTGAAAGAAAAGCATGTCTTCTTCATTACCGTGGGCGCCGGCCACCTGACCGGTGCCAAAGGCGTGCCCGCGCTGCTGCGCAAGGCGGGTTACGCGGTCGAAGGGCCTTGATGGCGCGGCGTAGCCGCGGCCATCAAGGCGCCCCAAGCGCCGATTAGCGTCAGCGTAGAGTCGGCGCGCGGCCGGACCCGTAAAAAAACACAGCCTTTCCGCGCCCTTTCTAACCATATGCAGATTTCTTTATATGTTTCTTGCCCTGTCCCCGGCCGGCTGCTATTAGGCAGCCCGAAAACCACAGGAATCCCTTCATGTCCGCCGCCCCTGCCAATCCCTTCAGCGACTATATCGTCAAGGACATCGCCCTCGCCGAATGGGGCCGCAAAGAGCTGACCATGGCCGAAATCGAGATGCCGGGCCTGATGGCCATACGCGCCGAATATGGAGCCAAGCAACCCTTGAAGGGCGCGCGCATCGCCGGCTCGCTGCACATGACCATCCAGACCGGCGTGCTGATCGAAACCCTGAAGGCGCTGGGCGCCGACATCCGCTGGGTGTCGTGCAACATCTATTCGACCCAGGATCATGCGGCTGCCGCGATTGCCGCGGCCGGCATCCCGGTCTTCGCCATCAAGGGCGAGAGCCTGAAGGACTATTGGGACTACACCGCCAAGCTGTTCGAATGGCATGGCGGCGGCTACCCCAACATGATTCTGGACGACGGCGGCGACGCCACCATGCTGGTGCATCTGGGCCTGCGCGCCGAAAAGGGTGACACCGCCTTCCTCGACAAACCGGAGAATGAGGAAGAGGAAGTCTTCTACGCGCTGATCAAGCGGCTGCTGAAGGAAAAGCCCAAGGGTTGGTTCGCCGAAGTCGCCGCCGCCATCAAGGGCGTGTCGGAGGAGACCACCACCGGCGTGCATCGCCTGTACCTGATGGAAAAGGACGGCAAGCTGCTTTTCCCCGCCATCAATGTGAACGACAGCGTCACCAAGTCGAAGTTCGACAATCTCTATGGCTGCCGCGAATCGCTGGTGGACGGCATCCGCCGCGGCACTGACGTGATGATGTCGGGCAAGGTCGCCATGGTCGCCGGTTTCGGCGATGTCGGCAAAGGCTCGGCCGCTTCGCTGCGCCAGGCCGGCTGCCGCGTGCTGGTGTCGGAAGTGGACCCGATCTGCGCCCTGCAGGCCGCCATGGAAGGCTATGAAGTGGTAACGATGGAGACGGCCGCCCCGCGCGCCGACATCTTCGTCACCGCCACCGGCAATGTCGATGTGATCACGGTGGAGCATATGCGGGCCATGAAGGACCGCGCCATCGTCTGCAACATCGGCCATTTCGACAGCGAAATTCAGGTCGGCGCCACCAAGAATTTCAAGTGGCACAATGTGAAGCCGCAGGTGGACGAAATCGAATTCCCCGACGGCAAGCGCATCATCCTGCTGTCCGAAGGCCGCCTGGTGAATCTGGGCAACGCCATGGGCCATCCGTCTTTCGTGATGAGCGCCAGCTTCACCAACCAGACGCTGGCCCAGATCGAATTGTGGAACAACACCGGCAAGTATGAGAAGAAGGTCTATACCCTGCCCAAGCTGCTGGACGAGAAGGTCGCCCGCCTGCATCTGGCCAAGATCGGCGTGCAGCTGACCGAGCTGTCGACCAAGCAGTCCGACTACATCACCATCCCCAAGTCGGGTCCGTACAAGCCGGATACCTACCGCTACTAACCGCCACTCGGCGGCGACGAAGGGCGCGTCCTAACAGGCGCGCCCTTTTTCGTGACCGCGGGCTCGGCGCACCTCGCCGCAGCGCGGCAATTAATTAACGCCTTGATCCTACTCGCAGATTATCCACAGACCTCTAAATCTGGGGCCGTGAGCCGCATTTCGTTTTTCATATTTTATTAACCACAATACCTAGTCGGACTCGGCCTCCGAAGCTATCTTGTTGATTCCAAAGTGATTCGCTGAATAGGCGACAGGTTAACGGGGGCTGACGGCATGCGTCCCATAAGGGGACAGGGCAGACGGCCGAGGGCCAGGGGACGGCGGTGGCGGGGTTTCCTGCTGGCCGCCGCGCCTTGCGCCCTGCCCCTGCCCGCCTGGGCCGGCGATCCGCAAACGGCCGCCCTGGCCTTCCAGAACGGCAATGTCGTGGTGCTGTCGGCGCTGGCCTGCGGCGGCGTGGCGCTGGCGATAGCGGCAGCCCTGTGGGCGCTGGCGGAGCAGCGTGCCGCGCGCCGCTTGCGCCGCTCATTGCGCAGCGTGGGCGCCAAGACCAAGGCGGCGCTGGGCGAACGCGAGGCGCTGCTCGGCGCGGGGCGCGAGGCGCTGGTGGTGTGGGGCCGCGACGGCTCCGGTCCTTTCTCCTATGGCGGCGGCGACGACATGCTGCAGTCCTGCCTGAAGGGCGCCGATGCGCTGGCGCTGTCCAGCGCGCTGGACGGCTTGTCGGATCGCGGCGCGGCCTTCCAGCTTTCAGTACATGACAGCCATGGCCGGCTGCTGTTGGCGCGCGGACGCGCCGTGGGCGGCATGGCGGCGGTGTGGATGGAAGAACCCACCATCACCGCGGTGGAACAAGGCGCCGACTATCGTGCGATCCTGGATGCGCTGCCGATTCCCGTATGGCTGCGCGACAAGGCCCTGACCCTGACCTGGGCCAATCATGCTTTCCTCAAGGGCGCCGGCGCCGCCAATCTGGACACCGCCCGGCGCGACCAGCTGGCGCTGGACAAAAGCGAGCGCGAACTGGCGGCCAGCGCCCGCGCCCAGAATGCGCCCCAGGAAGCCCGTCGCTTTTCGGTGGTGGGCGGCCAGCGCCGCGCCTTGGCCTTCACCGAAATCCCGCTGGGCGATGCCGGTGTGATCGGGGCGGCGGTGGATGTGACCGATGTGGCGGCGGCGGAAGCCCGGTTGCAGCAGCATGTCGATGCCCATGCCGATACGCTTGATAAATTGCAGACGGCGGTGGCGATCTTCGGCCGCGACCAGAAGCTGGCCTTCTACAACAAGGCCTTCGTCAAGCTGTGGGGCTTCGCCGAAGGCTTTCTCGACAAGCATCCCAGCGACGGCGAAATCCTCGACCAGCTGCGCGACGCCCGCAAGCTGCCGGAGCAGCGCGACTATCAGGCCTGGAAGCGCTTGCGCCTGGCACTGTACCAGGACGGGCAGCGCAACCGCTCCGGCGAGGAGCCCTGGCACCTGCCGAACGGCCAGACCATCCGGGTGGTGACCCAGCCGCATCCCTTTGGCGGGCTAACCTTCCTCTATGAAGATGTCACCGCGCGGCTGACCCTGGAAAGCGACTACAACACCTTGATCAAGGTGCAGTCGGCCACGCTCGACACCTTGAGCGAAGGCGTGGCGGTGTTCGGCCCGGACGGAAAGTTGAAGCTGCACAATGCCGCCTTTACCCGCATCTGGGAATTCGAGGCCGATGACCTGGAGGGCGAGCCGCATGTGCGCACCATCGCGGCCTTGTCGCGCGACAAGTTCGGCGACAGCGCCATCTGGGACCAGCTGATCCAGGCGATCGTGGCCGGTGCCAGCGCGCGCGACCTGGGCGATGTGGAACGTTCCGACCGCTCCATCCTGTCACTTTCGACTTCACCGCTGCCCGACGGCGCCACCCTGGTCACCTTCAACGACGTCACCGACCGCTTCCGCATCGAAAGCGCGTTGCGCGACCGCAATGAGGGACTGGAAGCCGCCGACCGCCTCAAGTCCGACTTCATCAAGCATGTGTCCTATGAATTGCGCACGCCGCTGAACACCATCCTGGGCTTTTCCGAACATCTGGCCAGCGGCGTGCCCGGGGCGCTGAACAATCAGCAGGAAGAATATGTCCAGGCCATCGTGACCGGCGCCAACAGCCTCAAGAGCCTGGTCAACGACATACTCGACCTGGCGCTGGTGGAATCGGGCGCCTTGCGGCTGGAGCTGGAGCGCATCGACCTTGCAGGATTGATCGGCGAAGTCGCCGCCCATGCCCGCGACTGGGCGTCCAAGATGGGCCTGAGCTTGGAGGTCGAAGCGGACAAGGAGGCAGGACGCTTCTTGGCGGATGCGCGGCGGCTGCGCCAGATCATCTTCAACCTGCTGTCCAACGCCTTCAAATTCACCCCGCGCGGCGGCGCGATTACTTTGTCCGCCAAGATCGTGGGCGAAGACGTTCAGATCGCCGTGGCCGACAATGGTCCGGGCCTGTCACCGGAGGTGAAGGCCACCGTCTTTGAACGCTTCTCAGCCAAAAGCCATCCCGGCACGCGCGCGGGCGCGGGGCTGGGGCTGGCGCTGGTCAACCGCTTCCTGGAACTGCATGACGGCTGGGTGGAGATTGAATCGGCAACCGGCGGCGGCACCTTGGTGCGGTGCCACCTGCCGCGCCGCATCCATGACGACGAGCCGCATCCCGAGCACAGCAGCGACCGCCGCACTGCCTATCTATAGAAGACGGCTTATCTCTAACTGG
>Ga0137415_10008402_pt1 | contig 10233 bp, 8 predicted proteins | sample CZODoug3_1_1_16f_FD_183082 | JGI IMG/M metagenome (GOLD analysis project Ga0137415, IMG submission 183082) | Vadose zone soil fungal communities from Angelo Coast Range Reserve, California, USA - CZODoug3_1_1_16fungal (Hybrid Assembly) | ecosystem: Environmental > Terrestrial > Soil > Vadose... | reverse complement strand
CGCTTGTGGGTCTACGTCAGTGCCGGCACGGGGACGTGGGGTCCGCCCGTGCGCCTCGGCACGAGGCCGGAGCTCACCCTCCTGCGCCTCGTGGCCGCGAACGGACCGCGCCGCCGCTAGCCGGCGGACCTACGGGTTCTTCCCACTTCTTGCTTGGACGGTTGATGGCCACGCCCTGAACGCCTTCCATCCTTTCATCAGCGGGCGGGCGTCGCGCTGACCGAGGTCTGGTACGCTACGTGCGGCGTCAGAGCGGCGTCTGGTTCACGACCTGCGAGGAGGGGCCGCGACGGCACGACAATAGACGCCCGCTTGTGCACGGGCGCCGTCAGGACATCGCAATCCGTGACGACAAGATCCACCGCATCGGTCGCGATCTCGATCCGGCTGGCCATGCAACGATCGGCGTCCCCGACACGCTCGTGTTGCGCGGGCCGAGGCCGGCCTCTTCGCTGGACGCGCGGCAGATGAAGCGGGTCGGCCTCATCGGGTGCGGGGCGATCGGGCGTCCCGTGGCACGCGCGCTGCTGGCCGGAAAGGCCGGATCGCATTCGCTGGCGGCGGTGCTCGCTCGCGCCCCACGCGATCTCGATGGCTTCCCGGTGACCGATATCGCCGACAGGTTCCTCGCGGGCGGCCACGATCTGATCATCGAGGCGGGCGGTCCGGCGGCCTTCCGCGCCCTCGTGCCGGCGGCGCTGGAGCGCTGCGAGGTGTGGGCGGTGAGTCCGGTCCCTCTCGCCGATCCGGTCCCCGGGGGCCTGGAGAGCCTGGACGTCTTCATCGATCTCGGCGCAGGGGAGGCGTCCGAGCCCGAGCTCCTATTCGAGGGAACCGCGCGGGAGGTCGGGCTGCGCTTCCCCGAGCGTGTCAACGTCGTGATCGCGGCGGCCCTGGCCGGCCCGGGACTCGACGCCACTCACGTCCGCGTCATGCGCCCCCCGCGTGGAAGCGCCGGGCGCACGATGGGCTTCACGGGCGGAGGATATCCACACCGTCGCGGTGAGCCTGATAGCGATGTTGCGCCGCGAAACGGCGGGTATCGTCATCGGTTAGGACCGGCCCCGCGCACCCCGTCAGAGCGGGTTTGGACCGACGACTTCCCAGTGGTAGCGGTCGCGGAGCTGGTTGCGTTCGTCGTCGTTGATCGGGCGGTGGTTCAAGAGCTCCTCGACGTAGCCGCCGGCTGCGGCCGGGGTGTACATGAACAGGACGCGGCCGGTTTCGCGGCCGGTGCTCTTCCAGGCATGCGGGACGTTGCGCGGGAAGAACGCGCAGGTGCCGGGCCCGCCGACGGTGACCTCGTCGCCGATCTTGAAGGTGATCTCGCCGGCGAGCACCCAGGCGACCTCGTCGCTGTCGCGGTGCAGATGGAACAGGCTCTTGGTGCCGACGGGCACGGTTTCCTCGAACAGCATGATGCTCTCATTGGTCTCGTGGCCGACGAGCTTCAGGGCGGCGAAGCGGCCAGGCGCCGCCATGTCGAGATGCTTCCCACCGCCCGCGGGTACGACAAGGCCTTTTGTCGCGTCCATGTTGATGTCCTCCCTGTGGCGTTCGCGACTGATCTCGAGATCCTTTCCGCCGTAGTTACGCGACAGGCAGCCGCTCGGCCACGCAGCGGCCGATCAGCGCTCCGTCTTCCTTGCGCACGACCGCGAGATAGCCGAGCGCGAGCTGCTCATAGCTCGCGAGAGTGTACCGCAACCATACGGCCGTCTCCTCGGGCGAGCGCGGCGGCCTCCGGGATACAGATGCTGCGCGACTTCGGGGAGTGCGTGGAGGCGAGTCACGAGAGGCAGATCGTCCGGCGCGACCCGCCGGAGCACGAGGCGAGCCGACTCCAGCCGGTCTGTGCCGTGCGCCAGGCTCATGTCGAAGACGCCTACCCGTCCGTGCCCATCTTGCACCCTCCCAGCTGGCGCCAGTGCACCATCGGCGGCGCGGCCGCACGAGCCTCCAGATGTGGAACGCGGCGTTCCGGATTCGGAGCACCCCTTTCTTTCCGGCGCGTTTGCTAAGCTCGGGGCGTGCAATGGGACGATCTGCGGGTCTTCCTCGCCGTCGCCCAGGGCGGCAGCCTGCGCAAGGCGGCGCGTGCGCTGCGACTCGGACAGCCGACCATCGGGCGGCACCTCCACCAGCTCGAGCTGAGCGTGGGCGCCCGGCTGTTCGAGCGCTCGGCGAATGGGCATCGCCTGACGCGCGAAGGCAAGAAGCTCCTGCCGATGGCGCAGAGCATGGCGGACGCCGCGGCGGCAATCGATCGGCGCCGCGCCGCTCTCGGCAGCGACGTCAGGAGCGCGGTCCGCATCGTGGCGGGCGAATGGGCGGCGCGATTCCTCGCGCCGCGTCTGTCTGCGCTGGCCGACCCGCACGACGATCTCTCCGTCTCTCTCACCGAGAGTCATCTCGATCCCGATCTCGATCGGTGCGAGGCGGATCTTTTCGTTCGCGACGGTCTCCCCGCGCGCGGGCGGCTGGTCCGGACCGGGCTCGGCGCGATCGCTGGGGCGATCTACGGCGCGCGCGTCTTCGTCGACGCGCATCCCGAAGCGAAGACGGACGCGCGCTGGCGCCGCTGCCCGTGGGTCGCTTACGACGTGCCCCACGAGTACTTCCGGCCGATGGCGTGGCTCGCGAAACGGCTCGGTGATCGCGTGCCGCGCGTACGCGCCTCACGCATCGCGCTCCAGCTCGAGGCGATCCGTGCCGGCGCGGGACTCGGGATCCTGCCGTGCTTCGTCGGCGACGCGGACCCACTACTCAAACGGTTGACGCCGCCGATCGAGGAGATCGAGGCCGACTACTGGCTGCTCGTCCATCCGGATCTGAAGGCGGTGCCGCGGGTCCGGCACGTGATGGAGCGGATCCGCGGCGTCTTCAAGGCCAGCCGCGCCGCACTCCGGGGATAGCGTGCGCGTCCCGTGAGGATCGTCGCGCACGTAGACATGGACGCCTTCTACGCCGCCGTCGAGGCGCAGCGGGATCCTGCGCTGCGAGACCGGCCGCTCGTGGTCGGAGCCGATCCCAAGGAGGGCCACGGCCGAGGCGTCGTGACGGCGGCGAGCTACGCGGCCCGACGGTACGGCATCCGCTCGGCCTTGCCGATCTCGCGGGCCTGGCGCCTGGCGGAGGCCGCGCGTCGCCGGGGCGAGCCCGAGACGATCTTCGTCCGTGACGATCACGCCCTCTATCGGGAAGTCTCGGCGCGGATCATGGCGATCCTCGCCGCGGCCGGCGACGCCTTCCAGAAGACCAGCGTCGACGAGGCGTATCTCGAGCTCTCGTCGCTCGGCAGCTTCGACGCCGCCGTCGAGCGCGCCCGGCGGCTGAAGGCGGAGATCGTGAGCCAGGAAGGGCTGACCGCCTCGGTGGGCATAGGCCCCAACAAGCTCGTCGCCAAGATCGCCTCGGATTTCGAGAAGCCCGACGGGCTCACGGTCGTGCGAGCGGAGGAGGTCCAGCCCTTTCTCGATCCGTTGCGGATCCGGGTCATCCCGGGGATCGGACCCAAGACGGAGCGTTTCCTGCACCAGCGTCACATCCGAACCGTCGCGGATCTCAGGACGCTCGAGCGGGCGCAGCTCGCGGAGTGGCTCGGCCGCTGGGGCGAGGACCTCTTCGCCAAGGCCCGCGGTCTTTCGGAGAGCGCGGTGTCGAACGAGCGGGAGCGCAAGTCCGTCGGTGAGCAGGAGACCTTCGAAATCGACACCCTGGACGCGACGTTCGTGCTGGAGCGCGCCCGTGCGCTGGCCCGGACGGTGTGGAGCCGGCTCGAGGGCCACGGCTTCCGTGCGTTCCGGACGGTCACGGTGACCGTCCGCTTCGAGAATTTCATCACCTTCGCGCGTTCGCGGACCGGCCGCGAGGCGTGGACGAGCGAGGAGGCTCTGTGCGCGGAGGCGCTCGAGCTACTCCTGCCCTTCCTCGACGACCGCGAGAATCCCCGGCACCGCAAGCTCCGCCTCATCGGCGTCCGCGCGGAGAAGCTCTCCCGCTGATTCGCCTTCTCCCCGGCTCAGGAGGAAGAGCGCGTTTCGCGCCCGCCGGTACATGCCGCTCGGCCGCCTCTAACATCGAATAGATCTAATAGAGGATGGGCCCCGAGGGGAGGTAGAGTTTGGGTCGGCCGAACAGCCGCGAGGCCATGAACAGCGTCGGGTCGCCGATGCGGAAGCCGCAGATGACCAGCGCCTCGAGCAGGGAAGGTAAACCTGTCCGGCCTCTGCCTGACGGAGGCGGCGATGTTATAGCGAAGTCATGCAGCCACTCTCGCTGGATGCGCCCTTCTGGTTGAGGTGCTGGGCCACAAACTCTCGTAAATCACTGGTCGGAGAGGTTAGAGTGACGGCCACCAACTTCGGCAGAGTGCCGAACTCCTGGGTGCGACCGCGCAGCTTTACCCCCTTCTGTTCCAACGCATTTGCCATCCATTCGGGATCGAGCGGAGTCAGAGAAAGCCTCTGCTTGTCTGCCTCCACCTTGAGAAGCGTTTCCATCAGTACCGACCGGCATTTCTCAGGATCCGGCACCACATCGAAGAAGCTCTGTTGGCCGACCTGCACGAGTTTGCCTTCGAAGGCTGCCGTCTCACACTGGGCAGTGTTCTTTTCTGCAGATTCAGACACCTCAACCGTGTAGGTCCGAGTGGCAGCGTCGAGCTTGATGTTTAGCAAACAGCCCTTCAACTCTTCCTGCCCCACCCAACTCCCAACCAGTCCTAGGTCCACCGATACATCCGAGTCGTCGTAAAACGGATACACGGACTGGACCCAGCACCCTGTCGCCCCTGAAAGGCTCAGAAGTGCCACGACGAGCACGCTCAGACGAGCCCTATGCCGTACCAAACTCACCGGAAGGCAGTGCAGTGCTTGCATCAATGAATTCGAGTTCGTCATCTATTTCTCTCCCTGTTGCGATGCCACTGGAACGTGGTACTAAATCAGCTGTGGCTTAACCGTTCTTGCCTTTGGTCTCTTCTGGTTTCGATTTGCCCTTCGCGTCTCCAAGGAACTCAACTTGCTTGCCGCTATGGGTCTTAATCGCTTCGAAAATCTTCTGGTATTCGTTTTTGTCCATGCGGAGAACCAAGCTCTTCGGGACGTTCTGTTCGTGATACTCGATATACAGCCAGTGACTCTTGGACTTGGTCAGCATGACGATCGCGCCAGCGCCCAGAGACGCCACCATCACGACGGCACCTTGTGTAATGCGGTGCTTCTTCGTGTATTCATAGGAGAACTTGTCGATCTGGTCGTAAGGGACGGTCACAAAGTCGCGATCGGCGACGCGCACGACGACATTCTTGTTGTTATCGCTGAAAATCAGTCTGGCGTCTGCTTGTTTGCCTTTCGCGTCTGCCAGCTTCACCCGGCTGAAGGCCGTCTCTTCGGCCATAGTGACATTACTGACGACGAACGCGATCAGGAGGACCGAGATCACTCGCTTCACATGCGTGCTTCCTATGCTTCGACAAATGTGGCCAGCGCGAGCTGCCGACGCTCCACGGCAAGATTGGTTATTCATAAGCACCTCCTAAGTGCCAGGTGTGACTTTGGTCGTGGTGAAAGCACTGCGGTTCATTCGCTCATCTCGTCCAGTTGCGGCAAATCCTGAGTGCCTGAAAAATTGGCACCTGCCGCCAGAAGTTCGGGCATAGCTAGGAACGGCATCTATGCAAATGCTTGATTTCTCAGGGAAACGCTTTCTGTTACCGTCACGTGAGGCATGTGATTGGCCACGGCGGCAAAACGGCGCACCTTTCGGCGACGCAACAATCGCGCTCAGAAGAGGACATCGCACAAGAACCGGGAACTGGAACTCCGAAAGTCTGAAGGGTGATCCTCGCTATGCCGGCCTCCCATTTCCGATTCCAGGCCACTTTGCAGCAGGTTGCGATCCTGGTTGGATCGAAGGGTGATCGGGGGGGAGGTTTTAGCCAAGGGAACCGGCCGCATAGTTCTTCCGGCGGAGTGACGGCATTTCCATCTCTGGCGTATGATTCGTATCCGCAACGAGTAGCCGAGGTTCTGGATATGCCCATGCGCTGGATCTATGTTTCTTCGCTCACTAGCGTTGTTCTCGCGCTGTCATTTTTGTCAACCGGACACCCAGCAACCGCCGCGTCCGCTGCTCAGGGGATGAAGCCGGCGCCAGCCGCGTCTGCAGCGAAAGTGGCAAAGACGGTAAACCAAGCAAGTTCCGTCCAAGGGAGCGCCGGAGCTCTTTCGATCCCTGACACAACCTTGGCGGTTAATTCGACTGAACCACTGTCGCAGCGGATTGTGCATTACGAGATGGATGCCCGCTACGATGCCGCCAAGCATACGATCGACGCCACCGAGGTGCTTACCTATCACAACTTGACGGGACAGCCGCTCGATCATTTTCCGTTCCACCTTTATCTGAATGGGTTTCAGCCGAAATCCACGTGGGTACGCGAGTCGAAGCGCGACGGCAGTCGCGACACTACCTATGACAAGTGGGAAGACAAGCAGTATGGCGCGGAAGAAATTAAGAGCTTCGAAGTGGTGGGGCAAGGAGATTTGACGTCGCAACTACAGTTTATCCAGCCCGACGATGGCAACAAGGATGACAAGACTGTCGTCGACGCGCACCTACCCAAGGTCATCGCTCCTGGGGCGTACGTGCAGTTCAGGATTGCATTCCACGACCAAATGCCAGAGACGCAGGCACGCGCAGGCTGGAAGCGCGATTTCGTCCTGGGCGGACAATGGTTTCCCAAAGTCGGCGTGTGGTGGCATGGCGCATGGAATTGCCATCAGTACCATGCCATGACGGAATTCTTCGCTGACTTTGGCGTCTACGACGTCAAGCTGACCCTGCCACAGTATGAAGTCGTGGGCGCGAGCGGCGTCGAAGTCAGCCGTGTCCACAATTCCGATAAGACCAAGACTGTGACTTACCATGGCGATGACATCCACGATTTCGCCTGGACTGCCAGTCCGCGCTACAGAGTCAAAGACGATGGCGTGTTCCAGGGGCAGATGGGGCCAGTGAAGTTGCAAATCCTGATGCAGCCCGCGCACTGGAGCCAGGTTGAGCGGCACGAGAAGATCTTAAAAGAAACTCTAGACCACTTCGAGCGCTGGTACGGGCCATATCCCTACAAGACTTTGACCCTGGTGGATCCCGAGCCCGATTCGGCGGCGGGCGGGATGGAGTATCCCACGCTCATCACCGCGGGCACCAGCTGGTTTGCGCCCAAGGGCTTGCTGCTCGAACCGGAAGAAGTCGTCGAGCACGAATTCGGACATCAATACTGGTACGGCATGGTGGCGACCAACGAATTTGAAGATGCTTGGATGGACGAAGGCATCAACGAGTACACGCAGGTTAAGGTTGAGGATTCGATTTTCGGCCCAAACACTTCCGTGCTCAACCAGTGGGGTGTGTCGGCTGGAGAGCATGGGCTTCAGAATCTTTTCTACACTTCCGTGGCTGACATGGATCCCATCGCCCAGAAGGCGTATGAGTATTACAGTTTCAATTCGTACGGCGGGATCACGTACGGCAAAACGGCGTGTGTGTTGCTTACGCTTGAAGGCATCATCGGCGAAGACACGATGCAAAAGGCGATGCACACCTACTTCATGCGTTACCGCTTCACCCACCCTGCCAAGGAAGATTTCCTAAAGACCATCGAGGACGTCTCGGGCAAGGACTTGCGCTGGTACTTCAACCAGGCCGTTGACGGATCCCAGGTTCTGGACTATGAAGTGATCAAGATCACCTCCGATCCAGCGAACTGGTACGAAGAGAGGAAAGGAAAGAAGAAAGAAGACGACAAGAATCTGGTGTACCAGTCCTATGTCTGGCTGCACCGCAAGGAAGATTTCGTAATGCCGGTGGAACTCGAAGTCAAGTTCGACAACGGGCAGAGGATTCGCGAACACTGGGAGGGGCAGGGCCGCTGGACGAGATTCGCGTACGAGAAAAAAGCCAAGATCATGTCAGCTGAGATCGATCCGGATCACAAGATTCACCTCGACCGCAACAATTTCAACAACAGCCACACGGTGGAAGCTAACGTGAAGCCGGCGTGCAAAGTGGGGAACTACTGGCTCTTTCTGACGCAATGGATGAGCCAATTCCTGACATGGTGGGCAATTTAGGGGCGAGAAGGATCGAACGAGCACGGAGAGGAAAATGGCAGAAAACAAAAGCCTGCTTGGCAGTGGCGCCGGCATGGTAGCGCGCAACAAACGCTACATCATCTGGTTCTATCTGCTAAACCTGCTTCTTGGATTGTTCGGCACCGTCAGCTTCGTCACGCAGGCCCGGACCGTGCTCGACCACAGCTTGTATGCCGACCGGCTGCTGCATGGTTTCGACCTGGCTGTCTTGGGAGAAATGTTCGCGCGGCCGGAGTTTGGGCCAACGGCATCTTCCGGGTTGTCGGCTTTGCTTTTCTCGGTTGGGTTTTTTCTGGCGACCGCGCTGTTTTTGCCGGGCGTGCTGCAGGGATATGCGTCGCCATACGGGCTGGCGCGCGAGGGCGCCTTTACCTCCGGCGTCTTGGACAGATACGCGTCTGAAGCCCGGCTGTCACGGGATGAATTTTTCCGCGCCTGCGGCCGCAACTTGTGGCGCTTCCTCCGGCTGCTGATCATCTTTGCAATCGTCGCGGGCATCGTCTCGGGACTCCTGTTCGCTGCCCGGGCTGCGCTGGTGAAGAAGGCCGCGGAGAGCACGATTGAAGTGCTGCCATTTTCCGTTTCCATGGCAACCTTGTTCGTGATCTTTCTGGTCATGACCGTAATCCGCATCTGGTTTGATCTGGCGCAGACCGATGTAGTCTTAAGCGATCAGGGCGCCGTTCGCAAGTCCATTGCTGCGGGCTTTCGACACACCTGGCGCGGCCTGTTTCGCTTGTTGATGAGTTATTTTGTAATTTCTGTTGTGGCTGGTCTCGTGCTGTTCGCCGGGCTTTGGGTTTGGCTGCGGTTCGTGCCGACAGAAAGCGTCTTCAAGGCATTTCTCGCCGGTCAGGCGACACTGCTGCTATTGCTGATCCCGCGATTCTGGCAGCGCGCTGTCGCTGTTGCCTATTACGAGGAGAATATCGTGCCGGTGGTCGCGCTGCAGCCGATCATCCCCGAGCCATCTCCGGTTGTTGTGCGCGAGCCGTTGGTTCCTCCTCTGATTCCGCCTGCGCCGATTGCGCCGCAAGAATCGTAGGTCATAGCGGTCCGCGACGCGGAATCCCAATCGCAGAGAGCGCTGCGATGAAGCGCGGACCGTTTTTAGCCTAAACCAGTCTAGTGGCTGGACACGGTTTCGGCGCGATCGTTGCGGCTTTCGGCTTTATGGTGAAAGTCGAGGCCGAAGTGAGGCTCAGACCGAGTGCCGGTGACTTTGAAAGGTACTTGAGTGCCGGCGCCGTTCTTGCTGAAAAACGGATCGACAGGTTTCAGCAGGATTGATTTCCAGCCAGTTGTCATCTGCGAGAGCTTCGCGTCCAGCCGCAAGTTTCCGTGGAAATCGAATACGCTGCCGTCGAGAGTGTACTGGCCGGTCATGTCGGCGTGAGTTCCGGGTATCTGAAAATGGAGAAAAGAGAAATCCAGCAGGCCGTCGCGTAAGCGAAAGACGCCGCGCAGGTCCGAGGTGACATCTTGCTGGAGGTGCTCTCGAGCCAGCTTCGGTTTGCCCCGACTCAGCAGGCTGAGGTCGTCGATTCGTCCTTGCAGCTTTTCGTTGGTGAAAAATGCGCCGGGAACATGGAAACTGCCGCGAAGTTGCAAGCGGTTGGCTACGTCGTCGGGCCCGGGCAAAAGGGTCATTTTGGTTTGCATTTCCACTGCGCCATTCATGACAGGCGGATCGGTGCGTACCCCTAACTGCAGCAGGTCTTCAATGCGCGCACCGGTCAGGACGACATTGAGTTCAATGTCATGACCGACATTGTCCATCAGTCGAACCACCTTGCCCCTGGCGGTGAAAGAAGAATGCAGAAACGCCGCTGTGACCGGTTCGAGATATGTATCTCCGCTCGTTCCATCGACAATGGCATGGAAATCAGTGTGAAGCGGAACCCGATGGCCACTTACCGCGACGCGAAAATCGGGAGTATCTGTTTTGCCTTCGACGACGATCCGGCCCAGCGTTCCTGAGTACTCGCCGGTTGACGAGAGAATTCCCTTGATACCCTTGAGCGTGCTGAGATCCGCTTTGCTGAAGGAATATTGGCCCTGAACGGCGGTGTTG
>Ga0137415_10008401_pt1 | contig 10235 bp, 8 predicted proteins | sample CZODoug3_1_1_16f_FD_183082 | JGI IMG/M metagenome (GOLD analysis project Ga0137415, IMG submission 183082) | Vadose zone soil fungal communities from Angelo Coast Range Reserve, California, USA - CZODoug3_1_1_16fungal (Hybrid Assembly) | ecosystem: Environmental > Terrestrial > Soil > Vadose... | reverse complement strand
GCAATCAAATGTTATTTTAAAAAGAGTGAGGCCCGGTTGTCGCAAAAGCGTTACAATGTCCGGACCGGCGCGCTACAACGCCACCAGAACCGCGCCCAACGCAATCAGGCAAATGCCGATCCAATTATGGGCCTGCGGACGCTCTCCCAGAAACACCGCAGCGAACAGCGCCACCAGCACCACACTCATTTTATCTATGGGCGCCACGCCCGAAGCCGGGCCAAGCTTGAGCGCGCGATAATAGCAAAGCCACGATGCGCCTGTGGCCAGGCCCGACAGCAGCAAAAACAGATAGGTCTTGCGCGAAACGCCGGCGACCGGTTGCCAGGCGCCGCTTGCCATGACGATCAGACCCACAACGACAAGAATGATCGCCGTCCGGATCAAGGTGGCGAAATCCGAATTGATCTGCTCAACGCCGATTTTTCCGAAGATCGCCGTCAAGGCGGCGAAGATCGCAGAGAACCCCGCCCACAACATCCATGAGGAGAATAGCGGCTTCATCATTCCCCCAATGGGTGCGCGCGCCCGAAAGGCCAAGCGCCAGACATTATGTCCCGCGCCGGGCCCCCGAGTCACGGCAATCAGCTATTTTCGCTGTCGGATTTGGGAAGAACGATGGAAACGCGCAAGCCCTGGTTCGGACGATTGGCGGCAAACACCTTTCCGCCCACTGCCTCGACATTCTGGCGCACGATCCATAGGCCCAGACCGGAATTGCCGGCTTGCCCATCCCAGGCTTCATCATATCCCGCGCGGCCGCCGGCGGGCGGCCGCAGCGAAAAATAACGATCGAAGATCAGCGGCAGCACATCGTTCGGCACGCCGGGGCCATGATCGGTGATGTCGAGCGTTACCTCGCTGACAGTGGCTGCCAGCCGGATTTCGATGGCGCTGTTGTCGGGCGAGAAGCCGACGGCATTGTCGAGAATGTTTTCGATCGCGATCTCCAGCGCATCCTCATTGGCGAATACGCGGGCATCATCCGCCAGATGCAGGACGAATCGCATGCCGCGGGCCGCGGTGATCTCGCGGAATTCGGTTACCGCACGAACGATCACTTGATAAAGGTTGATGCTATCGCGGGGCGTGTCGATCGAATCCGCCGTGAAATTGTCCACCCGTTGCGCATCCAGGATGAGGGTGTTCAACCGGCTGACCGAGGAATCGATAAGGGCAATCGCCTTGCTCACCCTTGCGTCGCTTGCGCCGGCCGCCTGGCGAAGCGGAGAAAGCGAGGCGCGAATCGTGGCCAGCGGCGTCTTGAAGGAGTGGGCATTGTCTTCCGCCTTGCGGCGGATGTCGCGCGCGGTCGAATGCAGATCCAGCACCAGCCGGTCGAAATCCGCCGCCACAGGGGCCAGTTCCGGTATGTCGTTCTGGGACGAAAAGCTGCGTTCATAGATGCGCCCGCGCCGGATGGCATAGGCCACCCGGCGGAACCGGCGCACGGCGCGCAGCACACTCCAGGCGATGAAGCAGCCCACCAAGGTCAAGGCTGCATAAATCACGACGGCGATGCGGATTTGCCGGACGTTCCAATAATGCTCCCCTATCGCGGTGTTGAAAAGTTCCGAGGCCGGGTGCGACGAGACCAACACCCAGCAGCCCCAGCGGCTCTTGATGGGAATGACGGAGGTCAGCATCTCGTTGCGGGCCCCCGGCAGGCCATTGCGGATTTCCGCTGCGGTCTCATCCGCACAGGTCGGCGCAAGCTGCTGCAATATGCCGTTGTGGTTGAGTTTTTGCAGTTCCACGTCCAGACGGGCCGGATCGCCATCTGGCGCCGCGGCGACATAAAAGAAATCCCTGCCCGCCTGGCTGCTGGGCGCCAGCATCAGTTTGAGCGATGTGCCGTCCCCCGCATATCTTGCCAGCGTGCTGTTCAAATCCGGCGGCAATCCGCCCGGCGTATCCAGCATGGGCCTCAGGCCTTGGGCGATCAACACGCTCTGGCGCTGCAGGGCGTTGGAAACAAACGCCCGGTTTTTCTGGTCAGCGGCCTCGAACTGACGGTACAGCAATATCGGCAGCGCAACGAGAATGCCGACCAGCAGCACCAGCTTCACCGTCAACGACGACAGAAGCCAATTTCCCCAGGGAAGCGGTCTGTTACGCGCCTGCTGGCCGCCAGCGGTAGCCAAAGGCGGCAAAGTTCTGGATTTCGGAGAAGTCCGCATCCAGCGCGCGGAACTTGTTGCGAATTCGCTTGACCGTGGACCGGACATTGGTGCGATACCCCTCATCTCCCGAGCCGGCGACAAAACCGGCGCAATGAACGCAGTCATATATGGCGCGATAGGTGACGTGATCGCCGGCGTGCGAAACCATGAACTCCACAATATTGTATTCGGTTACAGTCAGATTGACGTCGGCACCGCGCCAGGCGGCCCGGCGTATGCTGGGCCGCAAGGAAAGAGCGCCGTAGCGCAACTCGTCCGCCGCCTCCTTGCGCGGGATTCCCGCTTCCATGATGCGGCGAATGCGCTTGGCCAGGATGGGCAGGCCTCGCGCCTTGTCGACAAAATCGATCGCTCCGCCGTCCAGCGCGGCGCTTTCATGGGCGGTCGCCGGAACGCCAGTGAAGAAAATGACGGGAACCGAGATTCGCCGTTCCCTGAGCGGTGTCAGGAAATCCACACCGCGGCGGCCGGGCATCTTCCAATCCAGCACGATGACATCCACGCGGTTTCCCGAATCGAGATGATTGAACATTGCCTCGCCGTCGGGAATGCCGGTGACGCCGAAGCCGAGATCTTCCAGTTCCATGCAGGCGGCGGCACGGAATTCATGATCATCGTCCACCAGCAGCAGTTCAACCGTTTCTTGCCTGCTGGCCTTGTCTTTGGCGCAGCCTGTTGGCCAGTTCAGAACGGCAGCGCTGTCCATCGCCATGTCTGTCATTGTCTGTCACCTCGTATGAAAGCAAACGGAAAACGTGGGTATCCACGTTGGGAAACAAGGAAAGATTCAACGTGCATTTGCGCATGCGGTAGTACCAATGTTTGCCGGGGCCGTTGCCGTCCTGCGATGTCGGAGCACCCAACAGGTCGGTGAGCTGCTGCTCATCCAGCCCCACCAGTTCCGGAACCGGGGCTTCAGGCTGCGCCGGGTGCGGCGCCGGATGCGGCGCCGGACGGTTCACAGCCTTTGGCGGCTCAAGAATGGCAACATCGGCTTGGGGCGGTTTTGTGTCCGCAGGCGGCACGGCCTGCAATGCCGCATCGTATGTGGTGGGATTGGGACGGCTCTCGCAACCCGCCAGCAGCAACGCCGCGACCAACGCCGAAACCGGCATCAGGCAAGCCACCGTGCATTCTCCAACTTGAAATTTCCAACGGCAGGTCAATCAGGTCACTCCATTGCTGCACCGCAGCCAACACGATTCCCCCAACCCGCCAAGCTCCAAGGTAACCAGCGAAATTTAAACTTTCAACACGACATTGCACCGCACACGTTGTTTCATTTCGGAAACACTATTGGCTGCTCATTGCAACAGCACATCGCTCTTTGTGCGGTCACTTTAAGGTCACAGCGCGTCCTGTCGGATGCAGTCTGGTCACAGATTTGCCACCATACGCGCCTTGCGGGCCAACCTTGGCGGCGCAAGCTGCAGCTTCATCATTCGAAGCTGCGTCCGTGGAACTTTTTCGACCAACAAACAGCAAGACCATTGTCGCTGACCGCGATACCGGGAATCTCGAAGGTCCGCGCATGGCGGCCTTGTTTGCGATTTGCGGATTCTTCTACCTCCTCATCTACGCCATCGAATCTCCCATACGCTACATTCTGTATCTCGGCGGCAAGGACAGCCTGATATTGCTGCGAGATGGCTTGATCATCGCGCCGCTGATCGTGCTTTTTGCCGTCCAGGCCAGCCGGTTACGCGTACACCCGGCTATCATAAGCTTCGCGACCCTGATGGCGTTCCACGGCGTGGTGCTGATGGGAACTATCGGCTCGTTCCTGGGCGTGGCTTATGGCGTTAAGATTCTGATCAACCTGCTGTTCGGCTATTTCGCGGCCTCGCTCATTACCTCGCCTGGAAAGCGCATGATGAAAATTTTCATCGCGCTGTGGTGTCTTACCCTTATCGGTGTCCTGCTGGACAAGTTCCTGGTCACATTTCCCTGGGTGGGTATCAAAACCATTGTCGGTGATTTGACGGTGGACGTTTCCAAGGATTGGCAGATCCAGGACACGTTGAGCCGCCGCGTTGCCGGCTTCGCCCGCAGCTCGATCGGCGTCGCCATGCTGGTACCCCTGTTGGCGATCGTGCTGATGGGACAGATCCGCAACGGATTGCTGCGCGCCTTTGTCGGGATCGCTTCCCTGGGCGCTGTTTTTCTAACGACCCAGAAAGGCTCGCTGATCGCCTTCGCACCGGTCGCGGTAATCATGACGCTTCGCCCCCGGCAGGAACGTTTCTGGTTGCGGCTTTGGTGCCTGACAGCCGCAACACTTGTCATCGCGCTGCCTTTGGCGACCAACGATATGCATCTGGGTCATGGCACGGGTGTGTTCAGCACCGAATCGCTCTACCTGCGCATCGCCGATACCTGGCCCCATGCCTGGGATTGGATATCGCGCCACCAGATGATGGTTTTCGGAGTCGGGCTCGGCGGTATCGGCGGACCGCAGCGGCTTTACGCGCCCGACAATTTCAACCCTGCCGACAATCTCTTCATCCTGCTCTATGCCTATTTCGGGATATTCGGCCTGCTCTATATGGCAGCCGCTTGCTGGCTTGCGCTGCGGCCGGTCACAGGGTCGGAGCGCCGCGCGAATACCGCCATCGCCTTGCTGGCTTTTGCCTTCGGTTACGGCACGGTCCTTTCAACTCTGGAGGATCAAGTCGCTCCGCTTTTTGTGGGCGCAGCCTTGGGTGTGTTGTGGCGTGAAACCCGTACCGCCTTCACGGCGCGCCGCGTAGCCGTGCCTGTCGCCGGGTCCCTGCGCGCGGCGAGTTCACGAGTTGCATAGTCCTATTTTGAACACAGCCATAACACAGCCTGGTCACCCGCATAGGCACTCTCCCGTTGCTAGGCTTGCGCCGCAAACCCCACGGGAAAGCAAGCCAGATGAACATGCAAGTCGCCATGGCGCAGCGCCCGAATGGCATTGTGACATTCGACCGGGAAAGTTTTGCCGCCGCCTGTGCGCGGCTGATGGACCTGATATGTGGGCAGGGAAAACCGCAGATGATCGTGGGCATACCCACGGGCGGCATGCATGTCGCCGAAGCGATGTCGGATGCCGCCTCCTGGCTGCCGGTATTCCCGCTGACCTGCCGGCGGCCCTCGACCCGGCACAAAGGCGCGCCGGGGCTCAAATCCCTGATCCGCGGCCTGCCGCGGCCGGTGCTGGACCAGTTGCGCCTGATCGAGCATGCCGTGCTGACGCGCCGGCCGCGTGCCATCGAGGGCGGCTTCCGGATCGAGGCGGCGGAGCTCGAACGGCTGCGCGACGCGGTGACGGCAGCCGGACCCCGGCCGTCCATTCTGGTGGTGGACGACGCCGTGGATACCGGCACCACCCTGTCGGTGGTGATGGATGCGGTGCGCCGCCACGCGCCGCCAGCCGCGAATATCCGCAGCGCGGCCATCACCGTGACGACCGAACGTCCGCTGATTTCACCCGATTATGTCCTCTACTATAGGCAACTATGCCGTTTTCCATGGTCTCTCGATGCGACGACAAGCGCCAGCCGGTCCTGATACTGGATCTTGATGGCACCCTTCTGGGCACCAACAGCTTTCCGCATTGGGTGCAGCATCTGGCGCGCGCGCGGTTCGATCATCTGGGCACAGTGCGGCGGGCCGCCATATCGCTGGCGGTTTTTACCGCATTCATCCGGCGCCGGCTGCGGCTGTTGGATCACGCCATGTTCAAATACCGGCTGCAGCAGATCTGGCAGGACGCAGTGCAGGGCGATAATGGCGCTGCCGAGCAGCAGATGATCGCGGAACTGCGCCGGTTCGTCCGCCCTGAATTCGCGCCGCTGCTGGCGGACGTGGCGGCGGATCGGATCGACGCAGTGCTGGCAACGGCGGCGGCCGGTGATTATGCGCTGGGGCTGGGCCGGGCGCTGGGCTTTACCCATATCTTGGCCACGCCGGTGGGCCGCGCCGCGCCGCGCAACGACAATGTGGGGCGGCAAAAGCGCGATGCCGTACTGCAATTGCTGCTGGACCATGGCTGGCACAACCGGCCGCTCATCCTTTACACCGATCATGTCGACGATTTGCCCCTCATCCGGATCAGCCAGACGACCTACTGGTTCGGCTCCGATGAAATGCGCTTGCGGATCGCGCGGGACATACCGGAAACCGACCTTCGCCCAGGCCTCAGGAAAACGCATGAACTCTCACTTTCGGCATAACGAAGACGGCAGCAGCAACGTGCTGGTGAACATCTTCGATACCTCCATCGCCAGCGATAATCTGGGCGACCACATCATCATGGATTCGGTGTGGGAGATTTTGCAGCCGCTGCTGGCCGGGGTTCCCACCTTGCGCACGCCGTCGCACCGGCGCGCCACACTTGGCGAGATGTGGCGGGGACGCCGGGCGGCGCTTTCGATTGTCGGGGGCACCAACATCCTCAAGTCCCATATGCTGATACGCAGCAACTGGCGCATCACGCCGCTCGACTTTCTGGTCTGGCGCAATGTCGTCCTGCTGGGCGTGGGCTGGCAGCAATATGGCCGGGGCGCCGATGCGGCGACCCGCCTGTTCTTCCGCTCCGTCCTGTCGCGCACCGGGCTTCACTCGGTCCGCGACCTGCACACCTATGATCAGTTGCGGCGGCATGTTCCCAACCTGGTCTATACCGCATGCCCCACCATGTGGATGCTGGATTCCGCCCATTGCGCGCAGATACCCGTGCGCAAAGCACGGCATGCGGTTTTCGCGGTAACCTATTACCGGCCCGCGCCGGAGGCGGATCGCCGGCTGTTCAACCTGCTCAAGCGCCATTACGACAAGGTTTTCTTCTGGCCACAGCAAAGCCGTGACGTGCCATATCTGCGCGAACTCGGCATCGAGGACTTCATCCCGATCGCGCCGGACGTGAAGGAATACAACCGCATCCTGGCGGAGGAAGATGTCGATTTCGTGGGCGCACGGCTGCATGGCGGCATCCGCGCCTTGCAGCTTCGGCGACGTGCCCTGGTCATTCCCGTCGACAACCGCGCCACCGAAATCAGCAAGACCACGGCCCTGCCCACTTTGTCGCGCGACGAGCCGGAGGCGATCGAGGATTGGATCGTCAATCCCCAGCCCACCCAACTGGTCCTGCCCTGGGACGCGATCCTGCGCTGGAAGGCGCAGTTCGCCAGCGGCGGCCTTCAACCCTGCATCACCTGGCGATAGATCCGCATCAGATCGCGGGTGTGAAGCTCTTCGGTGGAGGCGTCTCGCCAGAAGCTGCGGTAAGCGGCATCGCCCACCGCCTGCAGGCGGCCATCGTCTCGCGTCAGGATCAGGCAGCGCGCCAGATCGTCGGCATCGCCGCTGCGAAACACCCAGCCCGTGACGGTGTCCTTCACCCGCTCCGCCGCGGCGGAAATGTCGCTGACAATGGCGGGAACGCCCCGCGCCGCCGCCTCATCCACCACCAGTCCGAAGGTTTCATACCAGAGGCTGGGGAACACCAGGCAGCGGGCGCGGCCCAGCCATTGATGGACCTCCTCGCGCGGCAGCCATCCGGTCACGGTCATGCCCGCTATCGCTTCGATCTCGGCGCGCAGCGGGCCGTCCCCGACAAAGGTCACGGCCAAGCCGAGCTTGGCCGCCGTTTCTGCCAGCAGGTGCACGCCCTTTTCCGCATCCAGCCGCCCCACATATAGAAGTGTGCCGCTTTGCGCCGCCGCCACCTGCGGCTGGCGGGCGATGTCCATCATATTGGCCAGCGGGAAAATGCGCGCCTGCCGGGGCAGGTAGCGCGACAGCAGGCTGATCGAACGCTCGGACAGGGAAATGTAATTCTGCACCAGGCCCGGGAAACGCGAAACCCAGAGCTGCACGAAGCCGCGCACGACGCGGTAGAGCTTGTGGGCATAGCGCCGCTTGTCGCAGCGGGCCGAGATGCAGGCGCCGGACAGCGCGACCTTCGGGCAGGGCTTGAGGCTGGCATAGTCGAAAAAAGCGCCGTTCGGACAGGCGGCATAAAAATCGTGCAGGGTGCAGACCAGCGGGATGCCCAGCCGCCGTGCTGCCCGGACCGGGCTGGCGGTCAGCGCCTTGGTGTAGCCGTGCAGATGGACAATGGTCTGGCCGGGCGGCATGTCGGCAAGAATCTTCCGCACCCGGCGATAGGCGCGCGCGTTCCATAAGCCTTGCAGCGCGACGCCGGGATGGCGCGTCACATCCAGAAGCTCGCGCTGATCCAGACACTCCACGGTGAGGCCGGGTTCGTTCAGCGCCTCGCAGGGCGGCCCCACCGCGCCCAGGAAGGTCACCTGGGCGCCGGCGCGGGCCAGGCTGACCGCTTCGTCGATGGCGACCTTGCTGGCACCGCCCTGGACATAACAAAAATCGTTCAGCACCAGCACCGACAGTGGCGCATCGGAGCGTACCGGAACTGGCACGCGCGATGCGGCGCGCAGCAAGCGGCGGCCCCAGGCGATGCCGGGCGCCTCGATCAGCCGCTCGGCGACAAAGGCCAGCGCCAGCACCACCGCCAGGACCGCACCAAGCCCAACTCCATCGCCGCGGTAAAAACCCGTCAGGATGGCAAGCTGGATTACCGGGCCATGCGCCAGATAGACGCCATAGGAAATATCACGCACCGGCCGCAGCGCGGGGGTTGTCAGCGCTGCCAGTGCGACGAAGGCGGCCACCGCCAGCGGATTCAGTACCGGCGGATGCCAGCGCAGCAGTGCGGTCACCAGTACCGCGGCGGCGGCCGCCAACAGCGGCCCAGCGGGCTTGACGGTGAACCAGCCGCGATAGCGATAGGCGGCAATGCCCAGCACGAAGAATTGCAACTGCCCGGGCAACTGCTTGGCGATGTCGTAATGCCCGTTGGCTTTGAAGATGGCATAGAACAATGCAGAGAAAACGAAGATCGCCGCCAGGACCTTGGCGCCGTAGCGTTGCACCAGCCACCACAGCGCCGGCAGGATCAGATAGAATCCGAATTCTATCTTCAGCGTCCACAGGCTGGGATTGAGGCCCGGCACATGCAGGGCCGTCAGCCCGCCGATATCGTGCTGCAGGAAATTGGCGAACACAGCATTGGCCAGGAAATAGCGCAGCAGCGGGCCGGCACTGGCGGCGAAACCGCCCTGCGCCAGGATCCCCAGAATGATAGTCTGGATCGCGACCACCGCGATATAGAGCGGGTAAAGACGGAAGAACCGCTTGATATAAAAGCGCCGCAGGTCCGGGTCCTGATCGAAGCTGTTGGTGATGAGATAACCGCTGACGACGAAGAAGCAGTCCACCGCCGTCGCGGCATAGTTGAACGGCCAGGACGGCGAGGCCACACCGGCCAGCAGCCGGAAATGTCCCAGCACCACCAGCAGCGCCAGCAGGAGCCGCAAAATGGTGAAGTTGTTGTCGGCAAAGCGCGCGGTTTTCATGGCGCCGCCCGCGCCCGTTTGGCGACGCGCTGCACCGCCGCCGAACCCGGCCGGTTCAGATAACGCCGGGAAAGGCTGCGCAGCAGATAACCGAAGATTGCGGGGTGTTCCAGGATGAGCGCGGATGCGCCGGGCAGGTCGCTCGCGGCCAGCCGCTCCTTGGCGCAATAGTAATATTCCAGACATTCCAGCCGGCGGTTGCGGCATTCCAGGCGCGCGGCCTGCGAGGACGTCAGAAATCCCAGTGCCGCAGCGAGATAACGCCGGTTGATGTCGCAGGCGGTCTGGAAATCGTAACGCCGGCGCGATGCATTCGACCATTGCCGTGAAACCGCGCCGAAGGGCTGGGTGTAGCAATAGAGCGGCCGATCGCAAATCGCCGCTTTTCCGCCCTGCAGAAAAAATTGCAGCAGATAGAAGAAGTCATGCCCATTACGCGCGCCTGCCTCATAGCCAAGGCCGGTGCGGCGGATGAAATCCCGCCGCATCACCGGTTTCAGCATGCCGAAGCTGAAAGTGTCATAGGCGTCCGATCCCAGCAGAAAATCATCGAAGGTCAGAGCCCATTCCTGGGCGCCCCACCCCTTGGCGCGAGACGGCCATGCGGTTCCCACCATCTGTCCGGCCAGGGCATCGTGGAAAGACTGGT
>Ga0137415_10008400_pt1 | contig 10237 bp, 10 predicted proteins | sample CZODoug3_1_1_16f_FD_183082 | JGI IMG/M metagenome (GOLD analysis project Ga0137415, IMG submission 183082) | Vadose zone soil fungal communities from Angelo Coast Range Reserve, California, USA - CZODoug3_1_1_16fungal (Hybrid Assembly) | ecosystem: Environmental > Terrestrial > Soil > Vadose... | reverse complement strand
GCGACCGTGCTTTCGACCCATCTCACCGAGCTGCTCAAGGCCAATGTGTCGGAGCTGCTCTCCTACGCGGAGGTGTCGAAGCTGATCAAGGAGCTGCCCAAGGAGCAGGGCGAGCTCCTCAAGGACATCGTGCCGGCGCAGATCACCATATCGGGCATCCAGCGCGTGCTGCAGCTCCTGCTGGCCGAGCGCGTCTCGATCCGCGACCTCGCGACGATCCTGGAAGGGATCGCCGATGCGATCTCGTTCACCCGCAACGCGGTCACGCTGTCCGAACATGTGCGGGCACGGCTCGCGCGCCAGCTCTGCGCGCAGTATTCGACGCCGGCCGGCTACCTGCCGTTGATCGCGCTCAGCGCCAAGTGGGAGCAGGCCTTCGCCGAATCGATCGTGGGCCAGGGCGACGAGCGCAGCCTCGCGATGCAGCCGTCCCGCCTGACCGAATTCATTTCGCTCGTGCGGCAGCGGTTCGAGGAGGCGGCCCAGATGGGCGAGGCGCCGGTGCTGGTGACCTCCGCCGGCATCCGTCCGTTCGTGCGCGGCGTGGTCGAGCGCTTCCGGGCCCAGACGCCGGTGCTCTCCCAGGCCGAAATCCACCCCCGCGCCCGGCTGAAGACCGTCGGCAGTATCTGAGGCGGGCAGCGCCGCTCGCATGGAGGAGAAACGTCGAAACTCGGGCGCCCACTGATCCGCCAACCGAACCGGATTTCCGACAGGGACAGATGCCACTGTGCGCCGATAAATCCCAGCCGGGCCGAGGCCTTCGGAGCCCGATTGGTGTAGCTTTTTTTGCGAGGCGCCGGGGCGGCAATAAACTCGACGCGATCTTAACTGGAGTTCACCATGAGCGGGGCTCGCCACGTGTTGGGACTTTTTGGTTTGACTGTCCTTCTGCTCGCCGGGCAGGCGGCAGCTCAGACGCCCGACGCAAGTTATCCTAACCGGCCGATCAAGATCATCAGCGCCTCGCCTGCCGGCGGCGGCGTCGATCTTTCGGCGCGCATCATCGCGGATCACCTGCAGAAGCTGTGGGGCCAGCCCGTGACGGTGGAGAACAGAACCGGCGGCAGCAATAACATCGCGGCGGAAGCGGTCTCGCGGGCAGAGCCCGATGGCTACACGCTCCTCGCAACGCCGCCCGGCACCATGACGGCCAATGCGGCTCTGTTCAAACAGCTCAACTACGATCCGGCCGCGCTCGAGCCGGTAGCGATCATGGCCGTCGCCGCCAACGTATTGGCGGTGAAGAACGCGTTGCCCGCCGCGACCGTGGCCGAATTGATCGCTCACGCCAAGGCCAATTCGGGCAAGCTGAGCTATGCCTCCCAGGGCAACGGTTCGACCAGCCATCTCACTTTCGAGCTGTTCAAGAGCAGGACCGGCATCCAAGTCAATCACGTCCCCTATCGGGGCGCTGCGCCTGCCGTCAACGATCTCGCCGGCGGGCATGTCGACACGATGTTCTGCGACCTCGGCACCATCCTGCCGCTCTACCAAGCCAACCAAGTCAGGATCATCGCGGTGGCAACCCTCAAACGCCTGCCGCAGCTTCCTGCCGTTCCCACGCTCGACGAGAGCGGCGTTGCGGGCTTCAACTCGACGACGTTCTACTCGCTGATGGCGCCGCCAAAAACGCCTCATGAGATTCGGGTCAAGCTCAACAAAGCCATCGTCGCCGCCATGCAGACGCCCGCGGCGGAAGCCAAGCTGAAGGTGATCTTCACTGAGTCGAGCAGCCTCGACACCACGGCGATGGGCGAATTCGTAAAGTCCGAGGCCAAACTCTGGGGTGACGTGATCCGCGCCGCGAACATCAAGGTCGAGCAGTAGGCCGCGGCTTTACCTGTTTCGAACGGGGCCGGCGACGATCGTGCGCGGCGGCCGCCGGCGCTCCTACTATTTTACCGTCAAATCCACGTGAACCTTCTGCCCGGCGGCCGCGACTAATGGCTGTAACCCCGGGGAGGGTGTGATGAACAATTCTTCGCTGCTCACTGCCGACCGGATGACCCACCTGAAGATCGTGGTGATTTCGCTCGTTTGCGCGACGCTTGTGGCTGGCATCGGCGTTGCCGCCCGCGTCAACGACGGCTCCGCCGGCGGCAGCGGCCGCATCGAGGCCACGGTGATCAAGGCCGGTAAGCCGATGACGGCATCCACGGGCGAGAACAGCACCGTCCGCTGACCCGGCTTTTCGTCTTCTCAACCCAATTTGCGCGCCTTGCCGGCGCGCTTTTTCTTTTTCGAGGGCGTCTCTCGCCGAAGCGCGTTTAACGGCGTTGCCAAACCCGCGTTGGAGCCAGCGACGTCGACGTTCAGGCGAGCTCGGGGTACCCGAGTTCTGCAGCCTGCCGCTCGTAATCCAGAAGAATCTGATACGCGCCGGGATCGATCGGCGAGATGGTGCGGATTCGCAGCGCATGCAGCACCGGCCGACGATCCGGATCAGCAGCCATGCGGAAGAGAGCCCGGCGCAGCGCAGCGACCAGTTGCGGCTTCGTCGCGGCCGCGGTGATGAAAGGAATTGCCGGGCTCGACGGCGTTGCCGCCAGGATGCGAAGGCCTGCCACGAATGCCGGTCGATGATCTTGCAGAAACGCATAGGTGAGACAGTCGATCGAGGCGCAGTCGGCCGCGCCCGCTGCGACGCGTTCGATGCTGGCGTTATGGCCGCCCGTTTCGATCACTTGGCTGAAAAACGGCCGTCGCTCCGCGAGTCGCGCGAACAGAAGCCGCGGCAGGTTCATGCCGGAATTGGAATGACGGCTGTTGAGCGCGAAGACCGTGCCGCGCAGATCATCCGGCTTTTGGTATGATGAACCCTCGCGCACCAGAATGAAGGCGCAATGCGTCGCCTCGCCGCAGCCGTCGGCGTCGTAGGTCGGGACACCGAGGAGTTGATACTGGCCGCGATAGATCGTCTGCAGCGGATAGCCGCAAGTCTGCGAGAACAGAGTCGTGGTCCCGATCTCGTCTGGAACGGGAGGGCGGGCCGAGGCAGGCGCGTGCGGCAGGTCTTCGCATCCCTCGTCCGCCAGCTCGGCCGACAGGGCCCGCCAGAAGGCCGCATTGGCCGCGGCCATTTCGGGTAGATTGTACATCGGAAGGCTGGCTGTCAGCGCAGACATCGCAGGCGTGGCCTCGTATTCATGATGGCGGCCTTGGCATGATGCGGAAGGCGGCCGATTGCCTTCGTCTCAAATCGATTTGTCCCAGCCGTGGCACGGCCGCCATCAGCGCACGCCCGTGCTCGCTCTGCGGCGCAGCCAGAACCGTACGAGTCGGTCCTGCTTCGACGAGCCGACCGTTCCGCATGATGATGACACGCTCGCACATGAGGCGTACGACTTCGATGTCATGCGTGATGAGAAGGTAGGACAGGCCAAGATCGATCCGCAGTCGGTGCAGGAGTTTCAGGATGGCCGCCTGCACCGAAACGTCGAGCGCCGCGGTGGGCTCGTCCAAGATGAGCAGGGCAGGCTCCGATGCGAGACCGCGCGCGATTCCGACACGCGCTTTCTGGCCGCCGGACAATTGATGCGGATAGCGTTCGAGCAGGTCGCGGCTGAGCGAGACGCTGTCGGCGAGTTCACGCACCCGGTCGGTCACGTGCTTGAGACCCACCAATCGCCGCAGTGGATCGGCGATCGCGGCGAATGCAGTCATGTGCGGCGTGAGGTTTTCGGCGGCGTCCTGAAAGACGTGCTGAATCCTGCGCCGCTGCGGCCGGCGCACAAATGCCGCCGGCGGGATTGCAGCGATGTCGTCGCCGTCGAACAGGATTTTCCCTTTGGTCGGTTGGATCAGACGCGAGATCATGCGGCCGAGCGTGCTTTTGCCCGAACCGCTCTCGCCGACGATTCCGAGGCTTTCCCCCTTTGCGAGATCAAAGCTGATCCCGTCCACGGCGATGACCGGTTGCGCTTTCCACCCGCGACCATCGAAAGCCTTGCTCAGTGCGCAGACTTTCAGCACAGCGGATGTCGGCAGGCGACGAGGTGGTCTGGCGTAATCGCTACCAGCGGCGGCGGGGCCTCGTCGCACTCGGGGGCGTGGCGTTGGCAGCGCGTGGCGAACCGGCAAGGCGTCAGCGGGCCGGCAAGGTCGGGCAGTTGTCCCGGGATCACCTGCAGGTCGTCCGCGCTTGCACAATGCTGGGGCGTCGCAGCAATGAGCTGGGCCGTATAGGGATGGAGTGCGGCGGTGGTCAGCATGGCAACGGGCGCGCTTTCGACGATCTGACCGGCATGCATCACCAGGATGCGATGGCAATGAGCTGCCGCGAGCGCGAGGTTGTGCGTCACAAGAAGTGTCGCCATGCCGCGGCGCGCCGATAGATCGCCGATCAGCTCCATCACCGCGGCTTCGGTCGTCACGTCAAGGCCGGTGGTCGACTCGTCGGCGACCAGCAATTCCGGCTCGCAGCCGAGTGCGAGCGCGATGCCGACGCGCTGGCATTGCCCGCCCGAGAGTTCGAATGAATAGTTGCGGGCCTTCTCCGGATCGAGCCGGACGCTGCGCAGAAGATCGGCGACACGGCGCTTGCCGGCAACGTCCGCCAGTTGCTGTCCGATCGTCCGGATCGGATTGAGGCTCGCGCGCGGGTTCTGGAAAATCTGCGCCACCGCAGCGCGCGTCGTGCGCTGCTCGCGCCCCGGCCCGATCGGCGTGCCGTACCAAAGGATGTCGCCCGCGACAATACGTGCCGCAGCATCGAGAAGTCCGCTGATCGCGTAGGAGAGGACAGACTTGCCGGATCCGCTCTCGCCGACCAGCCCGACGATCTCCCCTGGTGCAATCCGCAGGCTTACTCGGTCGAGCGCCCGCACGACGCCACGCCGCGTCTCGAAATGGACGGTGAGGCCATCGACGGCGAGCATGCTCAGCGCCGCTCCCGCGGGTCGATCATGTCACGCAATCCGTCGCCCAACAGATTCAGCGAGAGCACGACCAGCACCAGCGCCAGTCCGGGAAAAAGAGCGACCCACCATTCGCCAGTGATGATGAAACTCGCCCCTTCCGCCACCATGATCCCCCATTCGGGCGTGGGAGGACGGATGCCAAGCCCGATGAAGGAGAGCGCGGCCGCGTTCAGCATCGCCCATCCCATGGTGAGAGTCATCTGGACGGCGAGTTGTGGAACCGTCGTTGGAAACAGGTGGAACGCGAGAACCCGAAATGGGCCGTTACCGCTAACGCGTGCGGCCTCGACAAAGCCGGCGTCGCGCCGCTGGTTGATCTCGGCTCTCACCGTGCGGGCATAGAATGGCACGTTCACGATCGCTGTTGCATAGATGATGTTCTCGACACTGCTGCCCAGCGCCGCCACGATGCCCATTGCGAGGAGGAAAAGCGGAAATGCCATGATCGTATCGGTCACCCACATCGCTATGCGATCGACCCATCCGCCGAAGAATCCGGCCAGACTTCCAATGAGGCTTCCGATAACGAGGGCGATCACCACTGCGCTCACCGCGATGAACAGGTCCAGTCTCGTCGCGTAGACGATACGGGCACAGATGTCGCGGCCAACCTGATCAGTGCCGCATGGGCGCAGCCATGTCGGCGGCATCAACGCGTTGGCCGGATCTGTCGCCAGCGGATCGTATGCCGTCAGCGCTGGCCCGATCAGCGCCAACACGCATACGGCAAGTATGAACCCGGCCGTGACCGCAGTCAGTGGATCACGCCGAAAGCCATCCTGAAGCGCTGCGGTCAATGCCATCAGTCAACCCGCAAGGCGAACGCGCACGTCGACGATGCCGTAAAGGATGTCGATCGCAATATTGATCAGGACGTAAAGCGTGGCGACGGCCAGCACGAAACCCTGCACGGCCGCGTAATCGGACGCGACGAGAGCTTCAAGGGCGTAGGAGCCGATTCCCGGCCAGGAGAACACTTTCTCTACGACGACGTTGGCGCTGATGAGAAACGAGAACACGAACCCGCTGGTTGTCAGAACCGGCAGCATCGCGTTTCTCAAGGCATAGACGTAGACGAGTCTCCAACGGGGCATGTCGTAGGATCGCGCCGCCCGGATGAAATCGCTCGTCAGCACCGCCAGCATCGCGCCGCGCGTAACCCGGGTGAGTGGTCCGATTCCGGCCAACGCAAGCGCGAATGCCGGCAGGACCAGATGTGCCAGCCCGTCGCGAAAATTCGACCAATCCCACGCCAGGATCGCGTCCATTAGGATGAAGCCGGTGCGATCCGGGAGCGGGAATGCCATCGGATCTACGCGCCCGAGGGGCGCCGGAGCGAGGCCGAGCAGGTAGTAGAAGACAAAGACCAGAAGCAGGCCCGTGAAAAAGGCCGGCATCGAAAGGGCCATGGTCGAGACGATACGGCAGATATGGTCGATCGCGCGTCCCTTGCGCAAGGCGCCTGCGATGCCGAGGGGAACGGCGACACTCAGCGCAAGCGCCAGCGCGGTGCCCGTCAGTTCCAGGGTGGCCGGAAACCGCAACGACAGATCCTTCACGACGGGCTGGCCGGTCACCAAAGAGCGACCGAGATCGCCACGCGCAAGTTGTACGAGGTAGGCGACGAACTGATCCCAAAGTGAGTGATCGAGCAGAAGGGTCTTGCGCAACTCGGCGATGGCTTCGGCCGTCGGCGCGGCCCCCGCGAAATAGACAGCCGGATCGCCAGGCAGAAGGCGCGTCAGTATGAACGAAACGACTATGACCCCGGCCAGCGTTGGCAGGCCCAGGACCAACCGGCGTAAGATCGTTCCGCCAAGCGACCCAGTGCTCACGTTCGATACAATGTACGTGCGTCGACCTGACGATGAAACATGTAGACGTAGCCTTTTGTATCGCGTTGGGCGACGACGTCCAGGATCGGCTGGTAGAGCGGGATCACCGGCACGTCGGTCATGGCGAGCCTTATGAATTTCTTGACGAGCACCGCATAGGCCGCGCTGTCGCGCTCTTGTCGCGCTGCGTTGAGAAGTTGATCCATCTCCGGATTGTTGTAGCTGGCGACATTCCATACGGTATTCTGGCCATGCCAAATCCAGCGGAAGAAGAAGTCGGGATCGTCGAACCAAGCGCCGAATATGTCGATCGCCATCGGCCAATTCTTCTGACTTCGTCGAGCGGCGAAATCCGGAAGTTTCTCGATCGACATCCGAACGCCGATCTTGCCGAGAGCATCCTGAATCACGAGCGCCGCCGGCTCGTCGATCGTGGCCGCTTGCGCGTCGAAGAAAAGCTTCGTCTCGAAACCGGAGGCGAGTCCAGCTTGGCCGAGAAGTGCCTTGGCCTTGTCTGGATCGTGACCGTAGGGGAATGCCTGCGGCCACGAAATATCTGTTGGAGCATTTGACGAAGCGCCGAACATCGGCTCGGCGCGCCCGAATACCGAACTGTCGATGACTTTCTGATAGGGGATGGCATAGGCAATTGCCTGGCGCACCCTGACGTCATCGAACGGCTTCGTGATTGTCGAGAGAGCCATGTATTTCAAAGTGTTCGCCATCGGAGCCGATTCGACGTTGAATTTCCTGCTCGCGATCAGATCGGCCACTTCTCGCGGCGGCAGGTCCGGCGATATGTCGGCATCTGCGCGTTCGACAAGTGCGCGCCGCGTGCCCGCCGCCGCAACCGAACGATACATGACACGCTCGACTGCGGGCATGCTGCCGCCCTTCCAGCCGCCGAAGCGAGCCAGGACCACCTGCTCTCCCGACTTGAAGGACTCCACCTTGAAGGCGCCGGTGCCGGCCGAGTTGTTCTTGGTCCATTCGAGCGCCCAGGGGTCGGCGGCGGTTGCATTTTTCTTGCACAATTCGCTGTTGTAGATGTTCGGCACCACGATCGCGAGCGAGGGCATTGTGAGCTTGTCGGACCGCAGCAGCTTCACCCGGAAAGTGTAATCGTCGACGACCTCGAACTGGTCGACATCCGTGAGCGACCCCTGCTCCATCTGGCGCTGCGGAAAGCCGCCTACCTTGACGAAACGATCGAAAGACCATTTCACGTCCCGCGCGCTCATAGGCGCGCCGTCGTGAAAGGTGACATCCTTCCTCAGCTTGAACGTCACCGCTGAATTGTCCGGCGCCATCTCCCAGCTTTCGGCGAGCTGCGGCTTGAGATCGAAGTAATCGTAGCGTTGCACGCCGTTCGGGAGCGTGCGGGTCCCGAACTGCATGAGGCGGTCGTAGGTCATCCAGACCAGTCCGTAAGTTGCGCGATTGGCGCCCACGGTGTGAGTGTCGAGGCTGTTCGCGTTCATTTCGGCCACGATCAGGAGATGATCCGATTTGGACTTTGCGACAGCGCGCCAGTTGAACAGTGACGATGCGGTTCCGAGGGCTGCGACTTCGAGAAACTTGCGGCGATCCATGGCTGGTCCTTTAGCAGTGATTGCCTCTCGCGAGGCCAAGCTTGCAATGTGCGCGCGATTGAAGCCGCAATCTCATGAATCTCGTAGAGTCGGGGTCGGCGCCGTCCCGCGACTGTGCCACGTCTACATGTCTACATGTCGGTCTGCCGGATTCGTTCTGCGTCAGGACACGCGCGTCTGTCCGTCGCGCCGGCTCGGCGGATGGACAGGTATGAACACGGGCTGCAGCAGCCAGCGGCGCGCGATCTCCCCATAGCCGCGGAACACGTAGCCACCATTATGCTCAATGATGCGCGCCCGATGTTCGCGCCAGACGCGCGGTACGCGATACCAGGCCAAGGTCGGGAAAGTGTGGTGTACCGCGTGCAGATTGTTCCAGAGGAACAGAAGCCCGAACAGCCAGTTCGATTCCACGACCGCTGTGCGCTCGCTCGGGCGCTCGCCCCACCGGTGCTCGATGAAGGTGCGAACCATCCCAAACATCATTCCGGTATAGATGAACTCGATCAGATATTGCCAAATCGGCATACCGAAGACCCGCGAGACCAGAACGAGGATCAGTCCGACACCGATGAAGTGCCGGACCCAGATGCCGACATTCGAATAATCCTTGCATGCAATTCTTCTGATCTCATTGGCATAGAGACGAGGCGTGCGCAGGAAGGGACCGAGCAACACGCGTCCGAGAAAAGTCTGGTTGACGGTGTAGAGCCAGTTCCAGAGCGGGCCGTAGTTCTCCCAATCTCCTTCCTGGTGGTAGTAGGTCTCGGTATCCTCCCCCGGAAAGGTCAGGTGCGTATTGCGATGGTGCTGAGAGTGAAAGCGTCTGTACAGCTCGAATGGGAACCACCCCCCGATGGGTGGCCACACGATCGCCGTGCGCAGCCATTTCGGGAAACTGCGGAAACTGTGAATCGCTTCATGCTGTAGCGAAAAATGCCATTGCACTATATATCCAGCCATCGGAGCCATGACGTACCAGGGAATGCTCTGATGAAACCAGAGCAAAAGAATCCAGCTCGCATAAATGGCAATTGCAACAAGAAGCGTCGGACCGTCATATCGGAAGAACCAATTCTCGCTGCGAATATCGCCCACCACGGCCGCTGAAAAACGCTGCATCGTGGCTTCAGATTTGTCGTAGATCATCGTGCTGTCCCTGAACGGGGCGGCTTCCGAAGCCGAGGCATCTTCTCGTGCTGCTCGGCATGCGTACTCATGCAAGTCGTAAACTCATGCAAGTCGTAAACTCATGCAAGTGGCATACCATGTGGCGGCGTGGGTCCGTGCGCGCGCGATCCCGACTCGATGATGCTCACAAGTGCGTCCGCCACCGGCTTCGACCAGTGAACGGTTCAGACAACGGAGACCGATCTGGCCCATAAGAATACCGATTGGAAGAAGCGTTAAAAAACTTCAAAGGCGATCTCGCCATTCGGCCGATCTTCCACCAGGATGAAGCGCGGATCGAGGCCCACATCTTCATCGCCTTCCTCGCCTATTGCCTTCACGTCACCCTCAAGCGGCGATTGCACGCCCTGGCGCCGGGATTGACGCCACGCAGCGTGCTCGAGAAGTTCTCCGCCGTGCAGATGATCGATGTGCACGTCCAAACCACAGATGGACGTGAACTCATGCTCACCCGCTATACCCAGCCAGAGCCGGAACTCAGCTTGTTGCTCGACAAACTCAAGCTCGATCTGCCCGCTCAGCCGCCGCCCAAAATCAGCGCCGCCGCAGCTGATCCGGCAAACCCCATGTAGTGCAGACCTTCGAGCTGCGCCCGTGATAAATCAATCACTTAGCCCCTTCATACCTCTCGAATCGGCGAAGTTCGGCTAGCCCCGTTCCGGACATATTATTCCAACCTCAGCTCATAGATAATCAG
>Ga0137415_10008398_pt1 | contig 10239 bp, 12 predicted proteins | sample CZODoug3_1_1_16f_FD_183082 | JGI IMG/M metagenome (GOLD analysis project Ga0137415, IMG submission 183082) | Vadose zone soil fungal communities from Angelo Coast Range Reserve, California, USA - CZODoug3_1_1_16fungal (Hybrid Assembly) | ecosystem: Environmental > Terrestrial > Soil > Vadose... | reverse complement strand
TCCGATCCGCCATCGCTGCCGGCTGCGACCTGATCGAATGCGACGTGCACCTTTCGTCGGACGGCAGGTTGATGGTCATCCACGACCACTCGCTCGAGCGAACCACCAACGGAACCGGCCTGGTACGCGATCACACCGCCGCCGAGCTGCGGCGCCTCGATGCCGGCGAGGGCGAGCACATCCCCCTCTTGCAAGAGGTGGTCGAGCTCGCGATCGGCAAGGTCGGCCTGGTGATCGAGATCAAGCAGGTGCCGATCCAGTACCCGGGGCTGGAGGACAAGCTGGTCGCGATGCTCCGCCAGCTCGGAGCGGTCTCGGAATGCGCGGTGGTTTCGTTCCATCACCCATCCATCCGCCAGCTCAGAGAGATGGAACCGAAGCTGCAGCTCGGCATTCTCGAGGGCGCGCGGCCAATCGACCCGGCGCGGATAATGCGCGAGGCCGGCGCCGACGTGTATTCGCCGCACTGGGGGGCGACCGACCCGCAGCTCGTGAAGGAGATCCACTCGGCGGGCGGAGCCGTGGGCGTGTGGACGGTCGACGATGACGCGGCCGTGGCCTGGTGCCAGGTCTGCCGCCCGGATTCGATCTTCACGAACCGCCCGGTCGAGATCGGCCCGGCGATTCGCTCCTACGCCACCGCCTAGCGTTACACCCTCCTCGCGGGGGACGTTGGCTCAAATACCGATGCCTACCAATACGATTCGGCCGTGCTTGCCGACCGGCCGCAGTTCGAGGACCTCTACCGGGACTTCCTGGGCCGGATCTACGCTTACGTGCGGGCGCAGGTCACGAGCTCGGCCGATGCGGAGGACATCACCGCGCAGGTTTTCATGAACGCCTACCAGGCTTACGGCCGGTTCGAGGCTCGGAACACCACGCCAGCGGCGTGGCTGTTTCGCATCGCCCGCAACGCGACCCTCGACCACTTTCGCGCCCACGGCCGGCGAGAGCGCCTGCGCCGCACCATCGAGCACCAACCGGTCAGCGAGCATGACCCGGCCGGTATGGCGGAAGAGCGCATCCAGTACCGCGCTCTGCTGGCGCACGTGGCGCGGCTGCCCGAGCGGCAGCGCGATGCCATCTCGCTGCGCCATTCCGGGCTCAGCTTCGAAGAGGTCGGTGTGCTCATGAGCTGCACCGAGGACGCGGCGAAGATGCTGTATCACCGGGCCTTGAAGGCCCTGCGCGAATCGGCCAAAGAAGAGATGGCATGAACGAAGAAGAAGACCTCGAGCTTCAGGCTCTGCAGCGGCGGCTGGACGATGCATTCCAGACGACACGGCCACGCGTTGGTTTCGAAGACGAGCTCTGGTCGAAGGTGCAGGCGCGCCGCCCTGTCTGGCTTCAGGTGCTGGACTTCTTCACGGGACTTGTCGGTTCGATTCGGGAAGCGCCCGCCGTGCCAGCGGCCGCAGTGGCGGTGGTGCTGGTGGTGGCGCTCGGCATCGGCATCATCGCCCGCAGCGGAGTCCACCTTGGGGGCGGCGGAGCCTCCACAGCGTCGGGTCGATACAGCTCGACCGCGTTGGGCTCGCAGAACGCGGGCAGCTTCGGACACCTCCCGCTGCCGGCGGCGGCCAGTGTGCCACCGAAGGCGGTCAATCCGGCCAGTGACCAGGGCGTGGCATCGCAAGCGAGCTCGTACGCCGGGCCCGTGAACCTCGTGTGGTCGGGCCGGTTATATCTCAAAGTCACGAGCGCGCCGGGCTTCCGCTACACGGAGCCGTCGGCCGCTGATGCCGACCAGTTCGCGTCCACGATGGGGGCGTCCCGCCAGGCAGGCGCCGGCGTGCTTGGCTCGTACGCGGGCAGCGGTTTCGTGCTGGCGGTGTCTGGCACAAGTGTCTCGCCGGTGCGAGAGCCGTCCTATGCGATCACGCCCGACCGGTCCAAGCTGCCCGCTCCCGGCCCGACTCCGATCGACACCGCCAACGCGTTCCTGGCCGCACACGGCCTGATACCCGTTTGGGCTTACACGGTCACCACCGTGAACGTCGCCGATGTCGTGCGCGTCCTTTACTTGCGTGAGTTCGACGTTCCGGCTACCGGACAGGCATACGTCGTCGACGCGGCCGGCGAGCGTTACGGAATCGAGGTCGACATGAGGGGCGGCCAGCCGCTGCAGGCGCTCGGTCCGATGCCGCTCTATCTCGACTCCGCCATGTATCCGGTCATCTCGGCGGACCAGGCGGTGAAGTCGGCCCTGGCGACGTCTCCGAACCGCACCGCATCCAACATTCCGACTGTCCTTCTGACTCGCGTCGAGCTCGCATACGCCCTGGCGATCGCCGGCGACCACAGCTTTTACGAGCCGGTCTTCGTCTTCTCCGGCACCTTCACCCAAAACGGCGTCGGTTACGTCAAGCGCGTCATCGTGCCCGCCGTGGGTCCGTAGCCAAGACCGATACACTCAGTCGAGTCGTGGGGAAAAAGCGCGCGCAGGTGCGGCAGGTTCGGCAGCAGATACGGAAGGTCCAGCCGAAGGCCGGACCGCCGACGTCGGCCGGACAGACCCGGCGCCAGCGCGAGCAGTTTGTGCAGGCCGGCGGGATGCTGCAGGGCTATGCGCCTGACCTGGTCGTCCGGATCGGTTACTACGCCATCGGCATCGCTGTCGTCTGCCTTCTGATCATCGCGGCGATCCTCATCTTCGTGCCGCCCATTTACGGGTGGCCGGACGCCGTCGCTGCTTCGATCGCGTGGGTGTTGCCGATCGCGCTTCTGGCGAGCTTCATCGCTCCCGGCTTTCGGCTTGCGCTGAAGGATCGCAAGGCGGAGGGCCGGCTGGTGCAGGGCCAGCTCGTGGGGGCGAGCTCGGTGAGCACGTCGATGGGCCTGGGGATGCTCATGGTGCAGACGCGCGGCGGCGTCGAGCAGTTCCTGGTTCCGCCGGCGCGCTTGAAGCAGGTGCCGGGAAACCAGGTGAACGTCGTGCTGACCGTCACTCCCAACCTCCGCCACGTGCGGTCGGTCGGCGTCATGGGTCAGCGCGTGGTGGGCCGGGTGGAGCCGGCGGTCCCACCCGTGATGAAGCGGCTTCAGCAGCTGCCGGTGGTCACTCCCATAGCGCTGGCGCTCGCCGCCATCATCGGTGACGACGCGGTGGCGCTGTCCCCCATACCCAACCAGCTGGTCCACGCTTCGCTGGCGATCCTGGTTGGAGCCGCGCTCGGCGCAGCCGTGTACGGGGTCTCGTTCTTCCTCCAGCGCCGGATGATGACCGAGGTCCAGGCGATGGTCCCCAAGGGGTAGTGCTGGGTTAGGCCCCGGACTCGGTGGTGGTCGGCGCCGGGGTCGCCGGCGTCTCCGGCGTCTCCGGCGGAGGCGGGGTGGTTTCCTTCTTGGGCGCCCTCATCGGCATGCTGGTGGTCGGGGGTACGAGGTTCTTGCGCTCCGGGTACAACGCGACCAGGAGCAGCGCACACGCCAGGCCGAACACAACCGGACCGATGTTGAACGGTGCGCCGAGCAGGAAGTGCGAACCGATCTCGAAGCCGAAGACGACGATGCCGTAGAGGATGCCGGCCCGGACCCAGCCGATGTTGCCGGCGGGGTTGACGGCAGCCGCCATCAAACCGATGCCCAGCACGGCCCCGGCGGCAGATGCGTGGGTGCCGACCTGCTGGTCAAGGGGCACAAGTGCCGTGCCGACGAGCGAAACCGCGGCGCCGCCGACCAGCGCCATACCCATGAGGAGCATCACGACGGTCAGAAACAGCCTTTTCATGGCCCGACTCTATACGACCGGTCCCGGTGTTCAGCCACTCTTGGCGAGACTTCAGCCAAGCCGCCGACGATTAGACTCGAATCGATGACAAGTGACGTTCACATCACCCCGGAAGGCCTCGAGGCGGTCAAGGCCGAGCTGCGCGAGCTGACCACGGTCAAGCGACCCGCCATCGTGGCCAAGATCAAGGCCGCGCGAGAGTTCGGCGACCTGTCGGAGAACTTCGAATACCACGCGGCCAAGAACGAGCAGGGAATGATGGAGGCGAGGGTCAACGAGCTCGAGGCGATCGTGAAAAACCACGTCCTCATCGAGTCGACCCAGAGCAATGGTGTCGTCGCGATGGGGAGCACTGTTCGCTTCCAGGAAGACGGCGAGGGCGAGGAGACCTACCGCATCGTGGGACCCGCCGAGGCCGACCCCAAGAGTGGACGCGTGAGCTACGAATCGGCGTTGGGCAAGGCCCTCATCGGCCACCGGGTCGGCGAGCAGGTCGAGATCAAGACGCCCAACGGGTCGTACAGGGTCCGGATCGTTGGCGTCGACTGAAACGACGGCGGCGACGCGCCTCGACGACCTGCGCGCATGGATGGCGAGCAGCGACGTCGAGGCCGCGTACATAACCCGTCCGGTATCGATCGCGTACCTGACCGGCGTCCAGGCCGAGCCGTACGAGCGGCTCATGGCGCTCGCGGTCAGGGGCGACCGCGTGACGCTCATCGTCCCGGCCATCGAGGTCGAGAACGCGGAGCGGGCGAAGACCGGCGCCGACATCGTTTCGTGGCGGGATGGCGAGGATCCATACCGCCTCGTGCATCGCGCGCTCCACGGCACGGCTCGCCTGGGTGTCGAGAAGGAGCACCTGAGCGTGGCCGCAGCCGAGGCGCTTCGCGAACGGTTGGGCTCTCACGACCTGGTCGACGTCGCGCGCGAGATTCGCCGTCTGCGCCGAACCAAGTCGCCCACTGAGCTGGAAAAGCTGCAGCGGGCCGCGGCCATCACCGACGCCGCCACCGAGGAGATCCTGGGGCCGCTGAGCGCGGGTAAGACCGAGCTCGAGGTCGCTGTCGCGCTTGGGGCATCGATCGGCGCCGCCGGGGGCACGCTCGCTTTCGAAACCTTGGTGCTCTCCGGCCCGAACTCGGCCCTGCCCCACGGCCGCCCGTCCGGACGCCGGCTCGGAGCCGGCGACCTGGTGCTGCTCGACTTCGGCGCTGCGAGCGAGGGCTACCGGGCGGACACGACCCGGGCGGCTGTCGTCGGCGAGCCGGATACTCGCCAGCGCCAGATCCACGAGCTCGTCCTGGCTGCCCATGACGCCGCCATCCGCGCCGTGCGCGCCGGCGCCACCACGGGCGACGTCGATTCAGCGGCCCGCGATGTCATCGAGGCGGCAGGGCTGGGCGACCAGTTCTTCCACCGCACCGGCCATGGGCTGGGCCTCGAAACGCATGAAGAGCCTTCGCTCGACCCCGGCTCTCACACCGAGCTCGAAGTGGGGATGGTGTTCACAGTTGAGCCCGGCATATACATCCCTGGTTGGGGCGGTGTGCGGATCGAAGACGACGCCGTCGTCGAGGCGGACGGCTGCCGCCTGCTCACCACCGCAGACCGATCGCTGCGGGTACTTCCTTCATGAACCAGATGCTCGCGCCCGGAATGCGGCGCACCGCGCAGCGAACCATGGTCTACAACGCGATCGTCCGGCTCGGCGGGCACTGCACGGCCGACGAGATCACTGCCGAGCTGCACAACACGCAGCCGCGTTTTCCGCGCAGCACCGTCTATCGCTCGCTGGAAGCGCTGACAGCTTCGGGTTCGGTGTATGCGGCGCACCTTGGGGACGGTCCGACCCATTACGAGCTTGCGACCGGCGACCACCACCACGCCGTGTGCCAGCTTTGTGGAGGGGTTCTGCACATCGAGGAGGCGCTTGTGAGCGAGCTGGAAAAGCACCTCGAGGGCATTCACCGTTTTACGCCTGTCCACACTGAGGTCCTCGTCGTCGGGGTCTGTGAGACGTGCTCGCGGACGCCCGGCCGCAAGTCAGTTCGCCGACACACGCTGGAGCACGTCCACCACGCGGGAGACGCCTCAGGCTCCTGATAGAGTGGTCGCGCCCGCTGCCGCTTCCATTCATCAGGAGGCCACATGGAGCCAAAGATCGTCGGAACCGTCATGCCGGTGCTCGAGCTGAGCATGCAGCCCAACGAGAAGGTTTTCGCGGAGTCCGGCCAGCTCGCGTGGATGTCGATGGCGATGCAGATGCAGACATCGACGTCGGCAGGTGGGCAGCAGGGTGGGTTCATGGGAGCGCTCGGACGTGCGGTCGCCGGCGGCACGCTGTTCATGACCGAGTACACGGCGGTCGGCGGGCCAGGCCTGCTCGCGTTCGCGGCCAAGCTGCCCGGGCAGATCCTGCCAATGGAGATCGCCCCGGGCCAGGGCTACATGGTCCACCGGCACGGTTTCATGTGCGCCACCATCGGCGTCCAGTTTTCGATCGGCTTTCAGCAGCGGTTGGGCGCGGGCGTTTTCGGCGGCACGGGATTCCGCATGCAGCGTCTCCAGGGACAGGGTCAAGCGTGGGTCGAGCTGAACGGTGAGGTCGTGACGTACGACCTGCAGGCGGGCAACACATTGCGCGTGCACCCGGGCCACGTCGGCATGTACCAGGAATCGGTGCAGTTCAACATCACCACCGTGCCCGGAATCCAGAACGCGTTCTTTGGTGGCAGCGGCCTCTTCCTCGCCGCACTCACGGGGCCGGGCCGCGTCTGGCTGCAGTCGATGAGCATGCAGCACCTTGCGCACGCGATCCAGGAGTACCTGCCGAAAGCGGGATGAGGGTGCGGCGCGTGTCCATTCGTTAGTTCGGAGGAGATGGCGATGGGGCGATATATGTTCCAGGCTTCGTACTCGGCCGAAGGCATCAAGGGCGTGCTCAAAGACGGAGGCACCGGCAGGAGGGCCGCAGTCGAGGCTGCGGTCAAGTCCTTGGGCGGCAAGCTCGAGTCGTTCTACTACGGGTTCGGCGAGACCGACGTCTACGTTGTTGTCGATGGCATCGACAACGCCACCGCGGCCGCGTTCTCGATGGGTGTCGCATCAACCGGAGCGCTGTCGTCACTCAAGACAACGGTGCTGCTGACGCCTGAAGAGGTGGACGCGGCCGGCAAGAAGGCGATGACGTATCGCGCGCCCGGCCGCTGAGCACTTAGTGGCAACCAGGTGGCTGACGTTCGACTGCTTTGGGACGCTCGTCGATTGGCGTCACGGCATCGGCACGACCGGGGAGCTGCTTTTCCCGGGCCGCGGTGCCGAGCTGCTCGGCGCCTACATCGAGATCGAGGCCGAGGTCGAGAAGGAGAAGCCGTTCCGCCGCTACCGCGTGGTGCTGGCGGAGACGCTGCGTCGCGCCGCGGCGTCACTCAAGCTCGACCTCAAGCACGACGACGCCACCGCGCTCACGTCGACCCTCCCCCACTGGCCAGTTTTTCCTGACGTCGGTCCGGCGCTGCGAACACTTCACGCCGACGGCTGGAAGCTGGCGCTCCTGACCAACTGCGATCGCGACCTCATCGCGCTCACCGAGCGCCGCCTGCCGGAACCGTTTGACGCCGTCGTGACGGCCGAAGACGTCTCCGCCTACAAGCCGGACCACGCGCATTTCCAGCGGTTCGCGTCGGTTTTCGGCGGGTCGGGAAACGCATGGATTCACGTCGCGCAGAGCTACTACCACGACATCACACCCGCGGCCGAGCTGGACATTCGGAGGATCTGGGTCAACCGCCAGGGCCAGAGTGACGATCCCACACTTGCGGACGCCGTGGTTTCCGGTTTGGCGGCGCTGCCAGACGCCGTCACGAGGCTCGCCGCCGCCCCGCATTAATCGGCACTGCTTATCGCTTCAATCAAGCACATAATCGCGCCGTGCCGGCGAGAGCGCGGCTCGCGGACGAAAACGTCGACTTCATGTCGCTCATGAGCGAGGCGAACCGGCGCCGGGTGCTGGAGAAGTCGACGCGAGTGGTATACCCGGCGGGCACGCTTCTCTTCCGTGAGGGTGACCCAGCTCGGGTGATCCTCATCGAAAGTGGGTTGGTCCGGGTCTTCCGAACCGTTCCTGACGGACGCCAGGCCACGGTGGCCTTCCTGCGCACCCGCGAGATCCTGGGAGCATCGCTGATCGTGAGCGACCCGCCGTGGGTATGCGCACAGATCGTCATCGACAGCACGATCACCGATTTGGACGTGAAGACGCTGCGGCATGTCGCCTCAACACACATCCAGGTCATGACGGCTGTGGCGACGCAGCTGGCGGCGCTGGTCCGAAATGCCCATAGGCTGGTTGCGCTGCGCAGTCTGGGCAACATCACCCAACGACTGGCTTACGACCTGCTCGAGCGCGCATGCCAATCCCAGCTCGAGATGGGGCGGTTGGACGCGATGGTGACCCAGGAAGGACTGGCGGCCTCCATCGGTTCGTCGCGCGAAGTCGTGAGCCGGGCGATGAAGGGGCTGCGCGCTGCCGGGATCATCAAGACGACTCCAGGAGTGGTTCGCGTCGTCGACCCCGTCCGCCTCTCCGATAGGGTGCGAGCCTTCCTGCGGCCTACCTGAAATCAGCGATGTCGATGCTCGCTCGGAAGACCCTGCGCGCCGGGCCGGACTGCACCAGGTTGCCCGACTTGTCTCTTCGGACCTCGAGGTTGCCGCCTGGCATCTGGACTGTGACCTGCTCGCCGACCAATCCGGCTCGCATACATGCAGCTGCCACCGCGCTTGCGCTCGTGCCTGAAGCCAGCGTGTAGCCGGCGCCGCGCTCCCAGATCTCGATGCGCACGCGACCCCTGTCGATGACCTCGAAAAGCTGCACGTTGGTGCGCTCGGGAAATGCCGGGTTGGTCTCGAGCAACGGCCCGAGCTCGATGCAGCGGGCCTTGGTCGCGGGCTCGCCGAACACCACGCAGTGAGGATTGCCGACCGAGACCAGCATCGCCTCGACGCGTCCGGCGGGGGTGTCGATGTGGACCCGATCCGGCTCGCCCTCGAAACGAGCCGGAAAGTCGGCGGCCCGGAACGACGCCCGGCCGATGTCGAGCTGCGTCGTGACCTCGGCGCCGTTGCGTTCGAGCACGTGGACCGGGTTGGCGCGCCCGATTGTATGAAGCTCGAAGTCGTCTCCGGCACCGTGCTCCAGGACCGCATGCGCGGCGGCGATACGCAGCCCGTTGCCGCTCTTCTGCGCCTCGGAGGTGTCCGGATTGAAGATGCGGACGGCCATCTCGGCCGGGTCGTAGGACAGCAAACCGTCCGAACCCAGGCCCCGGTGGCGGTCGCACAGGACGGGGAGCAGCGGGACCACTTCGCCGAGCGGTCCGGGGAGGTCGAGCACCAGGTAGTCGTTGCCGAGCGCCTGGTACTTGATGAGATCGATTCGCATTAGCGCGCCTATCATCCGGAATCAGCCGGGCTCGCCGCCGGTTGTCATAAAATGTCGTGCATATGCAGGATCTCGTTTGGCCTGCCCAGCGTCTGGTGCACAATCCGGCCTGCTTCTGTAGCTAGGCCCCCGGCTTAAGCTCGCGCCTTCGCAGGCGCGCCCTTTCGACCGGTCTCTTCTTTCGAGCGACATCGATTCGTCATTTGCATTTTTTGGAGGTTGGGAATTGAGCTCATCGACGTCAACCAAGGCACTCGTCTCGACCGAGTGGGTAGCAGAACATGGCAAGGACAAAGGAGTCCGCGTCGTCGAGGTGGACGTGGACCCCAGCAACTACGACAAGGGTCACATCGAAGGCGCCGTCGGCTGGAACTGGAGGAAAGACCTCCAGCAGCAGGTCGTGCGTGATGTGGCCAGCAAGGAGCAGCTTGCGAACCTGCTCGGCCAGAGCGGCATCACCCCGGACACCAACATCGTCCTTTACGGCGACAACAACAACTGGTTCGCCGCGTACGCGTACTGGGCGCTGAAGTATTACGGACACGACAAGGTCCAGCTGGTCGATGGCGGTCGCGTCAAGTGGGAGAAGGAAGGCCGTCAGTACAGCACGGACGTCCCGAGCTACCCGGCGACCGAATATCACTTCCACGGTTCTCCGAAGGAGGACATTCGCGCGTACCGCGACCACGTGCAGTCGAAGCTCGGCAAGGCCGGGTTGGTCGACGTGCGTTCTCCGAAGGAGTTCTCCGGTGAGCTGCTCGCCCCCGAGAACCTGCCGCAGGAAGGCGCTCAGCGTGGCGGACACATTCCGACCGCGGTCAGCATCCCGTGGGGCACTGCCGTCAACACCGAGGACGGGACCTTCAAGAGCACCGAGGAGCTGAAGCAGATCTACGGCGGCAAGGGCATCACCCCGGACCGCGAGGTCATCGCCTACTGCCGCATTGGCGAGCGCTCGGCTCACACGTGGTTCGTGCTCAAGGAGCTGCTCGGTTACGGCGACGTGCGCAACTACGACGGCTCGTGGACGGAGTGGGGAAGCTCGATCCGGGTCCCCATAGAG
>Ga0137415_10008397_pt1 | contig 10239 bp, 7 predicted proteins | sample CZODoug3_1_1_16f_FD_183082 | JGI IMG/M metagenome (GOLD analysis project Ga0137415, IMG submission 183082) | Vadose zone soil fungal communities from Angelo Coast Range Reserve, California, USA - CZODoug3_1_1_16fungal (Hybrid Assembly) | ecosystem: Environmental > Terrestrial > Soil > Vadose... | reverse complement strand
CACCCGGATCTCTTCGAACACCGCGCCCTCGGCCACCAGCCGGTCGGTCTCGGCGTCGGCGTAGCCGTATTCGGTGAGGATCTCCCGGGTGTGTTGGCCGCACAGTGGCGGCGGTCCCTGGATGCGGCCGGGCGTCTCGGAGAACGTGATGGTGGTGCCGAACGTCTCGACCCGGCCCAGCTGCGGATGATCCTGGGCCACGACCAGGCCCCGCTCCCACATCTGCGCGTCGTCGAACAGCCGGGCTGAGAACTCGGCGTCGGCGATCTCGACCGGCACCTCGTGGCGGTCCAGCAACGCGAAGGCGTCGGCCGCGGACCGCGCGGCGAACTCGCGCTCGAGGAACCCCCCGACGTCCGAGTCGACCGCGGCGTCGGTGGCGTCGGTGAACCGCACGGCCTCGGCCCACCCGGGTTGCCCGAGCGCTTTCACCAGGCGGTCCCAGTGGACCTCCTCCACCGCCGCGAGACAGATCCAGCCGTCGGCCGTCCGGTACAGCCGATACAGCGGGGTGAGCCCGAGTTGCATCCGGTCCAGATGTGGGCGGGGCAGCGACGTGCCGTCGGCCCGAAGCGAAGCCATCGAGGCCAGCAGGAGACCGGCGTTGAGGATGGACGTGTCGACGGCCTGCGGCTGCCCGGTGCGCCGGCGGTGATACAGCGCCTGGAGCACGCCGATCACCGACAGGAACCCGTTGCCGGTGTCGCCGAGCGAGGTGGGGCTCCAGAATGGCTTTCCGCCCTCGTGCCCGCCGCCGTCCTCGAACGTGACGCCGGCCAGCGAGCATCCGGTCTGGTCGTTACCGGGCGAGTCCGAACGCGGGCCGCGGTCGAACCCGCGGGTGTGGCAGTAGATGAGATCCGGATTCACCGCGCGCAGCGACCCCTCGTCGCAGCCGAGCCGGCGCAGCGCGTCGCGTCGCATGTTGGAGTGCACGACGTCGGCCTTCGCCACGAGCCGGTGGAGAACGGCGAGCCCGTCGGGACTCTTGAGGTCGATGCCGATGCTGCGCTTGCCCCGGTTGACCCCGTAGGCGATGTGCGTGGCGTGCCACCACGGGTCGGTGCGGTTGTTCACCTTGATCACGGTCGCCCCGAGGTCGGCGAGCACCTGGGTGGCGAACGGGCCGGCGACGGCGAAGCCGAGGTCGAGCACGGTGATGCCCTCCAGCGGCGCCCGCTCCGTCGGCGGCGGAACGTCGATCGGCGCGGGCGAGCCCGCCGCGGCGTCGGCCTGCGCCCACACCTCGGCGTTGTGCTCGCCCACCCGCGGAACGCCACGCTGCACCCGGCCCGGTGTCGCACTCAGGCCGTAGAGGATCCCGGCCTGGCGCAGCCCGCCGTGCTCGGCATGGTCGACGTCGACGACCGCGCCCTCGGCGACCAGCGCCGGATCGACGAGCGCTTCCTCCGGTGTGCGGACCGGCTGCAGCGGCAGCCCGGCCTGGCGGCCGACCTCGACCCATTCGGCGCTGGGGAAGCGGGCGTAGGCCTCGGCCATCTGGCGGTGGTAGTACGCCAGCACGACGATGTTCTCCGGGTCGGGCGGGATCCGGGCCGGGTCGTCGCGCGCGCGGGCGACGGCGCCGCGGAACTCGAGCTCGTCGCCGTCGGTGCTGGAGAGGGCGAACTGCGGGTTCGGCACCCACTGCTCCACCCACCGGCCGTCCGAGCACAGATAGAAGCCTTTGGGTGCACGGCTGTCGAAGATCCAGGTGCGGTAACCGACGGTGTCGTGGTGCTCGGTGCGTTGCCACTTCGAGCTGGTGGCCGACAGCGCCGCCTGCAGCAGTGAGGTCTCCACGTGCTGGCCCCGGCCGGTGTGCAGGCGGGCGAACAGCGCCGCGTTGATTCCGGTGCTGGCCAGGAAGGCTGCGCACATGCTCAGCCAGGGTGTATAGGTGAAGATCGGCCCTTCGCGCGGCGACCCGGGCGCCATTCCCTCGGGGACCTCGAGATCGGGGAGGAACGGGCCGTCGCCGTTCATGTGCGGGATCGGGCCGCCGAGGTGGCCGCGCTGCTCGTCGAGGATGCCCAGGCGTGCCGCCACGAGCGCGTCGTATCCGGGGCGTCTGGCGTGGCCGGTGTGCGAGCCGTAGGCCGAGATGGTGCAGTGGATCAACCGCGGGTTATGCGCGAGCAGGGTGGGCGGGGCGATCCCGAGCCGCTCGGTCGTGCCCGGCGCGTAGCTCTCCAGCACTACATCGGCGTCCCGGACCAGGGCAAGGAAACGCCGATGGTCGTGGGCATCGGTGAGGTCGAGCTCGGCGCTACGCCGGCCCCGCAGCCAGGTGTCGTACCCGGCCGTGCCGCGGAACGGGTCGCCCCCCGGTGGCTCGATCTTGACGACGTCGGCCCCGTGGTCGGCGAGCAACATTCCGGTGATCGGTCCGGCCACCCCCCACGAGAGGTCGAGAACCCGTAGTCCGTCCAACACGCTCACCATGGGGCGGCTCATCGCGCGCGGAGGACGACGCCGGTTCGGCTCGCGCTCACCAACGCCGTGCGAGCGCCGGTGATCTGGTTGGCCGCGGTACCGCGCAGCTGGCGCACCGCTTCGACGGTGAGGTTCAGGCCGTGGATGTAGCCCTCGCCGATCAGCCCGCCGTTCGGGTTGCACGGCAGGCGCCCGGTGGGCCCGAACGCGCCGTCGGCCACGAAGTCCTTGGCCTCGCCGGGTTTGCAGAATCCGAGTGCCTCGAGCTGCATGAACAGGATGGGTGTGAAGGCGTCGTAGATCAGGGCGACATCGATGTCGTCGCGGCTGATGCCGGTCGCGTCGAAGAGCTGCTCGGCGAGAGTGACCGAGCCGTCCATCCGGGTCAGGTCGGGACGGTAGTGGTTGCTCGCGACCTCCTCCTCGAAGATCGCCGCCGAGCCCGTTACGGCGATGTCGACCGGCGCCTGCGTGTCGGCCGCGCGGTCCGCCGAGGTGATGACCAGGGCGACGGCGCCGTCCGTCTCCTGGCAACAGTCGAACAACCGGATGGCGGGTTCGGCGATCCACCGCGAGTTCTGGTGATCGTCCAGGGTGATCGGCCGGCCGTAGAAATGCGCGGCCGGGTTGGTGGCCGCGTAGTCGCGTAGCTGCACCACGGCCCGACCGAAGTCGGCACTCGTCACCCCGTAGGTGTGCATGTAACGGGTGGAGTTGAGCGACATCCACGCGGCCGGGGTCAGGATCCCGTAGGGCATCGCCCACTGCATCGCCGTCGTCCCGGTGTGTGACGACGTCGCCGCCCGGTTCACCGCGGGTCGTCCGAACCGGGCGCCGGTGCGCGCCTTGCAGGCCCGGTAGGCGACCACCACGCGGGCGGCGCCCAGCGTCAGCGCGGCGGACGCGTGCTGCAGGACCCCCTGCGAGCCGCCGCCGCCGTACGGGACGCGGCTCGACCACGAGATCGTCGGGATCCCGAGCGCGCGGACCAGTTCGGTCTCCTCGACCGGGTCGATCGTGTAGCTGACCAACCCGTCGACGTCGTCGGTGGTCAGGCCGGCGTCGTGCAGCGCGGCGACGATCGCCTCGGCGGCGAGCTGGGTCTCGCTACGGCCGGCGCCCTTCGAGAACTCGGTCTGGCCGATCCCGACAACCGACGCGGCGGCCCCGGTCATGCCGACACCGTCCGCGGCTCGAAGACCGGCACCGCGGTGTCGTCCTTGGCCGGCGCGAAGCTCACCCGAACCGGCAGGCCGATGCGGACGTCGGCCGGATCGACGCCGACCAGGTTGGACGCGACCCGGACGCCCTCGTCGAGGTCGACCAGCACGGCGATCACCGGGTACGTGAACGCGGGGTGCTGCGGATGGTGCAGCAACGAGAAGCTGTAGACGACGCCGGTGCCCGCCACGTCGGCGATCCGCTGGTCGAGGGAATGACACGCCGGGCACATCGGCCGCGGCGGGTGCTGCCGGCGTCCACACTGTGCACAGCGCTGAACGCCGAGCCGGCCCTGTGCTGCCTCGGCCCAGTAGCCCTCGTTGTCCTCGGTCAGAATCGGCGCCGGCCGCGTGACCTCACTCTCGGCCGCGGTCACAGCGCGTAGATCCGGCGCGCGTTCTCGTTGCAGATCAGCTCGCGCTCGGTGTCGGGGATGTCGGCGAACTGCCGGGCGACGATCTCCTGCGAATGGGGCCAGGTGGTGGCCGGATGCGGGAAGTCCGTTGACCACAGGATGTTCTCCACGCCGATGAGATCGCGCATCCCGAGGCCGACCAGGTCGTCCATGAACGTGACGGCCATGTTCCGGCGGAAGTACTCGCTCGGCTTGAGGCGCAGGCCGGGCAGGTTGTAGCGCCCGTCGGCCTTGGCGTCGAGCTGGGCCAGGAACCCGGCGATCCAGTAGAGCTGCGGTTCGACGAAGACGATCTTCAGGCGAGGGAACCGTTCGAGGGTGCCGGTCAGGATCCACCACGCGATCGCCTCGGCCAGCCCGAGACCGGGCAACGATGTGAAGATCGCCGCCTGCGGGGTGGGGTCGCGGCGGAAGACGTCGTAGAGCCACTGGCGGTTGCCGAGGTGATGGCTGATCGACAGGCCGGTCTCCTGCAACACCGACCACAGCGGGTCGTAGGACGGATCGTGGTAGTCGGGCAGCCCGAGCTCGCTGGGGAAGTTGGGCAGGTGCACCGAGCGGGCGCCGAGCGCGGCGAGCCGCTCCACCTCCTGCACGGCGTAGTCGATGTCGATGATCGGCACCTGGTAGGAGACGGCCAGCCGATCGGGGTCGTGGGCGGCGAACTCGGCCAGATGGTCGGTAAACGCCCGACTGATCGGCCGCCAGTCGCCTTTCACCAGCCCGTAGGAGCGGAAGGCGCTGACCTCGGAGTAGAGCACCTCGGCGCGGACGCCGTCGCGGTCCATGGCGGCCAGCCGGGCCTGCGGCTCGTAGTACCCGGGATCCTTGAACGCCTCCAGGTCCCAGTCGGCCAGGGACAGCTTCCGGCCGCCGCGCAGCTCCTCCTCCTTGCGCGCCTGCTCGGCCGTCGCGTCGTCGAACGCCTCCCGCAGCGTCTGCGGCACCCGGTCGCGGATCGCGTCCAGGCGCACGGCCACATGCGAGTCGGCGGAGATGAGCGCGGTCTTCGACATGGAGACCTCCATCGGCTAGGAGCCAGAGTGCCCAGCAAAAGTACGAAGTATGTTTCGCAGCCTGCTCTGGCACCTTACAACGGGAACCTAGTGATTGCTATGGGAACCAGGAGTCAGGCACGACCGTTGCTGTGCTAACAAGGCTATCTTTACATTAATAGCGTGTTGCGCGATGATGACGCGGCCGTGGGTTTCCGGCGTTGGCTGGCCTCGCGGGTTGCTGCGAACGAGGAGAGTCGATGAAGGCACGATGGGTGATGTTCGCGTCGCTGACAGCAGTCGCCTTGGTAGCCGGGGGATGTAGCTCGTCCTCATCCGGGGGCTCGTCGGGCGGCGCCGAGTTCCACGTACTCGACATCACGGCCCTGAGCGGCCCGCTCGCGTCGATCGGCACGCCGGAGACCCAGGCGACCAAGGCCGCGGTGAACTACCTGAACTCGCTGGGCGGCCTCAGCGGACGCAAGATCGTGCTCGACGTGAAGGACGACCAATCCGATCCGTCCAAGGCGGTCAGTCTGGTCCAGCAGGCGTTGACATCGGGCAAGAAGCCGGATCTCGTGCTGCCGGGCGTGACCAGCAACGAGACGGTGGCGCTGCTGCCCGTGCTGGCGCGGAGCAAGGTGGTCTCGATCGCCACGACCGGATCGGCCGAGATCACCAACACCGCCAAGTACCCGCTGTCGTTCGGCGCCTCCTTCCGGCCGACGGACGGCCCCGAGTCGATGGCGACCTACCTGGCCAAGCAGAACTACAAGACGGTCGGCATTCTGCGCGCGAACGACGCCTTCGGCGCATCGTGGTTCTCCAACCTCAGCAAGTCGCTGGCGGTCAGATCGCTGAAGGCGGTGTCGGTCACCTACGACCCCACTGCGATCGACCTGTCGCCGGAGCTGGGCAAGCTCGAGTCCGAGCATCCGGACGTCATTGTCGCGGAGGGCTTCGGCGCGCCGGTGGCCGCGATCTACGCCGCCCGGGTCAAGCTCGGCAACTACGCGATCCCGCTGGTGGCCGACACCACGATAAGTGCGGGCAACCCCTGGAAGGCGGCGGGTAATCCGGCCGCGTTCCAGAACTCGGTCGAGCAGGCCTACGCCGTGCAGGAGTACAAGCCGGCGGCCACACAGCGTCCCGCAGTGCAGACCATGCTCACCTGGGTGAGGAAGCTGGGACCGCTCACCGCGGCGATAAGCCTCTACGCCGGCAACTGGGATCTGCTGCAAACGGCGAAGGCGGCCGTGGCCAAGGCCGGGTCGCAGGCCTCCACGAAGCTCGCCCAGGCGATGGAGAGCCTGTCCGCCGCGGACGCTCAGTGGACCCAGAACGGTGGAGCGCCGCCGGGCTACACGTCCGCCGTGCACTTCGCCGTGTCGACGCCGCAGAACTTCATCTACATCAAGCCGGGGCCGCTCACCGACGGCATGATCACCGCCACGGGATGACGGGAGTTGCTATCCGGCCAGCCAGGACGACGCGCGCTCCCGCAACGCTTGCTTGGCAATCTTGCCCAGCGCGGCCCGGGGGAACGAGTCCACGATCCACACGCGCCGGGGGACCTTGAAGTTGGCCAGCCGGTCGTGGCACCACCGGAGCAACGTCTCCGGCGCCGGTGGCGGGGTCGTTGACGCGACCACGAAGGCGACGACGACCTCGCCGAGGCGTTCGTCCGGGATCCCGACCGCCGCGGCCTCCGCGACACCTGCGTGCTCGGCCAGGACATGTTCGATCTCGGCCGGGTACACGTTGAACCCGCCGACGATCACCATGTCCTTCGCGCGACCGACGATGCGGACGTACCCGTCCGGGCCGATCGACCCGACGTCGCCGGTGCGAAGCCACCCGTCATGCATCACGTCCGCCGTTGCCGCCGGGTCGTCGAGGTAGCCGAGCATGACGTTCGGCCCGCGGACCTCGATCTCGCCGGTGTCGTGCGCCGGCGGCGCTAGGCGCACCTCTACGCCGTCGATCGGGGTACCCAGCGTCTCGCAGACGAGATCGATCGGGTCGCCGCGGCGGGTCATCGTGCAGACGCCGGTGGCCTCCGTGAGCCCGTAGGCAATGATCACGTCGGCCACCCCGAGCACATCGGCCAGCTCGCGCACCAACGGCGGGGGCACGATCGCCGAACCGGTTACCACGGTTCGGATCCGCGTCGACGCCGGCACCAGGCCGGCGCGGGCCGCGGCCAGGAGTGACCGCAGCACGGGGGGCGGACCATTGACGATCGTGGCGCGGTGCCTCGTGATCGCCGTCGTGAGGGTGTCGGTGCTGACCACCGGGAAGAGAACAGCGGTGGCGCGGGCCACCAGCGTCGTCAGCAGGCCGGTCTTGAATCCGCCCACGTGCGAGAGCGGGTACGTCACCGGGTAGACGTCGCCCCGCCCCATCCCGACGACATCGGACCAGGTGGCCGCCGTGGCGAGCATCGGCCCTTGCCGCAACAGCGCACCCTTCGGCTGTCCGGTCGTTCCGGACGTGTATTGGACGACCACGACATCGTCGGCGGACTGCTGGGCGATCCGGGCCGCCAGCTCGTTCTCGCTCACGGCGGTGGCGCCGGCCGCGACCGCGGACCACGATCGGGCACCGGATGGGGCGTCACCGTCCAGCGAGATGACGGTCGCCGCCCCGGCGACCGCCAGGGCCTCCTCGGCGAAGGATCGACCGAGGAACGTTCCGGACGCGATGACCAGGCGGCACTGCGCCCGTCGAAGGATCTCGGCGACTTCGTAGCTGCGGTAGCGGGTATTCAGCGGCACGACCACGCCGCCGGCCACCACCGTGGACAGAAGCGCGACGGCCGTGTCCAGGGTGTTGGGCGCCCACAGCGCGATCCGGTCGCCGGGCTCGAGGCCGTGGGCGACCAGTCCGCTCGCCGCTCGGCGGGCGCGGACGTTCAGCTCGTCGAAGGTGAGGCTGTCGTTCTCGCAGTGGACGGCAATGTCGGTCGGGTACTCGCGAGCCGCCGCGATCAGTTCGCGGGCGACGGTGTCGGACACCTGCTCGCGCAGGCTCACTGCGGATCCTGCCAGCGCGGTTCCCGCTTCTCGACGAAGGCGCGTGGCCCCTCCTCCTGGTCCGGATGGCCCCACACGCCGACGAGGTGCTGCGCGCCCACTCGGCAGGCGTCGGTGAGACCCATCTCGAGGGCGGCCCACAGTGCCTTCTTCGTCGCCCGCATCGCGGCGGGGGAGTTGCGCGCGATCCGCTCCGCGAGTCGCTGCGCCTCGTCCCGAAGCTGGTCCGGCGGATCGACGATCTGACTGATCATGCCGAGTTCGTAGGCGCGTTGCGCCGACATGCGTTCGTGGGCGCCGAGCAGGGCCATGCGCATGACCGATTCGAACGGCATCTTGCGGGCCAGGCCGATGACTTCGATGGCGGTGACCTGTCCGACCGAGACGTGCGGATCGAAGAAGGTCGCGTCGGAGGCGGCGATGACGATGTCGGCGTCGGCCACGAAGTGCAGTCCGCCGCCGGCGCAGATCCCGTTGACGGCCGTGATGACCGGCTTGCTCACGTTCTGGTGCCACGCGGTGAAATGCAGGTTGAAGCCGAGCAGATCGTCGTGGTAGCGCTGCATTCCGCCGGAGTCGGGGTCGGCGACCTCCTTGACGTCCGCTCCGGTCTGGAACGCACGCCCCTCGCCGGTGTGGACGATGACGCGGACGGCCGGGTCGCGGTCGAGCTCCAGCCAGGCATCGGCGAGCTCGTCGCGCATGGTGGCGTTCATCGCGTTGAGCGCCTCGGGGCGCGCGTTCACGATCCAGCCGACCGGGCCTACCCGCTCCAGCTTGAGTGTTTGGTAGCTGGTCATCGACGCCGTCACCCCGTCCGCTCGAAAATCGCCGCCAGCCCCTGCCCGCCGCCGATGCACATCGTCTCGAGGGCGTAGCGGCCCTGGCGGCGATCCAGTTCGCGCAGCATGGTCGCGAGGATCCGTCCGCCCGTGGCCCCGACCGGATGGCCGAGAGAGATTCCGGAGCCGTTGACGTTCAGGCGCTCGAAGTCGGCCGCGCCGAACTTCCAATCCCGGGTAACCGCCAGCACCTGCGCGGCGAAGGCCTCGTTCAGCTCGATGAGATCCAGGTCCGACATCGCCAGGGCGGCGCGGTCGAGGGCCCGGGCGGTGGCCGGCACCGGACCGATGCCCATCAGGTGGGGCGGCACTCCGGCGACGGCCCAGCTGACGAGCCGGGCGAGGGGTCGCAGGCCCAGTTCGGCGGCCTTCTCCGGATGCGTGACCAGGCAGGCCGAAGCCCCGTCGTTCTGCCCGCTGGCGTTCCCGGCCGTCACCGTCGAGTCCGGGTCGGACGCAACCACCGGACGCAGCCGCGCCAGGGCCGGCAGGTTGGCGTCGGCGCGCGGGTGCTCGTCGACGCTCACCTCGACGGCGTCCTTGGTGGTGATCGCCACGATCTCGTCGGCGAATCGGCCGGCCTGCTGGGCCGCGACGGCGCGCTGGTGTGACCGGAGCGCGAACTCGTCCTGTTCAGTACGGCTGATCCGGTACTCGCGGCGGAGATTCTCGGCGGTCTCTACCATGCCCCCGGGTACGGGATAGCGTTCACCGCCCGCGGTGACGCGTCCCCGCGCCAGACGATCGTGCAGCTCGATCGCCGGTGCGCGTACGCCCCAGCGCAGCCCGGTGGAGTAGAACTCGACCTGGCTCATGCTCTCGACGCCGCCGGCGATCACGACGTCGCTGACGCCGGTCTGTACCTGCATGGCCGCGTTGAGGACAGCCTGCAGGCCCGATCCGCACCGCCGGTCCAGCTGCACGCCCGGTGTCTCGACAGGCAACCCCGCATCCAATGCTGCGACCCGGCCGATCGCCGGCGCCTCGCCGTTCGGGTAGCACTGGCCGAGCAGGACGTCGTCGATCTCGACGGGGTCGACCCCGGTGCGCTCCATGAGCGCTGCGATGGTGCTCGCGGCCAGTGTCGCGGCGCTCACCTCGCGCAGCACGCCGCCGTAGCGCCCCACCGGCGTCCGAAGGGGCTCGCAGATGACCGCATCGCGCATCTCGCCGCACCGTCCCATCCACCGCTATCCGTTAATCTTTATACTAACGGGGTGACCGTCGTCTACCCGCATGCGCCCGGCCTTGACGTCAGTGTGGACGCCGGGGTCCTGCACGTCACGATCAGCAAC
>Ga0137415_10008395_pt1 | contig 10241 bp, 12 predicted proteins | sample CZODoug3_1_1_16f_FD_183082 | JGI IMG/M metagenome (GOLD analysis project Ga0137415, IMG submission 183082) | Vadose zone soil fungal communities from Angelo Coast Range Reserve, California, USA - CZODoug3_1_1_16fungal (Hybrid Assembly) | ecosystem: Environmental > Terrestrial > Soil > Vadose... | reverse complement strand
GCAAAGTCTTGCCGTAGAAACTAAAATCCTCTTTCACGAACGCGGCGGAAAGGCCGCTGGCGGCATCGTGTGTGGCGTGCCAACGCAGATACGTTTTCCAGTCTGCCAGGCTCTCTTTTTCGATCTCTTCACTCATTACATGGAAATAGTCCGGTGTCACTACGTTGAGTGACGCAAGCGACCCCGCGCCGGTTTTTGTGAAATATATGTTCCAGCCGAAAGATGGCGCCAGTTTTTGCAGGTCCTCAACGCTCATCTTGTGATAGAGCTTGGGAGGATCGCGCCGTTCGACGCGAGTCATCTGGCCCTTGGCTAGCGCCGTTTCGATGCGCATGACTGTCGCTGCTTCCGTAGCCGCATCGGCCGGCTTGTCTCCCAGCAACTCGAACATCTTTGCGACATGCGCCAGGTACGCTTTGCGCAGTTCTTCGGATTTGGCGTCGTCTTTCAAATAGTAGTCACGATCCGGTAGACCCAGGCCACCCTGATCCGCCTCGGCAATCACCTGCGCCGAATCTTTGAAGTCCTGATTCGAGCGAAATGTGAAGAGCGTGCCTCCGCCGTAGAGCGAGGGCGGAAACTGCGTAGTCGCGACATACTCGGCCAGATCCTGCTTCGACTTCAGACGCGCGATGCGCTCCAGTTCCGGCAGCAGCGGCTTGGCGCCGAGCTTCTCAATGGCCGCTTCATCCATGCATGACGCGTAGTAATCGCCGATCTTTTGTGTTACCTCGTGCTTCACCGCATCCCGAGCGCCGTTCGTTTTTCCCGCCTCTTCCAGAATCGTCCTCAACTGCGCGCGGTTATCGTCTTCGAGTTTGCCGTATGTGCCCCAGCTCGCCTGATCGGGCGGAATCGGATTCTTTTTTATCCAACCGCCGCAGGAGTACGCGTAGAAATCCACGCAGGGGTCAATGGTTCTATCCATGGCGGAAACATCGAGCACCGGCTCGGAAGAGGAGTGTTGGGCGGAGGCGGGCACAGTGGCCGAAAGCGCCGCCAGAAGCAGAACGGAAATTTTCCAGGTCATAAAGTTTTAGGCGCGAAATTGCTCTCTGAGACTATCGCTTCGTTCAAAACTTATCCAGCGTCACCGACCGCGCTGGTGTATGCATACGTCGACCAAGGTAGTTAGACGCGAGAAGGAGGCATTCGTTAGGGAAGTTTTTAGAGCAAATTGGCGAGTATAGTGCTACGGGTGTTCCACACACTGCTAAAGAACAGATGCGAAGTCAGCGCCGGCCAGAACCGCCTGCACTATTGTCGCGATCGGCAACTTTGCTTCCCGAATATCTCCGCGCACTGAGCGATCTTCCATACAAACAGCGCCAGGCAACGATACTCTACGTTAGTACACTCCAACTTGGTCTCCCCTCTGTATATTATCGCACTCTACTTATTAACCCAACTTACACTCTACGTTTCGATCCCCACGTGGCAAACGCGGCCAACGATATAGTCTCCGGGCTTCTGGCCGTCTTCCAGGGTTATTACTTCAATCGGGTAGGCGGGATTGTGGGGACGCAGAATCAAATGACCGTCCGCAGTTTCGAGATAACTGATGACGCAAGATCCATCTTTACGTATGGCGTATATATTACTTTCGCCCCTGCGGTAGGGGGTCAGTGAATTGTAGTGGCGGTCGAGCAGTAGGGTGGCGCCAGGCATTGTGCGGGGGTACATGCTGGCTCCCCCTTGCGCATCCGCCTTGATTATCACAAAGCGTTCCCAGCCCCTGCGGTCGCCTTCCACCCCCTCTTTCAAGCGCTTCAGGAAGCTCTTCTTAAACTTCAGTATCTCCTTGACGTGCATGCTCATAATCAGCGCTTCGGAGGCTGCGATATGCGGGTCGGCGACCACCACGTTTTCGAATTCGTCCTCGCCCGGCGGGAGGATCGAGGCGCGCTTGTTGACTTCGGCCGGATCGATAAGATCCAGCACCGAAAGATGCTGCACGTTCAGAACTCTATCCATGCCTTCCAAGCTAAGTCCGCGCTTGCGGTTCAGGAAGTTTGAGATGTGGGCTTGCTTGAAGCCGGTCTGTTCCGCCAGACGCAGGCCGGTGAGTTCCCCAGCGTCAATGTAGTCCCACAAGGTCTTGCGGAGATTTTCTTGCAACATGCGAAATTTCATCGCGGGAGTATAACAGGTTGCAATAGCTAAAGGCTATTGTTAACATAAATATAACATCCACAAGGGAATAAAGTTATTGACTTAGTAGCTTTTGAGCTATAGGATAATTTAATTATATGTCTCATAATGTACTTATACTACAGGGAAGGTTTCCAGTCATGATAGAAGTACAATCACATGAAAGCGAAGAAAGAAGTTTCGGAGAGTTCCGCCGGAAGGTACGCTCGGCGGAAGTGCTCTCGGCAGCAATGCAGCGGTTGTTGCAGTCGATTCACTTCAACGGGCGTTTGAGCGTCATTGTGCAGAACGGGCAGGTGCTCAAGTCCGGCTACGAGGAGGGTTACTTCCGGCAAGCGGAGACGGGAGTGACCGCCAGGCTGCAGTAACTGCTTCATTCCTAAATAAATAGCACTACAGGTCATCGTAAGAGAAACGAGCCCTGGACCGAGAAATCGGTGCCAGGGTTTTTTATTGGGTTGAATGTTTTTCATTTCATAGGAGAGGCAATCATGGACTTCATAGGCACGATGGAAGGCTCAGAGATCCAAGTCGAACTAAAGTATTGCGAGCGGTGCGGCGGATTGTGGCTGCGGCCGCAGGGAACAAATGGAGTGTATTGCGGCAGTTGCCGTATGTGTTTGGCGGCAATGCCGAACCCTGGGGAGGCGCCGCCTCGAAAAGCGCGCTCCCGCCGCAAAGCGCGCGTGCAAGGAAAGGACGTTCAAAGAGAAGACCTCCAGAGCCCGGCCCGTATTGAATATCTGCAGGGCGTGGCCGCGATGGAGGTGCGGGCATGACAAGGGCACAACCGAGGAGCGCGCAGGCATGGAGCCTGATGGGACAGGCGGAACAACCACCGTCGGTGTTATTCGGCGAAACGGAAATGGAACTGTGGCCTTACCGTCGGCGCACGATAGCGCTGCTACGGCGCTATGCCCGGGCCTCGGTAGAGGTGGGGAGGCTGCCGTCGCTGCTGGGACGCGAGTTTTTCCGGTCGCGGGTCACGTCGTACACGATGAGAAACTTTGAAGACGTCGTGATCTTTGTGGCCGATATGGAGCGGGCAATCGAGAAGTTGAACGCTCTCGAAAAAAAGCTACTAGCCATGAATGTTCTGGAGGAATACACAATACGCGAGGTGGCACGACTGCTCGGATGTACGCAGAGAACGGTCGAGCGGTCCCTGCAGGATGCGCTGGACCAGCTCTCGCGGATCCTCCTCGCAGGTGGTTTGATGGAAAAATTACCCTCAGTTAGTGGAGGAAGCAAAACTTGTCAAGAGGGTAAGAATTACAATTTCGATCTAAGTGACTCAAACGAAGGCGGAAATAAATATCGAAAAGTTGGCGGTACACCCCCCTCTGATTTGATATCCTAAACTTAAGAGTCGAAAAAACGAAAAACTCTCAAAGGGCGCGACCCAAATCGCGCCCTTTTTTCTATTCAGGGCAGGCGGACGGCGAAGAGGAGTCGGTGGCAAAATCGCTCATCGTGAGACCGGGATTGTATGAAGAGTTCCCTGCCATCCATGGCAGCGAAGGCGACGGGAAAGGTGACGTAGAATCAGAATAATCGTCAGACGCAGATTGAGGATTGGGTCGGGAAGGCGAACGGAACGCAACATGGACATGACCTGGGTCACGGAACGAGTTGCGCTGGGCGGTGGGATATGGAATGCGCGGAACATGGAAGAACTGGCGCAATCCGGTGTCACCCACGTGCTCAACATGCAGATCGAGTTCGATGACCGGCCGCTCGCGGAGCCGCACGGGATCCGCGTGCTGTGGAATCCGACCGACGACGATTTTTTGCCGAAGTCCCCGGAACTGCTGAAACGCGGCGTCGATTTTGCGCTGGAAGCGCTGGACGAGCCGGAGGCGCGGCTTTACATTCATTGCGCCGCAGGGGTGCACCGGGCTCCGATGATGACGCTGGCGGTATTATGTGCGATGGAGTGGGAAATAGAGGCGGCCATGGTGCTGATCCAAACGCGAAGGCCGGTGGTCGACTTCGCGGATGTGTATGTAGAGAGCGTGCGGCGATTTCTGGAGTCGCGAGTTGAGAGTGAGCCGCGGAGTTCACACTAACAATTGGAATTGCTGTGGGAGGAAATATGCGAAAGGGGCGCCGCTCGGCAGAGCGGCTTTCTTATTGGCCCGAGTTGGGGTCGCGTGCGCTCACGAGGAGAGAACAAGAGATGCCCAGATCGTTCGCGGTGAATAACAAGCGTTTCCCGATGACGGCGGAAGTGGTGATTTCGCTGGTGCTGGTTGTGCTGATGGCATTGACGTTCTCGACCAGGTTACAGGCACAAGGGCCAGCGCTCACAACAGTCAGCGGCACGGTGTATCGAGCCGACGGGACCGTAGCATCGGGGACGGCATTGATTTCATGGCCGTCGTTCCAGAGCGCAGAAGGAGACGCGGTGGCGGCAGGTAATCTGAGTGTGACGATAGGACCACTCGGCACATTTACCGCGCAACTGGTTCCCAACGTGGGCGCATCTCCGGCGGGTACTTACTATGTTGTGGTGCTCCAATTGGATGACGGGACGGTCCGGACGGAATATTGGGCGGTTCCGGCGACATCGCCGACGACCATCGCTGCGGTGCTGACGACACCGGGCACAGGGTTGGGCAACTTCGCCGCAACGCAGCAGTATGTGAATGCGGCAGTGGCGACTCGCGCGCTCGACGCAACGGTAGTGCACCTGGCTGGAACGGAAACGATCACCGGCACGAAGCACTTTGCTGTGCCTCCGGCTCTTCCGGCGCCGGCAGGCGCCAATGACGCTGCGAACAAGGGTTATGTGGATGCTGCGGTGGCGAATGTTGGCGCCGGATCATTTGTCTCCAAGGCGGGCGATACGATGACCGGTCCATTAACCCTGCCCGCGGAAACGCCGTTGGTTTAAAGTTGCAGTGGAGCGCTAGCCGACTTCTTCACTCCAGTTTTCGAGAGCCTTCTTTACCACGGCCATGAACTGGTCGGCCACGGCGCCGTCGACGACGCGATGGTCGTAGCCCAGCGTGAGGTGTACGACGGAACGAATTGCGATGGAATCCGTGCCATCTTTGTCGGTGATCACCAAGGGCTGCTTGGTGATACCGCCGACGCCCATGATGGCGACGTTCGGCTGGTTGATGATGGGCAAGCCGAAGACGGCGCCAAACTGGCCGGGGTTGGTGATGGTGAAGGTTGCACCCTCGACATCGGCTGGCATGAGTTTCTTCGAGCGGGCGCGCTCGCCGAGGTCGGTGATGCCGCGCTGCAGTCCGAGGAAGTTGAGCTCGTCGGCATTCTTGAGAACGGGGACGATGAGTCCCCAATCAAGGGCGACGGCGATGCCAGCGTTGACGTGCTGGTGGTAGCGGATGCTGTCGCCTTCGAGCGAGCTGTTGACGATCGGAAATTGCTGCAACGCGATGGTGGCAGCGCGCACAAAAAACGGCATGAAGGTAAGCCGCGCGCCGTGGCGCTTTTCGAAGCCGTTTTTGAGCTTGTTTCGCAAATTGACAATGCGAGTCATATCCACCTCGAACATGCAGTGGACGTGAGCGCTGGTGCGGCGCGATTCGATCATGCGCTGGGCAATGATCTGGCGCATTTTGGACATCGGCACCAGGTCGCCTGGAATGACAGCCGGCGCAGGAGCTGAGGCTTGACGGGGTGCCGGAGCCGTAACTGGAGCCGTGCGGTGCTCGACGAAATCGAGCACGTCCTGCTTAGTAACGCGGCCACCTGTGCCGGTGCCACTGACTTTTGCAAGATCCACGTTGTGCTCGCGGGCGAGCTTGCGAACGAGCGGGGAGGAGCGGACGTCGGAATCTTCTTCGTCCTCGGAAGTGCTGGCGACGGGCGCGGGCGGCGGAGCAGTAGCTTCTTTCTTTGGCGACACCGGTGCGGCAGGAGAAGGAGAAGGAGCAGCGACCTTGGAGGGAGCGGAAGCGCCGTTACCGTCCCCAATCACACCGACGACGGTATTGACCTGAACGGTGTTGCCTTCGGAAACCTTGATTTCCTGAAGGACTCCGCTGGCGGGCGCGGGGATTTCGGCGTCGACCTTGTCGGTGGAAATCTCGAACAGAGGTTCATCGCGCTGGACCTTGTCACCGGGCTTTTTCAGCCACTTGGTGATGGTTCCTTCGAAAATTGATTCGCCCATCTGTGGCATCACTACGTCAGTTGGCATAGTTCCCTTTCCATGAAGCCCTGCGCAATCGGCGGGGAAGAGCAAACAAACATTATAGCGAAGGCGGCACGGGCTGGGACCACGGGCCAAAGGCCCCGCAAAAGACGCAAGGGAATGCAAGGACGGAGAAGAGCATGGCATATAGATCTGGCACCAACCCCGGAATGATTTGTCGAGAGTGTGAAGAAGACGAATTGCTTGCTGATGTTGTGAGGGCTGAGCGCCAAAGGGTGTGCGAAGGGAAATGCCGCACGTGCGGTGAGCCCTTGCGTGCAGATGGCGGGTGCCAGCTTTGTGACGAGGATAGGGCAAAGGAAATCCCGTTCGCAAGCGGAGCGCTATTTATGATTCTGCTGCTGTGCCTGCCTGCCTGCGGGCAAGCGGCGTACTCGGGTCACGGGTTGTACTCGGGTTCGGCGGGGTATGGTGCGTCGGTCTGCGGACCTGGAAACGCTTATGGCTGTTTTGTTTCTAACACTAACGTCATCAATTATGCGACCCCGATCCCGAGTTGGGGGCCGAATAGCTGTGACTCAATAAGCATGGACACGCTCTCGCAATGTGGCAACTTGACGGGAGCGGGTATGACTATTACGCCTTCGGATTTTGGCAATGCGATGACGCGCTGCACCGACGTGAACACGAAGGGCAACCCGGCCACTATATGGCAGACAGCCGACGAACCGAGCGTCAATCTATGGAACTCCGATGATTCGGCGATGTTGCTCCTCGTCAGCGGCGGGAGTCAGTTTGTTTTTTTGTGGGATGGAAGCCACTGCGCGATTCTCACCACCTCTACGGGAGGCAACGTAACCTTCCCGGCGGGTACTGTCTGGTCGTACACTCGAAACAATCACATTTACAGCCTCGACAATGCGGTTGGCCCTGGCATCTATCTTCAGGACAAGGCCGTAACTCTAACGCAGGGGTCCGGCGCCGTCGGCAGCACTAATTTATTCGACTTTACGAGCTCGCAATGCTTAATGAATACCGTGAATGGATATCCTTCCGATCCTTCTTACACGGGAGGGTCTTTCCCGCTAAACAAATGGAATGGTGCGCTGGGTGTCAGTAAGGACGAAACCATCTTCAGTCAAGCGTTCTCTCTTCTAGGTGGGCAGGGGAGCGGCTACTATATGGCTCGCTGGACGGTGGGGCAACCGGGGTGCGATCTACTCAACACGTTGACGGGCACGGCCACGCACAATGGTACGTTGGTGGGCACGATTCCAGACGCAGAGTGGGGCGGAGCGTACGGCGGGAAGGCACCGCGATTTAAAATCCACGATTCGAATCAACCGAGTACGACTTACACAACGTTGGCATCAGGTGCCCATAATTACGTCTACGGCACTTACGTCGATGGCATATTCTTTTGGGGGGGTGGGACCAACTTCTCTGAGTGCGGCATTGGAGCGCCGAACTGGCAAGCAGTTACTGCCTACAACGATGGAGATCGAGTTTTGCCAACGGGGGCGGGCGGGGTGAATGCCGGCGGCTATCTCTTTCAGCTCATCAACGGAGTTTCGGGAACGAGTGGGGCCACTCCTCCGACATCTCCGACAGGGTGGAATCAGACTCCCGGCACCGATACGACTGACGGACCTCTGACTTGGCGCAATATTGGTATCGGAACTTCTACTTCTCCCTACTTCACGTATTTCTGTGATGGACACACCTGGAAGGGCTTTCTAGGCTTAGGGGTTGGGAGAAACTTTGTTTATCACAGTTTCGTGAATCCACAACTCCCCATGCTTTCATTATCTCCTGGAGTCAGTTCGGCGGGAGATCAACATCTCGGCAACACCAATGCTAATTCTTCTGACACTAATTGGTTATGGGTTACCAGCACCGACGTGGGAACATCAACGAACCTCCTCACGGGACCACTACCAAGTGCCTTATACATGGAAAGTTTCTTTGTAGCCCCGCCCTATAGTTCTCCCGGCGTCCAAAACTGTGTTTACGACGCTATTCTCTGCCCATCTGGCACGCTCGGCCAAGTACGGAGGGCATTCCACTGTTTCGGTTCAGGGTGGCACCGGTCCTTCGACGTGCAAAACTGTATTGCGGTCGTTTCTCAGACCGGGAAGTATGCAATGCTGGCGACCGACTTAATGGGACAGTTAGGTAATACCTCCGGCCAGGCGAAGTGCAATGTCGGCGCCCCGACCTGGGGCAAGAGCGACAGCACGGACTTCGTGGTCGGCTCCAAGATGTTCCCGAACCCACGGTTGGTTTTAAACGTAGGTAACTACATCTATCAAGTGCAGTCCTGTTCGGGCACTTGCACGACCGGCGCAACGATGCCTGCGTGGGTACAAAATCCAACCGTGGCAGGGGTGGGTACGATATCGGACGGCACTATCACTTGGGTAGCCGCCCCTGATGTGAATACTCCCACAAACACCGCCGTTCAGAACTGCCGTGCCGACGTGATGGTTATAAAGCTAACGCGATAAGCGAACACGGTTCGACGGGAATCCCATGAACATCTCAGAACATTTCACATTGGAGGAACTTTCCTTCTCCGAAGCGGCGGCTCGGCTCGGACTCGACAACACTCCGACCTCAATCGTTATCACGAACCTGGGGCTGGTTGCAGCGGCCATGGAAAGAATTAGAACGCTGCTTGGGGACAGGCCTATCGTCGTGCACAGCGGCTACCGTTCGGCCGACGTAAACCATGCTGTGGGCGGGGTGACAACGAGCGCCCATTGCCGCGGCCTGGCGTGCGACTTCGTTTGTTCCGCGTTCGGTACGCCCGCGAAAGTGGCGCTAGCCATTCTGAAGTCCGACATTGAATACGATCAACTTATCCTCGAGTACGGATGGGTACACGTTGGCTTGGCGCAAGACGGATTGTTATCCCGCCGGGAAGCCCTGACGAAGCGCTCGCCAGGGGCAGCATATGAGTCGGGCATCAGGGCTTGAGCGGCTTCACCGCACTCCCAATCGACATAGATGTAACGCTATTACAAGGAGATACTATCTTGAAAAAGTACGCTGCTTATCTGCCCACTGTTGTGTTGCTGCTTACCGCGATCGCGAACACCGCCACACCGGCGATTGCCGCATTTTGGGCGAGCCATGCTGGCGTCGCAGCGATCTTTGCGCCGTTAGCCGTCATCGTGGCGCATTGGCTGCCTTCGCCGTATGCCGTTGCCGACTCGAAGACTGACCAAGTGACAGCGAAGCCATGACGCTGACACAGATCGCACCCACCTTCTGGACCATTTACGGCGCGGCCCTGATTGCCGTGCTCGGATTCCTGGTGAATGGCGTCCTGATGTATGGGGCTGCGCAGAAGCTGGCTGGCCAGCGCGAGGAGCAGAGAATCGCCGATCAGGAGTGGAAGAAGGAGCACGCCGCGCAGGCCAACTTACGCGATGTAGCCATCGCCGCGCTTCAGGCTATGGGAAGCAGCCATGAGGCCACAGTAAAAGGTATTCAGGGACAACTTCTGCTCATCCAGGCGGAACTGCAGGCGCTCCGCAACCGCGCTGGCGACTTCACCAAGAGTAAGTAACTCGAAAAATCAAGGAGAACCATTTTATGAGGAAAGCCCTTATTGTCGTCCTGTCTCTTGCCATGTTCTGCACCGCATGTTCGACGGCCTGGGTGGCGACGCTCGATTCCATTCTGGCTGCGGCGGCCCCGGCGCTAATCAACATTCTGCAAATTGTCGCCGTAGCCAACGGCCAGCCCGTGAACGCTAACCTGGCAGCAAAGATTAGTGCCGACGCTACGATCATCAAGACCCTGGCCGGTGACTTCGCCAAAGCCTCGTCGGGATCCTCGGCGGGGGTTTGCCAGCAGTTGCAGGCGGCTGTGAGTGCATATCAGGCCGATCAGCAACTCGTGCTTCAGATCGCACAGGTGGGCGATTCAAACACGCAGACGAAAATAACGCTAC
>Ga0137415_10008394_pt1 | contig 10241 bp, 8 predicted proteins | sample CZODoug3_1_1_16f_FD_183082 | JGI IMG/M metagenome (GOLD analysis project Ga0137415, IMG submission 183082) | Vadose zone soil fungal communities from Angelo Coast Range Reserve, California, USA - CZODoug3_1_1_16fungal (Hybrid Assembly) | ecosystem: Environmental > Terrestrial > Soil > Vadose... | reverse complement strand
ATGAAGCCGCAGACGGCGGCTCTGCGCCAGGGCGTCGAGTTTCTGGTCGCGACTCCCGGCCGGCTGCTCGACCACGTTCAGCAGAAGGCGGTGAACCTGCAGCAAGTCGAGGCTTTTGTGCTCGACGAAGCCGACCGCATGCTCGACATGGGATTCATCCCGGATGTGCGTCGCATCATGGCGCTCCTGCCCAAGCGGCGCCAGAACCTGCTGTTTTCGGCCACCCTGTCCGAAGACATTCGCATGCTCGCCGACTCGTTCCTGAACGACCCGGTGCTTGTTCAGGTGGCGCGGCTGAACACCGCGGCCGAGCTGGTGCAGCACGTAGCGCACCCTGTCCGGCGCGAGCGCAAGCGCGAGCTGCTCGCGTATCTCGTGCAGTCGCGCGATTTGCGCCAGGTACTGGTCTTCACTTCCACCCGTATCGGCGCCAATCGCCTCGCATACCAGCTGAACCGTGACGGCATTCATACCTCCGCCATCCATGGCGACAAGAGCCAGCCGGAACGGCTTCAGGCGCTCGCCGACTTCAAATCGGGAAAGGTTCGCGTGCTGGTGGCGACTGATGTCGCGGCGCGCGGGCTTGATATCGAAGACTTGCCCCATGTCGTGAATTTCGAGCTCCCCGGCGTGCCCGAAGATTACGTTCATCGCATCGGCCGCACCGGCCGGGCTGGGGCGAGTGGTGAGGCGATCTCGCTGGTGTGCGCCGAGGAGCATGAACGGCTCGATGCGATCGAAAAGACCATCCGGCTCGGTATTCCGAGGAAGATCGTTCCGGGATTCGAGCCCGATCTGAGCGTCGCGCCCTCGATGATGAGCAAGCCGACCGGCCGCCGTGACCCGGCGGCGCGGGGGCACCGCCCGCGTCAGGGCGATCGGGAGCGCGACCGATTGACCCGCGCAGCTGAGGGCCCGAAGAATGTCGACCCGATTTTCAACTCTCCCTACAAGCCGGCTCTTGCGACATCGGTTGCGGTCGATCCAGCGCCTGCCCAGCAGGCTACGCGCCAAGTCGCCGCGCTGCTCTGCGGCTTCCCCAAGAACAAGTAGGCGCTTCTAGTTTTTTGTCCGGAACGGGCTTCGTTCGTTGAGCTCGTCCACGTAGCGCTCGATGCCCTCCGACTCCCGGGCAAGGAACTTTTCCACCGCGTCAGCGAACTCCGGATGGCGTAACCAGTGCGCAGACCACGTGGGGTTCGGCATGAAGCCCCGCGCGAGCTTGTGTTCGCCTTGCGCGCCTCCCTCGAAGACCCGGATGCCGCGTTCTATGCAGAAATCCAGCGCCTGGTAATAGCACACCTCGAAATGCAGCAGCGGGAAGTGGCTGACCGAGCCCCAGTAACGGCCGTACAGCACCCCCGGCGAGAAAATATTGAGGGCGCTCGCGATCGGCTTTCCATCGAGCTCGGCGAGCACCATGAGGAGGTGCTCGGGAAGCGTCGCGCCGAGGCGCCGAAAGAACTCCAGATTGAGATAAGGCGTCGAGTGATGCGCTCGGTAGGTGTTGTTGTAGCAGCGGGTGAAAAAATTCCAGTGCTCGTCGCGGATTTCGGCTCCGACCAGCCGTCGCACGTGCACGCCGGCTCCCTGTACCCGTCGTCTCTCCTGTCGGATTTTTTTGCGCTTCGCGGAAGCGAGATCGGAGAGAAATTCATCGAAATTGGCGTAGCCACGGTTTTCCCAATGAAACTGGACTGAGCGGCGCAGCATCATTCCCGCCGTTTCCATCTCGCGTGCTTCGGGTTCGGTGGGAAACAGCACATGCAGGGACGAGACTTCGAGCGAGAGCCGCAGTGCGGCACGAACAAGGAGTGCCCGGCTCTCGCCGTCGCGCGCAAGCAGACGGGGTCCGGAGACGGGCGAAAACGGGATTGCACCGAGCAGTTTGGGATAGTACGAAAGTCCATTACGGTGATAAGCATCGGCCCATGCCCAGTCGAAGACGTATTCGCCGTAGGAATGCGATTTGGCATAGAGGGGCATGGCACCCACGAGCGACGTGCCCTGCCACAGCGTGAGATAGCAAGGCGACCAACCCGTGCTCTCGCAGGCACAACCCGTTTCATGGAGCGCATGGAGAAATTCGTGGCGCAAGAAGGGATGCCCTGGGGCAAGCGCATTCCATGCTCGCGGCTCAATGCCCCGGAGCGTATCGATAACTTTGACCGAGGGCGTGTCTTCCTTCAATCGACCCGGTCCCAGGTGGCGTTCACGGTTGCCGATTATAGAATCGATTGAACCGTCCTGAGCGCGAGGGCTCATCCGTCGATGGTAAACTTGCCGGATGGCGAGCATCGTCAAGATCGCGATTGCCCAGATCAACTGTGTCGTCGGCGACCTCGCCGGCAACACCGACAAGATTCTCCGATATTGCGACCGCGCTCGCACCGCCGGAGCAGACTTGATCCTTACCCCGGAGCTCGCGCTGTGCGGCTACCCCCCCGAAGATCTTCTGTTACGCGGAGGTTTCTACCGCGACTGCAACGCCGCGCTTCAGCAGCTGGCGCGCGAGGTGCGCGGCATCACTCTCGTCGTCGGGCATCCGCATGAAGATCAGGGGAAACGCCACAACGCCGCATCCGTCGTAAAGGACGGGCGGATCGTGGGCACGTATTATAAGCACGTCCTGCCGAACTACACCGTGTTCGACGAGGAACGCTACTTCGTGCCCGGCGACCTTCCGTGCGTCTTTCAAGAGGGAGAGACCCGCTTCGGCGTAAACATCTGCGAAGACACGTGGGGGCCGCAGGGGCCGCTCACGACCCGGCCGGATGCCGTCAGTATCGGAATCAACATCTGCGCGGATGCCTGGGGAGCGAAGGCGCCGCAGGCGGCCCGCGAGGCGGGTGCGCAGGTCCTGCTCGTGCTGAACGCCTCGCCGTATCACATGCGCAAACAAGAGTCCCGCTACGACGTGATGCGCGAACGCGTGACCGAGACGGGTATGGCGCTCGTTTACGCCAACATGGTGGGGGGGCAGGACGAGCTGGTGTTCGACGGCGCGTCGTTTGCGCTCGACCGGCGAGGGGAGGTGGTGTGTCAGCTCCCGGTTTTCGAGGAGACGCTAGAATTCGTGACGGTGGTCGATGGCGAACCGCAACGAGGCGGGATCGCAGAGCAAGCGTCACTCGAATCCGAGGTTTACAAGGCGCTTTGCCTCGGGGTACGCGACTACGTCGGGAAGAACGGATTTCCGGGAGCGCTAGTCGGCCTCTCAGGCGGGGTCGACTCGGCGTTGACACTGTGCATCGCTTGCGATGCGCTCGGATCAGAGCGGGTGCGCGCCGTCATGATGCCTTCGCAGTACACCTCCCAAATGAGCCTCGAAGACTCGCGCGAACTCGCCAAAAATCTCAGGGTGCGCTACGACGAGATCCCCATTGGCCCCGTGTTCGACGCTTTTCTCGCCTTGTTGGCAAAGGAGTTTGCGCGCCTTCCCGTGAACGCAACAGAGGAGAATCTTCAGGCACGAATCCGCGGGACTTTGCTGATGGCTTTGTCGAACAAATTCGGAGCGATCGTGCTGACCACCGGCAACAAGTCGGAGATGGCGGTCGGCTACGCAACCCTCTACGGGGACATGGCCGGCGGTTTTGCAGTGATCAAGGACATTCTCAAAACGCTGGTGTACCGCTTATGCCGGCATCGGAACGGCATGGAGCGCGTTATTCCGGATCGCGTGCTGACCCGCGCACCTTCCGCCGAGCTGAGGCCCAACCAAACCGACCAAGACAATCTTCCCCCCTATGATGTTTTGGATGCCATCGTTTCGGCTTACATGGAAAACGATTTGAGCCCGGCCGAAATGGTGGCGCGCGGCTTCAGGACCGAAGACGTGAGGCGTGTTGTCGAGATGATCCACCGCAGCGAGTACAAGCGCCGCCAGGCGCCGATCGGCATCCGGATCACCCACCGCGGTTTCGGCAAGGATTGGCGCTATCCGATCACATCGCGCTACCGCGAGCCGTACGAATAGCCGGTCATGGCGCAGGCCTGATCAGGCAAGTTTCGACGCCCGTTTGTTATACTGACAGCAGAAGTCAACGCGGGGGAATGGCCATGAAGAAAATCGAAGCCGTGGTGAAACCTTTCAAGCTCGACGAAGTTCGCGAGGCCCTTGCTGAAGTCGGTGTCACCGGATTGACTGTAACGGAGGTGAAAGGCTTCGGTCGCCAGAAGGGCCACACGGAACTCTACCGCGGCGCCGAATATGTCGTGGACTTCCTGCCGAAGGTCAAGATCGAGGTCGTGGTGACGGAAAGGATGCTCGAGGGCGCGATCGAGGCTATCGTCAAGGCGGCGCGTACCGGCAAGATCGGCGACGGGAAGATCTTTGTAAGTACTGTGGAGCAGGTGGTGCGTATCCGGACGGGTGAAACCAACGAGGCGGCCGTCTAGCGGCGGCATCGGGGATCAAGGGGTTAAAGGAGGATCCAGGGAAAAAAGCGCGCGACTTGTCTCAATCCTAGGCTTTCAGCAGCACCAGCAGCGCTCCGCTTCCACCCTGATTTTTCGGGGCCTCGCAGAAGGCGAGGACGTCGTCGCGCTGCGCCAGCCACTGCTGTGCTTTTCCCTTCAACACCGGCTCTCGTCCGGGCGAGCGCAGACCCTTTCCATGGACCACGCGAACGCAGCGCAGCCCGCGCTTGAGGCACCCGCCGAGAAACTCCGCCAGCAACGACCGGGCCTGCTGCCGGTTCAGCCCGTGCAAATCGACAATGTCCTGCACGACCCAATGCCCTCGCCTCAGCTTGCGCAGCACATCGCGGGCGAGGCCGGTTCGCAGGTAGGAGGGCTCCTCCCCGGTCTCCATCGATTGATCCCAGGAAAGGGCGCCGGCCAGACTCTCGACGAGCGCGTCATGCCCGTCGAGCAACGATTGAATCGGCACGGGCGGCGGCGACTCGGTCTTGGACCCCACCCGGGCTGACGATTCGAGAGGCGTTGCATCGCGCACCGCGTCGCGAAACAGGGCGGCTTCGTCTTCCGGTAGCCCGTTACTCGTGCGTTTGCGCATGATCTCGTCCTCGGCATCCGAGGCCTGCTGCGGAACTCAGCGTAGACCGTCCAGATACTTTTCTGCATCAATCGCTGCGATGCAACCGCTGCCCGCGCTGGTTACCGCCTGCCGGTACACGTGGTCCTGTACGTCCCCCGCAGCGAACACTCCCTGCACGCTGGTTGCGCTGGCGTTACCCTCGCTCCCGCCGCGGGTGACGATGTATCCGCCTTTCATCTCGACCTGTCCTTCGAAAATGCCGGTATTCGGGGTGTGGCCCACGGCGATAAACAGCCCCTGTAGGTCGATCTGTTGCGTGGCGCCGGTCTGGATGTTCTTGATGCGGACGCCAGCGACTCCCTTGGCATCGCCGAGGACTTCGTCCAAAACGTGGTTCCAGCGCATCGTGACGTTGCTTCTGTCGAAGAGTTTTTTCTGAAGAATCTTCTCCGCCCTGAATTTGTCTCGCCGGTGGATCACGGTGACGTGACGCGTAATATTGGAAAGGTAGAGCGCTTCCTCCACTGCGGTGTTCCCGCCGCCGACGACGGCGACGTCCTGACCCTTGTAGAAGAATCCGTCGCAGGTCGCACAGGCGGAGACCCCTTTTCCCATGAACTTTCTCTCCGATTCGAGCCCGAGATAGCGGGCAGAGGCGCCGGTGGCGATGATGAGCGCATCGCAAGTGTATTCACCCGCGTCGCCCTGGAGCCGAAGCGGACGTTCTTGGAGGCTCGCAGTGTGGATATGATCGAACACGACTTCAGTTTCGAAACGCTCGGCGTGCTTCTGGAAACGCTCCATCAGCTCCGGACCCTGCACTCCGTTGACGTCAGCCGGCCAGTTATCCACGTCGGTCGTCGTCATGAGCTGTCCGCCGGGAGCGAGGCCCGTAATGACGACGGGTTTCAGGTTTGCCCGCGCGGCGTAGACGGCGGCGGTGTAGCCCGCTGGGCCGGATCCCAGTATCAACAACCGAGAATGTCTGGTTTTTTTTGACATGACGGAATGGTGGGGACGAAGAGGTGCGAATTCAATTCAATCGCCGCGGGACTCCAAATTATAACCCGGTTGAATCGCTGATCCGCTTGGCGCGGCCTCCTGAAGCGTTGCGCCTTCGACCGGACCCGCGGCGTGAGGCGGTCTTCGCGAGTCTGTTAAGATATGCCGGTAAGGACCAGGTTTTTTCCTGGGAGGACAGACCAGATGACGGCCCCGGCTAGCGTATCGATGCTGCTTCTGCGCAATGTTCCCCTGTTTTCGACGTTGCCCGAGCATCAGCTGGCGCTGCTCACCAGTGCAGTGAGCCGCAAGAGCTTTCCCCGCACGACTACCATCATTGCCGCTGGCGACATAACGGAGTCGCTTTACGTGGTGATATCGGGCCGGCTCAAGGTCATGATGAGCGATGACGAGGGACGCGAAGTGATCCTTGCGATCCTGGGACCGAACGAGTTTTTCGGAGAGATGGGCCTGATCGATGATCATCCGCGCTCGGCAAGCGTGGTGGCCCTCGAGGCTTGCGAGGTGCTGAGTCTCTCGAAGCGCGATTTCAAGAGATGCCTTGCCGAAAACTTCGAGATGGCCATGACGGTCATGCGAGGACTGGTCAAACGGCTTCGAGAAGCCGATCAAAAGATCGGCAGCCTCGCCCTGATGGACGTGTACGGCAGAGTGGCGCGCTTGCTGCTCGAAATGGCGGAAACCGTGAACGGCCAAAAAGTGGTCACAAGAAAACTCGCCAAGCAGGACATCGCCAAGATGATCGGAGCCTCGCGCGAGATGGTCAGCCGGGTGATGAAGGACCTCCAGTCGGGAGGCTACATCGAGGTGCGCCCCGGTTCGATTTTCCTGCACGAGACCATACTGACGATCGATTGAGGGGCCGGTCCGGGAGGGGGCCGGCTCGGCGACGCAGTGACCGGCCGTCGCAGTGTCGATTCCCCGCAGTGCTCTGAGATTCCAGCGCTGGCGGCCGCGGCGAGGGGTTCCTCATCTGCTAGAATTCCCGCATCGATCAGGGACCGCTGCGCGGCGGAGCGCAGCTAGCGGTTTGACTCAATCAGAGCCTCTTTGAAACGGAACCAAGCACCCCTTCCCGGCAAGGTCGCCGCGCTGCTGCGCGAGTCGAGGCTGTTCGTCCTAGTCGCAGGCGCCCTCTATCTTTCCCTGGTCCTCACCACTTTCAACCGGGCAGACCCCGGGTGGTCCCACAGCGTGGCGGCGGGCGAGATCCGCAACCTCGGTGGGAGGGTGGGCGCCTGGCTGGCGGATATGCTCCTGTATCTGTTCGGCGTTTCAGCCTGGTGGTGGGTCGTGTTCCTCGTGGTGACCGCGACTTGGACCCTGCGGCACCTGGAGGGCAGCTCGCTCAGGGACCGGCGGTCATCCTTTATTGCACTCGCCGGGTTTTGCGTGTTGCTGGCCGGCTCGAGCGGAGTCGAAGCCTTGCGCCTTCACTCGCTGAAGGTGGCGCTGCCGCACGCCCCCGGGGGCTTGGTCGGTGACGTCGTGGCGAGGGTGCTGCAGTCGGGGTTCGGCTTCACGGGCGCCACGCTGATCCTGCTTACGCTTTGCTTGATGACTTTGTCTCTATTCACGGGCATTTCCTGGCTGGCCGTGATGGAAAAGCTGGGAGGGGGGATCGAGAGCGCGTACCTCTGGTCCCTGGAGAAATGGCAGGGGTGGCAGGATCGCAAGGCCGGAGCCATTGCCGCGGAGAAGCGCGAGGCGTCAGTGGGTGAAAAGCGCGAGCTATTGATCGAGGAACACGCGCCGATCCGGATAGAGCCCCCTGTGGTCGAGATTCCAAAATCCTCCAGAGTCCAGAGGGAAAGGCAGGAGCCGCTCTTCCGTGAACTGCCCGATACGCCGCTACCCCCGATCAAGCTCCTCGATGAAGCTGCGAGTGACATCGAAGTCTTGTCAGCCGAGACCCTGGAATACACCTCGCGTCTGATCGAGAAGAAACTCGCCGATTTCGGCGTTCAGGTCAAAGTGCTCGCCGCTTACCCGGGGCCGGTGATTACTCGCTACGAGGTGGAGCCCGCCGTCGGCGTGAAAGGCAGCCAGATCGTCACCTTGGTGAAGGATCTCGCGCGCGCGTTGTCCGTCTATAGCATCCGCGTGGTCGAGACTATCCCAGGCAAGTCCTGCATGGGCCTGGAGATCCCCAATCCGCATCGCCAGATCGTGCGGCTCTCCGAGATCATCAGCTCGCGGGCTTACCATGAGTTGCACGCGCCGCTCACGCTCGCGCTCGGCAAGGACATAGCCGGCAACCCGGTGGTGGCTGATCTCGCCAAGATGCCGCACGTGCTCGTCGCAGGCACGACCGGGTCGGGGAAATCGGTCGCCCTCAATGCGATGATTCTTTCGATTCTGTACAAGACCGAGCCGCGCGAGGTACGACTCATCTTGGTCGACCCGAAGATGCTCGAGCTCTCCGCTTACCAGGATATCCCGCATCTGCTCACGCCCGTGGTCACCGATATGCGGCAGGCCGCAAACGCTCTTGCCTGGTGCATGGGCGAAGTGGAACGTCGCTATCGGCTCATGACCTGGATTGGAGTACGGAATCTATCCGGCTATAACCATAAGGTCGCCGACGGCGAAAAGTCGGGCAACCCGCTTAAGGACCCGGACACGCTCGACTCGGCTGAGCCCCAGCCGCTGGAGAAGCTTCCCTACATCGTCGTCATCATCGATGAGCTTGCCGATCTGATGATGGTTTCGGGCAGGAAGGTGGAGGAACTGATCGCACGCCTAGCGCAAAAAGCGCGTGCCGGGGGCGTGCATCTGATCCTCGCCACGCAACGTCCGTCCGTGGACGTGATTACCGGGCTTATCAAGGCCAACATTCCAACGCGCATCGCCTTCCAGGTCTCGAGCAAAGTGGATTCGCGCACCATCCTCGACCAGCAGGGCGCAGAGTCGCTGATCGGGCAGGGCGACATGCTCTACTTGCCGCCCGGCAGCGGAATGTCCCAGCGTGTGCACGGTGCTTACGTCGCCGACCAGGAAGTGCACAAGGTCGTCGCTTATCTCAAATCGCTCGGACGCCCCGAATACGTGGAAGGTCTGCTCGAGGGCGAGGAAACCGACGGCGGCGCCGAACCGGGCGCGGGCGAACAGGGTGGAGAGGCCGATCCCCTTTACGATCAGGCTGTGGAGATCGTGATGCGCACGCGGCGCGCATCGATCTCGCTCGTTCAACGCCATTTGCGGATCGGCTACAACCGCGCGGCGCGTCTGATCGAGCAGATGGAGCAGGCGGGGCTCGTATCTTCCATGCAATCGAACGGCAATCGCGAGGTGCTGGTGCCCGCGAAAGTGGAATAGCTGCTCCGATGGCCGTGCGTTCCGGGGTCGTGGCTGTTTTCCTGGGGGCGCTTGTCGCACTCGCGGCGTCGGGCGCTGGGGCATCGAGCCTGGAGCGCTTCGCGGAGTTTATTACCGAGACCCTCACCGCAAGGGGAGAATTCGAGCAGAAAATCTTCGATCGCAACCTCAAGCTGCTGCAAGAGTCACGCGGCGCGCTCGCGTTTTCGCGGCCCGGGAAATTTCGCTGGAACTACGTGAGGCCCTATGCCCAGCTCATCGTCGGCGACGGCTCCAGGGTTTGGATCTATGACGAAGATCTGAAGCAGGTCACGGTGAGGAAACTCGACCAGGCGCTCGGTTCCACGCCGGCTGCGCTGCTCGCGGGAAACAACGAGGCCATGCGGGCATTCACGCTCTCGGACAAGGGCGCAAGGGACGGTCTCGAATGGCTCGAAGCGCTGCCTCGGGACAAGGAAGGCAATTTCGAGAAGATACGCATGGGCTTCGGTTCTTCCGGTCTCGAAGTCATGGAACTTGTCGACAGTTTCGGACAGACCACGGTGCTCAGGTTCGAGTCGCTTGAGCGCAACCCCGAGTTGGATCCTGGACTCTTCCGATTCTCTCCCCCAAGGGGTGCCGACGTGATAGGCGACGTCAAATAGCCCGCTTCGCTTGGCAAGCGAATGACCGATCTGTTCCCCGCTCCTGCGCCGGTGCCGCCGATGGCGGAAGCCCTGCGGCCCAGGTCGCTCGACGAATTCGTGGGGCAGCAACACCTGCTCGGGCCGGGCAAGCCCCTGCGTCTTGCTTTCGACTCGGGCAAGCCGCATTCGATGATCCTGTGGGGGCCCCCCGGAGTCGGCAAGACGACCCTCGCACGCCTGATGGCCGACGCATTCGACGCTCAGTTCATCGC
>Ga0137415_10008393_pt1 | contig 10242 bp, 7 predicted proteins | sample CZODoug3_1_1_16f_FD_183082 | JGI IMG/M metagenome (GOLD analysis project Ga0137415, IMG submission 183082) | Vadose zone soil fungal communities from Angelo Coast Range Reserve, California, USA - CZODoug3_1_1_16fungal (Hybrid Assembly) | ecosystem: Environmental > Terrestrial > Soil > Vadose... | reverse complement strand
AAGATCGCCTGCGCGCCTATCCGCACCAGTTTTCCGGCGGCATGCGCCAGCGCGTCGCCATTGCGATTGCGCTGCTGCACAAGCCACAGCTCCTCATCGCCGACGAGCCGACCACTGCGCTCGACGTCACCATCCAGGCGCAGATCCTCGCGCAGGTCCAGGCGCTGTGCGCGGAAATCGGCACGGCGCTGATCTGGATCACCCATGATCTCGCGGTGGTCGACGGGCTCGCCGACCGCATCGCCGTCATGTATGCCGGCCGGATCGTGGAGGAGGGACCGGTCGGGGCCGTATTCGCACGGCCGCTGCATCCGTATACGCGCGGGCTGATCGGATCGATTCCACGCCGCGGGCTGCGCGGCGCGCCGCTCACGCAGATCCCCGGCATGCCGCCGTCGCCGATGGAGCTGCCGCCGGGCTGCGCCTTCGCACCGCGATGTCCGCGCGCCGACAACGCCTGCACGGCGGCGCCGGCGATGGCGGGCCATGGCGGCGACCGCGCCACGCGCTGCTGGCACCCGCACATCGAGACCGGGGCGGCAGCGTGAGCATCATCGCGCTCGAAGGCGTGAGCAAACGGTTCGTGAGACCGCTCGACCTGGCGGCGCGCGCCGCCCATCTGCTCGGAGCGGGCCGGCCGCAGACCGTCATCCATGCCGTCGATGGCGTCTCGCTGTCGGTGGCCGAAGGCGAAGCGGTCGGCCTGGTCGGCGAATCCGGCTGCGGAAAATCGACGCTCGGGCGCATCATCGCGGGCATCATCCGGCCGAGCGAAGGCGAGGTGACGTTTCGCGGCCGCAGCCTCGACGCGCTTGCCGCGCGCTCCGGCCGCGCCGCGCTGCTCAAGATCCAGATGATCTTCCAGGACCCGATGGCGTCGCTCAATCCGCGCATGCGGATCAAGGACATCGTCGGCGAGGCGCCGGCGGTGCACGGCATCGTCGCCCGCGCCGAGCTCGACCACTATGTCGACGCGCTGCTCGCACGGGTCGGGCTCGAGCCCGGCTACAAATCGCGCTATCCGCACCAGTTCTCCGGGGGGCAGCGCGCCCGCATCGGCATCGCACGCGCGCTCGCGGTCGCGCCCGAGTTCCTGGTGTGCGACGAGTCGGTGGCGTCGCTCGACGTGTCGATCAAGGCGCAGGTGCTGAACCTGTTCATGCAACTGCGCGCGGATCTTGGTCTTACCTATCTGTTCATCAGCCATGACCTCGGCGTGGTCGAGCTCGTGAGCGATCGCACCGTGATCATGTATCTCGGCCGCATCGTCGAGATCGCACCGACGGCCGAGCTCTTTCGCGCGCCGAACCATCCCTATGCGAGAGCGCTTCTGGCGAACGTGCCGCGGCTCGAAGGCAGGAAGCGACGCTTTGAGGCTATCAAAGGCGAGATCCCCTCGCCGCTTGCGCCTCCCGCGGGCTGCCATTTCCATCCGCGCTGCCCGCTCGCTTTTGCCCGCTGCCGCGCCGAGCGACCGGCGCTCAAGCCGATCGCACCCGGCCGCTGGTCCGCGTGCCACCTCAACGACCAGGCAGCGTAGAGCATGATCCCGAAAAAGCCTGCCCCGGACTTGATCCGGGGTGGGTACCGGGTTTTCGGAAAACGATCATGCTCAAACAAAGAGCTAGGGGGTGACGATTCGAAGAAAAGTCATCCCGCTCTAGCGCGGCGAGTTTTCGCGTCATGCAATCGAACCGAGATCCTCAATACGACTTCGGCAGGCCGAGCACCTTCTCCGCGATGAAGTTGAGGATCATGTGCGGGGTGATCGGCGCAATGCGCGGGATCATGACCTCGCGCAGATAGCGCTCGACGTGGAATTCCTTGGAATAGCCCATGCCGCCGTGGGTCATCACCGCGGTCTCGCAGGCCCGGAACGCCGCTTCGCCCGCGAGGTACTTGGCGGCATTGGCCTCGGCGCCGCACTCCATTTCGCGGTCGTAGAGCGCGGCCGCCTTCATCACCATCAGGTTGGCGGCCTCGAGCTCCATCCACGAGCGCGCGAGCGGATGGGCGACGCCCTGGTTCTGGCCGATGGGGCGGCGGAACACCACGCGCTCGCGCGCATATCTCGCGGCCCGCGCGAGCGCCGCGCGGCCGATGCCGACGGCTTCCGCTGCGATGAGAATGCGCTCGGGATTCATGCCGTGCAGGATCGTGCGAAAGCCCTGCCCTTCCTCGCCGATACGGTCGGCGGCGGGCACGACCATGCCGTCGAAGAACATCTCGTTCGAATCGACGGCATGGCGGCCCATCTTCTCGATCACCCGGACGGCCACCTTGCTGCGGTCGAGATCGGTGTAGAACAGGCTCAGCCCTTCGGTCCGGCGCTTGACCTCGGCGAGCGGCGTGGTGCGGGCGAGGATCAGGATCTTGTTCGCGACCTGCGCGGTCGAGATCCAGATCTTCTGGCCGGACAGCAGGTAATGGTCGTCGCGGCGCTCGGCGCGGACCTTCAGGGCGGTGGTGTCGAGCCCGGCGTCGGGCTCGGTCACCGCGAAGCAGGCCTTGTCCTGGCCCGCGATCAAAGGCGGCAGCATGCGGCGCTTCTGTTCGTCGGTGCCGAACACCACGACTGGCTGCAGACCGAAAATGTTGATGTGCACCGCCGAGGCGCCGCTCATGGCGGCGCCGGATTCGGCGATCGCCTGCATCATCACCACCGCCTCGGTGATGCCGAGACCCGCGCCGCCATAGGCTTCCGGCATGGCGATGCCGAGCCATCCGGCCTGCGCCAGCGCCGCATGCAGCTCGTGCGGGAAGACGCCGCTGCGATCCTTCTCCAGCCAATAGGCGTCGTCGAATTGCGCGCAGAGCTTGAGGACCTCGTCCCGGATCTGCTGCTGCTCCTGGTTCAACGAAAAGTCCATAGGATTTGACCGCATGCACCGGTTCGGAGACGATCAGTTTCCGCAAACCCCCTCAGGCATTATCCTTGAGCCAAGCCTCGATAGCGCGGCAAATATCGGCATAGGTGAGCTCGCGCGGATTCAGCCTGAGCCTCCTTGAAGCCGAAGGCAACTGTCGCGAAAACTCGCTATATCGATTGCTGACAAAGTCGCCCCCCGGTAGCGAATCTGGCCCGCCTCGGGACGAGTTTAGCCAGTCGCGGACTCGGCGAATCGCCGTCCCAGGAACACGATTGTGAAATTCGATGTCCTGACCTGATACATCCGACAGCGCCGCCCGATAGCGATAGCCACTCTTATCAAGGATGAGCGCGACCTTTCGCTTCTGCCGGGTCGAACCGAAGCGCTTCGCCGCCAAGAACATCCCAAGCTCGAACGGCATATTGAAGCGTGGCAGCTTCGTTCCACGATCGAGGCCCATGAACGAGATATCGTGAATGCCGAACTTCGACTGTTGAATAATGGCTTCGATCTTGGAGAGCCGATTCTCGCTGGAGTCGCTGACCTCAAGCGCGCATCGCGGCCTGTAGCCACAGGCATAGACTGAAAATAAGAGCGCTCGGAAAATCGGTTGATAGCTTGGAGAAAATGGACAATTTATGAAGACGCTGCGTTCGTAGAGATCCGCCTCCGGCACGGAGAATTACTTGCTCTTGAAGGCCCTGGACCACGACACACGCGTGTTCGCTGACTTCGCCGGAGACGGCATGATGATTCGACCGGACTTCGTACGCAGCGTGTAACTGCGCTCGCTTCCGGCATTCCCCTCGTGTGATCCCCCGATTGATCTCCGTACCTTCTGACCTAGCTTCGTGGTCTTCGCCATAGTCGCTTTCCCTTGATTCGAGCCGGTGACCTCTATTGGTGAGCGGTGCTCCGCACCATTAAGATAATAACTCAAAACGGGCCGCGTACCAGTCTCGCCGTACGGAACAAGGTGCAGACTGCCGTCTATGCCGCGACCGGCGACACCACCTTCTCGATGGCGCCGGCGATCGCCAGCAGGCGCCGATCGGCGCCGTGCGCGCCGAAAAGCATCAGGCCGACGGGTGCGTCGCCTTTGCGATGGCACGGCAGCGAGATCGCGCAGCCATCGACGAAATTCGCAATCGACGGGTTGCGCAGGACCAGCATGTTGGTGCGGCGGTAGGCCTCGTCCGCCGCAAGATCCGCGATCGGCGGCGCGATCACCGGCGTGGTCGGCATCACCAGCGCGTCATAGGGCGCTGTGATCGCCGCGAAGCGGCGGACGAAATCCGCGCGCGCCGCGACGAGATCGATGTAGTCGGCGGCATCCTGCTCGCGCCCGCGCAGGATACGGCTGAGCACCCGCGGATCGTACATCTTCTCGGCTTTGGCGATGATCGGGCGATGGATCGCGTAGGACTCGGCCGCGGAAAGCCCGCCCTTGGCATTGATGCCCTGCAACTCATTGAGCTCGCGCAGCGGGATATCGACGATCAGCGCGCCCGACCTGCGCAGCACCGCCAAGGCGGCATCGAAGGCACGCGCCACCGCAGGCTCGACGTTGTCGAGCACCATGGTCTGCGGCACGGCCATGCGCAGGCCCGCGAGCGGAAAGTCGGCAAGCTCGGTCACCGGCTCGCCGGCGAGAACCGCGTCGAGCACGGCGCAACATTGCACCGTCGCCGCCAGAGGCCCGATGGAATCGAGCGAGGTCGAGAGCGGGAACGCACCTTGGGTCGGAACACGATAGGCAGTTGGCTTGTAGCCGACGATGCCGCACAGCGCCGCCGGAATGCGGCAGGAGCCGCCGGTGTCGGTGCCGAGCGCGCCCAGCGCCATGCCCTCGGTGACGGAGACCGCCGCGCCCGAGGAGGAGCCGCCGGGAATGCGGGGCGCCGCCTTGCGGTCATGGGGGCTCGACGGCGTCCCGTAGTGCGGATTGATCCCGATGCCCGAAAAAGCGAACTCGGTCATGTTGCTGCGCCCGATCGGGATGAACCCGGCCGCTCGCAGCCGCGCCACGCTCGGCGCGTCCTGCTTGGCGGGCGCGGCATCGCGCAACGCGGTCGACCCGGCGGTGGTCACGTCGCCGGCGATGTCGAACAGGTCCTTGATCGAGATCGGGATGCCCGCGAAGGGCGACGGTGCGGCGCCGCGCCCGCGCAGGTGGTCGTAGTAGTCGGCGGCCGCCCGTGCCGCCGCGCTGTGGACCTTGAGAAAGACGCGTTTGCCCTCGCCCGCGGGGTCTTCGATGCGGGCGAGGCACTCCTCGACCAGGGCGCGACTTTTGGCCCCTGCGGCAAGGGCTCCTGCGGTTTTTGCAATGCTGGACATGATGGCTCGCTTTGTCATTGACAGACCCACATTCATATTGAAATTGCAAACGAAAGTGCAGCTCCAACCCGGCTCGGCCGGCCGCTGCGCTTCCCACCCCATTCCGGAGCCAGTGTGTCACACCAACTCACGCTTACGTTGCATGACGGGCTCGATGCCCGGACGGCCGCCATCGCGGTGGCGGACGCCGTGATCGCCGGCTGGACCGGGCGTGATGCGGCCGCGGTCGAGAAGCACATCAAGGAGCTGGAGGAGCTCGGGGTGAAGCGGCCGGCAACCACGCCGATCTTCTATCGCGTCTCCGCGGCGCGGCTGACCTGCGCGGGCGAGATCGAGTCGGTGGGCGAGGCCTCGGGCGGCGAGGCCGAGTTCGTCTTGCTGCAGCACGGCGGGCGGCTCTGGGTCGGCACCGGCTCCGACCACACCGACCGCGAAGTCGAGAAATATGGCGTCACCGTCTCCAAGCAGATGTGTGACAAGCCCATCGCATCGCAATTCTGGGCCTACGACGAGGTCGTCCCGCATTGGGACCGCCTCGTCCTGCGCTCGCACGTGGTGGAAGGCGGCGAGCGCAAGCTCTACCAGGAGGGCGCCGTCAGCGCGATGATGCATCCGCGCGACCTGCTCGAGCGCCATAGCGCGTCGGGCGGCCACCTCGCCGAGGGCACGATGATGTTCGGCGGCACGCTCGCCGCACGTGGCGGCGTGCGGGCTACCAAAGAATTCGCTTTCGAGCTCGAAGACCCCGTGCTCGGCCGCAAGATCACCCACGCCTATCGGGTGCGCGTGCTGCCGATCTTGGGGTAGCCGATCTTGGGATAACCGCCGGAGAACACCAATGCCGATGAACAAGCCGCATCTCGAATTCACGCGCGTGGACATGAACACGGGCTGGGCCACGCCGCCCGGCTATCCCGCGGGCATCAAGCAGAAAATCCTCGCGAGCGACCTCGACGAGAGCAAGAAGATGGGAAGCCGCACGCGCCTGCTGCGCTTCGATCCCGGCGTCTACACGACGGCGCCGTTCGTGCACGATCATTGGGAAGAGGTCTACCTCATCTCCGGCGATCTCATCGTCGGCAATGACAAGGAGGGCAAGGGCGGCGAATCCTTCGATGCTCCGACCTATGCCTGCCGGCCGCCGGGCGCCTATCATGGTCCGTTCAAGTCGGACCGCGGCTGCATGCTGTACGAGATCCACTATTACGACGAGAGCAAGAAATAGGCGCATGCCGTTGCCCGCATGGAGCGAAGCGCCATGCGGGGAAATCTCTCCGGACGCAATGTCTCCCGGATTTCGCTTCGCTCCATCCGGGCTACGATGTGAGAGGGGAATGACCATGCTGGCGCCGGAAGAGAAGCTGAAATTCCACCCGAAGCCCTATCTGGCGGCGACGCCGCGCTTCGCCAACGGGACCGACACACCGCGCGATTTTCTCGAGCGCTGTCTCACGGACCTCACCACGTTCGAGCCCAAGATCGGCGCCTTCGTGCATCTCGATCTCAACGCGGCGCGCGCCTGCGCCGATCAATCGACCGCGCGCTGGCGCGCCGGCAAGCCGATCTCGAAGCTCGACGGCATGCCGGTCGGCATCAAGGACATCATCGAGACCATCGACATGCCGACCGAGCAGGGCTCGCCGCTGTTCGTCGGCTGCCGCACCGAGCGCGACGCCGCCAGCGTGATCGCGCTGCGCGAGGCCGGCGCGGTGATCGTGGGCAAGACCGTGACCACCGAATTCGCCGCCACCGAGCCGCGCGGCACCAGGAACCCGCACGATCTCTCCCGCACGCCCGGCGGCTCCAGCAGCGGTTCTGCCGCCGGCGTCGCATCGGGCATGCTGAGCACCGCGCTCGGCACGCAGGTGATCGGCTCGACCATTCGGCCCGCGAGCTATTGCGGCTGCATCGGCTTCAAGGTCTCGCTCGGTGCGCTCAATCGCGGCGGCAGCTACGACGGCTTGAGCCAGAGCTGCACCGGCGTGCTGGCAACCACCTTGGAGGACGCCTGGCAGGTCGCCTACGAGATCGCTTCGCGGGTCGGCGGCGATCCCGGCTATCCCGGCCTCTACGGGCCTTCGAGCGCGCCGGCCGCGCGCAAGCCGCAGCGCATCGGCTTTCTGGAGACCTCCGGCTGGTCGGCCGCCTCGCCCGCCGCCAAGGAGGCGATGGCCAACGCCTTGGCAAGGCTCAAGGCCACCGGCGTCGAGGTGCTGACGCGCCAATCGCATGCGAAAATCGCCGCGGTCGAGGCCGCGATCGTCGATGCGCGCCCGCTCTCGATGCGGATCAACGGCTGGGAATCGCGCTGGCCGCTCAACACCTATCGCGAGCGCGACGCGACCAAGATCAGCCGCGTCATGCTCGACCGGCTCGTCGAAGCCGAGGCGATGACGCTCGACGACTATCGCAAGGACCTGGCGCAACGGGACAAGGTGCGTGCGCTCTATGCCGTGCTGTCGACGGAATGCGACGTCTGCGTCAGCCTGGCGGCACCGGGCGCCGCGCCCGTCGGCCTCGCATCGACCGGCGATCCCGCCTGCACCGTGCACGCCTCGTTGATCGGCATGCCGGCGATCTCGCTGCCGGTGCTGCAGGACGAAGGCCTGCCGCTCGGCCTGCAGATAACCGGCTTCCTCAACCGCGACGCTGAAGCATTCGCCACTGCGGCTGCGATCCGGGCGCTGTTTTGAGCAAGCTCGCGCGCTACCGCGACGGCGCGCCAAAGCATCCGCGATGCTATCCCGACTTACATGAACATGTGCTGGCGCTCGCGCGCGCCGGCCTGCTCGTGGTCGTGGACGAGCCGATCAACAAAGACACCGAGATGCACCCTTTGGTGCGTTGGCAGTATCGCGGCGGCATTCCGGAGCCCGAGCGCAAGGCGTTCCTGTTCACGCAGCCGATAGATTCCAAGAACCGCCGCTTCGATATCTCCGTGCTGGTGGCGGGACTCGCAGCCAACCGCGACGTTTACCGCACGGGCTTCGGCAAGCCGCTCGAGGCGATCGGTCCGGCCTGGGTCGACGCCATCGCCAATCCCATCGCACCACGCGTGGTGACCGACGCGCCATGCCAGGAGGTCGTGATCACGGGCGACGACCTCGACAAGGACGGAGCGGCGCTCGACGGCCTGCCGGTGCCGATCTCGACGCCGGGATGGGACAACGCGCCCTATCTCTCGGCCGGCCATTACATCACCAAGGATCCCGACACCGGCGTGCAGAACGTCGGCAACTATCGCGGCCAGCTCAAGGCGCCGCGGCGGCTGGGCATGAACCCGTCGGTCGAGCTGCGCGCCGGCATCTTCGCGCACTGGGAAAAGTGCAAGGCGCGCGGCGTGCCGCTCCCTTGCGCGGTCGTGGTCGGCTGTCCGCCGGTGATCTCCTACGCCTCGGTGCAGAAGATGCCGGAGAACCTCGACGAGATCGCGGTGGCGGGCGCGCTCGCGGGCGGGCCTATCAACGTGGTGCACGCCAGGACGGTCGATCTGCTGGTGCCGGCGGAAGCCGAGATCGTCATCGAAGGGCTGATCGATACGCAAATGCTCGAGCCCGAGGCGCCGTTCGGCGAATCGCACGGCTACGTCAACCTGCAGGAATACAACGCCTTCATGGAGGTGACCGCGATCACGCGCCGCCGCCATCCGATCCTCACCTCCTTCATCAGCCAGGTCACGCCCAGCGAATCGAGCGTGATCCGCAAGGTGGCGATGGAGCCGGTCTATCTCCATCACCTGCGCGCCGTGCTCGGCATCAAGAGCGTGCGGCACGTGGCGATGCACGAGCCGCTCACCAGCCTCTATGCCGTGATCGCGATCCAATTCGCGCGCGGCGCGCCGGAGACCGAAATCTGGCGCGCGCTCTACGGAGCCTCGTCGCTGCATCGTTTTGCCGGCAAATGGATCGTCGCGGTCGACGAGGACATCGCGCCCGACAACGCCGATGCCTTGTTCTGGGCGATGTCCTACCGCTGCCAGCCGCAGCACGATCTCAAGGTTGTGCCGCACAAGGATCCCGGCCACGGGCCGCGCGGCCCGCGCGACGGCGGCGAGAGCGCGGCGGTCCTGATCAACGCCACGCTCAAGGGCACGTTCTCGCCGGTCGCGCTGCCGAAACGCGAGTTCATGGAAGGTGCGAAAGCGATCTGGGAGCGGCTCGGACTCCCGCAACTCACGCCGCAGCCGCCCTGGCACGGCTACGATCTCGGCCATTGGCCGCCGGAGCTGGAACGCCAAGCCCAATTGGCGGTGAGGAGCGACTACTTCGCGCTCGGCGTCGAGCTTGCAGAGCAACGCCGCGGCGACGTCGCCATGAATGCACCGGTCCGGCACGATCAAGACGGCGGCGCCGACACATGAATGAGGAGCGGCCATGAATGCATCAGCGAAGTTGCACGCGCGGCGCAGGGCACCGCGGGTTACGGCTGTGCTGATGGCGGGTGTGCTGATGGCGGGTGTGCTGATCGTCGGCGGCCGTCCGGCGCCGGCGCAGGAGTTGAAGGCCTGGCGGCACGGCATTGTCGAGGCCAAGAGCGACGCGGGCTTTGTGTTCATGGCCCGCAATGGCGGCTTCGCGCAGAGGCAGGGTCTCAAGATCGATCTGATGCAGTTCAAGGGCGACGCGCTGGCGCTCAAGGCCATGCTGGCAGGCGAGCTCGACAGTTATGAAGGCAGTCCGGGCGGACCGATGCTGGCGGCGGCGCATGGCGCCGAAATCAAGATCGTCGGCTGCTTCTGGCCAATTCCCAATTACGGCATTTTTGCCAAGCCCGGCATTGCGGGTCCGAGCGGCCTGCAAGGAAAGACATTGGCGATCTCGGCACCGGGCGCGCTGCCCGATCTGTTGGCGCGGGCGGTGCTGGAACAGAACCACGTAGAGGCGTCCGAAGTCAGGTTCACGGTCATGGGCAGCGACAACGACCGATACCGGGCGCTCGCCGCCGGCGTGGTCGACGCGGCTGCGGCATCGACCGAGTTCGTTCCCCTGGCCGAGCAGGCAGGCCTCAAGCTGCTGGTCCACGCCCACGTCAC
>Ga0137415_10008392_pt1 | contig 10243 bp, 9 predicted proteins | sample CZODoug3_1_1_16f_FD_183082 | JGI IMG/M metagenome (GOLD analysis project Ga0137415, IMG submission 183082) | Vadose zone soil fungal communities from Angelo Coast Range Reserve, California, USA - CZODoug3_1_1_16fungal (Hybrid Assembly) | ecosystem: Environmental > Terrestrial > Soil > Vadose... | reverse complement strand
GGAGGGATTTGAGCCTCCAGAGGCACATCAACAGGATTCGGGAAGGTGAACTCCCTCGGGCTACCACGGCCCGGACGTGAATTTCTGCTCAGTCCGGTTTCCTATTGTCCTCGGGAAGCTCCTTGTTGATCGAGTCTTTGATGGCTACGCAGGTCGCCTTTCCCTTGGAGCGCTTCCCTATGTCCGCTTGGCTGGTCACTGCAGGGTGCGACGGTCGATTGGGCTATTTCCTTAGCTAAAGGATTCTTTACTAAAGATTCCCACAGAAAAAGATTCATTTGCGAGGAACCGCAATTAGACAACTCGACTGCCTTTGGCCGCAGATGAAGAAACGTATTCCGTAATGTTCTCCTCCCTCAAACATCCCTTGAGGAGAAAAGTCCTCCGCATCCTAGCTACTGGCCCGAAGACCTTCACCGAGGTCCTCCAGCAGGTAGACGTCGACAGCGCCCACTTCAGCTATCACCTGGAAAGCCTCGGCGGGCTCATCAGGAAGGGTGAAGACGGAAAGTACCGCCTCTCAGAACTGGGAAGGGCTGCCTCGTCTCTAATGGCACGAGTCGAAGAGCCTCCTAAGCTGGTGACCCCGGCAATCATTGGTACACCCAGGCGCCTCAAAGTAGCACAGTTCTCATTTCTGATTCTCCTGATCTTAGGAGCCGCTTTTCTTGTCAACGGTGTTCTCGCGCTTCCAAGCACCAATTACAAGCAGATGTATGTTCAGCAGAACGTAGACACCGATCTTTGGACCTTTCCACCTTCCAATGTGTCTGGCTTCTCAAGCTTCTACTACCGTGGAGACGGTATCTATGGTGTAGAGGTCGACCTTAATTTCCGTGATGCCTTCACCTCGTTTCCGTTGGTTGTGAGGCTCTCAACGCCCATCGGTGGAAACGAGACCGCACAGGCTATCTGGGATGAGTCATGGTACGAATGGGTCCCACTAGCTTATCCTTCCCAGCCGGACATTCATGAGAGATTCTCAGTCACTCTCTCCACATCTGGGGACACGGCAAGCATCATTTCCCAGACTTCTTGGAACCAGGTTCACCCGTCACCTGGGAAAATCATAGGAGGATTCCGGCCCACAAATGCTCTCTTGCTCGTGAAAGTAGCGCCGGAAATAGGAAACCGAAACGTCACGCTGGCAGGTTTCCGTGCCTTTCAAGTCAAATCCTTCTACTTCCCCAACTCCGAATCAGCGACCAAGAATATTCAACTAATTTCCGGACTGTCACTAGCAATTCCGAGCATAGCATTCCTCCTATCCTCGAGAACCGTCTGGCACAGAAGACAGAACGAACAATAGAGGATTTTCCGGCCGGGTGGATCAACTAATCGCTCGCGGCGGAACAGGGGTTCTCATGGAGGCCATCAGGGACGACCCGAAACGATCGGCAAGGCGTGGCAAATAAGCAGACAGCTCCTCTAGGGATGCGGGTATCACCGCAATCTTCGCCATCAAGAAGACCAGAAAAGCGACACGACGAGATCACCAGAGCTAGCACGATGCTGCCCGGTGAAGACGCCGAATTGACCTGTCAGATCTCGAAGAGACACAATTCAGAATAGACCGTCCGGAACATGTGATACCGTCTACTTTCACAAATGCGCGAAGGACGACGGATAGCCTAGCGGGCTGGATTCGGAGTCTTTCGGATCTCATTCACTAGCCGTTCGAACATTATCCCCGCAAGACCGAGAATTGCGATAACATAGTACGTTGTCAGAAAAGGAGCCGTAGCTCCATTACCCTGAGTGTACAATAGCAATCCCAAGGCTAAAGGTACAACCCCGAAAATGACCAGCCCATAAACCATGATCCTCTGCAGCCTCGTCGAGAAGAGACTACTTCCGCTTCCGCTATTACTCATAGACCCTTCCACGCCCCTCGAAAGCGCTCGGTTCCAGATTTAGGCATTGTTACTGGGACGCCTCAGCTACGCTTCGTTTTGTAGCCGTAGACAACAGTCGACGGTTCGTGACTTCTTTGGGCCTACTTGTGAGCGAAGTAGACAGTCAGTGGTTCTTCCTTGGAGTCGATTCTTCCGAAGCCAAATCTAACCATCTGAATAATACTCCCAACCTGCTCACCAAGCAAGTTCGTCTCGCCAAACCCTTTGGTTCTTGTCGCATCTGGCATAACCACTTCACATGAGATGTGTTGTTCATCTGGGACCCACTGGATCAGAGGTGCTTTAAGCTCCCGGGCCTTCGCGTACTCTTGACTATGAAAAGTTGCTTTGACCAAATCTGGATTGGCTAAATGAATCTCTACATTGAACAGCTCCATAAGCCGCACAACCTTCGATTTCTCAAACACCTGGAGGTCGCTTCCAGATAGCCAGATGCGCGCAGTACCCTCGCGAGGTACCACTTTCAATGTGCGGTTTCCTAGCGATGGAAGTTCTGGGTGGAGAGGCAGATGCGCCTCGAACGCTTGTGAGACGTGGTCCACGTCCATAGGAACAGGATTAGGGATGAAATTGTATCTATGAGCAAGTTTGTCAATTTCTTTCCGATTGGCGGCGTTGATGTTATCCCAGCTCAATGTAGCGTCCACCGGACGAGCACCCATTTCATGAACGATCTTTCGTAATGCCTCCGGCGAGTATCCCCTCCTCCTGAGAGAAGCTATGGTCGGAATTCTGGGATCATCGAATCCATCGACCAATCCTTCTTCTAGCTCTTTCACCATCTCTGACTTGCTGAGCTTGAAGCCTATCATCTTCAACCGACCATACGCGATCGCATCGGGATACGACCAACCCATATGCTTGTAGAGAAAGGTCTGTCGGACCGCGTTGGTCAAATGCTCCTTCCCCCGAATGATATGAGTAACGCCCATGAGATGATCGTCTACCGCAGCGGAGAAATTGTACAGCGGCCACACCCGATACTTCGACCCGACCCGAGGATGAGGATACTTCTCAGGATCAATAATTCGGAAAGCAGGCCAATCTCTCACAGCTGGATTCGGATGAGTCGTCTCAGTCTTCACTCGAACTACGGCCTCTCCTTCCTTCAACTGTCCACCGAGCATCTTGTGCCACTGCTCAAGATTCTCAGCCGGACTCTTTGACCTATGCGGACAAGCACGGCCTGACTCGATTATCGCTTTGAACTGGTCACGCTCACACGTGCAGACAAACGCGAAGCTCTGTCCAAGCGCCTTCTCAGCATACTCATAGTAGATCGGGACTCTATCGCTCATGATGTACTCCTCGTCCCACTGGCAACCAAGCCACCTCACGTCCTTCTCGATCTGCCCATAATACTCGAGAACGGACTTCTTCAGTCGAGGATCCGTATCTTCAAACCGGAGAATGAATTTGCCCTTGTACATCCTCGCATAGTCATGGGAGGGGAAGACAGCACGGAGAGATCCAATGTGAAGTACGAAGTCGGGATTCGGTGCGAACCGGGTTACGATCTGCGAGTACTTGTCCGCGTTTGGAAGAGGAGCCAGACTCTTGGCATCCGCCGGTCCAGCACTGGATCCCTTCTGTGATGACATTCGAGTATCTAGTTCTCGCGGACTCAAACCGATTGAGTGGTTAGAAAAGGTGCTTGTCGATGATCTCGGCTGGTCCACCTGGATCCGAGACCAACAAGTTGTCAGTAATCTTGCTAAGACTCCTCCGAACCGACTGGGCAACGTCTCGAGTAGTGTTGACAAAAACCGATGGACCAGTGTCCAGAGAGAACCATGCCGGAAGATCCTCTTCTGTTCGGAGCCTCCTTACTTCTCTGATTATCTCGATGGAGAGAGGACTGAGAAGAATCAATCCCTCCTTGCCAGTCATGGTAACTGCATGTAGGTTGAGAGTATCTTCTTCGGCCAGCCTTCCGATGGACTCAACGTCTTTCCTTGAAATCGCGCGTTTCATCCGTGGCAGAATACTCCGAAGGTAAACTAGCCGTGGCTTGAAGAATGGAGACCTGACAGCATCAGCGTGAGCGCTATCCGTTTTTACCTCCGATTCTATCGGAGCAATTATCGTTCTCAGTTTGATTGAGCTGGCAGACGCAAGCTCCTCGGCATAAGACCGACCGTTTCTCTTCGCGTACCAAATGGAGAAGGCCCCGGCCAAGCTACGTGAAGCAGACCCAGCGCCCAATCTAACAATCTCGGACAGCTCAGGCGTCTTGACATCGAGATCCAACGCTCTCGCAGTTGCAAGCCCTAAGGCGGCGAACCCGGAGGCCGAGAAGCCCAGTCCCTTGCCCTTGACATCAGGGTTTCTAGATTCGATTCTTGCTTTCAGGGACACGAGATGAGACATGCGTCGGAGATGGTTGACGACCACCAGCACTCGATCTTGTTCCTTTTGTGATGGCGACTTGCCGTTTATCCTGATACGATCATCGGCGAACTCTCGGTTGAGCGCCACTGTTGTGACCGTGGGAAGGGCTTTCATGCAAACGGATATGCTGTCGTGAAATGGTAGCCGCAGTCTCTCGTTCCGGAGACCGTGGTATTTCACGAGCCCTTGAATCGCGTAGGCTCGAGCGGAGGCCTTCAATGTCCTATCCAATAACGCCAGTAGTCCGAGCGACTTTCTCCGCGGCGGCCTCAGCCACTCCGGTCTCGCCGAGAATTGTATATCGTTCGGGACGCAGACTGTGAGCCATCGTCAAGGCTCTGACTAATTGTTCAGCGGACACGTTAAGCTCCTTAGCAGTTGATGGAGCTCCAATCTCTTTCAGGAACGTTCGAATTGCTTCCCAGTTGGATCCCTGGAGGTAGGCGCACAAGATTGCGCCAACACCGGTCCTCTCACCATGAAGACTTGTTTCACCGGCCACAAGGTCGAGTGCATGACTGAACAGGTGCTCCGACCCACTGCAGGGTCGAGAGCTTCCGGCAATGCTCATTGCAACGCCGCAGCTTATGAGTGCCTCTACTACCGTTTTGACGCCTTCGACATTTCGTTTTAGAATCTCCTTGGCGTTCTTGGTGACGAGTTTAGCACTCATCATAGCAAGGTTGGCTGCATAATCACCGTAGTATTCATTCTTCAGTTTGTGGGCGAGCTGCCAGTCCTTAACGGCTGTGAACTTGGCAACGATGTCAGCACAGCCAGCGGCCAATAGGTTGTAGGGAGAGTCGGCTATAACATCAATATCCGTAAGAATCGCCACCGGCGCTTGCGCTCTAATCGAATAAGGCCTTGAACCTCCTTTGATCGAAGCATAGGGACTTGCGATGCCGTCGTGGCTTGCAGCCGTGGGAACGCTCATGAACGGCACCTTCGACTTGGCAGAGGCGAGTTTTGCCAGGTCGATATCCTTGCCGCCACCCACCCCAAGGACCAGTGAGGCCTTGGCTTTCTTGATCGTCTCTACGACATGGTTTGCAACTTGTTCATTCGATTCCTTCACGATAACATGGTCGACCTTCAGCCCGGCCTTTGTAACCGATTTCGCAACAGGCTCGCCCGCAAGAGGATAGGTTACGGGACCCGAGACCACAAGCGCAGTCCCAGTGAAGCCGAGCCGTGAGCAAACCTCGCCGACGCGGCCGAGAACACTCTTACCCACGATGACCTCTCGCGGAAGCTGCATGTAGTGTAGGGACTCGTCAACTTCCATGGCGATCACTGGAAGAACAAGATAATCAGAGTCACAGCAAGAGTCAGGGCCTCAAGCCTGAAGAACTGACGACCTATTCGTCTCGCAATTCGACTCACAAAACTCGTGATGGTCTGGAATGTCTCGGAACCAAGGACTCGTACTTCAACCGAGAATTTCGAGAAACCCCCAGTAGATTCCTCTGTCGATGATATTGCACGTTGAACGGTCTCCCTGACTTTCTGCTTCAACAATCCAACGTCCACATGAGCGCCAACCGGGTAGTATCCAAGAGCAGACCTCACCAGCCCCGTCACCAAATGCGTGTCCGTTGTCATTATCTCGCCGTCAGCTACTCCAATCGTTTCAAGGTCCTCCAGAATCGCCTCCCTAATACCTGTATGCATGTTATTCCCGTCAATAGTCAAGTAGGCGACAATCTGGTTCCCGTTTCGTACTACGAGCGAAGAGAGCCCTCCGGGACCAATCCCGTCTTCAAGGCGGAATTCTTCTAGAGGGTCTGCAGCGGACCCTGATTTGAAGGGGGATTTTCGGGCGAGAGCCAGCTGGTCCAGCACTTTGACTGAGGCCTCAACGAGCTTTCGTGCCTGTTCAGAGGTTATTGAGGTTTGATTTGACAGACTATTGTGAGCATCAGCAACAATAGCCGTGAGACCCCGTGCTTGCGCCTCTCGCTCGATGTCAAGGGCGACCACGGAAGGCATGTCCTCCATGTCTGTTGGGGACAAGGTCAACGTGAGAAACGCGACATTTCCAAAGATCTGGCCGGACACCTTAGCCTCATCTACGTTGGACCTAACCATAGCGCTGGAGTCGTGAATTGGAGTCGCAGTAGGGTATTCCTCTAGGGCCCTGTCTATGACTCGTTGCACATCTGTTTGGGAAACGATGTTCAATTGATGATTTGAGATCCCGTGTGGTACCTGGGCGATCCCTCCTTTCGATCCTTCTATAGACCACTTCAACCTGGACGGGAGCCCTGCGCTTCCAAGGTCACGATAGGGTCCCGGATGGAAGTTCGAAACCACGACGCAACCAACTGCTCCCTTCGTGCCTGAGAAGCCGAGAATCGAGCCCTCGACCGCTCCTTGCATCCCCAACGCACTAAGTCGCTTTTCCAGAGGCTCTGGGTCAGACTTGAGCCAGTGTTGGAGGAACACTCTGAAGAGGGTCATTGGGGAATCCCTAACTTCTTCTGTGCCCGAATGTTCTACGTTCCGTACGATCCTTGACACGCCAGCAGCCGAGAGAACGATTCCTACCAAGACTGCGGCTGTTCCGTGGATGATTAGACCACTGTCAACATTTGTCAAACCAATACTTGGACCGACGATCGAAAAGGATCGAATCGAGAGAATCGGCGGCAATGCGGAGGCCACGAATTTCTTCCAAAACGACACCGATGAAATGGAGGCAATAGTGAGAAACCGAATGGGCAAAGACAAGGCCAGTACTGTAAAGAACCCATAAGCCCAAAGCGTCGAATTCGAAACCACGATTCCCGTGATCGCCCCAATTGGTAACGCCACTACGAGTAAGAACCACGATAGGATCTCTAGTCCGATCAGCCTTCGAAAATTCAGAACATTGTCTCCGTGAAGGAACATTGTCGAATTTAGCGCCTCGCCGACCATGGAGGGAATCACAACCGCAATCAATGGGAAGAATATCGCGGCTTGAAGGCCGACTCCGGCAAGAGGAAGGGCGAGAATCGATGCGAGCAATGTGAGAGTCACGAAAACGGAGAGGACCTCAGGAGTCGATGGGAACCCTACTCTGCGGATGAAGTTGAATGCTCCAAGGGTACCACCTACTCCTCCAGCAGCCTCTTGCTTCACGACTTATCCACTAGGCGCGTCTCATCGCGGATACGATACTCTTCACTGGACCGGGTCCCTGTTGCTCAAGCAGGGTTCCCGTCACAATGGCCGAAGCGCCCGCCTTTGCCAATGCTCGCGCCTGGTCCGGCGTCCGAATACCGCCTCCGACAATTACAGGAATGTCCAGGTCAGATGAGACCTTGTGGACCATTCTCGTTTCTACCGGATGTTCCGCTCCACTTCCCGCTTCAAGGTAGACAAATCGCATCCCCAGATATTGGGCGGCAAGGGCGTACGCGGCAGCCAATTCCGGCCTAGAATACGGGATTCTGCTCGCTCTTCCGACAGAGCTTACGGCGGTCTTCGAGTCTCCTACCACCAAGTATCCCAGGGGAATCGGTTCGAGCTTGAACCGGTTGACCGACGGAGCACCTTTCGCTTGGGCACGGATCAGAAATCGAGGAGTGGAAGAGTTGAGCAGAGACATGAAGAATATCGCGTCGGCAAAACGACTCACTCCTGCGGGACCGTTTGGAAAGAGAATGACGGGGAGGCTGGTCAGCTCCTTGATTTTCTTCACAGTTGCGTCGAGTTGCTCAACTGATCTGACCGTGGAGCCTCCCACCATTATCGCTGCGGTTCCCCAGGTCTGGAGGTCTTCCAATTGCTTCGATAAGCGTCCGGTAAATTTCTCGGGGTCGATGAGGGATAGGTGAATGCAACTTTGCTCTTCGATCGCTGCAAGCAAGGAAGATTCTACAGGTCCCATTTGTCCCACATTCTATCCGGTCAATAGTTGATAGGCGACCTTCATCGCAAGGAGCGGGTGTCGGGCCATCAGTGCTACTGCTTTCGTAGGACTGAACCCGTTTGCCATCTCGACCAGATCCTGCCCTTCTAAGAGACCTGTTATGATGTTGAGTTCATGATCGGAGAATCTTTCGAAGGAGTCTAGGGCTCTCAGACTGTTGGAGATGCGTTGCCCCCACAGCTTGTCAAATCTATCTCGGTAGCGTTGCAGGTTCTCTGCTGACGTGTTCCCATTGAGAGCTGAGATGGCTGCTTCTTCGCCTGCGATCCTTCCAGCTACTAGACCGGTGTGAATCCCAGCTCCGGTAAGCGGTATGACTTGCCCTGCAGCGTCGCCGCAAAGCATCATGTTGTCGGCAACATAACTCTCTACTTCTCCACCTACTGGCACTGGGGCAGCGAGTGTCCGTTCGATTCTTGCGGCATCGAATGCTCGTGGGTGTTTCTCGATGAACTTGTCGAGAAGCGCTTTTGCGCCAGCACCTTTCACGCCGATACCCACATTCGCATCGCCTTTTCCTTTAGGAAACACCCAGATATAGCCGGCGGGTGCTTTTTCGTGTCCGACGTAGATTTCGAGTTTTGACTCATCCTCGACTTCGCAATTGGTCATCGAGTATTGTAAAGCTGTAATCGATTGGTAGTTTTTCCGCGGAAAGAACCGCCTAGCGAGTATAGAACCCGTTCCGTCGCATCCTATGACAATTCTCGCTCTTACCGAGCTGGGCTCTCCGTTCGTCTTGCCCCGGAGCTCAACGGAGCCATCTTGTCGCTCGATATCCTCGACTGAGGTCAAGTATCTCGCTACTGCGCCTGCCTTTTCAGCCCGGTCGGCGAGGACTCGGAGAAATGCTGGCTTATCAAGGATGTAGCCTTCGCCGCCAACATTCACTCTCTTCGCTTCATCTGGGGAGTAGAGGAAGGCTCCGGAGATTTCATTGGCAACAAACTCGGGTGACGGCTTAACCTCCGCGTCAGTGAGAACGTCTGACAGTACTCCCTCGGCACAAACCTTCTTTCCGGGAGAGCCTTCTCTCTCCAGCATTACAGTCCTCGCGTGTGATTCTGCAGCTTTCCAAGCGGCCATCACTCCCGCGGGACCAGCACCGATCACGGCTACATCATAGGTTTCCAAAGTTCTATTTTCCTTAGTGATTCAGGTTTTGTCTATAGTTGGGTCTATCGGTTGCTAGGCAGCGAGACCAGCCTCGATTTCTATAGGTTTCCTTGACAGACTAGCCAAAGGCGCCTTCAAGTCCCCATCGAGAGGCATCCTTGACTGATTTCGCCTTTCCGTCTCCACGTCCACCCGGTGAAGGAACCACAGCGAGTACATAGACAACCCGAATGCCGTTGTCACAATCTTTGTCGCGAAAACCAGATTGAGAGGACTTTTGAGGTCGAAAATGCTTGCCACTTTATCAGGGTTGCACGGGAATGGTAAGCAATTATTCGTTAGAACTTCGAGAGCCAACCAGACCATGAAGTTGTAGAAAATCTCGTAGAACGAGGCGAACGCAACTAGGGCTGTGCCGAGGAAGAGCATGTTTCGGGCTCTCGGGGAAAGCTTGAGAAAATGATCCTTGTTCGATTCGAGGCCCGCAGCCCAGTAGACGAAGCTGAAGTAAGCGAACCAGGTTATCGGTTTCGCATAGAAGTAAGGAAAGATCGAGGGATCAGGCCATTCTGACTGTACGAACTGTATTCCTACCTGGGGGTTCGTTGTTGCCTGTAGCCCGTAGAATACGATGAAAGCAAGCGCTGTCAGGCCAGCTGACCAAGATAAGAAAGACCAGGGTCGTCTTTCGATGAAGGTTCGGACTTCGGTCCAACGTGTGCGGCCCGGCTTCCCGTCTGTCATAGGAAACTCGTTCCACTAATGGGCAATAGTGCCTTTAGGCTTTCGTAGAAATCAGAAATGGGGGATTTGGGAGAAACACGGTTTCTCCCTACCTCTTATTGGGCATCCTTATTGGATGACTTCGCCTGAAGCGAAGCGGTTCGAAACCCGTGTGATC
>Ga0137415_10008389_pt1 | contig 10244 bp, 8 predicted proteins | sample CZODoug3_1_1_16f_FD_183082 | JGI IMG/M metagenome (GOLD analysis project Ga0137415, IMG submission 183082) | Vadose zone soil fungal communities from Angelo Coast Range Reserve, California, USA - CZODoug3_1_1_16fungal (Hybrid Assembly) | ecosystem: Environmental > Terrestrial > Soil > Vadose... | reverse complement strand
GACGTTGTAATTACCAAAGGGCCCGCCGTGAATCTCGAGGATGAGCGGGTACTTCTTCGACGCATCGAATGACGGCGGCTTAACGATCCAGCCCATCACCTTCGCGTTGCCGCTCGACGCATAGGTGACTTCATCAATCTTCGCGAGCTGCTTGCCCTGCAGCACGTCGCCGTTTACGTCTGTGAGCGTCGTCACCGGGCCGGGCGTCTTCAGGCTGAACTTCACGACGTCCTGCGGATGATAGAGATCGGACGAGGTGCCGGCCGCGACGAGATCCTTCGACACCGAATCAAACGTCAGCACGTGCGTGCCGGTCGTGATGCTCTTGACCCCTCCCGTCATCGACGCGAACTGCACGTTGCGCGATCCGCGATCCTCCGCGTCGAAATACACGCCGGTGCCGTCGGGCGCCCATTGGAGATTGTTCGGATTGCGATCGTAATCGCCGCTGATCTTCCGGATGGCGCCGCCGCCAATCGGCACGACGAACAGATCGCTGACGGTGTGCGTGCGGCCGGTGGGCTCATAGCCGGTGAACGCGACGAGCTTGCCGTCGGGCGACACCGACGGATCGCCCCACGAGCCGGGCTTCGTCACGAGATCGCGAATCGCGCCGCTCGCCACGTCGACGGCGTAGAGCTGCGATACCTGGTACTTCAAATCGGCGTCGCCCTCGCGAATGCCGTCGAACACGATCGACTTGCTATCGGGCGTCCAGTCGATGGTCGCCGCGCCGCGCAGCTCGCCGGCGCCGACGCTCCACTTGCCCGACGTCAGCGCTTTCGGCGTGCCGCCATCGGCGGGCACCACGAACAGATGCGTGTAGCCATCCTCGAGAAAGCCGACGCGATCCTGCCGGTAATGCAGCGTGCCGACGACGCGCGGGGCGGGCGTCCATTTCGCGCCCTTCGGCTCGGCCGGCAGGCTGATCGTCCATTTCTCCTGGTCGGGCTCGAACATCGAGAAGGCGATCGATTTCCCGTCCGGTGACCACGCGATGTTGCGCGGTGTTTCCGCGACGTGCGTGATCTGTGTTGCCGGACCGTCGACGTCCACCCAGCGGACGAAGATCTGCGATCCCTTCGGTTCGCCCTCGGCGACGTACAGCAGCCGCTTGCCATCGGGCGACCAGCGTGCGCCGGATCCCTTGACGAGGAATCGATGCTGCGATCCGTCGCCGTGCAGCACCCACGTCTCGGCGTCCCACTTGTCCTCGAGCTTGTTGACGTGCTCGCGCGTGTAGACGATGCGCGAAGCGTCGGGCGAGATTTGCGCGTCCCGCACGCGCTCCCAATCCAGATAGTGCTCGGTCGTCAGGAGCGTCGTCGATCGCGTTTCCTGACCGTGAATCGCGATGCCGCCAGCGACGGCAATTGTGAGCGCAATGACAAAACGCTTCATGACAGTCCTCTTTTTCTTACTTGGCCACCGCTCGCCTTCGGCTCGCGGCGGTGATTCGCGGCGACTACTCGTCGCGCGAAGCTTCAGAGCGTGTGAAGAAATCGCATCTCTCGTAGGGCGGGCCTGAAAGGCCCGAGCTACCGCGATTTCTTCACAGGCTCTTCAGCCGAGCGATCTACTGCCCGGCACTCGTGCTCTTCGTTGTCGTCGCTCGTTGAAGGCCCTGCACCGACAGGCGGCGCTTCGGCATCCGTGCGAGCGATTGTTCGAACTGTGCCGCCGCGTCCTTCATCCGGCCTTGATCGAGCAGCAGCTCGCCGTAGAGCTCGAACGACGGCTTGATCGGCTCCGCCGGTCCGGACGGCGCGTCGAGGCTGAGCTCGATCGCCGTGGCGTCCTTCAACAGCTGCTCGGCGCCCGCCGCGTCCTTCTTCGCGGCCGCGATCGTCGCGGCGACTTCCTTTTCCATGATCGCGAACGGCTTCGCCCGGTACGCGTTCGATCCCGACTCGGCCTGCGTCCGGAGCGCGCGCAGCCGTTCGAGCGCGATGTTCGCGGTCTCGAGGTCGCCCAGCTTCGCGGCGCCGAGGCCGGCGGCGAGCAGGTACGCCGCGCTGCCGTCGTATCCGGGCGCCCCGCCGTCACGGACCGCAGTCGCCGGGAGCGCGATCTTTTCCCATCTCCCGGTCTCGACGATCTCGCGTGCCTTCATCGACGCGTAGCCGTTGGCGACGCCGGGACTCTTGTCCTTGTCCGCGACGGCTTTGGCCGCGGCGAGCGTCTTGTCCGCCTCGTCGAACTTCCCCTGCTGCAGATAGCCGTACTGCAGCCAGGAGAGGGTATGGAAATCCTCGCGGCCTCGCGGCAGATTCTTCGCCTCCGCGAGATCCACCGCGGCCTTGTACGCCACGGTGTTCGACGCCACGACATCGTCCCAGAGACCGAGCTGCACGAAGATGTGCGACGGCATGTGAAGCGCGTGCGCGGCCGACGGCGCGATCTTCGCGTACGCGCGCGCGGCGGGCAGCGCGAGGATCGCGTGATCCGGATCGTCGAACGAATGAATGATGAAGTGCGCAGCGCCCGGGTGCTTCGGGTTGCGCTGGAAGATCCCTTCGGCGATCGCCGCCGCCTGCATGGCGTTGCGGAGATTGTTCTCGCCGGGCCGGCCCAGTCCGAGGAGCGACAGTGCGTACAGCGTCGCGATTTCGTCGTCGGCCGGATACTTGTCATACATCCGCTTCATCGCCGCCGAGTACGCGACGTCGCGCGCGTACTTGTCGCCGACGCCGTACAACACGTCGACCGCTTCGACAAAGTCGCGCTCCTTCCCGGCCGGCGCTTTCGCCGATCGCGCGGCGGCGGTCGGCGCAAGCCGTTCCAGAGCTTTTCGGGCGGACGCGATGTCCTGCTGCGCCCACAGCGGATGGTTGAAGCTCATCGCTTCCCCCCAGTACGCGAGCGCGAAGCCCGGATCCGCGTTCTGCGCCGCACGAAACGCATCGGCCGCGGTGTCGAACTCGAAGTTGTGGAGCGCTTTCACGCCGGTGAGAAAGGCGCTCTGCGCGGCGCCTTTCGCCGATGTTGGAAACTGGATCGTGCCGAGCTCGCCGGACGCAGTGGTCTGCGCGCCTGCGGGCCCCGCAAGGAGACAAAGCGCGACGGCAACGAAAAAGAGGTTTTTCATGAGGCCGTCATCGTAAGCCTCTAGCGCGACGGACACAAGGTCCGGCTGAAGCCGGACGCCACCGATATGCGGCGCGACAGACACTAAGGTCCGGCTGAAGCCGGACGCCACCGATATGCGGCGCGACAGACGCAAGGTCCGGCTGAAGCCGGACGCCACCGATGCGCGGCCGATCCAAGCGGGCATATGCGTTGCAGCCCCAAACCAAAAAGCGAAATCCTCATGCGTTTCAAAGATCGTGTTGAAGCCGGACGCCAACTCGCCAAGGCGCTGTCCAAGTACGCCAACCGTCACGATGTCGTCGTGCTGGCTCTTCCGCGCGGCGGTGTCCCGGTTGGATTCGAAGTCGCGAAAGCTCTGCATGCGCCGCTCGACGTGTTCCTCGTCCGCAAGCTCGGCGTTCCGGGTCATCCGGAGCTCGCTATGGGCGCCATCGCCAGCGGCGGCGTGCGCGTCCTGAGCGAAGACGTCATCGCGCAGCTCGGCATTCCGCGGACTGCAGTAGAACAGGTCGCCGTTCGCGAGCGGCTCGAACTGGAACGGCGCGACCGGCTCTACCGCGGAGACCGCCAACTGCCGCTGCTGCGCGACCGCACGGTGATTCTCGTGGACGATGGCCTGGCCACCGGCGCGACGATGGAGGCGGCGATCGAGGCAGTGCGCGTCTATCAGCCGACACGCGTCGTCGTCGCCTCCCCCGTGTGCGCCAAAGACTCGGCCGCTCGGCTGCAGCCGATAGCCGACGAGGTCGTCTGCGTGCAGACCCCGGAGCCGTTCCAGGCGGTGGGCCTCTGGTACGAGCGGTTCGATCAGACCACCGACGAGGAGGTCATCGCGCTGCTCAAGCAAGCGAACGCGTTTGCAAGCGAACCGGCGGGCTCGGAGCGACACGCGGTACCGACCGTCACCACATCATCGACTGTAGGGGCCGACTCACGTGTCGGCCCGGGGCGGACACACGGGTCCGCCCCTACGTCCTCTTCCGCCGATGTCATTCGTGAGCGTGCGCAGCGGCTGCAGGGCGACGCGCGCGACTACGACGCGCTCGTCAACGCGATTGGCGACGCGCGGCTCGTGCTCATCGGCGAGGCGTCGCACGGCACGCACGAGTTCTACCAGGAGCGCGCGGTCATCACCGATCGTCTGATTACGGAAAAAGGATTCTCCGCAGTCGCGGTCGAGGCGGACTGGCCCGATGCGTATCGCGTGAACCGGTACGTGCGCGGCATGTCCGACGATCGCGACAGCGTCGAGGCGCTCGCCGACTTCGGCCGTTTCCCCACCTGGATGTGGCGGAACACCGACGTCGTCGACTTCGTGTCCTGGCTGCGCGCGCACAACGATACGCAGCCCGCGGAGCGGCGCGTCGGATTCTACGGCCTCGATCTCTACAGCTTGCGGACATCGATGGAGGCGGTGCTGAAGTATCTGGCGAAAGTGGATCCGCAGGGCGCCGCGCGCGCGCGGCAGCGCTACGCCTGCTTCGATCAATTTCGCGAGGAGCCGCAGGCCTACGGGTACGCGACCGAGTTCGGGCTGTCGCCGACCTGCGAGCGCGAGGTCATCGCCGAGCTCATCGAGCTGCAGCGGAAGCGCGCGGAATACGCGTCGCGTGACGGCCGCGTCGCGCGCGACGAGTACTTCTATGCCGAGCAGAACGCGCGGCTCGTGAAGAACGCGGAGCAGTATTACCGCTCGATGTTCCGATCGCGCGACGAATCGTGGAACCTGCGCGACCGGCACATGACCGACACGCTCACGTCACTCATCGAGTTCGTGAGTGCTGAGGGACTTCCCCCGCGTGTCGTCGTGTGGGCCCACAACTCGCATCTCGGCGACGCGCGCGCTACCGAGATGGGCGATCGCGGCGAGCTGAACGTCGGCCAGTTGGTTCGCGAACGATTCGGGACCGACGCGGTCCTCATCGGACAAACGACGCACACCGGCACCGTCACGGCGGCGTCGGAATGGGACCATCCGGCTGAACGGAAGATCGTACGGCCGTCGATGGTCGGCAGCTACGAGCGGCTGCTTCACGACGCGGGCATCGGGCGGATGCTGCTGCCGCTGCGTGACGATGTCGTGCTGGCGAGCGCGCTGGCCACCGCACGGCTCGAACGCGCCATCGGCGTCATCTATCTCCCGCGCACCGAACGGCAGAGCCATTACTTTGTCGCGCGGCTGCCGAATCAGTTCGACTTCGTGCTGCACTTCGACGAAACCACGGCGCTCGAACCGCTCGAGCGGACGGTCGGCTGGGAAACCGGCGAACCGGCGGAAACATTTCCCACAGGTCTGTGAGCACACAACACATGTCCCCAACAGCGTCAGCTCTGCGTACGGCCCGCCCGGTCCGGGTCGCCATTGGTCCACACGTCCTCGCCGGCGATCTCGCGGTGCCGGAGGATGCGCGCGGGTTCGTCGTGTTCGCGCACGGCAGCGGCAGCAGCCGGTTCAGCCCCAGAAACCGCTACGTCGCCGACACGCTCCACGAGCATCGGCTCGCGACGTTGCTGATCGATCTGTTGACGGAGGAAGAAGAACAGCGCGATGAGCGAAGCGGACGGCTTCGCTTCGATATCCGCATGCTGGCGGATCGACTGGTGGCGGTGTGCAACTGGGCGAAACACGTGCCCGAGCTGCGCGGTCTCCAGGTCGGCCTCTTCGGGGCGAGCACCGGCGGCGGCGCGGCCCTGCTCGCCGCGGCGCAACAGCCGCACGCCGTTCACGCGATCGTGTCACGCGGCGGCCGGCCCGACCTGGCCGGCGCGGCGCTGACGCGCGTCATGGCGCCGACGCTGCTTATCGTCGGCGAGCGCGACGAGCAGGTCATCGAGCTCAATCAACGCGCGATGTCGCAGATGCGCGGCGAGGTGCGTCTCGAAATCGTGCCGCGCGCCACGCATCTGTTCGAGGAAGCAGGCGCGCTCGAGCAGGTCGCCGCTCTCGCGTCGGATTGGTTCACGGCGCATCTCGGGCGGGATAGGCAGGATGGGCGGGATGGACGGAACATACCAGGTCGCTGACGCGTGCGGCCGCGTGAGCGCCGAAGGCGCCCGCGGCCAGTGACGGTTACGCGCGAGCGCAACGGCGCGAGCGCGTCGGGCGTGGGGGTGGGGCCCCACGCGGATAAGAAAATGTCCGTCGGCGTGATCGCCGTCGACCCGACGAGCCCGTTCAGCGGCGGCGCGGTGCTCGGCGATCGCCTGCGGATGCAGGCGCACGCCGCCGACGAAGACGTCTTCATTCGCAGCATGGCGACGCGCGGGCACCTCGGCGGCCTCGCGCGCGCGACCGGCGACGCCGCGCTGGTCCTCGACGCGGCGGGCAAGGACCTCATCATCATCGAGACGGTCGGTGTCGGGCAGGACGAAGTGGATATCATTCGCACGGCGGACGTCTCGGTCGTGACGCTGGTACCCGGCACCGGCGACGATGTGCAGGCGCTCAAAGCCGGCATCATGGAAATCGCGGACATCTTCGTCGTCAACAAAGCGGACCGTGAAGGCGCGGATGGTCTCGTCAGCGCCGTGGAAGCGAACCTCGCGCTGCAGGTCTACGGCGCGGACGAGTGGCGCCCGCCGATTGTGAAGACGATCGCAACAACCGGGCAGGGTGTGCCGGAGCTGGTCGACGCGATCTGGCGTTTCCGCGAACGCTCGAAGACCAATGAGGCGGCCAGACGGCGGTCGCGGAGCGAATACCGGCTGCGAGAGCTCGTGTCGCAGCGGTTCATGGATCATCTCGAACGCGATGTGCTGGCGGCGGACGAGCTGAGCGGCCTCGTCGATCGCATCGTCGCGCGCGAGATCGATCCGTATACGGCGGCGGCGACGTTGTTACGCCGAGCGGGCGTCGATGCGTCAACGTAAATGACAACGCGTCCGGCCGGAATAGTCACTGAGTGGAAAGTCGCTGGAAGTACCGTCCCGAGCCAAAGGCGAGGGACGACAGGCGCGTGGGGGTGGGGCCCCACGCGCAATTAAGAAAATGAAAGCGACACTCGATCACATCGGCATCGCCGTGAAGGATCTTCAGGCCGCGCTCGCGTTCTACCGCGACGCGCTCGGCCTCGAGATCGAGGCGCCGGAAGAGGTCCCATCGCAGCACGTGCGCGCGCATTTCATCGCGGTCGGCGAGGCCGGAGACCGAGGGGCGGCCCCCGGAGTGAAATTAGAGCTTCTGGAAGCGACGTCGGCGGAATCGCCGATTGCCAAGTACATCGACAAGCGCGGACCGGGCCTGCATCACATCACGCTACGCGTGCCCGACATCCGCACGGCGCTCGCCGAGCTCAAAGCGCGCGGTGCGCGCCTCATCGACGAAGAGCCGCGGCCCGGGGCCGAAGGATCGTTGATCGCATTCGTCCATCCCTCGGCGACCGGCGGTGTTCTGATTGAGTTGAAGCAGAACCCGCCCTTAGAAGCCAAGCGCGTGTAACCACCATCGCGAGCCGAGAGGCGAGCGATGACAGGCGGCGGGGGTGGGGCCCCGCCGCAAAGTAAAAAGATGTCAGCAACGATAGGGATTATCGGCGGCAGCGGTCTCTACGACATGGCCGAGCTGACCGACCGGGAAGAGAAGAAGATCGCGACACCCTTCGGCGAGCCTTCCGGTCCGTACGTCCTCGGGACTTTGCGCGGCAAGCGCGTCGCATTCCTGCCGCGGCACGGCGTCGGCCACCGCATTCTGCCGTCCGAGCTGAATTTCCGCGCGAACATCTACGGGATGAAGGTGCTCGGCGTCGAACGGATCCTCTCGGCCAGCGCCGTCGGCAGCCTCAAACACGAATACAAACCGCTCGACATCGTCGTGCCCGATCAGTTTTTCGACCGGACGAAGGGACGAATCAGCACCTTCTTCGGACGCGGACTCGTGGCGCACGTCGCCTTCGCGCATCCGGTCTGCGTCGATCTGTCGAAGGCGGCGGCCGATTCGGCCGAATCGGTCGGTGCAACGGTCCATCGCGGCGGCACCTACGTGAACATGGAAGGGCCGCAGTTCTCGACGCTCGCCGAGTCGAAGCTGTACCGCTCGTGGGGGATGGACGTCATCGGGATGACGAACCTGCAGGAGGCGAAGCTCGCGCGTGAAGCCGAGATCTGCTACGCGACGCTCGCACTGGTCACCGACTACGACTGCTGGCATCCGGATCACGATTCGGTGACGGTGGACCTCATCATCGCGAACCTGCTGCAGAACGCCGTCACGGCGCAGAAGACGATTGCGGAAGCGGTCGATCGCTTGAGTGGAGCTCGCACCTGCACCTGCAAGGACGCGCTTGCCACGGCCATCATCACGCCGGCGCCGCTCGTTCCCGAGCAGACGAAAAAAGATCTCGCGCCGATCATCGGAAAGTACATGAAATGAAAATCGTCGTGACCGGCTCGATTGCCTTCGACTACCTGATGTCGTTTCCCGGAAGGTTCACCGAGCATTTCCTGCCGGAGCACATGAACCGCATCAGTCTCAGCTTCCTCGTCGACACGATGGTCAAGCGCCGCGGGGGGTGTGCGCCGAATATTGCCTACACGCTGGCGCTGCTCGGCGAACGGCCGCTGCTGATGGCGACGGCGGGTGAGGACTTCGGCGAGTACCGGCAGTGGCTCGAGGCGGCCGGTATCGACACGTCGCTCACGAAACAGGTACCCGGAAAATTCTGCGCGTCGTTTTTTTGCAGCACCGATCTGGAGAACAACCAGATCGCCTCGTTCTACACGGGCGCGATGGCCGACGCCGGACAGCTCTCGTTCCGCACGGTCCGCGACTGCGGGCTCGCGATCATCTCGCCAAACGATCCGGGCGCGATGATTCAGTACGCCGAGGAATGCCGGACGCTCGGTATTCCGTACATCTTCGATCCCGGCCAGCAGTGCGCGCGGATGTCGGGTGACGAGCTGAGCGCCGGCGTCACCGGCGCGACGATCGTCATCGTCAACGACTACGAGCTCGAGCTGCTGCGGCAGAAGACCGGCCTCAGCGAGCGCGACATCCTCGCGCAGGCGAAGGTGCTGATCGTCACGCGCGGCGAGGACGGGTCGTCGGTGAGCACGCGCGATGGACGCGTCGACGTCGCGGCGGTCGCACCGCATCGCATCGTGGATCCGACCGGCGTCGGCGATGCGTATCGCGGCGGCCTGATGAAGGGCCTTGCCCTCAACCTGCCGTACGACATGTGCGCGCGGTTGGGCAGCGTCGCGGCGACGTACGCGCTCGAACATCTCGGCGGCCTGAGCCACGCATACACGTGGGATGAGTTCAGGGTGCGATACGAGGACCACTTCGGATCGTTCACGCTGCCCGCTTCGTCCCAGCCCTGATAGAACACAAAGGACACAAAGGACACAAAGGGCACGAAGTAAGATATTTTTCTTTGTGTCCTTGGTGTCATTTGCGTTGAATGACCGATGGCGATAGCAATCGTTACGGCGACGTTGCTGTCCTACGCACTCGGCTGGTTCCTCAACGTTCCCGTTCTCGTCCCGATCTTCAACACCGCTGCCAGCTATCCTTTCATGGTGCTCGCGCTCAAGCGCGGCGATCTACGCCTCGCCGTCGCGCGGATGCTTCTCTGGGCCCTGACGATGGGCGTTTGCGCGATGCTGATGTCGTACGCGCGGCCGGCGGCGACCGGGACGCTGTTCCTGCGCGGCGACGCGTATCGCGGCGAGATGTTCGAGTGGATATTGACCGGGCGAGGCGCCGAAAGCACACCGTCGCAGTTCATTCCGCAGCAACTTGGACAGGCGGCGATCTTCGCCGGCCTGGCGCTCGCGACCGGCGGGGTGCTCGCGATGCCGATCGGCGCCGTGCTGATGAACGACATGGGGCACTACGTCGGAACGCTCGCGGCGCAAAGCCGGCATCCCCCGCTGACCATGCTGCTCGCGTGGCATCCGTGGTCGGTCATCCGCATCATCAGCTTCGTGATCCTCGGCGTCGTGTTGTCGGTGCCGGTGCTCTCGCGACTGGGACGATTCACGTTCGATTGGTCCGCGGCAAAGCCATTCGTGATCGCGGCGGCAGTGGGTCTCGTCGCCGACATCGTGCTGAAGACGCTCCTCGCGCCCGCATGGCAGCGTCTGTTGCTGCGCGTCGTCGGATGGTGATCCCACGGCAGGCCTAAAGGCCTGCGCTACGCGTGGAATGGAAGCGC
>Ga0137415_10008388_pt1 | contig 10247 bp, 7 predicted proteins | sample CZODoug3_1_1_16f_FD_183082 | JGI IMG/M metagenome (GOLD analysis project Ga0137415, IMG submission 183082) | Vadose zone soil fungal communities from Angelo Coast Range Reserve, California, USA - CZODoug3_1_1_16fungal (Hybrid Assembly) | ecosystem: Environmental > Terrestrial > Soil > Vadose... | reverse complement strand
CGCTCGCGTGCACCGTCAGGTGCAGCGTGCCGGCGGCGACGTCCGGCGTCAGGTCCAGCGACGTGACGTGCGTGGCCGGCACCGGCTCCATCCACACGGTCTGCCAGATGCCGGAGGTCGCGGTGTAGAAGATGCCGCTCGGGTCGTTGCGCTGCTTGCCGATCGGCTGGCCACCCGCGTCGGTCGGGTCGTACACGCCGACGACGATCTCCTGCGGCCCGTGCCCGCGCAGCGCACCAGTGACGTCGGCGCTGAATGCGTCGTAGCCGCCGAGATGGTGCGCGACCGGCGTCCCGTTGACGTACACGGTGGTGTCGTAGTCGACGGCCCCGAAGTTCAGCAGCACCCGCTGGCCGTGCCAACTCGGCGGCACCGTGACCGTGCGGCGATACCACATGCGCTGCTCGGATCGCATGATGCCGGACAGTGCCGACTCCACCGGATACGGCACCAGGATGCGTTCGGCCAGGTCCTGCCCGAACGGCGGCGCCTCGCCGGCCGTCGCCGCCGCGAACTGCCACACGCCGTTGAGGTTCTGCCAGCGCGATCGGGTCAGCTGCGGGCGCGGGTAGTCGGGCAGCGCGTTGTTCGGGCCGACCTGCGAGGTCCACGGCGTGCTGATCGGCGGCGCCTTGGGATGCCAGCCGACATCGGGTGAGGCGGCGGCAGCCGGTCCACCTGATGTCGCGAGGACAGCGACGGCCAGCAAGTTCAACGTTGTACTGCGACGGGGTAGGCAGGCAGCGAACACGGGTGAGGCCTCTCGTCCGGGTAACGAGACGGGCGCCGGCGGCGGGGCGATTCGTCACAGGCTCCACATAACGTGGTCCTCACCGATCTGTTTTGTCAAGATGTGATCGGAAATGATCGATCCTGGCGGAAGTTCTCGGCGATCTGGGCGGCAGTCAGGACGTGGTCGTAGACAGCCACGTTGTCGAGGTCGCCGTGGATGAACGCACTGGACGAGCCGAACGCGCCCAGCGGCAACGGCATCGCGATCGGCAGGGCCTGCAGCGCTACTCCGTTGACGTACAGCGTGGTTGTACGTCCGTTGCTGGCCAGTGTCAGCTGCGTCCAGGTATTCAGCGGGGCTGTGTAGTCGAAGCTGACGTTGCGGCCGAGGTAGGTCAGTCCGACCCGAGAGCTCGTGCCCGGTTGCTCCACCCGGATTTCGTTGCCGGCCCGCGACGCCAGCACGGTCGCCGCCTTGTCGGGGGCGGTCGAACCGGTTCGTCGAACCCAGAACGACAGGGTCCAGGGACCGACCAGATCAGTCCCGCCGAGGCCGATTCCTTGATTGGCCTCAGTGGCGTTGATCGCCTCACCCTGGACTCCGGGCACCGCCGCCGGGGAACCCTCGATGTAGGACGATCCGTTGAGGCGTCCGGCGTAGTCCTTGTAGAACAAGACGTAGCCCGGGACGAACACGTGCGGATACCCGGGCGGTAGCGGGGCCGGCTCGAATGTCCAGTAGTGCACGGGCCGGTTGCCCTTGACCGGAGCGGGGCGAGGAAAGCCCCGGTAGTCCGGGGGTGATCCGATTGCCTGCAGCGTCTGGGTGAACTGCGTGAGCGTCGCGGTCGGCACGGCCGAGTTCCACGTGCGCTGCGCGACCACCGCGCGAGGCAGCGCGGCGAAGTTCTCGTAGTACGAGTCGTCGCCCCAGTACACGTAGTCGGTCCAGACGCTCATCGCGCCGCCCAGGGTCGCGACCCCGTCGTCGATGTCGGGCCTCCAGGTCGAGTAGAGATAGTCCACGTCGGGATAGAGATTGAAGAGATTGTTCGGCGTCAGGTAGGCCTTGACCGGTTCGTCGATGATCGAGTATCCGGCCAGCTTGCTGCCCGCACCGGTCCAGTCGGTGATCAGGATGTCGCGGTTCAGCGGCACGGCGGCGCGCGTGTCCACCCCGCTGTAGATGACGGCCTGCTTGTGCAGGCCGCGAACGACGTCGTCGACGCGGTTGAGGAAGGAGTTGGTGAGCCCGGCCAGGCCACCCGCCTCGGGATGGCGCTCGAGGTAGTCGGCGATGCGAGGACAGGTCGCGACCGAATCCGGAAGTTCGTCGGCGCCGATGTGCGCCCACGGCGCGTCGAACCACGGCCCGAACGTCTCGAGCAGCGTCGTCATCGTCGCCAGGGTTCTCGGCTTGGTGATGTCCATGACGAAGTCGGCCGTGACCCATGGGTTGACCACCTGGCCCGGGCACGGGTCGGGCCCGTCGCCGATGCCGATCTTGAAGTACTCGTTCACCGCGGTCGAGTGCCCGGGCAGCTCGAAGCCCGGCATGATCAGCACGTTGTGCCGTCGGCCGAAGTCGACGAACTGCCTGATCTGACGCTCGTCGTAGCTCGTGGCGGGATCGGCCAGGCCGGGATACCTGGGCGAGTTGAGCCGGAACCCCTCGGCGTCGTCGAGGTGCATGTTCAGCACGTTCATCTTCAGGTAGGACATCTGGCGGATCAGGTCGTAGATGTAGGACGGCTGCCAGTACTTGCGCGCCATGTCCAGCATGTAGACGCGCATCGGCAGCGACGGCACGTCGTGAACCGTTCCGCGGGGCAACGCCCGGTGAGCCGGGTCCTGGCTCAGCAGCTGCAGCAGCGTGCGCGTACCCCAGTAGATGCCACTCGTCGTCGACGCGGTGATGCTCACCCCGGAGCTTGCGTCGAGGTCATATCCCTCCACGCCGAGCTGGGCTCCGGCGAGCGTGAGCGCGATATCCCCCGGCCCGGGCGGCGACCCGCCGATGACCACCCTCAGGCCGAGGCCCAGCTGACTCAGGTCGGCCCGTAGCTCGAACGCGACGTCACTCAGGCGTTGCCCAACCAGGACGGGGCTATCTGGGCCGGTGGTGACCGCGGCGGCCTGGCCGGCGGCCACGACGATGCGCGACGCTCTCGTCAACCGCAGCGCGCCGTGCCCACCACTCCATGACGTCGGGGTCGGCACCAGGGCTGGCGCTGGATTCGCGGTTGCGATGGCCGGCGGCGCGAGCACGACGATCGATCCGGCGACGGTGAGCACGGCAGTAGCGCCTGCCGTGAGGTATCGAGCGATCATGGCATCCCCGAGGACTCGACTACATCAGATGTCTAGACCTTTTGGCATGCTGCCTGATGCTACGTAGGATTTCGGTTAAGTCCGACATATTCCGGACCGCCGGGGGTGCCGAGGGGCAGGCCGCGTGATGCACGCAAGCGTCGAGATCCGACGTAATCACCCAGGTTTCGACGCTTCAGTCGCGCCGTACCAGCCGCGCGTGCCAGGCCTCGGCCGACGAGTCGGTGAGCTGCGCGACCTGGTCGATCACGACGCGCAGCCGAGCCGTATCGTCAGCCGCCTCGCGCCAAGCGGCGGCCGCGGGGGTATCGAGAGTGGCCGGCGCCCCGTCACGGACGGCGGCGACGAGCTCAGCGAGCAGCGCCCGCTGGGCCGCCTGCCGTTCCACCGCGCCGGCCCGACGCATCACGTAGCGGGCCGCCACCGCCTTGAGCAGCGCGCACTCCGCGGCGATCGATTCGGGCACCACGAGGTCGGCGTCGTAGCGGGACAGCGGATCCGCGCCGTGTACCTCACGAGTAGCCGCTACCGCCGCGCCGGCGAACCGCCCGGTCAGCTCGCTGGTCGCGCGTTTGGCCGCGGCCTGCGCGGCGTACGACCGGTCGTAGCCGGCGAGATCGCGCAACGTGGGCAGGGCGAGCAGGGCGTCCAGGACCGGAGCGAGCGCGGACGGCGCGAGCGGCGAATAGAGCTCGGCGGCCAACTCGCACAGCGACGAGCGCTCGACATCGTCCACTGTGGACAGTTTGATGTGCCCGCTGTAGACGCCGTCCTCGACGTCGTGCACCGAGTAGGCGACATCGTCGGCCCAGTCCATGACCTGTGCCTCGAGGCAGCGCCGCCCATCCGGGACGCCGTTGCGCAGCCACCGAAAGGCGTCCGCGTCCGAGGCGTACACGCCGAACTTGCGGGTGTCGGCGCGGCGCGGCCACGGGTACTTGCACACGGCGTCGAGCGTGGCCCGCGTCAGGTTCAGCCCACCCGGCGCCCCGGACGGCGCGACGATCTTCGCCTCCAGCCGGGTCAGGATGCGCAACGTCTGGGCGTTGCCCTCGAACCCGCCGCAGTCCGCCGCGACGAGATCCAGGGCGTCCTCGCCGTTGTGCCCGAATGGCGGGTGTCCCAGGTCGTGGGCCAACCCCGCGGCATCGACGACGTCGGGGTCACAGCCCAGTGCCGCCCCGATCTCGCGTCCGATCTGCGCGACCTCCAGCGAATGGGTTAGCCGGGTGCGGGGGAAGTCGTCCTCGCCCGGCACGACCACCTGTGTCTTGTCGGCGAGGCGCCGAAACGCGTAGGAGTGCAGTACCCGGGCCCGATCGCGGGCGAAGTCGCTGCGGCCGGTCTGCGCGCCGGCTCGCTTGGGCGGCTCCGGGATCCGCCGCTGGCGGGCAGACGCGTCGTACATCTGAGCTACCTGCTCTTCGCGCAAGCGCTCATCGCTAGATTCGCTCTCGCTCGCTGTTCGCAGTCAGTTCGCTGGGGCTCGCTGCGATGCTCACTCATCAGATCTGCTCTTCGACCCATTCGGTGAAACGCAGCAGCGTGTCGATCCAGACACCGACGGTGTGATTGATCTGGTCGCGGGTGGCGCCGCGTTCGAAGTCGAAGGCCTGTTCGGCGCAGATGCCGACCATGCCGTCATCGGGCAGCACCGTGTAGGCCTTCGGAAACAGCTTGGTGCGGTTCCAGTCGTCGAGCGCCAGGGCCAGCGTCGGGCGCATCTCGACCGGGAACCGCCGGTTGAGATACATCCGGGCCTGCAGCACCTCGTTGTCGTCGCCGTAGTGGAAGAAGAACAGGCTGCACTTCTCCCACCGGACCTGCAGGTCGCCGTCCTCGTCGATCGAATGCTTCAGCCCGTACTCGTCGAGTATCTGCTGCAACAACGGCGTCGTCGGGACGACCATGACCGACGCCGTACGACCGACCGGGCGGGAGACTGCGTCCGCGAACGAACGGAGGCGGCGACGCAACACGTCAACGAGCCTACCGACTGGGCGATGCCCGCCTGGCGGCTGAAGTCGTGCAACGACGATTTATGGTCGACACGCACCATTTCGGTCTTGATGATCTCTGCCGAATGGACCTTCTCTGGTCCCTGTAGCAGAGATGATCACGCGCATCGAAGCCTAGCCGCGCTGTGACTCTCTAGGGCGCCGTGCGGTCCGAGTGAGCGAGGTAGGCCTGGCCGCGCGGTGAGATCCGGTACCCGACCTCGAGGCTCTCGGTGAGGCCGAGCTCCTTGAGTTTGCGCACGTCGGTCTTGAACGGCTGGGTCGGCAGGCCGCGGATCACCGCCAGGTCGGGGGCGCGACGGGCCGGGTTCGCCGCAATCAGCTCGAGCACGTCCCGCGTCCAGGCGCCGTGTCGGCTGGCGGCGTCCAGGCGGGCCAGCCGGGCCTGCAGCGTCGCGAGATCGGCATCGGTCAGCCCGGCGTCAGACCGCAAGGCGATGCGCGGGTCGGCGCCGGCGTAGCGCAGCCGCATCCGGTACACCTGCCCGCCACGTCCGCGCAGGAAGCGCACCAGGTCGGCGCGGGTCGATGCCCCGGCGGCCCGCGCATCGGCGGCAGTGACGTCGGTGAGGCGGACCACATCGACGGCGTCGACGGCGACCAGGCCGACCACGGTTCGGTGCAGGGAGCCGACCTTGGCGCGGGCGCGATCCCAGCGCCGGAACGCCAGCGTGACCTCGCCGGCGACGATCCCGTCCAAGATGGGTCGAGGTATCAGCACCGGTCAATCTTCGGGGATGGGACGGCCGGTGGCCCGACCAGCCTCCAGGCGCGCCACCGGCACCCGGAACGCCGAGCAGGAGACGTAGTCCAGACCGACACTCTCGAAGAAGTGCACCGAATCCGGGTCGCCGCCGTGCTCGCCGCACACGCCGAGCTTCAACCCCGGGCGGTGCGAGCGGCCCCGCTCGGCGGCGATGCGTACCAGTTCGCCGACGCCCTCGCGATCGATCGTCTCGAACGGCGAGACGCCGAAGATGCCCTTCTCCAGGTACGCCGAGAAGAACGCCGCCTCGACGTCGTCGCGGGAGAAGCCCCAGGTCGTCTGGGTGAGGTCGTTGGTGCCGAAGGAGAAGAACTCGGCCGCCTCGGCGATCTCGGCGGCGGTCAACGCCGCCCGGGGCAGCTCGATCATCGTCCCGACGAGGAAGTCGAGGGACACACCCATCTCCGAGCGCACCTCGCGGGCCACCTGGATGATGTCCTGCTTGACGGTCTCGAGCTCTTGGACGTTGGCGACCAGCGGCACCATGATCTCGACGCGCGGCACGCCGCCGGCGTTGACGCGGTCGGCTGCCGCTTCCAAGATCGCCCGCGACTGCATGGCGAACAGGCCTGGGATGACGACGCCGAGGCGCACACCCCGCAGGCCGAGCATCGGGTTCTGCTCGTGCAGCCGGTGTACGGCCTGCAGCAGTCGCAGGTCGCCCTCGCGGGGCTCGCCCCGAGCCTCGGCCACGGCGACGCGCACCGACAGCTCGGTGATGTCGGGCAGGAACTCGTGCAGCGGCGGGTCGAGCAGCCGGATCGTGACCGGCAGGCCGTCCATCGCCTCGAGGATGCCGACGAAGTCCTGTCGCTGCAGCGGCAACAGCTCGGCGAGCTCGCGCTCGCGCTCCTCGTCGGTGTCGGCCAGGATCAGCGCCTGGACGAGCGGGCGGCGATCGCCCAGGAACATGTGCTCGGTACGGCACAGGCCGATGCCCTGCGCACCGAACCGCCGCGCCCGGGCCGCGTCCTCGGCGGTGTCGACGTTCGCCCGCACCGACATGCGGCGGGTGCCGTCGGCGTGGCGCATGATCCGCTCGACCGCCAGCACCAGCTCGTCGCCGTGGGCGGTCTCGTCGCCCTCGAAGTGCCGCACCACCGGGGAATCGACGACCGGCACCTCGCCGAGGAACACCTCGCCGGTCGTGCCGTCGATCGAGATCACGTCGCCCTCGTGCACCTCGACCCCGCCCCGAGCGCGGAACCGCCGATCCTTGGTGCTCACGTCGAGCGATTCCACGCCGCAGACGCAGGTCTTGCCCATGCCGCGGGCGACGACCGCGGCGTGTGACGTCTTGCCCCCGCGGCTGGTCAGGATGCCGGCCGCGGCGATCATGCCGTTGAGGTCGTCGGGGTTGGTCTCACGACGGACCAGGATGACCTGCTCGCCCGAACGTGACCACTTGACCGCGGTGTAGCTGTCGAACACGACCTTGCCGGTGGCGGCGCCGGGCGAGGCCGCTATGCCGGTGGCGATCTTCTTGCGCGGGACGCTGTCGTCGAAGCGCGGGAACATCAGGTGCGAGAGTTGCGCGCCGGTCACCCGCTGCAGCGCCTCGTCCATGTCGATCAAGCCCTGGTCGACCAGCTGGGTGGCGATGCGGAACGCGGCCGCCGCCGTGCGCTTGCCCACCCGGGTCTGCAGCATCCACAGCTTGCCGCGCTCGATGGTGAACTCGATGTCGCACAGATCCAGGTAGTGCTCCTCGAGCGTCTGCATGATCTTGAGCAGCTCGTCGTAGGACTTCTTGTCGATCTGCTCCAGATCCGCGAGCGGCACCGTGTTGCGGATGCCGGCGACGACGTCCTCGCCCTGCGCGTTCTGCAGGTAGTCGCCGTAGACGCCCTGCGCGCCACTGGCCGGGTCGCGGGTGAACGCGACGCCGGTGCCGGAGTTCATGTCCAGGTTGCCGAACACCATCGCCACGATGTTGACCGCCGTGCCCAGATCGGACGGGATGCGCTCCTGGCGGCGATAGACGATGGCCCGCTCGGTGTTCCACGACTCGAACACGGCGCGGACGGCGAGGTCGAGCTGCTCACGCGGTTCCTGCGGGAACTCCCGGCCCGCGTGCTTGACCACCACGTCCTTGAACGTCTCGACCAGCCGGCGCATGTCCTCGGCGTCGAGATCCAGGTCGTTGGTGGTGTCCTTGGCGTGTTTGGCCGCGTCCAGGGCCTCTTCGAAGTGCTCGCCGCCGATGCCCAGCACGGTCTTGCCGAACATCTGGATGAGGCGACGGTAGGAGTCGAACGCGAACCGCTCGTTGCCCGACTGCGCGGCCAGCCCGCGCACCGACTGGTCGGACAGCCCGATGTTCAGGACGGTCTCCATCATCCCGGGCATGGAGAACTTGGCGCCGCTGCGCACCGATACCAGCAGCGGGTCGTCGGACTGGCCCAGCTTCTTGCCCATGCGGTGCTCGAGCGCCGCGAGATGCTCGCCGACCTCGTCGCCCAGGCCCTCGGGCTCACGTCCACTCTTGAGGTAGGCCTGGCAGGCCTCGGTGGTGATCGTGAACCCGGGCGGCACCGGCAACCCCAGGTTCGTCATCTCGGCGAGGTTGGCCCCCTTGCCGCCGAGCAGGTCCTTGAGGTCCTTGTTGCCTTCGGAGAAGTCGTAGACGTACTTCGGCATGACCGTACCCATCCCATCCAGCGACGCGTTCCCCTGAGGGTAGGCCCCGGCCGACGCCGTCACCGCGATCCTCGACACCATGTGACGTACGTCAGCCGCCCGAATCAGCGAGCTCGGCGTCCTCGGGCACGGCGCACTCGTCGCGGGACGATAGCCAGCCCTCGGGCAGGGCCACCGCCCGCGCTCCGCTGGTGCGGCCGCGGGGCCGGCCCAGCACGTCGCGCGGGAACGGCTGGTCGACGTCGAGCTTGCCGAGCCGGTCGTCCAGCTCGGCGAGCGAGCTCACACTCGCCAGGGCCGCCCGTAGATCACCGCCCACGCCGAAGCCCTTGAGGTACCAGGCGACGTGCTTGCGGAAGTCGCGCAGCCCGTGGTCCTCGCCCAGCCACTCGGCGAGCAGCTCGGCGTGCCGCCGCATGGTGGCGGCCACCTCGAGCAGCCCGGGCAGCCGCCGTTCGCGACGTCCGTCGAAGGCGGCGGCCAGGTCGGCGAACAGCCACGGCCGGCCCAGGCACCCCCGCCCGATCACCACGCCGGCGCAGCCCGTCTCGCGCACCATGCGCAGCGCGTCGTCGGCCTCCCAGATGTCGCCGTTGCCCAGCACCGGGATGTCGAGCAGTTCGGCCAGCTCGGCGATCGGCTCCCAGTCGGCCTGGCCGCCGTAGAAGTCGGCCGCGGTACGACCGTGCAGCGCGACGTGGCCGACCCCGGCGTCCTGGGCCCGCAGCGCCGCCTCGCGGTAGGTCAGGTGCTCGCGATCGATGCCCAGCCGCATCTTCACCGTGATCGGGACGGCGCCGTCCGCGGCCCGCACCGCCGCCGTCACGATGCCGGCGAACAGCTGCATGCGCCAGGGCAGCGCGGCTCCCCCGCCCTTGCGGGTCACCTTGGGCACCGGGCACCCGAAGTTGAGATCGACGTGATCGGCGAGGTCGTCCTCGACGATCAGGCGCACCGCCGCGCCGACGATGGCCGGATCGACCCCGTAGAGCTGCAGGCTGCGCGGACGTTCGTCCGGCGCGAATTGGATCAGCCGCATCGTCTTCGGATTGCGTTCGACCAGCGCCCGGGACGTGATCATCTCGCTGACGTACAGCCCGGCTCCATGTTCGCGGCACAGCCGCCGGAACGCGACGTTGGTGATGCCCGCCATCGGCGCCAGCACCACCGGTGGATCGGCGATCACCTTGTCCGACAGGCGAATCATGCCGACACGACCTGCAACGTGGTGTACCGCGTGATGACGTCGAAGTCCTTGTCCCGGTGCAGGATGGTCGCCGAAGTTCGGATCGCGATCGCCGCGATCAAGCAGTCCGCGAGAGCCCGCGGGGTCTCGCCCGCACGCCGGCAGGTGCGGTACACCCGGGCGGCGGATTCAGCGTCGACATATGGAAGTTGCGGCACGAACTCGCAGGCATTCAGCATTCCCTGCCACGCCGCCAGACGTCTTGCATCACTCGCGCCGGCGAGCACCTCAAGCACGACCTGATCAGTGGTGGCGGCTGTGCCTTCGCGTACCGCGCGCACCACGTCCAGCCGGGATGGGGAATCAGCATGCTTGAGGTGATCGATCCACGCCGAACTATCGATGAGCAGCATCAGTCGGCGAACGGCACGTAGGTCGGGCGGATGTCAGTCAGTTCCAACCCGTCACCCCAGCCGGTTCCAGCCAATGCGTCGACCTCGTCAGCGCTCATCCGTTCCGGATACACCTGATGCAGGGCGAAGTTCACCGCGTCCCGTTTGGTGCGCAGGCCGTA
>Ga0137415_10008387_pt1 | contig 10247 bp, 6 predicted proteins | sample CZODoug3_1_1_16f_FD_183082 | JGI IMG/M metagenome (GOLD analysis project Ga0137415, IMG submission 183082) | Vadose zone soil fungal communities from Angelo Coast Range Reserve, California, USA - CZODoug3_1_1_16fungal (Hybrid Assembly) | ecosystem: Environmental > Terrestrial > Soil > Vadose... | reverse complement strand
CCGGTGTGTGCACCGAGTCCCTCGGCGCCGTAGGCCTGGATCGCCGAGTCCACCGCCAGCCCGAGCGCGCGAGCCGCCGCGAGCTTCGCCATGGCCACCTCGACGGTGCTCCGCTCGCCGGAGGCCACCGCCGAGGCCGCCCTGGCGGTGAGCGAGCGGGCCGAGCGCACCGCGAGCTCGGCCTCGAACACCAGGGCCTGCATCAGCTGCTGGTCGGCAAGCACCCCGGAGCCCAGGCGGCGGCCGCTGACCCGGGCGGCCAACAACTCGACCGCGCGCTGTGCCTGCCCGGTCCAGCGCAGCGCGCGCAGCGTCCGGCCCAGCCCGATCCGCTCCCCGGCCAGGCTCAGGCCCTGCCCCACCTCGCCCAGCACCCCGGTAGCCGGCACCCTGACCGTAGGCAGCATCAGCTCGAACTGCCCGCCACCCCCCAGCACGTCCAGCTCGCGCTCCACCCGGAACCCGCCGTCCCCCGAGGGCACCAGGAACAGCGTGAACGCCGAGCGCGTTGGGCCGTCCGGGCTGGTGCGGGCCAGCACGATTGCCCAGTCCGCCGCGCCGGCACCGCTGATGAACCACTTCCGCCCGGTGAGGATCCAATCGCCGTCCCCGGCGGGCACCGCCACGGTCCGCAGCGTCGCCGGATCGGACCCGGCCGCCCCGGGCTCGGTCATCGCGTAGCACGATCTGGACCGCCCGCTCACCAGGCCGGGCACCAACTCCGCACGGACGTCGGGGTGGGCGTGGCGGCACAGCATCCGCACGGTCAGCAGGCACGCGGAGTTGAGCACGTCGGGACCATGATCGCTGGCACCTTCCAGCTCGGCCACCGACCGGTCGTCCCCCGCCGACAGGTAGTCCGACAGCGACAACCCGCCGCCGCCGTACTCGACCGGTAGCGGCAACGCGTACAGCCCTTCGGCGCGCCCGGCGTCGCGCAACCGGGCCAGCGTCGGGGCGTCGCCGCGGTCCAGCTCCGGCTCGACCGGGATCACCCGCTCGGCGACGAATTCCCGGACCCGCCGCCGCACCTCGTCCACGTTGTTCACAAATCAATCACACTATCGAGGAACCGAGTTCGCCTGTCGTGCGACTTGGACGGAATGTGACCACACGTGAGAGCACGGTGCGCATTCCCATCGGCCGTAGATCACCAGATCTGATTACCACCAACGGGTTGCTCAAGAGATCAACGGCAACGGTGAGTGGTAGCAGTGTCAGCGCCGGCGTGCTCCGTCGCCACCTCGCGGCCCTCGGCGCGCACGTGCGATCCGACGTGCCCGTTGAGCCGGGCGGGGTTGAGCCGGGCGGGGTTGAGCCGGCCGCGTCGGTTCGGCTGGCACTGGCCGACGGCCGACGGCGCACGCTGCGGGTGGACTGGAGCGGTCCCGTCCACGAGCCCGGCCTGGTCGACGAGGCCACTGTGCAGGCGGTGTGCGGGGTCATGCACGTGCACGGCCGGCGCACCGGCCGGCCCACCGGCCTCTCCGTGGACTACTGCGCCACAGCCGCCGGCGTGGTGGCCATGAGCGGGCTGCTGGCCAGCCTGCTCACCGCCGCCGACGACCTCACCGTGTCCACCAGCGTGGCCGAGGCCGCCCTGCTGAGCGTGTCGCAGTACCTCGCGGCGGCCGGCGCGGATGACCCGGAGGCGGTCGACCTTGCCCCCGGCGGACCCCCGTTCACCAGCGCCGACGGTGTCCGATTCGAGCTGGAGACGCTGCTGCCGGAGACCTGGGCACGGTTCTGGGCCGATCTGGGCACCCCACGCGACGCTATGCGCGCCAGCTGGCGGCCGTTCCAGTTCCGCTACGCCACCGCCACCGCTCCGATCGACCCGGCGCTGCACCACGCCACCCTCGCGCACACCTTCGCCGAGATCCACGCGGCCGCCGAACGCGCTGGGGTGTCGGTGTGCCGCCTCTACCCGGCGGCCGAGCACGCCGCCGAGCGCAGCGCCTGGTTCGGTGGGCAGCCGGCGCCGCCCTGGTCGATCGAGGTCGGCCACCGGCGGGCCCCCGCCTGGTACCCCACCCCGCCGGACCAGCCGCTGCACGGGATCGACGTGCTGGAGGCCGGCCGCCGGGTCCAGGCCCCGCTCGCCGCGCACCTGCTGGGCATGCTCGGCGCCCGGGTCACCCGGATCGAACCACCGGGCGGCGACCCATTGCGCGGCATGCCGCCCTGCTCCGGTGGCCTCTCGGCGCGCTGGCTGGCGCTCAATCGGGGCAAGCACGCCGTCGAGATCGACATCAAGGAGCCCGCCGACCGCGCGCGACTGCGCACGCTGGCCGCCGCCGCGGACGTCTTCCTGCACAACTGGGCTCCGGGCAAGGCCGAACAACTCGAGCTGGGCGCCCGCGACCTGCCCGGCCACCTGGTGTACGCCTACACCTCGGGCTGGGGCGGCCACCCGGTACCCGACGCGCCCATCGGCACCGACTTCATGGTCCAGGCCCGCACCGGCATGGCCGACACCGTCCGCCCCGCCGACACACCACCGGCCCCCTCCTTGATGACCCTGCTCGACGTGCTCGGCGGGCTGCTCGGCGCGGAAACGGTGCTCGCCGGTCTCCTCACCCGCAACGCCACCGGGCGGGGAGTCAGCGTGCAGAGCGGCCTGTTCGGCGCGGCCCTCGAGCTGCACCCACCCGGCGAGCGGCACCTCGAAGCCCGCCCACCGACCGGTCACCGGCAACCCACGATCGGCGGCGGTGCACCGCTGGTCGGGCCGGACGACCCGGCGCTGGGCGGCCCGGTTGCCGTCACCACCGACCTGGCCGCGCTGGTTGACGACCCCCGCATGGCCGACGTGATCGGCCGCGACCGCCGTGGCGCACCCGCGCTGTGTCGACCCTGGAGGTTCTCGTGACCAGCATCGCAGCGCCCGCCCACCAGTACGTCGGCGGTGTGGCGACCGTGACCGGTACCGGGCCGTTCACCGACCTGGTGCCCGCCGAGACCCGCCAGGCCTGGTCACAACGCGGTTGGTACGCCGACGAGGACCTCTACGCCTTATTCGCCAGGCAAGCCGCTCGCACCCCCGACCGGGACGCGGTGATCGACGAGCACGGCACCACCAGCTACGCCGAACTGGACCGCACGGTGCGGCGCCTCGCCGTCGGGCTCGGCGCCCTCGGTGTGCGGCCGGGTGACGTCGTCGGCGTCCAGCTCCCCAACCGCGCGCTGAGCTGCGCGATCGACCTGGCCGTCGCCTCGCTCGGCGCGATCGCCATGCCCTACCCGGTCGGTCGGGGCGACCGGGACATCCGCAACCTGCTCGGTCGCGCCGGAGCAGTACTCGCCATCGCGGCCACCGCCCACGGCGACTACCCGTGCGCACGCCGCACCCTGGAGCTGGCCGACCAGCTCCCCGCGCTGCGCTCGGTCATCGCCGTCGGGCGCCACCCCGCCCCCGGTTGCATCCCGCTGTCCCTGGTCCTCGCCGCCGACCCCGGCGAGTTCCGTCACCAGTGGCCCGACCCCAACGGCGCCGCCCGGATCCTGGTGTCCTCCGGCTCCGAGGCCGAGCCGAAGATGGTCGCGTACTCCCACAACGCCCTCGCCGGTGGCCGGGGCCGGATCCTCGCCGACCTGCGCGAGCCGGGCGCCGAGTTCCGAGCCCTGTTCCTGGTCCCGCTGGGCACCGCGTTCGGCAGCTACGGCACAGCGGCCACGCTCGCCGCCAATGGCGGCACCATGTTGCTGCTGCCCCGCTTCGACCCCTCCTCCGCACTCCGGCTGATCGACCGCGGCCGACCCAGCCACGTGCTCGGCGTACCCACCATGCTGCGCAAGATCCTCGACCACCCGGCCGTCGCGGAGACCGACCTCGGCAGCGTGCGGGCCGCCGTGCTCGGTGGCTCCACCCTGGACGCCATCATGGCCGCACGCATCCGGGCCACCATGCAGTGTGCCGTGATCAATCTCTACGGTTCGGCGGACGGAGTCAGCAGCCACACCCGCCTCGACGACCCACCCGAGCGCGACACCTCCTCGGGCCGGCCCGACCACTCGATCTGCCAGCTGCGGCTGGTCGACGACGAGCTCGGGCCGGTACCGGCCGGGCAGGTCGGCGAGATCGTGGGCCTCGGCCCCATGACACCCATGGGCTATGTCGACGCGCCCGAGCTCGATGCCCGCTACCGGCTTCCCGGCGGCTGGGTGTGCAGCGGCGACCTCGGCCGCCTCGACGCCGACGGCTACCTGCACATCGTCGGCCGCCGCAAGGACGTCATCATCCGCGGCGGGGCCAACGTCAGCCCCGCCGAGGTGGAGGCGCTGCTGCTCACCCACCCCGCCATCATCGACGCCGCCTGCGTCGCCGTACCCGATCCGACCTACGGCGAGCGCATGTGCTGCTGCATTGCCGGCACCGAACCCCTCACGCTGGCCAAGCTGTGCCGATACCTCTCCGAACGCGGACTCGAACCGCGCAAACTGCCCGAACACCACCTGCTCCTACCGGCCCTGCCGGTCAACGCCGCCGGGAAGATCGACCGAAGGACACTGCAACAACTCGCCGCCCAACAATTCGCCGCACGCGCAGCGGTGGCCGTGGAAGCGGAGCCCCCGGTCAGCCGTGCCAGGTGCGGCGATGGTCCCGGTGGGTCGGCAGGTAGGCACCCGGGGTGAACAGCGTGTCGTAGAACTCGGTGTCGATGTGCTGCGCCTGCAGGTAGTTCATGATCCACACGGTGGGTACCGTGCCGGGGAACTTGCCGAACGTCTCGTCGACGTAGCTGGCCTGAACGGTGAGCATCTCCTTGAACCTCGCGTCGTGTGGCGCGGCGGACGCGCGCACTCCGGGGGTGTCGCGCCACGGGCCCGGGGTGTCACGGTGGAAGGGACCTCCCGGGCCGAACTTGCGCTCGGTGTACGCCTCCACCGCGGCGGCCATGTCCGGGTAGTGCGGCCGGCAGTACGCCTCGAACACGCCGGGCAGCCCGGTCGGGTTGGGCAGCGGCCACCGGTCGTCGGTCTGCACGTGGAAGCCGAGCCCGGGTACGTCCGCGCGCCCGGACGCGCCGAGGATCGTCGGGCGGTCGATGCCGTCGAAGGTCCATCCGCCGAGCCCCATCGCCCCGAGCAGCAGCTGGCCGTTGTAGACGCTGGTCATCAGCTCGGCGGTGGCCTCGGTGAGCGAATACTGCTCGACGAAGGACAGCGGCACGGGGTCGTCGACGTCGGCGCGGTCGGCGAAGGCCTGGATTCCGGGAATGGGCCGACCGTGGATGTCGTCGTAGATCACGTACCCGTTCTGGGCGAAGAACGCGAGGTTCGCCAGGGTGTGCTGGGCGATGTCGGCGACCGGGATGACCAGCAGCGAGCCCGGGTAGTTGGCGATCCAGGTGTTGTGCCCCTCCAGGTAGGGCTGCTCGCGCGGGATCCAGATCCGCTCGTCGGACAGCCGGCGCACCCGACTGGTGACCGCCTCGAGCCACTGCTCGGCGTCCCCGGGTTGCGCCGCCGGGCGGGCATCACTGGTGGGCAGGAAATAGGTCCCCGAGTCGTCGGTGAAGAAGAACTCGGCGGTGTGGAAGCCGGCGGCGGAGGGAAAGGTCCGGCCGGCGGCCGAGCCGCTGTAGTTGGGGAACGCCGGCGCGTAGCCGGGATGGTGGGTGATCCCGTAGTGCCACCCGGTCACCCCCGCGACCGTGGCGAGCAGCAACGCGCGCTCGACCGCACTCAGCGGCATCGGGGCGTGCCGGCTGCGGTAGGCCAACGGACCGGCAGGCACGTGGCCACCCAGCGGGAACCTCCGCGAGCGGCGCCCGAAGATCGCCTCGACCAGCGGGAACTCGCACATCCGGGCCACCGCGAGGCGCTCGGTCTCGTTCAGGCGAACCGGAGGAAGGCCGGTCGGCGATGTCACCCCGCCGCTCCGCCCAGGTGATCAACGGCGGAGGTGGCCAATGCCCCGACCGCGGCATGCCAGGGGCGGCCGCTCGGGCCGCTCAGCACGAGGCGACGAACGACGTGTGGCTCCAACGGCAGTAACATGAGGTCGTCCGGGACCACGGAGCGGGTGACCTCGGACAGGATGGCCACGCCGACGCCGGCCTGGACCATGCTGATCAGAGTCGGCAGGTCCCGCACCCGGTGGGCCGGGGCGAACGGGACCCCGGCCAGCCGGTGGATCGTACGGATGCGGCTCTCACAACTGTTGGTCGAGGTGAGTAACCGGTCGTCCGCCAGGTCGCGGACATGGACCACTGGCTCGCCCGCCAGTGGGTGATCCCGCGCCAGCAGGGCTCGGTAGCAGTCCGCGGCGAGTTGTCTCCCCGGCCCGGGCGGCGGGTCGACCAGGACCGCGGCATCGGCCGTGCCCTCCTCCAGCCACACCGCTACCTCGGTGCTGTCCGCCTCGAACACCCGCACGGTGACTCCCGGCTGTACCTGCCGCCAATGCCGGAGCAGCCCTGGTAACAACCCCTTCGACACCGAGGGCGTGGCGGCCAGCCGCACGGTACCGGTCAGGGTTGCGGCGGCGTCCGCCGCGACCTCTTCCACGGAGCGGACCGCCGAGAGCGCGAGGCGCGCATGTGGCAGGACACGCTCCCCCACGGTCGTGGGACGAACCGGGCTCGCACGCACCACGAGCGGGGCGGCCAGAGCGCGTTCGAGAGATGCCACGGCATGCGATACCGCGGACTGGCTCAACCCCAGTTCCACGGCGGCCGTACTGAACCCACCCGTATCGACCACGGCAAGCAAGGCGCGCAGTTGGGGGATGTTCACACTCATGCGAGCACCTCATACGCCTATCAACGTCATCTGTTGGACTCGTGGCACTCGATCGGCAACCGTGGTTCCCGAGCCGCCGCCCGGCTCGACAGTTCACCGGGACATCCGCGAGGGACCACCATGCCCTACTTCCGGGTCACGATCACCGACCCCGATCTCGAGCCTGACGTGCAACGCACGATTGCCGAGGGACTCACCCACCTGGCGGTCTCCGTCCTACGCAAGTCGGGCGCGCGTACCACGGTGCAGATCAATCTTGTCCCGGCCGGCAACTACTTTATCGACGGCCAACCGGTCGTCGGCGGCCTTGACGCGCACGTCGAGGGCAGCATCACCCTGGGCAGCACCAGTGCGGCCGAGCGGGCCGCCTTCCTCGCGAAGGTCCACACGTTGCTGTCGGACACCCTGGGTCCGCTTCCCCGGGCCGGTGTCGCGTTGTACGAGTTGTCCTCGGAGAGCTACGGCTACAACGGGGTCACCCAGTTCCACCACTACAGCCGGGGTTCGGCCGTCGCGCCGTAGAGCAACCGCGGCGCCCTCCTTGCCGCCACCGCCAGGACGGTGGCCAGCATTGTTCGCCGGATTGGCGACGAGTTGAGCGGTGTGCCGGGTGCGGTCCGCGGGCGAACAGGCGGCGGGGCTGGCCGCGCCGGCCCGCTCGGGTCTCGTTCAACATCAACTCAACGTAGCTATGGTTTTTTCGGGCAAACGTTCATGGCCAACGCACCGGGGACTTAGACCCATCGGTCCAGTAAGAATTGCCGCGCGCCGACGAGCCGGTCTAACGTGGCGGGAGGTCACGGACATCAGCGTGGAGCCGGGCCCGCTGGCTCGCGACCCCGCCCCACCGCGGAGCGCTCCAGCTGATCACCCGCGTTGCCCGTCCGGGTTCCGCGCATGCAGACTCGAACGTAGAACGATCGAGCCGGGGTCACCGAAGCGCTGCCACCTCAGAGAGAAGAGCATGTCCGAGCCGTCGACTCTCCTGCACCTGGCCGTCGCCCTGGACGGCGCCGGCTGGCATCCCGCCGCCTGGCGCGAGCCCGGTGCCAGGCCGAAAGAACTGCTGACCGCCGGGTACTGGACCGACCTGGTCACCGAGGCCGAGCGCGGCCTGCTGGACCTGGTGACGATCGAGGACTCGCTGGGTCTGCAGTCCGCCAGCCGCACGGAGCGCGACCGGCGCACCGACCAGGTCCGCGGTCGCCTGGACGCGGTGCTCATCGCCGCGCGGGTGGCCCCGCTGACCCGGCACATCGGCCTGGTCCCAACCGTCGTGGTGACCCACACCGAGCCCTTCCACAGTTCCAAGGCGATCGCCACGTTGGACTACGTCAGCATGGGCCGGGCGGGGCTGCAGGTGCGCGTCTCCGCCCGCCCCGACGAGGCGGCACATTTCGGCCGGCGCGCGTTTCCCCCGTACCGGCTCGGCGGGGCGCGCGGCCCGGTGGTGGAAGCGCTGATCAGGGAGCTGTTCGAGGAGGCCGGCGACTACGTGGAGGTGCTGCGACGACTGTGGGACAGCTGGGAGGATGACGCCGAGATCCGGGACACGGCGACCGGCCGCTTCATCGACCGGGACAAGCTGCACTACATCGACTTCGAAGGCGAACAGTTCAGCGTCCGAGGGCCGTCGATCACGCCGCGCCCCCCACAGGGCCAGCCGATCGTCAGTGCGCTCGCGCACCGGGCGGTCCCCTACCGGCTCGTGGGCCGGTCGGCCGACATCGCGTTCGTCACACCCCGCGACACCGAACACGCCCGCTCGATCGTCGCGGAGATACGCGCCGAGCAGGCCGCCGCGGGGCGCGCCGACGAGACCGTGCACGTCTTCGCCGACCTGGTGGTCTTCCTCGACGACGAGGCGGCGGTGGCCGCGGACCGCAAGGCGCGGCTCGACCAGCTCGCCGGTGGCGACTACACCAGCGATGCCCAGGTGTTCGTCGGCACGCCGGAGCGGCTGGCCGACCTGCTGCGGGACTGGCAGAGAGCCGGGCTGAGCGGGTTCCGACTGCGCCCGGCTGCCCTCGGGCACGACCTGGAGCAGATCACCCGCGCCCTCGTGCCGGAGCTGCAACGCCGCGGCGTGTTCCGCACCCGCTACGAGGCGGGCACCCTGCGTGGGCTGCTCGGCCTGCCCCGCCCGGCCAACCGCTACGCCGCCGCATGACGCCCGGCAAGCGGATTCACCTCGCCGCGCACTTCCCCGGCGTCAACAACACCACCGTATGGAGCGACCCCGCCGCCGGCAGTCAGATCGACTTCGGCTCGTTCGTGCACCTCGCGCGGACAGCGGAGCGGGCCAAGTTCGACTTCCTGTTCCTCGCCGAGGGGCTTCGACTGCGCGAGCAGAACGGCCTGATCTACGACCTCGACGTGGTCGGGCGACCGGACACGTTCACCATCCTGTCCGCGTTGGCGGCGGTCACCGAGAAACTCGGGCTCGCCGGGACGATCAACTCCACCTTCAACGAGCCCTACGAGGTGGCCCGCCAGTTCGCCTCACTCGATCACCTCTCCGCCGGGCGCGCCGCCTGGAACGTCGTCACGTCCTGGGACGAGTTCACCGGGGAGAACTTCCGGCGCGGCGGGTTCCTCCCCCAGGCCAAGCGGTACCAGCGGGCGCGGGAGTTCCTCGCCGCGACCTGGGTGCTGTTCGACTCCTGGCGCGGCGACGAGATAGTCGCGGATCGGGAGTCCGGGGTCTTCCTCCAGGATCCGGAGCCGGGACACTTCGACGTGCACGTCGACCAGTTCGACATCACCGGCCAGTTCACCGTCCCCCGGAGCCCGCAGGGACGCCCGGTGATCCTGCAGGCCGGCGACTCCGAGGAGGGTCGCGAGTTCGCCGCCTCGAGCGCCGACGCGATCTTCAGCCGGCACGGCACCCTGGAAGCCGGTCGAGCGTTCTACGCCGACGTGAAGGACCGGCTGGCCCGCTACGGCCGCTCCCGGGACGAGCTGAAGATCCTGCCCGCCGTCACGTTCGTGCTCGGCCACACCGACGCCGACGCCCACGAGAAGGCCGCGGTCATCCGGCACCAGCAGGTGAGTGGCCAGACCGCGATCAAGTCCCTGGAGCAGCTGTGGAACCGCGACCTCAGCGCCTACGACCCGGACGGCCCGCTGCCCTCGGTGGATCCGCTGGTCGGCGAGCACACCGTCGCGCGCGGCCGGGCGAGCGTGCGCATGTACCGCGACCCGCTGGCCACCGCCCGGCAGTGGCGGGAGCTGGCCGAGGCGAAGAAGCTATCCATCCGAGAACTGATCATCGAGGTGACCGGTCGGCAGTCGTTCATCGGCACTCCGGCCCGGGTTGCCGAGTCGCTCAATGAGTTCGTCCAGACCGACGCCAGCGACGGCTTCATCCTGGTGCCGCACCTGACTCCGGGTGGGATCGACGAGTTCGCCGACACCGTGGTGCCGCTGCTGCAGGACCGCGGCGTGTTCCGCACCGACTACGAGGGGGACACCTTGCGCGACCACCTGGGCCTGCGCCG
>Ga0137415_10008386_pt1 | contig 10247 bp, 8 predicted proteins | sample CZODoug3_1_1_16f_FD_183082 | JGI IMG/M metagenome (GOLD analysis project Ga0137415, IMG submission 183082) | Vadose zone soil fungal communities from Angelo Coast Range Reserve, California, USA - CZODoug3_1_1_16fungal (Hybrid Assembly) | ecosystem: Environmental > Terrestrial > Soil > Vadose... | reverse complement strand
CGGCGCAGCGTCTGGCCAAGTTTCGACCAGTCGGCGGCGAGTTCCTCCATACCCGAGGCTGGTTGGCTGCGTCCCACCTCGGTCCACGTCTTGGCGATTCGTTGAAGCCTCGAGCCGCGAAAGCGCTGTTCGCGTAGTATGCCTGCCAGTAGAGCGACGGATCCTCCATCAGGCACGAATCGGACTCGCTCCATCCGCGGATCAACCCGTGCGCGGCATGGTCCTGCGGCAAGCTCAAACTTTCGTCGTGCATGTCGGCCAGCAAATTCGCCATGGCTTCGATCTTCGCCCGGTGCTTCAACAGCAGCGAAGTGTCGCCGCTATAGTTGAAGTATCGAGCTAGCAGCGAGAGGGTCATCCCGAACTGCGCGGTTTCCGGACCGCGCATATCAATCATGCCTTTCGAGTCGACGAAGTCCGTGAAGTATTCAATGTACAACTTCGCCGTCTCCAGCCGCCCCCACTCCATGTTGGTATAGATTGCGCTGGTGAAGATGTCCTGGAAGGCGTCGTATTCTGAGCCACCGTAATCGCGATCCACCGCACCGTACTTGGGGTAAATTCCTCCCGGCCGCGTCATCAACTCCTTGGCGAAGGCATGCTTGGTCAGGTCAGTCCAGGCCCGGTCGGGGAGCGTCACCGGAGACATTTCATGCAACTGCCGGTCCCAATACTCGGCGAAATCCAGCAGCGCCGAATAGAACTCCTCCGGCTGTGGATCCTTGCGAGCCGGGGGAAACGCCGGATAACTCTGGCCATAGGCCACTTTGGTGACTTTCCCGTCTTCGATCCGCGCCGCGCGGTGCCAGGTATGGACGATGTACTTGGTGGTATTGACGCCGACATCGCCGAACACAACAACTTCCCAATACGCGCGCTCGGATAACGGAATGACTTTGCGGACGGCCGGCGTCCAGCCTCCCACCAGGCCGTCGTAGACGTTGCCTTGTTCCACCGCCTGATGGAGCTCGGGCGCGTACTGGACCGGATGGTAGGTGCGGGTGCTTCCGCTGCGGTACACGGGAGTGACGTCGTAGGCCTCTTTGGTTCCGACGAACGTCGTCCAGTTGCGAGGGTTCTTATCGGTGGACGCCATCGCAGGAGCCACCGACTTCACCGCTTCAGGGTCGGGATCGCCATCCTTCAGCGCGCGATCGCCGAGCAGATGGTCGGCCAGCAAGTCCGCCGGCGCCAAAGAAACATCTTTCAGTGTGAGTCCAAAGTATGGAGTGCCCTCCGCCATGGACGCTTCAGCGCTCTTGGGGAGTTCCCGTGTTTCTCCAGCGGAAGACACGAAGACCATGGATCCGTCGCGCGTGCGCAGATCCTCGTATACGTTCCATGGCACGGAGCGCCGCTTGAACTCGCAAACGAGTGTGTAGCCGTCGGTGGATAGCGGGCTACCCGACGGGCGCTCCGGACCCTTCGCCGATGCCATAAGTGGCGGTTCTGCTGCGACTACATCAGCCGCCAGGACTTCGAGGCTGGCGGCGGCCGCTGCCATCGCTTCCAAGAAGTTGCGTCGGTCCATAGACACCCCCGGTTTACTCACTCAAAGGAAAACGATTCGCAAACTACCGCCGTCGCCGGCGCGGAGTCGGAGCGCGCGGAGGCTCCCGATCCTCTTTGATCTCGAAATTGGCCGGCGGCGTGACGCCCATCAGGTGCTCAACGAAATAATCCCAGCGCCGCCGCACCAGGAACAGGGCATGGTCGCCGCTTTCTCCGTGGTACATGTTCGGCACCAGCAGCATGTCGAAATTCTTGTTGGCTTTCATCAACGCATCGGCGAAGCGCATCGTTCCCACCGGGTGCACGTTGTCGTCAATGTCGCCGTGCTCCAGCAGCAGGTGCCCCTGCAGACGATCGGCCATTGTTACATTGGACTGCGCAACGTAGTCATCCCCGATCGGGTAGCCCTGATAGGCTTCGTTCCACCAGGCTTTGTCCAGGCGAGCGTCGTGATCTCCAGAAATGGAAACACAGACTTTGTAGAACTCGGGATGCACCAGTATCGCGTGGGAAGAACCGTATCCCCCGGCAGAGGTGCCGAAGATACCGACGCGGGTGATGTCCAGGTAGGGATAGCGCGCAGCCATCTGCTTGATCAAAGCTACGTGATCGTCAAACGACCCGCCCAGGTTGTGGTAGGAAAAATTGTGGAAGGCGCGAGAGCGGCCAACGGTACCGCGGCCGTCCACCATGACGACAATGAAGCCCAACTCCGCCACCGACTGCAACCGGAGGCTGGCGGCCATGGTCTTGGGAACGAAGAACCCCTGCGGGCCCGTGTAGACGTGTTCCACGACGGGATACTTCTTCGAGGAGTCGAAAGTCGAGGGACGCCAGATCAAACCATAAATATCGGTGGTGCCATCGAGAGCTTTGCCCTGAAAGGGCTCGGGAAATTTCCAATTCGCCTGTATCAACTCGCTGAAGTCCGCCTTCTCCAATACCTTCATTTCGGCGCCATTGTCGGCGCGGCGTAATACCGACTGGCCCGGAAGATCGGCCCGGGAATAGGAATCAACGAAGAACTTGCCGTCCGCGGAGAAGCTAATGGTATGGCTTGCACTCTCGGGCGTCGCAACTGCAGACCCTTGCCGTCAAAGCCTGTCCGGTACAGATGAGTGAGATACGGATCCTCGTTTTTCTCGCGTCCGCTGGCTAGAAAATAGACCTGGCGGTTTTTCTCATCAACATAAGAGATCTCTCGCACCACCCAAGGCCCCGGGGTGATCTGGTTTTCCAATTGCCCTGTCTTTCGGCTGTAGACGTAGAGGTGATTCCACCCATCGCGCTCGGACGACCAAAGAACCTCCTGTGAGGGGTCGACGAAACGCAAGAATGTCTCGCCCGGATCTACATAAGGCTCGGCTTGCTCCCGCACCAGAACTTTTTGCTCGCCGGTTGCTGCATCCACCACGCGCAACTCTTTGGCTTTGTATCCTCGCTCGTCGTAGTCGTAGTTGAAACTTTTGCTGTCCGCGAACCACTCAAAGGCAGGCCCGTCCTGGAAAGGAAGGTCCAGAGGCGGGGTCTGCACATCGATGCGCTTACCCGACTGAATATCGAAGATAATCGGCTCCGCCTTGGCCAGCACTTCGCCCGGCAGGGGATAAACATAGGTGAAAGCCCGCGGCCGAAGCTGCTCAGGAGGGACAAACTGCAGGCTGGTGAAGCGTCCCGAGTTCCTGGAATCAATCCGGTAGGTGACTAGCTTCTTCGAATCCGGAGACCAGAAGACTGCCGCCGGCTGCTTTACGTCTTCCGTTCCCTGGTCGACCATCACACGCAGCGAGGGGAGAGGAGTGGCGTAGTCACAGGATGGGGCTCCGTCATGAGTTAACTGTATGATGGCGCCGGTCGAGAGGTCGCGCAGATAGAGATTGTGTTCCGAGACATACGCAGCGAAGCGTTTGTTGGGCCACGTCTTCTGCCTTGCACTCATAGGTCGCGAGCTGACAAGTCCACTGCACGCTATCCAGAGAAAAGCGCCATCGACCGAAACTTTTCCGATCGAGTGTCCCGGCTCTAATCGCGTCTGTGCGGATGATTGGCCGGAATAAAGAAAAGCAGCAAATAGAGAAATGATTGCACACCGCACTAGCCTACCGATAAGGTCTCTCACCTTGCTCACTCCGCGTTGATCACGATAACCCACTTTTGGAAAAGCCTTCAGGATCGCCTACCTGCCCGTCTCCTCCGTCCTGGCCGCGCCGGGAGGAAGATGATCTTCCAGGTAGCGGGCAAGGAGGGCGTAAAGGTGGAAGGCAAGTCAGGAAGCTGAATGACTCAAGTATTTCATCGGTGGGTTCCCGACGGAAAGTTCCAGCAGATGAGCGCACAGCAGAGCAGCAACAGCCCCTCGTGGATATCGGCCCGCTTTTCGTAGCGAACGCGCAGCCGCCGGAACTGGTTAAGCCAGGCAAAGGTCCGTTCGACCACCCATCGCCATCGCCCCAATCCGCTGCCATGCTCAGTGTTGCGCCTCGCGAGCAAGGGCATGATGTGGCGGGCAAGCAGACCTTGGCGGATTGCCTCGGCGTCATAACCACGGTCGCCTAACACGCAATCATGGCGATGACGCGGACGTCCGCGCTCTCCTTGTAAAAGTGGAATGGCATCAACCAGCGATAGTGCTTGCTGCGAGTCGTGGCGATCTCCTCTGCGGTCGCATCTGATACAACACTAGGACTTCTCGGTACCGATCCGGGCTGGCGACGATTTCGACACTTACGGATTGCCGAAATGCGGAGTCAGGAACTATCGCGAATGCCTTCGACAACCCACTTCAGAGGTGTCGATACGTTTCCAGGGCGTTATTGCCGACGCGAGTCTGGCGGCACCAGGTTGTTCGCGCGATAGTACACAACAAGCTGGCCGTAGTGCTCACCGCTGTGCTCGATGGCGAACGTCCAGATGCAGGAGTTGTGGGCCATCCGGTTGCCGAAAAATTTCGATGTATTGTCCAGACCCGCCTCGCCCTGCTGTTGGATCACTTTTGCTCCGTCAGCGACGGCCTCCTGCACGAACTTGACGACGTCGGTCTTGGTCTTGAAAACGTCACGCGAAGGATTGTCGCCCTCGCCGAAGTCGGGCCCGAGGTTTGATCCGGAAATCCTGCGTATCAGGACGAAATCGAGTGCGGCGGCGTGGAGAAGATTCTGGGCAAAGGTGCGCTCGTCCTTCTGTACCTTGAAATCGTACTTGTCTTCGGGAAAATCCTGGGCCATGGCGATAAGTTTGTTCCCGATGTCGTTCCATCGGTCCAACATCTCATCGGATCGAGAGCGCGAGGGGCTTGGAGGTTGATTCTGCGTTTGGGCCTGACTGTGAAGACTCATTCCGGCGGCAGCCAGTAGAGTGAGCACAACCACCGCGAACGAACACCGCTTCAAAGACTGCTTCATCGTAAATTTCTCCTTTGGATTGAGTGGTAGATCGTTCCCCGAGTAGAGCGTGCGCTTCAATGCGACGTAAGGTCATTCCGGACCACCTGGCCGTCCTTCATCACAAATCGAACTCGCTCGATCTCGGTGATATCGGCGATCGGGTCTCCAGCAACGGCAACAAGATCAGCAAATTTGCCGGGCTCGATCGAGCCGATGCGGTCCTGCCAGCCCAGCATTTGTGCCGCATTGACGGTGATCGCACGAATAACGTCGAGCGGCGGCATTCCGGCAGCACGCAGGTTAACGAAGGCCGCGGCGCTTGCCTCGCCGCGCGTCTTTCCAGGATAGAACCAGCACATATCCGATCCAGCCGCAAATTTCACCCCCGACTTCAAAACTCGCGGAACCAATTCGTCGTATTGCTTTTGGACGCGTGCATCAGAGCTGGCATTGGAGGAGTGGAAGGCGGAAGACATCACGATGCTTGGCTCAGTGATCTTCATGAAAAAGTTGCTATACCAAGTGGGCGTCAGATCGAGGAAGATGCCTTTATCCCGCATCTGCTTCAGTTGTTCGTCGGTCACCTTGTTGCCATGCTCGATAGAGTCTGCGCCGGCTTCGATGGCGGTTTGAATGCTGGCGGTATCGACGGCATGGGCGGCAACCTTAAGGTGCTCACGGTGTGCCTCCTCGACCATCGCCGTCAGTTCCAGGGGTGAGATGGCATCGCCGACTGTAACCTTGATAAGGTCGACGTTATAGAAGACGTTCTGTAGCACTGCCTGCCGTGCTCGTTCAGGACTGTCTATCATTAGGAATTCCTGTTCTACAATCGCCTGGGCAACCGCGGGATTCAGACTCTGAAGGTATGAATCCAACGCTATAACCTTACGTCCGGATGCCAGGATCCTCGGGCCGGGAACGCGGCCGGCATTGATCGCGTCCCGCAGTGCCGCATCGCCGTCAATACCGGAGTGCCCGAGATTGCGTATGGTGGTAAAGCCACTCTCCAAGTCTTCGCGCGCCAATTGCGCGCCCAGCAACACGCGTTTAGTGGGCGACTCGACAACTGCCAGTAGTAACCCCGGAGCAAACTCTCCATTGAAGTGGCGTGCGATTTCGGCTTCTGGGGGCACAATGATGTCGAGAAGCAGGTGCGTATGACTATCAATCAGTCCGGGAAGCAAAGTGGAACTGCCCAGATCGATGGTTTTGACGCCCGGCGCATGCGCTTGCACTTGCGTCGGAGAACCAACCTCCTTGATCTTGCCGTTTTCAATGAGCACGGCTGCGGGCGAAAGCACCTGCCCGGTCCGAGGATCAAGCATCCGGCCAGCCCTTACCAGGGTCTGGACGGTAGGCGTTTGGGCAACGACGCGCCCAACTGAAAACAAGACGAAAAATAATGCAGTCAAGACCGTGCACAAGTTACGCATGCGACTCAGTCCTCCGTATCACCACGTGCTCCAGCATCTCTACTACATCTCACGTTTAGTCTACTACACTATGCGTTGACAAAGGCAAGGGGTTTCAGGGAAATCTCACTGGCGTGCGTGAGGGCACCGCTCCGGGGACTCCAGGAAGGAAGCGGTACGGCTCGGTGCGTGGTGACTCCCGGAAATTACCGCTTAACAAGAAAACAGCAAGCGGTGTGTGCCACCGTCCCAAAAACGCCCCAAAGGAGGACAGCGCCGAAGACTACGGTTAGCAGCATGCTCGCAGCGCGGTAGGTTGGTTGGGGCGCAGCGGCCAACCGGGCAAGACGATGGCTCATAAACGATGAGGCTGACGCCTGCAGCAACAATGCCTTATCTGGATTGGCAAGTTTTGCGAGTGCAGAAACCAACTCTTCACCGTGGGCGCTCTGAATCACAGACTCGTCACAGGAGAGCTCTCGATACAAGGCAAGGCGAGAGCCGGCGATCCAGACAAGCGGATGGAACCACAACACGCAAAGGCTCACTTCATGGATCAGGCGTATTAAGTTGTCGCGTCTTCGTGCATGGGTCAGTTCGTGGATGAGAACCGCGTTGAGTTCATGTTCGCTTAACAGCCGATCAATTCCATACGGAAGCGAAACATAAGGATGCAAGACCCCGTCTACCGCCGGAGCGTGCCCAGTCTCAGCGAACCTTACTGGGACGCCCTGCGCAACGAACCCCGGCCTCGGCAGACGGCCACTCTGACTCGCCGTGACCGAGGTATCACGATGCTCAGCGCGTATCCGCAAACAAAGCCGCGTAAGCATTAGGGTTGCGCAAAGCAACCACACTACCGAAAGCGTGGTAGCGGTCCGGCCTCGAGAGATGGTATTCGCGAAGTCGCCGATGATGCCCAACGGTGCGGCCCACGAAAGGTGCGACGACCAAAACTTGTCGAGGACTGCGCCCACCGGCAGAACGAAATTGAGCGAGGTCGCTACCCAGATCCAATACTTCGTGGTGGCGCTGCCACCTCGGATGGACGTTAGAGCCCATGCCGCGAGCCCAACCACTGAGGCATACAGAAGGTGAATGTCAAAATAATACAACGCACGCGTGATGTGCTCATGCATGGCCTTTTCCTCCGCGGCTACGGCTGTTCTTGTTGCCTGGCGCCGCGTTTTGAAGAGCCTTTAAGTCCTTGAGTGTGATCGTGCCCGTTTCGAGTAGGTTTGAAACCAGTATGCGAGGGGATCCGCCGAATAAATCCAGGAGGTCTCGAACCAGCCCGCTTCTGTACTCGTTCTGGTCGATCGCAGGCTCGAATAGCTGGGCATTACCGATTTTCTTCACTTTGCGCAGAGCACCTTTTTGCTCAAGTCTATAGACGAGCGTCTGTACAGTTGTGTAAGCAACGCGCTCTTCCTCGGGCAAACTGTCGAGAATTTCGCGGACTGAACAGGTCCCCAGTTTCCAAAACTGCTCCAGGATTCGTGTCTCGGCTTTTGAGAAACGAGTTTTATTCATATCTCCTATCCACCTTGGCAATGCTACTACAACGTCCGTTTTCCGGACAAGCGGCCAATTCTCCTCAGTTTCGTTGCGCTGATTCTGCCTGCACTGGCTGGGCATCGGTATAACGGGTACATGAATCGCAATGCCGATCAGTCCAGCTGCGTCGCCGGGTAATTGTTGAGTAGCATCCAAAGTTGCTGCCTCCGCAAAGCAATTCGCTCGGCTGATTTCGCCCTCCTCCATCCACCATTCGCCTCCATACCTGAAGATTCTTCTGCTCCGCAACGGCGGTGCAGTTCCTACTTCGAGCGGATTTGCTCGCGGAGAGATCGTTGGGCGCTCTGCCCAAAGGGTCCGTCTGAAATCGCTGCAGAATCAAGCTCATACCTCCCAATGAGTTCCTTGACAGTGACCGTTCACGAGTTGCCCGTATTTACAGGGTCGACATCTCGAATAAACTTTCTTCTCCCGGCGTCGCGTCAGTCAGACTGGAGAAGAAAATATGGCACGACATAGATATCAATATGGATGCTTAACCAGGAGGAACAACAAGCTTAGTGAAGACGTTTGGCAGTTTCGTTTTTACGAAACGACACCGGAAGGCCGCCGATGCCGGAGGTCAACTAGCGTGGGGACGGTAGCCCAATACGCGACAAAGACACACGCCTTGCGCGTCATCGAGCCACTCCGCCTCCGATTGAATCTGCACCATCGATTCGGAAGGCCCGTATCAGTCAGTGCTCTGATGGATCGCTATATGGAACACGAATTGTCCGAGCGGCGGCATTCGACACAACAATCTCATTCGTCGGCCCTGAACCGATGGATTCGCCCTCGTTGGGGTAACTATCTGCTGGAGCAAGTAAAGCCGGTGGAAGTCGAAGAGTGGCTGCGGTCGCTCCCCTTGGCGCCCAAAACCAAGGTCAATCTTCGCAGCCTGTTTCACCTTATTTATGAGCACGCACAGCGATGGGAATTGACAGATCGCAATCCCATCGACCTGGTACGACAGCGCGGTGGCCGCAGATGCATACCACGCGTGCTAACGCCAGGCGAGGTCCGCCTCCTTCTGGAACAAGGGGCCGAACCTTACCGCACCATGATTCTGTTTGCGGTATGTCTTGGCCTTCGCGCCAGCGAAATCATGGGCCTGCAGTGGGGCGACTTCAACTGGGAAGATCTCACGGTCCTCATTCGGCGAGGTGTTGTCAACGGCAAGGCTGGTGATACCAAGACCGAAGCCTCTCGTAAAGCTCTTCCAGTTGATCCTCGCGTTGCTGCACCTCTGGTAGAGCTGCACCAGCACAGCTTGCACAAAGGCCCGCAAGACTGGGTCTTCGCAAACCGCTCTGGCCGACCCCGAGGGCAGCAAAACATCTTGCAACGTCATCTGAGGCCGGCTGCGGTACGGGCCGCAATTGGGAAGATCGGCTGGCATACGTTTCGACATTCGTACTCGACCATGCTGGAAGCCGTCGGTGCCGGTATGAAGGTGCAGCAGGAGTTGCTACGGCACTCGACCATCCAGAGCACAATGAATATCTACACCCAGGCAGTATCCGAGCAAAAGCGCGCCGCGAACAGCATGGTGGTAGGAATTCTGTTCAAATGAAATTCCAGCCTCCCACTAATGGGAGCTAAAAGGAACTAATAAGACGACCGTTGGGCCTCATACGATCAAATTCAAGTGATTGCCTTTGTGGAGCTTAAGGTTGGTTGCGGGGGATGGATTTGAACCACCGACCTTTGGGTTATGAGAGAGGGAATTGGAATTACAACAACTTACAAGACGCGGGTGGCCCTCGAAAAGCCTTGTAAGAAGCATTAAGGAGTCGTTATTGGACAGGTAAAGATAGCGAGTTTCGGAGCACCTTGACCGGCCGCTTCGAATGGCATCACGCGATAGAAAAAAGCGAGCGCTCGAGAGTCGAACCTTCAGCCTAGGGTTTTTGAATCAACAACCTCTAACGGTTGGTTCTAGCGATTTCCCAAGCAGTTTGGATGCCGTTAATCCCAGCCATTCGCCTGTCCTCGGACTCGCGTGCCCGACGGTGTTTGGGCACCAGTCCTCGGATTCCGAACCAGCGGGCAGACGGCGGCGGGGACAGCAATTGGAACCAAGGTCACGAAGCTTTCGTCGATTGCTGAGCAGCCCAACCAAGTACGTAGTCTGTTTCTCTCGTCTTGCAAGCAGCCATTGCGGCCGCTTGGTGGAGACGAAGCTCCTTGGGCATGCGCCACCCAGCCTTCAAATTCTTGTTGTCTGGGTGGTAGACGACGCACCAGTATTCTTGAGGTGTTGAGAACACCTCAACCTTCCGACCAAAGTGGGACGCAACGTGCCGGTAGCCGGTCAGGTTCACATACGGGGGCGGCTCTTTTTCCTGCATGCCCTGAAGGTAGTCGAGTAGTCTCG
>Ga0137415_10008384_pt1 | contig 10247 bp, 7 predicted proteins | sample CZODoug3_1_1_16f_FD_183082 | JGI IMG/M metagenome (GOLD analysis project Ga0137415, IMG submission 183082) | Vadose zone soil fungal communities from Angelo Coast Range Reserve, California, USA - CZODoug3_1_1_16fungal (Hybrid Assembly) | ecosystem: Environmental > Terrestrial > Soil > Vadose... | reverse complement strand
TCCGCGCTGGAGACTCCGTAGCCTTCACCTCTCAGCAGGAGTTCGAGGCCCTCGCGGATTTCTGATTCGTCGTCAACAACCAGGATGGAACCCTTAGACATGGACCGCTTTCTTGACCGCTGGAAACTCAACGTGGAAGGAGGTGCCTTTGCCGGGCGTCGAACGCACATCAATCCTTCCGGCATGTTCCTTGATGATGCCGTAACTCACGGAGAGACCGAGACCGGTCCCGCGGCCACTGGCTTTGGTGGTGAAGAACGGGTCAAAGATGCGATGAATGTGTTCGCGGGCAATGCCGCCGCCGGTGTCGGCCACTTCGATTTCGACGCTGCCATTGTGCGCGGCAGTGCGAACTTCGAGCATTCCTCCAGTGGGCATGGCATCACGCGCGTTCAAGAAAAGGTTCAAGAAGACCTGCTGCAGCTTGTTGGCCGATCCGCGGACGGCCGGAAGCGGTTCGCCGAGTTGCTTCACCACTTGAATGTGCGAGGCTTTCAGAGGGTGGGCTACAAGAGACAACGTCTCTTCCACCACGCGGTTTACATCAATGTCCGCGGCTTCCGCGGCGCCGGTGCGCGAAAAATTGAGCAGATTGTTGACGATTTCGCTGGCGCGGAAGGTCTGCTTAACGATTTTTTCAATGATGGACTGGCGGGGGTCGCCTTCCGGCATCTGCTTCGCCAGCATCTGAATATAGTTCGAAATCACCGCAAGGGGCGTGTTTACTTCGTGCGCGACACCGGCCGCGAGAAGTCCAAGCGAGGTCAATTTTTCTGTCTGCGACATCTGCTCTTCCATGCGCTCCCGCTGGGTCACATCGTCGAAGAGCAAAAGACGCCCGATGCGCTCATTCGATTTGCTGACCAGAGGAGTGATAGAGACGTTCAAAGTAAGCAATTTGCCCTGGTGATGGAGTCTTTGCTTATAGATGCCGGTAATCTGTTCCTGGTCGCCCCGGGCGGCAATTTCGCGCGCCAATTCCTCCGGTAACAGGGAGCTGAGCTGGCGACCAACCGCTTCCTGGCGCGCCACTCCGAAAAGTTGCTCCAGGCGCGTGTTCCAGGATTCAACGATGCCGTCAAGATCGACGGAAAGTACGCCGACGTTCAAGGATTCGACGATGTTTTCGCTGAAATCCTTGAGGCGTGCGATTTCGAGCGCTTTTTGTTCGAGCGAGCTGTAGAGCTGCGCGTTGTCCAGAGCGACAGCAACATAGCCGGCAATCGTCTCGACCAGTTCGACATCGTCGCTCGACAGAAAATCCCCATCAACTGTCTTGCCGAGGCCGAGCACCGCCACGGTATGCTCGCGGATACGGCAAGGAACAAAGTAATTGAGGTCCAGCTGCTCGAGCGTGCGGCGAACGGAGTCGCTGAAGTCTCTTGCCGCACGGGGCGACTCAAAAAAGAGTGCCCCGCGGGCAAACTCGGGCCGGGCCGGCTCGAGGAAACTAAGATCCAAGGATTCGGAAAGCCGCACACCCATGGAGCGGGCAATGCGCATCTGCCCGGGCTGCATGGCGTTCTCGACGAAAATTGCGAGACGGTCGACCAGCAACGTTTGAGAAATCCGGTCCATGACCGAACCCAGCATGGGGTCGAAACGCACTTCGTTCGTGAGCGTGCGTCCAAATTCGATGAGCGTGCGACGGTAATCGAGGCGGTCGCGGTAGAAGAAGCGGTCCAGGCGCGCTTGGATCCACTCGCGGAACGGCTGGAACAAAAACGCGGCTATGACAATGGCGATCATGCCGCCGGCGGGGCCGTTCGTGGGCGTATGGAAAACCAGCGCGACCAGCGCGACCAATGCAAAGTAAACAGCGGCCACGCCAGCGGTTGCCGCTGTATAGGCCAAGCCGCGCTTGAAGATAATGTCCACGTCCATCAAGCGATAGCGGATGACCGCATAACCGAAGCACAGCGGGATCAGCACCAGGCTTAATACAGACAACTGCATCCACGGGCGCAAGGACGCGCCCAGCACCAAAGGAAGAATATAGAGAATCGAAACGGGCAGCGTGCCCGCAAGAGTTCCGCCAGTGAGCCATTTCAATTGCTGGCGAAGGACGCCGGAAGGAGCTTCGCGGAAGCTGCGGTAGAAAACCAGTCCTGCCGCCAGGAAGCCGAAGGCTAGAAAACCGAATTCGATTTTGGTGAGCAATATGTATGAAGCAAGCCACGGCTTGAAGCCGTTCTCCTTAAGGGCGGTATTCAAGTGGATAAGAAGCAGAACGAAAGGCAGGGAGTAAACAGCCACCAGTTTCAAGGTTGAGCGCCGGGCCGTTTCGGTGCGACGAAATACCAATGCAAAGTGCAGAAGCAAAGCAGGCGCAAGCAGCCGCGCCACAATCTCCGACCAGTAAACTTCCCAGTCAAACGCATCCAGTTTTCCGCTGAAATGGAAGGACCAGAGAACGAAGGAAACCAGGCAAAAGACGTAAAAATGCACGGCGCGAGGAGCGTTCCAGCGGCGAATGAAGATGAACAAGCCGATGAAAAGATAGAGCAGCCCCACGATTCGCAGGTAGTTCTCAGTCGCAAGAGGCTTTTCGGCAGGGGCGGTGAGAAGCGGGGTTTCGAATTCCTCACCACCACGGGAAAGTTTGTAATGTACCTGGGTCCAAAGCCCGGCGCGGTCCAGGCGTCGAGCGACCTCGGCAGCCCTGGTGACGGGGGCGCTATTGACCATCAGCAGGACATCGCCTGGGCGTATGCCAGCGCGAGTCGCGGGAGAATTAGGAGAAATCCGGCTGGCCTGAATGCCGTGGTCCGTGTCGAGCCAGGCCACCCCGTCGTACACAACCTCGAAACGGGTACGTTGGTCGAAGTTAATCAGGGCAAAAATCACCGCCGCCAGCGTGGCTAGCGCCAGTACGACCGCACCGAGGCTGACTCGCAGGTTTTGCCTCATCCCTCTACCAGGCAGGGCTACACCCCACCACAAAAATTAAGTGCAACCCAATGTCCATTGTTTGGTAGATGTCCATTTGAGAAACCTGTTTATATTCAATAACTTACACTGGCGGCAGGCTGGACCATCCTGCGTAATCCTGTTTCTGGAAGGACAAATACAGCTTTTTAGAACCCCGAATTCGCTAAAATTGCACGCTCAGCCCACCTCGAAATGACCGGAAGGCGGGTACCAGGACAACTCGGCCATCCCTGCTATTGGTGGGGACGTAACCTTGTGCCAAGAGGTTGTTGCAATCCGCAATGGCCTCCCACCGCCCCAGCGCAAACCTTGGCAGCGGCTGGCGAACAATCAGATGTAGGTAAGGATCCATTTGAAAGAGGGATTCGCCATAGCTGTCCACGGAAGAGACGGAGACGCCGCTGACCCATTTATATCCCGCCTGGACTCTCGTACCCAGATGCGGCATCTTCGCCGAGATTGCCGCGCCGAGAGAGTGGCGCTGGGCATGGCGAAGCATATCGCGAAGCAGATCGTCCCCATCAGCTGATGGGGCCAGACTGCCGCCGAAGGAATAAACCCCGGTCAGCTCCACTTCATCGTAAAGCTTTTCGCGAAATGCGGCGCGTGTTCCCCAACTGCTGGCGGACCCGCCATCGTAAGCAAAGCCGGTGGAAAAATTATCCTGAAAATAGTCGGCTGCTGGCAGATCGCTGCCGCGGCCGAACACGGCCACATGGCGATTGTCGTCGTGGAAGCCCGCGATCTGGACCTTCCCGCGGGCGCCGATTTTTCGCTCTGCCGACATTTCTTCATGTAAGCCATTTTGCAAAACGGGACGGCCCTGCCGCCAGAGCAGCGCGGGAAACGCATCCAATTCATTGAGCGCCGTCGCAAGCAAACCTCCGGGCTGCGCGTCGTTCCGCTCGAGAGGACCAGGCCCGTTGGGCAGGGAGGCGAAAACAAATGCAGTACTCCAATCGTCGTTGAGGCGCACATCCAATTCTGCCCGCGGACGAACCGAGGTGGCCGCAGCACCGAGTCCCACCAAGACATACTCGCCGCCGTAACGAAGAATGGTGCGATTTCCGAATGCTAGCGCACCGCCTTGGTCAAGCCGGATTCCCCGGAAGGTCGGTCCGACGGGTCCCAGCCTGGCTTCGCGAAGAACTAGCGCCGTATGCGGACCGGCACCAAGCGTTCCCGTCGGCAACCAGACGGTAGCGATCCCGCCTGCCGGAGCGTCACTGTCGTAGCTCATTTGCCCGGCAAGGATCATCTTGCTCACGCCACCCAACTTCTGCTCGTAGGCAACCGCGGTGGCGGGCGAAGAGGCAATGCTAGAAGCCGAGGTGGGACGCCGGGCACCGTCCGTGAACTCCATCCGCATTCTCGGTACTCGAGGTCTTTCGTATTCGCCGGAAATGCTCGACGCGCTTAACGTCCCGCCGTCCACCCATTCCAGAACCGGACGCATAGTCGAAGCCGACCGCAACACCCATTTCCAATCGTCAACTTGCGCGGTGGTGCTCGCGGGCATGCGCCGCAATTGATCCAGTGATGCAAACATGGATTCCAGCTCAATGCGAACGACCGTGGTCAGATTCGAGGCAACGCGGATGTGGTTTTCAAATGTTGGGAGAAAGCCGGCGAGAGTAACGCGGACGGTGTAAAAACCCGGAGCGAGCTTATCGCCCCGGAACATGCCTTGCGTATTTGTCAGGAAGCCATGAGTGGCCGCCACACCCACCACTTCGGAAATCAACTCCACACTCGCGCCCATCTGCGGCGTGCCCGCAGCGTCGCGCACCACTCCCGCAAGCTTGCCCGGGACAGGCTTCGCTTGCGCGGCCGCCGGAATCGTCGCAAAGGACGAAACCATGACGGTCAGGACCAAGGCCCCCAGGAGCCGGAGCCGTTCCTGTTTCACTTTATTCTACCTCCCCGGTGCTGCGTTCGCCGCGGTCTTGGTTTCCGCCGGCGCTTTCACCGTAAACTCTGCAGAACGCGAAATCGTCTGATTCGAGAGCGTATCCGTGGCGTTCACTTCGATACTGTACTTCCCAGGCGCGAGCGTTGCCAGAGGCAGAAGGCGCTCGATGGTCACTTGATTGCCCGTCTGCTTCATTTCCTCCGATGTTTCCTTGAACTGCATCACCTGATCTTTGCCTTTTTTGACGGTGTATTGGAAAGTGGCATTGGACTTGTGGGATTTTTCGTCGGGCGTCAAATTATAAACCTGCAGGTAGATCCCGAGCTTGTCGGCAGTTGTGAAGTCGGCCTCGAGTCGCGGCCGTACCTTCGAGGAACCAAGCACGAACTGCCCGGTATTGATTTGCTTCGCGGGAACATGCTCGATTTGATCGGCAAGAATCAGCGAGCTGGCCTCCAGCTTCTCATCCTCATACCGCGGCACCTGCAGGCGCGAGTTTACAACGCCGATGTTTCCGCTCTGCACGTCCTTGATCACCAGATCCAGGCGGTACAATCCCGGGCGAAGTGGAATGGCTTTTTGATAAATCGATTGGAGCTTCAAAGATTGCTGGTAAAGCGAATCGGGAAAATCACGGCTCACGGGATCTTCCTGCGTTTGCACGATTCGCCCGGTGAGCGTGCTCACGCGGATGAAAATATTCATCGTCGCGGAGTGGATGCCATCCTTGGACTGGAAGGAGAGCTGGCTATTGGGAATCTGTATTGTCACCGGCACAAGTACCGTGTCATTCGTCACTTTCAGGTAATCTGTCCGCCAATTGAAGTGCAATTGATCGCGGACGATGCGCGAAGTTACCACCGCTTCCAGATCTTTGAACTTCACTTCTGGCGGTTTATTCACCTTGGCGTAAAGCTCCAACCGGTTGAACTCGTTCATGCTGGCCGGTTCACCGCCCATGCTCTTCGGCAGATTGGTGCCGTCCGAACGCGTAAAGCGGTCGGTCTTTGACGCCATGCCCATTGATTCCATCAAACTCAATCCAGCGCCCGGCACGTGCAGCAGCGCGTCTTTTTCCGATGGATCCATCGTCAAGTGATATTCACCCGAGCCGCTGGGATCGACGAATTCCAAAATAATGTTTTCGCCGATGCCTTCCAGGTAGCGCCAGCGCCATGTTTCCCACGGATAAGTCGACGTCGAGCCGCCGCCTTCTTCCATCGGCCGATCGTAAGTGCCACCGGTGGGGTGCGATTCGACCTCGTCCGCCGGGCCCCACATGATATACATGCGGCCGCGATCGGTTTTCCATCCCGGAATGCCCGAAGCAAAATGTTCGTTGGCGTAAGCAATGCGACGATAGTGCTCTTCTTTAAAGTCGTTCTCTGGTAGGTCAGGGTTGCTGCTGCGCCGCAGCCAGAACTGCTCGATAAACTGTTCGCGCTCTTCGTTGGTATCCAGTTGCAGGAAAGCGTTGCGCTCGTCCGGAGAGATGATATAGGTGACGTCTTCCGTCAGCCATTGCTTGTAAGCACTGTCCAATTCCTTGAGCGACTTCCTCATCTTGCGCTTTGTTTCTTTATTCAGTTTCTGAGGTGCTGGAGGAGCACCCGTATCCTGTGACTGCTGGGCGGATACTGCTGGAATGGCGATGGCTATCGAAAAAATGGAAACGAACAGGGTTCGTACTACCCTTGACATGAAGACACCTCAAGCTCTAGGACGTTGTGATTCTAACCCCAGACCAGTTCCCCGTCAATCAAAGGGATCCCGTTCATTTTGTGACACTTGTCCCCCGGAATCGGTTAGATCACGGCCCTTCCAGTTTGGTTGCCTGACAGTTTTTGACCTGAACGAAAGGACAGGGGAATTACCGCATAAGTAAAGAAGTCAACAGAAGGTCTGCCTCAGGTAATCCCGCCGGGGAGAAAGGAAACGTTACTGCACTCGTTGAGGGTGACCATCCGAACCCACCAGAGTATCGAAGATGGCCAGGACGTGACGCCGGTAATCCACCATGCGTGCAAAAATATCGCGAAGCTGCGGGTCGCGCTCTGCCTCGCGGTGCCACTTGGCGAGCACCGCCGCGGGGACTTCAATGTCCTGACGCAGCTTGTCCGCGGAATGGCCGCGCAAGAAGAGACCATAAAAAAATGCCGCTTCCCTTTGCGGAAAGTCGAGATCGTGCACGACTTCGGAGGGAATGAATTGTGGCATCGTGGCCATGGAGAAAATGCAGTTTACCGAAAAGCGGGGCGGCGTCAAGTAGCACTGCCGTTTTCTTGCCGCGTTCCGGGTAACTCCCCCCGCCCTGGGGATTCACCCGCTTGGCACCCAGGGACGGCCCTGGCAACGCCGCGGTTGCCAAGCGGTTCTAACCGCCTTAGGATGCTTATAGGGATGCCAAGGTTACACAATTCGGTCAAAGGGTCGCTGGCGGGGCGAACCTTCAGCCGCTTTTTGCGGTTTGGAATTCTCCGCGGACTGCGCTCGATCGAGATTGACCCGGAAGACTTCCGGCGGCAGCTTGCGAACAAGCACCAGCTGTGGGTCCCGGACTTCGCGCGCATGAAGGACGTTCCCACGGAACGCCTGGACGCTATCGCGGCAGCGCTGATTCGCGATGCGGAACGCCTGGCGCTTGCGGAAGGCGCGGGACTCGGCCTCGGCGGCATGATCACGTTTTTGCCGGATGCCAGCCTGCTCACGATCATCACCCTGCGGCTCATCCAGCGTCTTTCTTTGCTCTACGGTTTTCAAGCTCACGGTCGCGACCAGCGGATCGAAATGTGGAAGGCGGCCGCGGCTGCCTCCGGCATCGATTACGGCAAGGATTTGGCCGAGAAACAGCTTCTCGAGAAACTCGCCCCGCGCATCGCCGAACGTTTTGCCGCCAAGATTGGCGCCGAAACGGCGGAAAAGTGGGCTGGGCGCTTGATCCCCCTGGCCAGCTCGGCCATCGGCGGGGCGCTGAATTTTTCGTTTGTGAGAGGCTGGGGCCGCCGCGTCCAGCGCCATCTCCACGCCAAACACCTCGAAGCGAAGGCTCCTGCGCCGCCTCCATCTTCAGCGTATGGCTCAGTCGAGGCAACAATTCACTAGCAAGCGCAGCTTGAGAACAAGCGAACGACGCTGCGCCCGATGCTTACCGTGACATTCCCGCTGCGTCATTGATTCTATGACTCGCTACCGCCCATCTGTGGTCCGGGCGCTCTGCTTGTTAACTGGCTTTGCGTCCCTTCCCCTTGCCCTTCCTGCCCAAGAGAAAGAAAAAGAGCAAGTCAAGGGAGTGCTCGCGGAGCCTGCCGATGCCGCCGAAGTTCGTAAGCAAATCGAGATCGTCGAGAAATTGCAAGCCGTCGTTCCTGACCGTGGCGCGGTTCTCTATTTTCTTTCCACGGCAAAGCAGCATCTGGGAGAGACCCGCGAAGCGCTCTCTCTGCTTAAGGAGTGCCTGGCGCTGCGGGAGGGTTTTGATCCGTCGGGCGATCCCTCGTTCCTTGCGCTCAAGGGGTCAAAGGAATTTGATGATTTGGTAGAAAAGGTCCATCGCGATTTTCCACCGGTCGCTACCGCCCGATTCGCTTTCGCCACGGAGGAAAAGGACCTCATCCCCGAAGGGCTGGCTTATGACGAGAAACAGAATCTTTATTATCTGGGCAGTTTGAACCGCCGTAAGATCGTGAAGATCACCGCTGAAGGCAGAGTGTCGGACTTCGTGCCCGCCGGACGCGACAACCTTTTGCCCGTGGTTGGGATTCGGCTCGATCCAGCCGACGGCACGGTATGGGCTGATTCGTGGGAAGAGGTCACGGGACGGTCCGAACTACTCCACTTCGACGCTTCCGGCAAATTGTTGGGGCGTTATGCGCGGGAAGATGCGTCGAAACATGGTTTTAACGATTTGGTGGTACGCCAGAACGGCGAAGTCATCTTGACGGACAGTTTCAGCAATCAAGTCTTCCGCTTCGATCCCCGCGTGCACACGTTCGCACTCCTACCGGCTCATCGAGCGCTCTCCGCCCCGAATGGAATAGCGCTTGCCGATGATGATCGTCAGTTGTTCGTGGCGGATGACTTGGGCGTTGTGCGCGTGGATCTGGAGAACGGTGCGAGCATCGACCTGAACCCTGGTCCGCGCGGCACACTCGCGGGGATCGATGGGCTCTACTGGCACAAAGGCAGCCTGATTGCGGTTCAAAACGGTATCGGCTCGCCGCGCATCGTTGCTTTCCGCTTGTCCAAAGATGGCTCTCGCGTCGCACAAGCCACTGTGCTTGAAAACCACACGTCATTTACAACCCTGCCCACGACCGGGGCGGTCCACGGCAGCGACTTCTATTTCATAGCCAACAGCCAGGTCGACAATCTGAACGGCGACAAGATCATGGACGTGACCAAACTCGCACCTGTTCGGATCGCCGTTGTGCGGCTGCCTTGATCCTCCCCTCTAAATACAGTCGTTGAGCAACGCAGTGGAAATCTTGGCCTCACAGTCCTAAAGTAGAGAGGCACGACAGTGGCGTGATTGAATATAGGACGGGAGCGAATATGCATGGAAATGGAATCTGTAGATTCTTGAGTGCCGTGGCGCTTTTCGGTTTTGCGTTGGGGTTGGTTCTCGTTCCGCAGCGGGCCGCTTCGCAATCGCCCCAGGACGCGAATTCGCCGCAGGCGCCGGCCGACGAGGCGGTGCCCGCGTATCATGCGCAAGCCCCGCAGGGAGAACTTCCCGCAACGATGAATCCCGATCTTTTTACCGACCCCCTCGTGCAGAACGCTTACACAGTGGCGGCAAAAATCAAAAAGGCGCTTTACCAACAGCCCTGCTACTGCCATTGCGACCGCAGTCAGGGCCACAAGAGTCTGCTGGATTGCTTTGCCAGCAAACACGGTTCGGGGTGCGGCACCTGTATTTACGAGGACTTCTACACTTTTGAGCAGTTGGGCAAAGGCAAGACCGCCGCACAGATTCGCGCAGCCATCATCAAAGGAGAATGGAAATCGGTCGACGCCACCAAGTATAAGCAGCCTCTGCCGGCGAATTGACTCTTACCTGGCGGCAGCGATTGACTCCGGGGAACGCCCCGCAGAAGTTTCTTGTCACATCGCGTTGCAATTCGTAAACTATTCTTACCCCAGCCAAAATAGGAGGAAGAATGCGTTTTCGCTTGAAGATATGTGTGTCAGTGCTGGCGATTGCCCTTCTGTCTGGTTTCGCGGCAGTCCCAGCGGGGGCCCAAGACAAGCAGCATGTCGTTTCTCTGAACGACTTGAACAAAGACGCCGCGCGGCCGGCCCAGACGCGTCAATCCAACGAAGAAGCCGTTCGAACGCTTCTTTCTTCCGACCAGGCGCAAAAAGCGCTGAAGTCCGCCAACCTCGACTATCAGAAAGTGGACAA
>Ga0137415_10008383_pt1 | contig 10248 bp, 10 predicted proteins | sample CZODoug3_1_1_16f_FD_183082 | JGI IMG/M metagenome (GOLD analysis project Ga0137415, IMG submission 183082) | Vadose zone soil fungal communities from Angelo Coast Range Reserve, California, USA - CZODoug3_1_1_16fungal (Hybrid Assembly) | ecosystem: Environmental > Terrestrial > Soil > Vadose... | reverse complement strand
GAAACCAGCTTGCGTTTGCGCGGCGCTCAGATTTCGACATACCGAGGGCTTCGTTGATGGGCCGCCAGTTGGCCATGCGCCCCTTTGGTAGACTCGAATCACGAAGCATGATCTACAGTCAGGCTGAGGTCGAGCGGAGCGAACTTTCGCCGGGGTCGGTGCTCGCGCGTCCGTTCCTCATGCCCAATTGTGCGGGCCACCTGCCGCAACGATCGGCAAGGCCGAATGAATCAGCAGGAAGAAGACAAATGCCGGTATCGAAAAAGCGACGGCGGAAAAAACCCAATCCCCGGTCCTCGAAAGGCTCATCCACGCGCGTGGCCCTTCCAGATCGGCGTGCCATGGAAGGCTTCATGGCTGCGATTGGCGGACGCCAAGCTAACGATGCGATCGCTGAAGCGCAGCAGGTCATGTACGACGCATGGGATCAGACCAACTCGCGTGCCCGCATTGCCCTCGCCCATAAAGCGCTCACAATTTCGCCGCTGTGCGCCGATGCCTATGTTTTGCTCGCCGAAGAAGAGGCCAAGTCGGGTGACGAAGCATTGGAGTATTATCGCAAGGGTGTCGAAGTCGCGGAGCAGGCGCTCGGGACTAAGAGGTTCAAGGAATATGCCGGGCATTTCTGGGGCTTCCTCGAAACCCGGCCCTACATGCGTGCGCGGGCAGGACTCGCCGCTACCCTCTATGCGCACGGCGAGATTAACGTCGCGATGAGCCACTATCAGGACATGCTGACGCTCAACCCCAACGACAACCAGGGCATCCGTTATGTTCTTGCTCGATGCCTGATGAGGAAGGGCGACACCGACGCGCTGAAGAAGCTCCTCAAGCAATACGACGAGGATGGCAGCGCGCTTTGGCTTATACCAAAGCACTTCTCGCCTTTCGGGAAAATGAACCGAGCGACAAGACAGGCGAGGAGTTAGTGAAGAAGGCCTGGAAGGCCAATAGTCATATTCCTGCGATTCTTATTGGTACGAAGAAGGCGAAGCCGTCGCCGAATGGCTACGTCACCATGGGCGGCGAGGACGAGGCAGCGCACTACGCCGAGGAATGGGGATTCGACTGGCTCACCACGCCAGGTGCGGTCGACTGGCTGACGAGAATCGTAGCCGAAATGGCGCCGTCCCGGACGGAACGACGATCTTTTCATTGATGCTGGTGCTGCTGGCCAGCGAGGGAGGCGAACCGTCGGCGTACCGCCCGGTTCAGAGACGGGACCGAATTGCATAGTGGTTCGAATTCCACATCCCTGGCATAGAGTCACCTCAAAGCGTGGTGCGCATGTTTGACGTTCACAGCTCCTGAGCGGCGTCTCTGGTGGCCAATTTTCCCTAAATGGACCAAAATTCGTTCGATAGTTCAAACAGATAGATTTTAGGAATGCCGAGGTTCGAATCCTGGCGCCCCAGCCAGCCAGTGCGGTCTCCGCGGTGTGATTTCCAGGTGTGGGAGAACCGCCGACATTCCCGAGGGTTAGCGGGCAATGGGGTAAGAGGGGCAAAAGCCGGGCGGTCAGGGTGATTGGGCTCTTGCGAGGATGATGTCGGGCAGACGTTGGATGGCTTGAGCGTCTGGGATAGCAAGTCGGTCGCCAAGGTAGTCCCAGAATGCGATTTTGAGCTTGGCGCAGGTCTTAGCGAGGCCGAGGAAGGCATCGCGGCAATCCCGCCCGATGTCGCTGCGGGTACCGGCGCTGACCTTGCGGCGGGTGACGTGGCAGCGGATGTCGTTTTCCGATCCGTTGGTGTGCAGCGGGATTTCGGGTCGGTCGAGCACCATCAGCAACTCGGACTTGTTGGCGTTGAGCCGCGCGAGCAGGCGGTCGAGGGTGACGAAGCCGGTCTTGCGCGTAAAGATGCGGTCGAACCGCGCCCGCAGGGCAACCTTGCGCTGTTTGGCGGGCGCACAACGATAGGCCTTAAGATCACGGTAGAAGTTCCAGATCAGCTCGCGGACGCTGGCCTGGGCGGTGCGGTTCTCCGCGGTGAAGGCATCGAGCTTGTGAACCAGGCGCTCGGCATGAACCCAGCACAAACCATGCTGGCCGACATTGAACTGACCGGCGTCGTCGCTGACAATCACGGTGTCGGGGAGGAAGCCGTGCGCCTTGATGCTGCCCCACAGCGCCGCCTCGGTGGCGATCATCACGGGGTCCGGATTGACCTTGAGCGCTGAGATGCCGAGCGTTTCGAGGTGGGCGTTCCAAGCGCTGAGACCCGTAAAGCAGCGGTCAGGGTGCTCGCTCATGCGAGCGATCACATGGGCGGCCAGTGCGCGTTCCTGCATGTAGGCGAGCGCCTCGGCGTTGATGACGTAATCGTCGTAGCCGGCGCGCAGCAGCGCGAGAAAGTTGAGGCGGCTCTTGGAGCCGGTGGTGCCGAACCAGGCGAAATGGGCATTGCCGATCTGGGTGCAGAAGCCGTTGGTGGCTTTGTGGCGTGCGCCGGTGTCGTCCACCGTGATCCAGGCGGCACTGATGAGCCCGGCACGCAGCACATCGCGAGCCTCGGCGAGGAAACCGTCTTGGCCCTCGATCAGCAGGCGGACCACTTGGCGCTTGGAGATGAAGATGCCGAGGCTGCGCAACAGCGTCACCAGCCGCGGCGCCGTCATCTGTCCTTGATGGTATTGGGCGAGCACGAAGCGGCGCAATTGCGGCCCGAAGTGACCATTGACGCCGGCCGGCAGCGGCGCCGTCACCATGTCGCCTTCCGGCGTCTGCCAGCGTTCGCAGCGGAAATTCACAACATGCGGACGGATCACCAGATCCTGAACCACGAAGCTCGTGTAGCCCTTGAAGCGGGAGCCGCGCGGGGGGGCAGCGACCGCGACGGTCCGTTCCTCGTCGATCGCAAGCTTCGAACGTGTGCTTCCCCTCGGGCGTTTCTGCGTGCTGGAGCTTCCCGGTGGCTCGGTCCCCCGCTCCATGCCACTCGGCTTTAGGTTCGGCCGGCCCGGCCCACCCTTGAGCCGTGCAATCTCATCGCGCAGAACCGCCACCATGCGCTGCAGCTCGACGATCTGCTCCCACTGCTTGACAACCAAGCCCTTCAGCTCAGCGTGCGACAGGCGGTCAAGATCGTCGGGCGGCATGCCCACAAAGAATCCGACTCGCGCCGCTTTGGGAATCTTATAATCATACCGCCACGACTTTTGCCCCTCTTACGGCGTCCTCGACGAAGTCCAAGAGAAGGTTCAGGAAAGCACGCACTCGCTGAGTAATCAGCCGAGCATCGTTCCGTCGGACTTGGAAGGGCAGATCAGGGGACACCAGGCATCGGCGCATCGCGAACCGGCGGGACTGCCCGGTGGGCATGATTGACATGTCGCAGCGTCCTGAATCTAACGTTTTCGCGATCGTCCGAGCAGCTCAAGGCGGCCATCAGCAGGAAGGTCGGAAACTCGGCGAAAGCGGTCGAGAGGGAGCTGAAGGCCAGCGTCGCTTCATAGTCGCTGGCGACATCAGCGACTATTCAGTTGGTCTGACCTTAGGGCAGGTACGAAGCTTTGATGCACGGGGTCGCTCCCCACATGTGCGGTCAAGTCGGCCGCCCATTGTTGGACCGAGGAGCCGGGGGTCGCTCCCCCGGCTACCTTGCTAATGACAGTCATCAAGCGAGACGCTCACTCCCGCCAAAAATCCCGGAACCGATTCGGCGCCAGGGCGCCGCGCTCGTGATCGAGCAAAGGTTCCGCACGGCTCAGAGCGGCTTTCTGCCTCCGCACGGATCGCCGCACGAGGCAACGCGACCGGCACGGCTGTGTTTCCCACGTAAGGCTGGGCTTCTCCCAACAAAAGGAGCTAGCACTATGCGTAACACGGTCATCGGATTGGCCGCCGCGGCGGCAATTATAACGGCGGGCTCAACGTTGAGCGTATCCGCTCATGACTATAGAGACTACGGCGGTGGCATGCGCACTGAGGGCTATAATGGCCCACAGGGTGAGTACGGTCGTGGTGAATACCGTCGGGAATTTGAGCGCCGTGAATATCCCCGCCGGGAGTTTCGGCGTGGTGAGTACCGGGAATTTGAACGCCATGGATATCCTCGCCGGGAGTTTGAACGCCATGGATACCCGCGCCGGGAGTTCGGCGGCGGCGAATATCCCCGCCGCGAGTACCGTCGGGGCGAGTATGGTGAACGTGGAGGGTATGGCAAGTATCGCGACTGAATGCACAGCGCTATACGTTGGCAAGAAGCTCTCCGGCAGTCATGCCGGAGAGCCGTTTAGGCGACTTCGGACTTTTAGTGTCTGCTCCCAACACCCAATAGACGCTCGCCCGACCAATCGGTCTGTGCCGTGCTTCTCCCGAAGCCGCTGAATGTCTTTCTGACGTTAATTCCACGACGTATCTTCACGTGGAAGACGTCGATGCGATGCATGCGGCGCGGCTGTTCACGCCCAGCTCGCGCATTTCGCCGACCTTATTGGTTCTCGCATCGCCGTGCATGGCCCCAAGCTGCGCTTGAGGGCGGCTTCCGCGCAAGCCGTCGGGCTTGCGCTCCACGAGCTCACCACTAACGCCGGGAAATACGGGGCGCTCTCGACGGATACAGGTCGTGTCGATGTCCGCTCCATGCTGTCCAACTAAGCACGCTCGCCGAGAGCGTTTGAATCATGACCCGGCCCGCTGGCCGAGGTACGCGCCCATGCGCGGCTTCAGACGTGGATTAATCTCTAGCCCCCACCATCCGCTCACAGCACATGGAGCGCTCAGAACCGGTTTGAGATGTGTTGCAGCGTACACGCTAACCATAGGCCGGAAAAACCTTGTGATGGTTGGAACATGCAACAAGGTTCGAGATTGAATACGCGGGATTGAACCAAACCTCGTAAGCAGGGCGTTGGGCGGGGGCGCTGAACAGCCGAGATGCCGCTCCACACGCCCGATCTTTCAAGTTCATCCAATTCGCACCGGTCTTGGTCGGAGAGAACGATGCCTCGCGTTAAAATAGCACTACTAGGAACGGCTTTCGCCGGAAGTATTATCGCCCTGTCGTGCGTAGCTTTTTCCGACTCGCTGCCGCCTGATTCCATCTATCGACCGCTGACGACGCAGCCGTTTTCTGTCGTGCGTGCGGCCGACGAGGCGGCGAAGCCGGAGGTGATGCGACGCCAGGCGGAAGTGCTGCAGGCGCGCTACGACCTCTCCAACCGTCCGATCCCCGACGTCTTTATGTCGGGCAAACGGAAAGCGGTTCAGGGCGGGGTGCGCGTCAAGCTTCCGCAGGGCGTGACCTGGGACATGCTGGCACAAATGACTCCCGATGCCATGGCCGAAGGCGACCTGCTGCCGGCGGGATTTATGCCGCTTCCTCACGTCAAGCAGAGCCAGGGTGGGCAGGTCTTTCCCAATATCCTGATCGATACGATCCGCGATCGCGAGGCGCGAAGTCTTCGGCGCTTCGATGCCGACTTCGATTTGCCCGACCATTTCACCCCTGAGTTCCCGCCGCCGCTTTATCTCACCACGCATCCTGAACTGGGCGACGTATCCCAGGGAAGCTTGCTCACGATCAAGAATTACTACTCATTGATGGTCGGCATCCTCACGGCGGTACAGCTTGAGGGCCTGCGCCTGCTGCTGATGCCGTTCCCGCAGGAGGAATTCAATCAGACCGAGGACCGCAAGTCGGCAGACCAGAGCCTCGGCGTGGCGTGCCTCGACTGCCATTCCAATTTTCACACCAATGCGGCGTTTCATCAGACGCCGGACATCCGGCCGCAGGCCGCCCGGTTTCGCATCGATACCGTAAGCCTGAGGGGAATGTTCAACCAGCGCATTCATGGATCGAAACGATCGTTGCGCTCCGTGGAGGATTTCACCCAGTTCGAACAGCGTACCGCTTATTTCAATGGCGATCATGTGAGCGCGCAGCGCAAGGGGGTCAATTTGCCCGATCGAACCGATCAGGTGGCGATGATGGGGCAGATGCAGAACATCGTCGATTTTCCCCCAGCACCGAAACTCGATCCCTTTGGACGCCTCGATCCCACGAAAGCCTCAGAACGCGAACTCGCCGGTGAAAGACTGTTTCTCGGCAAGGCCCGTTGTGCGGAGTGCCACGTTCCACAGACGTCCTTCTTGGACAACATGATGCATGACCTGAAGCTCGAGCGCTTCTACCAAATCGGGCAAACTGTAAATGGGCAGGTCATGCTGCCCGATGGGCCGATCAAGACGTTCACTTTGCGCGGCATCAAGGACTCGCCGCCCTACTTGCACGACGGACGTTTGTTGACGCTCGCCGACACCGTTGAGTTCTTCAACCTGGTCCTCGGCCTGAAGCTGAACCAGCAGGAAAAGGATGATCTCGTCGCTTACATGCTCACGCTTTGAGAGCCCCGCTCCCAGGAGAGTCGCATCGCTCACGCAAGTTACGGAACACCGAAAGGAGCCCGCCATGCGCCGTCTGTTCGTGTCGTCAGCTTTGATGCTGCTGGCCTTGACGCCGGCGATTGCCCAATCAACGGAGAAGCCACATACCCCAACCCTTGGGATCGGCAACCCCGGCTTTGCCGCACCGGGGACGAAGGAGCAAACCCCCGGCGTACCCGCCCCGCACCTGACAAATGTGCCGGACCGGGTGTTTGTCATCCGGGCAACTCTCGGCGGTGCGGCCGAGATCGAACTCGCGCGACTTGCCGAGCAGAAAACCCGCAACGATGCGGTGCGCGACTTTGCCCGGCATATGATTCGCGACCACTCGCAAGCGGATAATGCCTTGAGCAGGCTGGCCGAAGCAGATGGAATTCCTCTTCCGGAAGGACCTGATGCCAAACAGCGCGAGATTCGCGATGGGCTTTCACGCCTGAGCGGTCCCGAATTCGATATCGAATACCTGCGGGTGCAAGTGCAGAATCATCAGCGCATGGCGCAACTGATGGAATACGTCATAGGATCGGGCGAGGATGCGCAGGTGCAAGGCTTTGCCGCGGCCACTTTGCCGACGGTGTTTAAGCATCTCACCATGGCCCGTGACCTGCTGGACCGGGTTTCGGTGCAGAACCCTCAGGTGGCCGCTGCACCACCCCGCACAGTGAGCGGTATGCCCACGCCGCAAACGCCGAGGCCGCTTGCGAACTGAGGCGTCCCTGTCGTTTCATTCTGGGAATAGTGTTGTGACGACGGCGCTGCGCCCGCAATGAGGAGGCGTTCTGTGATCGATTCGTGGGGAGCGCTTGCTCGAGACGCGGCGATGATGATCAGCGCTTGTCGGTAGGCAGCTCTCGCACTTGCAGGTTCGGTCGGCTTGCAGACGGTCCTCGCGCACGGAGGTGTAGGACGAGTACCATGCCGATCGCCAGGCTCTCCCTGATCATGTTTTGTAGCGGTGTAGCCGCCGCCCTTGCCTGGCAGTCCTACGTGATTGCGCCAAATGCCGCGCTCGTCTAATGCAGCGCCGCTTCCAGCCGTACGGGTGTACAAGCCCGAGAGACGTCGCGGGCATGTAAGCCCCCAGCGATCACGGTTGAAACGTACAAACGTCGAGCATGTTCCACGTGGCGAGGAACGCGTTTACACCTGACGCCAAGCAGGCTTGGTCGAGTCCACTGACTGCAAGTCGACGGGTGCGATCCCGAACAGCGCAATGACGGCGGGCTCTCTGGCGTTCGCCATGACTCCATCATAGTGTGGCGTGCGCGCCACCCGCCTGACAAATCCTCCAGCCGGAACCGGGACCGCGTTGGCTGGATCGAAATCGGCACCACTGTTCACCCACCACGTACCCGCAAGAACGACTGACAATCGATCGGTCGCGTAGGAGTGCGGTGCGCTCATGTATCCGGGATACCATTTCATGAACACCACATAGGGACCTGGCTTGTCCAAGCCGCCGTACAAGGTGGCCATTTCTCCGCTATGAGGCGGAAATCCTTTGATCCAGGAACTCCAATCAATCGCATCAGGAAGAGTGACTGAGGTTTCCGACGGATTGATTTTTCCCGCGTGCGCTGCCGTGCCCAAAAGCGTGGCGGGCAAGGCGCCCAGAAGGGGCACGAGAAGGCTCCGGCGCGTCGGCTCAAGTTCCGTCCGCATAAGGGCGTCGGCGGAGGCCAAGATTGGATGCAGATAGACGGGATCAAGCATTTTATCGCTCCTTTGTGTGGGCGCCCGATACCGAAACCAGGAAGTACGCCTGTCATAGTGGCTTGCGTTTTGGAGCCGCAGCTTCGCACCGTGGACTGGAGCAAATCCATCGGCTGCGCAACAAGCTCCAGAAGTACAAGCTCCAAAGGGCTTCAAAAGTTTCTTGCGCGGGAGGCCCTCGGTTGGGAATGCGTTTGAGTTTTTCGCGCGTTCGCGCGCTGGATCAAGGATATGGACGCGCGAGGTCGGCTTCAGCTACCGAGCACAGACGTGGAGCATGCGATTCGCCTCCCGGGCATTCGGCAATCCGGCAATCGCTTGGGATGTTCCGTCGCCGAGCTATTCGATTTTATTTTTTGGAACTGTCTTGTATGAAATCGATTTAAGTTTTGGACGGCCAATTTAATAGCAGGTCGCTTCCGCCCACTATTTCGCGAAGGCGCCATTGCACGAGCGATAGTGAGGACAGCAGATTGCGATGCGGCGATTGTTCACGACCGCAGCTTTGCATGAGACGTTCGGCGGCGAGGCGCGTGTGAGGCAAGAAAAGCTCTTGACGCGGCAGAAAGGCAAGGCCGGCGTCTGCCGGGCGACGCTCGGCTCTGTGCGTTGAACCTTCGGCAAATTGCCAGGCTAAACGCAATACCAACGCGCGATGCCAATAACGGCCAAGTGAGGCTTGGTCTGGCTCGGGCGAACATTGCTTTCGCATAACTTCGAGAGGTCATTCCCAACAATCCGCAGCCTCGCGCAATGCGGTGAACAATAACATGAGCACTGTTGCAGACCAGTTTGCTGAAACTCTGGCGGCAGCAGCCGTCAAACGACTTTATGGCATTGTTGGCGACAGTCTCAACGGCCTGACCGATGCCATTCGTCGCCAAGCGAAGATCGAGTGGGTGCATGTGCGCCATGAGGAGGTGGCGGCCTTCGCGGCTGGCGCGGAAGCGCATCTGACCGGCGAACTCGCCGTATGTGCCGGCAGCTGCGGGCCGGGGAACCTGCATCTCATCAACGGCCTGTGCGATTGCCATCGCTCGCGCGTGCCTGTGCTCGCGGTTGCGGCGCACATTCCCTCAGCTGAGGTTTGCGCCAGTTACTTTCAGGCAACGCACCCCGAGAGCCTGTTCAAGGAATGCAGCCAGTACTGCGAGCTCGTTTCCAGCGCCAATCAGATGCCACGAACGCTTGAGGTGGCAATTCGCGAGGCGGTCGGCAGGCGCGGTGTTTCGGTCGTAGTCATCCCCGGCGATGTCGCGCTGCAAAGGGCCTCTGACGCGCCGCCATCCAAGCTTGGGGGGTTGCTGCCCCCACAGCCAGTGATGGCCCCGGCTGCGGCGGACCTCGACCGCCTGGCGGCGCTGCTCAATGGCGACAGCCGTGTGACTATTCTGTGTGGCGCCGGATGCGCAGACGCGCACAATGAGCTGTTGGCGCTCGGTGACCGGCTCAAGGCGCCGATGGTGCACGCGAAGCGCGGCAAGGAACCCGTCGAGTGGGATATCCGCGGGATCCGTCTCACCAATCCCGCCGATGTCGATGGCGGAATTACCGAGGCGCATGCGCATGATGGTCCGGTTCTTGTCGACGCCGTCGTCGCGCGGACAGAGCTCACCATGCCGCCCGCGATTATCGTCGAGATGGCGAAGGGTTTCTCGCTCTACATGGTGAAGGCGATCATGAGCGGTCGCGCCGACGAGATCGTCGACCTCGCGAAAACCAATCTGTGGCGTTGAGAGGAATTGGCCATGCAGCTCACAGCGCTTCTCCTCTCCCGGCTACAGTGGGCCTTCACGATCTCGTTTCACATCATCTTTCCAGCCTTCACCATCGGACTGGCGGCATGGCTCATGGTCCTGGAGGTGCTGAATTTTGCAACCGGGCGCCCCGCCTATCGTCTGGTTTTTGAATTCTGGCTGAAGATTTTTGGTGTGGCGTTCGGGCTTGGCGTTGTCTCCGGGATCGTCATGGCGTTCCAGTTCGGCACCAACTGGAGCGAGCTGTCGCGAATGTCGGGACCCATCCAGGGCCCCCTGCTGTCCTACGAGACCTTCACCGGCTTCGCTTTGGAGGCCAGCTTCTTCGGAATCCTGCTGTTTGGTCGGTCTCGCGTGCGGCCGTGGTTCTACCTGTTTTCGACCGTGATG
>Ga0137415_10008382_pt1 | contig 10249 bp, 10 predicted proteins | sample CZODoug3_1_1_16f_FD_183082 | JGI IMG/M metagenome (GOLD analysis project Ga0137415, IMG submission 183082) | Vadose zone soil fungal communities from Angelo Coast Range Reserve, California, USA - CZODoug3_1_1_16fungal (Hybrid Assembly) | ecosystem: Environmental > Terrestrial > Soil > Vadose... | reverse complement strand
AAGAACAAAGCCCAAAGCCCCACACGCGCACCCCGCAAACTGTTGACTAAGGGACCTAGAACCATGCGCCTGATTCCTTGGACAAGGGTGCTAACGATTCGATACTGGCATAGTCTAACTATGTCAAAGGTGATGCTTTGCATCGAGACGAAATTCCTCCGGGAACGCTCTATCTGCTGATTTTGAGAACGCTGGAGCGCTCCGGCGAAATGCATGGGTACGAGATCGCCAGTTCGATTCAGCGGATATCGAACGACGTCCTCCAAGTCGAAGAAGGCTCCTTGTACCCCGCGTTGCAGCGGATGCTGATCAAGGGTTGGGCGACCGCGAAGTGGGGCACGACAGCCGGAAACCGCCGCGCTCGCTACTACCAGCTGACGGCGGCGGGACGCAAACAATTAGAGGTGGAAGTGTCGCAGTTTGAACGCGTCATCGGAGCGATCACGCGTGTGATCGAGGCCGTCTGAAAGGAACTCCGTTATGGACTGGCTGCGCGAATTGGCAAGACGGCTCAACATGCTTCTCCATCGGCGGCAGTTTGATGCGGACCTCGAAGAGGAGATGCGCCTGCATTTGGAATTGCGGCAAGAGGAGCAGCTCCAGTCCGGCGTAACAGCAGACGACGCCCGGGCCACAGCCCGGCGCCGGTTTGGCAACACAACGTACATCAAAGAAGAAAGTCACCTTGCGTGGGGCTGGGAATGGTTCGAGAACCTGGCGCAGGACGTGCGCTACGGCCTGCGCATGCTGCGCAAGTCTCCGGGCTTCAGCACCGTCGCTATTCTGACGATTGCCTTGGGCATCGGAGCCACAACGGCGATTTTCAGTGTTGTCGATGCCACGCTGTTGCACGCTCTGCCATACCCGGAACCGGAACAGCTCGTAAGCGTCGAGGATGACCTTCCCGGCGTGGGCGCGCGGGATGTAGGAATGTCGGAACCCGAGTGGCAGGACCTCCAGCGTTCCGGAATTTTCGAATACGTTTCGCCGACGTGGTTCGACGAAAACAATCTCACCGGCTCATCTCAACCTGCTCGCGTCCGCTTGCTTATCGTGGCGCCGAATTATCTTGCGCTGCTGGGCGTGAAGCCGCAGATGGGCCGCGCCTTCCATCCCGAGGATCACTCGCCGGGTCTTCTGGAGGAAGTCGTCATCAGCGACAGCCTCTGGAAGCGGGCATTTGGGAGCGACCCCCATATTCTGGACAAAAGCGCGCGCCTTGATACGGATTTGTATCGAATAGTCGGGGTCATGCCGCCCGGTTTTGACGCGCCGGGCCGAACGGCGGAGGAAAGGAATATTGAGGTCTGGGCCGCAACCAGTTTTTACGGCACGCCTTTGCCTGATAATCCGCCGCGGAACAGGCGTTTTCTTCCGACGGCGGTCGCCCGGCTCAAACCTGGACTATCCACTGCGCAGGCGCAAAACCGCGTAGACGCCCTGGTCGCATCCTTGCAAAAACAATTCGCTGGCGATAACCCACTGCAAAGCGCATGGTCCGTTCGGTTAGTACCGCTGCAGGAGCGGGTGGTCGGTAATGTCCGGCAGTCGCTGATTCTGCTGCTTGGCGCCGTCGCATTGGTGCTGCTGATCGGGTCCGTGAATGTTGCCAATCTGCTGCTAGCTCGCGCCAGCGCAAGAGGGCGCGAAATGGCTCTTCGGCAGGCGCTTGGAGCGGGGCGAAGGCGGCTGATAACGCAGTTGCTCACCGAGAGTGTATTTCTTTCCTTGCTCGGCGGGATTGTCGGTTTGGTCGTTCTTCTCTGCACGAAACAGTATTTGCTACGGCTCTTACCCGCGAGCTTTCCCCGGCTTACGAGTATATCGATTAGCTGGAGCGTCTTGCTCTTCGCTCTCGTTTCATCTCTCGTCACCGGCGCGATCTTCGGTCTGGCTCCCGCTCTGCATGCCGGTCGCGTCGATTTGACGCATGCGCTCAAAGAGGGGGCGCGCGGTTCGACGGGATCCGGAGAACAAGCACGCACGCGCAGGATGCTGGTGATAACCGAGTTCGCGCTCTCTGTGGTGCTGATGATTTCCGCCGGCCTTCTCCTGCGCAGTTTCTGGGACTTGCTAAATGTGCGGCTGGGATTTAGTCCGCAGAACGTGATAGCCGTCCGCACCAGGCTGCCCGCTCCCAATTTTCCTCAGAACGACCTCTATGCCACTGCCGCTCAAGAGACGCCGTTCCTACGCGAAGTTCTTCGGCGCGCCAGAACGCTGCCGGGCGTGCAAGAAGTTGCTATCGGCGACACCGCGTCGGTTCCCTTGGACCAGAGTCTACGCGAGCTAAAAGTGATCTCCGAGGGCCAGTTCTTCCTGACATTCGAGGGACGGGACGTTCAGAGCGACCAGCCTGCCGCTGTCGAACGCTCCAGCGTCACGCCAAATTATTTCCGTCTGCTCGGAATCTCGCTGCTGCGCGGTCGCTTCTTAGGCGAATCGGATGACGACAAGGCGCCGCAGGTCGCAGTCATCAACGAGGCTTTCGCGCGCACTTACTGGCCAAACCAAGATGCCCTGGGCCGGCGCTTCAAGAGAAATCGAGCGGGTGCTCCGTGGATTACGGTTGTCGGCATCATCGCGAATGCCAGGACAGAATCGCTCGCGGAACTGGGCGTTCCGCAAATCTATCTGAGCTTGTATCAGTCCGAATCTCGCCGGTTGACAATCTTTCTGCGCGGACATCTCGACGCCGCCGCGATTCCAGAACAGGTACGCGAACAAGTGCAGGCTGTCGACCCAACGCTCCCCATTTCTGGCTCGCAGACACTCGACGAAACGGTTTCCGCGTCTCTTACCGAGAGGCGATTTTCGATGGAAATGGTGGCGTTGTTCGCTTTGACGGCGTTGCTTCTCGCCGGCCTTGGAATTTACGGAGTGATCTCCTACATGGTAAGCGAGCGCACACACGAGATCGGGATTCGCATCGCACTTGGCGCCGACAGGAGGAGCATCCTGCGGATGGTCTTGCGTCAAGGTTTGGGGCTCGCGATTATTGGCGCCGCGGTTGGACTCGTTGCTGCGCTGATCGTGTCGCACTTGATGGCCGGACTGCTCTACGGCGTGAGGCCGACAGATCCTTTGACCTTTGCGGGTGTCGCTCTTCTTCTTATCGGTGTCGGTCTGCTTGCCTGTTATATTCCGGCGCGGCGCGTGTTACGCGTCGATCCGCTGGTCGCGCTAAGACACGAATAGCTCGGGCCGGAACGGCGAAAGCGAAGTCATGCTCCGGCTCGACTGCAAATTTGGAGGAGGATCACTCGAATGAAAGCAATGCGAATCTTTTTGCTCTTGGCAACATCATTTTCCGCTCTGTTTGCAAGCGGACAGCTCGCGGCTCAAACGTCGGCTTCCGTCACTTTGGTAAAGGCTGGCCGCTTGCTGGACCCCCGGACCGGCAATGTGCTTTCGCCCGCGGCCGTGCTGATCGAAGACGGCAAGATCAAGGAAGTTGGCGCGCCTTCTCAGGTTCAGCCTCATGCGCCGGCAGGCGCCAAGACCATTGATTTGGGCACCGCGACGCTCCTTCCCGGGCTGATCGACAGTCACACACACTTGCTGGTTGACCCCGTCCTGCCAGCGGAGGCCGAGCGGGCGCGCCACTACAACGGCAGCTTTGTGCCGGGGCTATTGCTGGCGATTGTCGAATCGCCAAGCAAACGAGTGTTGCTGGGCGCGCAGATGGCTCGGGAAGATCTGGAGAGTGGTATCACCACGGTGCGTAATCTTGGGCACTCGGGAATTGACGGGGATGTTGCGCTGCGGGATGCGATCAATGCCGGACGCTTGGCGGGCCCAAGGATCCTGGCCTCTGGCCGCAAATTTGCCAAGGAAGGTGACTACGTCCAGAGCCTCAACCCCGCCCTTGCCGAGGCCATCCTTGACCAGGAATTTCTCTCCGTAAATGGCCCTGACCAGGCGCGCCGGGCCGTGCAAAAAAACCTCTTGTATGCCATCGACGTCATCAAGGTCACCATCAGCGAGAACTACACCCTCGCCGAAATGACCGCCATTGTCGACGAGGCACACCGGCAGCACCGTAAGGTTGCGGCTCACGCAGTCGATACGCCCAGCATACAAACTGCCATTGATGCCGGCGTGGACTCCGTCGAGCACGGCAACGAGGTAACCGACGATCAACTCAAGCAGATGCGGGACAAAGGGATGTTTTTCGATTTCACACCCACTTCCTATGGCGACTTTTTTACTAGGATTTTCGAGGGAACTATTGCGATGTCTTTAAAGCTGCGACCTGAGCGTCTCGATTCCGATCAGCGTACCCGGCAGCGGTACAACGATCTGGCTCAGCTTTTGAAGTCGGGAGCGAAATTTCCCGATGAGTCCGACGAACGTGAGAACCAGCGATACAACAGTCTGGTCCAGCGGGTTCTGAAGTCAGGAGTGAAGTTTGCGGCTGGGTCTGACATGGGCTGGTTCTATCCGGGAAAAACTCGTGGGCAAGCCTCGGTGTCAAGGTTTCCGACTTTACATGAGGCGGGAATGCCATCGCTTGATGTGATTCGCGCGATTACGACGAACGCCGCGGAAATGCTGGGCTGGCAGGACCGCCTAGGCGCGATTGAACCCGGCAAATTCGCCGATCTCGTTGCCGTTGCGGGAGATCCTATCGCCGACATCACCGAACTGGAGCGCGTTCGCTTCGTGATGAAGGACGGCAAGGTAGTCAGGAATGATGTCGCGTCGCACTAGGGCGCAACCTCCACTGCCGGAACCAACCAAGCACGGCGCATCAATGAGTTTCAGAAAGAAAGCGGATCAATCCAAAGGAGAAAATAATGATAAAGCGGTCTTCGCTTATGGTAGTTGCGGTCACCATGCTCGCCCTCACGGGCACGAGTCTTTGGGCTCAGGGCCAGCCGCAGAGTCAGCCAGCGGGTTCCGCGCATTCTCGGGCGGACGAGACCCTCGAGTGGTGGAACCAGATCGGCAATAAGCTGGTCGCCATGGCCCAGGATTTTCCTGAAGACAAGTACGATTTCAAGGTACAGAAAAACGAGCGCACCTTTGCCGAAAATCTTCTACACGTCGCTGCCGTCGATTACGATCTGATCCGCAGGGTTTCCGAATCGAACATTGGTCCCGACTTTGGCAAGGACAAGCACAACCCGTCGCGCGACGTTTACAGGACGAAAGCCGATGTGGTGAAACTCATCGAGCAGGCCGTCACCGACGGGGCGGCCGTGATCAAACAGCAGGGCGATGCCGGCCTGGACAAAACCACGCCATTTGCGTGGGAAACCGGGAAGCATGTGGTCCACAATTCCTATATCTGGATCACCGCCATCGAGCACAGCACCGAACACTTCGGCCAACTGGTCGTCTACTACCGCGCGAACAACTTGGTGCCGCCGGAATCGCGGCGGTAATGCGGCAATAAAGTCCTTACTCACGTATTTAGGCTGGGCCACCTTTGGTGTCATGACTGCGGCAGCGGTGGGAATGCTCATCACATCCTAGAATATTCATGTGGCATGGCCCGGATCGTTAAATGCTTTTCGACTCTGCGCCAGCCGCTGCCGCGCGCGAGGAGACGTTCCTGCCGGCTTCCTCGGCCGCGCTCCGGTCGATTTCGATGGAACCTTTGAAGTCCGCGCCGTCTTCGATCATGATCTGAGCCGTGGTCAAATTCCCGACGATCGAACCGTCCTTCTTGATCTCGATCCGTCCCGTGGCGCGCACGTTGCCCTTCACTGAGCCATACACTACTACGTCGCGGGCGTTGATGTCGGCCGTTAGCTTCGCCGTCGTTCCGACGGTCAGCTTCCGCTCATCAAGATGGATCAGTCCTTCGACGGAGCCGTCGATCAGCAGATCCTCGGTGCCGGTGATGTCGCCTTTCACATGCAGGCTCGACCCTAGCCACCCCGTCGCGTCCGGGGCCGCAGCTTGCAGCGTATCCGGTTTCTTCTTGTCCCACATCGAGCCCTCCTAGGGAGTGCATTAAACTCGATCCCTTGCTGTAGTGTACAGAAATTCGCTGCGAGATTCAGCGTTGCCCAGAATCCTAGTCCTGCGAGGCGGCCGCATCAACGCGCGGCGATGTGTGCTTTAGGGGGCAGAAGCCCGGCCGGCGATCTGTCAGGATAAGCTCCAGTGGGCAATACATCGACTTCTACAAGAGTCCGTGTCGCTGTCTAACATCCCTGACATTTCAGGAAAGGAGATACCATGAATGGAAATCCAAAACAGTCCCTATGGGTGTTGGCACTTGGAATCGCCATCACCGGGTTCTACACATCCAATGTTTCTGCCGCGGCTCCCGCACGGCAGGAGCCCGGACAGCAGGACTGGGATCATGATCGCAACCAGAATCCGGATCGCAACGACGAGCAACGCGGAGAGAGATGGTCCTTTCAGCAGGGCGTGCGGGACGGCCAGCACGATCGCCAATATGGCGGGAACAGGAGCGATCACCAGCAACCCTGCGATGTGAACGACCGGCGTGCCTATCGAAACGGTTACAAACAGGGCTTCCGGAACACGGCCTACATTCAACGGAGCGATCGAAGGGGAAGGGTTAATTACTTCGAGGAGGGCGTGCGGGACGGCCAGCATGATCGGCAGTATGGCAGCAACCGCTACAATCACCAGCAACCGAACGATGCGAACGACCTCCGAGCCCACGAAGAAGGCTACCGGAAGGGATATAGCAACTCCAACTGACGGTACAAGAGAACACCGGGCCGGACCGAAGTCTGGCCCTACATAGTCGGGGAGCGGGGCGAGGCGGAAAGAAAAACCGTCGGCCTGTTCCGTTCGGCGCGGCAGACCCGTCCGAGATACAAGAAGCGCAAGTGACCGGTGAGGGGCGCAGGGCGGTCAGAAGTAGCCGGTTCGGTGGATCGGATGCTGTGGAAACAGGAGTACGCGATGCGGATCGGCTTGTTTAACGGAGTGGGCGCGGCGTTTCTGGCGTGCGGCGACGTGGCGGGCGTACTTTCTGTGCTTTTCGCCGTAGATCCACTGGAACAGGACGTAGAGCAGGAAGTCACAGCTGAGAATGCAAAACGCGAGGAACACCGTAAGCGACATTGAGACCTCACCCGGGCTGGTGTGAATGAGTAGCCCGGACAAGGAAAGTGTAGGAGCGGGAACGCTAAGAAGTCCTGAGCGGATTATGAAGAATTTGTTAGGAGGGAGTCGACGAGAGGCCCCGTTTGCTGAACCTCCCTACTGCGCATCGGGAGTAATTTTCTCGACGTGAACGGTCTTCTTCGCAGAATCGAAATTGCCGGCGAGCAGAACATGCGCGGCCGGGAAGTTCCTAACGGCTTCGGGATTTTCGACAATCCAGATGGCCTGGTCCCCGTCCGCTACAAAGACGGCTCGTTGGGGTTTCCATTCCGGGTGTCCCACAGAAGCACCTCCACGCCAGCATTTCTGCACGCAATCCGCGCGGCCGGGTTTCGCGTGTTGGGCTCCACAACCCTCATCACTGATCCAACCTGCCCGAGATACGTTCTCAGGCCGCCCCGACACTGATCCGAGTGCCATAAGTCCGCAAGCAAGCAAGAAAACAAAAACAATCCGGCCCCCAATCATCCTCGCCTCCTCCTGCCTCCGCCGGCCAGCCGCCTATGGCATTCTAGTTGAAAATCGATATAGCCGAAGCGTGAAACGAAGCTGGCGGTCTCGTGGAGGCGTGTTTCTATTCGGAGAAACGACGAAAACAGGTGCGACCTCTCGCTAGCAAGCGTGGCGCCTGACAACTTTTCTCGGGCGTACGGGTTCATTGGGTTTAGGAATGGGTGTGCGTGCGTAACCCCTTTATTTTGTTGAAGTAATGTAAATTATCCGTATTGCAACTCGGCCAGGAAAAGAGTAGCTTCCGCGAATCGGAACTTTGGCGGGCCCAGGCAAGTCGAACTCTTTTTCGCGTCCCGCAGCTTCTGGTTTTGCATGCCGGCCCGCAAACCGGGAGGTAGCACATGCGACGCATTTCCGCGTATTTGATTTTCTCATTGGCGTTTTTGTGGCTCACAGCGAACGTGCAGGCTCAGGACATTCTGGTGCCAGCCGGCACGCTTCTTCGCTGCACACTTGACGAGCCAAACTTTTCCTCAGCTACTGCCGATATTGGTGACCCGGTGATCTGCCACTTGAGCAGCCTGCGGGAATTCGGACAGAATGTTTTCCCGCGGGGAAGCTACCTCGGAGGACACCTGGAGGCGGACAAGGAGCCGGGACACTTCGTCGGCAAGGGCTACCTCAAGCTGGAATTCGACCGCATCGGGTTCCCCACTTCGGATGTGCCCGTTCCCGCCAAAGTGATCGCTGCCAAGGGATACAAAGTGGATCGTCGCGGGGACATTGTGGGCCGCGGCCACGCTACGCGTGATGTCGTGGAATGGCTGATTCCTCCGCTGTGGCCCTGGAAGATCATCACGCTGCCGAAGCGCGGGCCACGTCCCACGCTGAAAAACGAAGAGCAGATCACCGTGCGCTTGATGGACGACATCCAAGTGCCTCGGCTGGTGGCTACTACGCAGTATTCTGAAAGGCCCGCGTCTTACGACCGGCTGCGCCCGACGTATAGGCCGCAGTCTTTTGACCGGCCTCCGGGTGCCGGGGGGAAGAGACCCACCGAGCAGCGATCCTCTGAACCGGTTGAGGCGGTGAACGCGCTGGAAAACAAGGTCGCCGATGTCAGCTACGCCGCTCAGGGCACTGCGACGCAGGAGAAGCAACCAGAGACTGCGGATCCTTCGTCTACGGAGACAACACGGACGGAGCCAACGGCTCCAAGTGCTGCGACGATGCGCCAAACGCAGAGGACCAGGTGGATCGCTCTCAAGCCGGGCAACGTGTATGCGGTCACGGATTACCGCATCCATGAAGGCAGCGTGACTTATGTTCTTTCCAGCGGCGCCAAGGGGTCAATAGACATCACCGAAGTCGATTGGCGCAAAACGTCTCACCTGAACGCCGAGCCAATCGCTTCAACGAGTGCAACTCGCGCTGCCAATACGGGAGATCCAGAGCCACTTTCGACACGCCATTGAGTTTGGCGGTCTTCGAGGGTGATTAAGAGCGGGAAGGCTAAGAAGTCTCCTCCAAAGAAAAAAGAGCCGGCTCCGGGGGGAGCCGGCTCTTTTTTGGAGGGGTGCTTACTGAGGAGATGTGACGGCTGCGACGGGTTGCAGGCTGAGAGAAACGATATTGGTACCGATCACTTCACCCGAGACGATCAACTCGACGCGGCGATTTTGTTGGCGGCCTTCGGAAGTATCGTTGGACGCGATGGGCCGAGTCTTGCCGAAGCCCGTTGCGGTGGTCGAAGATTCCGGGACGCCTTGCTGTGTCAGGTAGGTGCGGACGCCTTCGGCGCGTTTCTCCGAAAGGTCCTGATTGAACAATTCGGTGCCGACGCTGTCGGTGTTGCCTTCGACAGCGAGCTTAAGGGTCGGATAAGCAAGCACGATGCCGGATATTTTGGCCAGCTTCTCGCGGGCCAGCGGGCGGAGCGCGTATTTGCCGGAGTCAAAGAGCACGTCCGACATATTGACGACGAGGCCGCGAGCGGTGTCGCGAGTTTCAAGGATTAGGTTGAATTGCTGGAGGAGACGGGCGCGAAGCTCTTCGCGGTCACGCACGGCGTCCTTAAGCTGAGCGTTGGAATTGGCTGCTGCGGCGCGATTCAGGTCGGAATCCAGTTCGGCAGCCTGTTGCTTTTCTGGGCGTCGTTGCGGTCTCTTTCGGCGTTGGCTTGGGCGCCAGCAGCCTGTCGAGCGTTGGCTTGGGCATCAGCGGTGGCGGCTTCGGCGCTGAGGCGGCGCTGGGATTCCTCATTGGCACGGGCCTTGGCGCTGGCTTCACGGCCGGCTCCCGCGTTGCGCTCGCCTTCGGCGCGTTCTTCGTCAATGTGCTTCACGGCGATTTCGCGAGCGTCTTCGGCGGTCTGCACGGTTTCGCGTGACAAGGCAACAAGCGTTTTCTTGCTTTCATGCTTCCCGGTGGCGAGTGCATCGGCTTCGTTCATCTGCTTGACGGCCTTTTCGTAGCTTGAGGAGGCGTATCTTTCGGCGCCGGCGGACTGTGCAATGCGCAGGGCATTGCGGGCTTCAAAGAATTCCAGCGGCAATTTGGCGTTGAGAATAACCGGGTCGAACTTATAGCCCGTGGGGATATACCCGCCACGATCGATCAGTTCAAACTTGGCATCCACGACTTCGGTGGCGCCGACGGTATCGGAGCGGATCTCGTTCTCGAGGACCACGAGGTTGCT
>Ga0137415_10008380_pt1 | contig 10250 bp, 8 predicted proteins | sample CZODoug3_1_1_16f_FD_183082 | JGI IMG/M metagenome (GOLD analysis project Ga0137415, IMG submission 183082) | Vadose zone soil fungal communities from Angelo Coast Range Reserve, California, USA - CZODoug3_1_1_16fungal (Hybrid Assembly) | ecosystem: Environmental > Terrestrial > Soil > Vadose... | reverse complement strand
ACCAGTTCTCCCTGTTCCCCGAGTCCAACAGCACGGGCAACTTCCAGAAGGTCACCCAGGTGATCGCGGTCCGCGTCACCTTCACCAACACCGGCGGCGTACAGCTGGTGCCCGGCATGAACGTCACCGTGCACATCCACAAGCAGTAGCTACCCGAACAACACCGATGGCCCGGACCCCGTGGGGGTGCGGGCCATCGGTCTGTGCCGACCCTCACGCGCCGATCGGGCGGCCGGGGGCCGGGCATGCGCAAGGATGAGGGAGTGTTCGCCACTACCGTGCTGCTGGATCTGGACGGCACCCTCGTGGACTCCGCCGCCGGGATCCTCGGCTCCCTGCGCGAGGCCTTCGACGAGCTGGGACTGCCCTTTGCGGGAGCCGAGCAGCTGGGCACCCAGCTGCTCGGGCCGCCGATGTACGAGACCCTGCCGCCGATCATCGGCGCCGAGGCCACCCGCGAGGTCGTGCCGGTGTACCGCCGGATCTACGCCGAGCGCGGGCTGCTCAGCTCGACGCCCTACCCCGGCGTCGACGAGCTGCTCCGGACCCTGTCCGAGGACAACCGGCGGCTCGCGCTGGCGACCAGCAAGGTGGAGTACTCGGCGCGCCGGATCCTGGACAACCGCGGCTGGACTCCGCTGTTCACCGCCATCGTCGGCGACACCGACGACGCGGGGCGCCCGACGAAGTCCGCCGTGATCGCCGAGGCCATGCGGCAGCTGGACGCCACCCCGGACGACACCGTGATGGTCGGCGACCGCAGCCACGACGTGGTGGGCGCGATCGACAACGGCCTGCCCTGCCTCGGCGCCGGCTGGGGGTACGGGCGGCCCGGCGAGCTCACCGGCGCCGGCGCGACCTCGGTCTGTGACACCGTCGCCGAGCTGGGCGAGGCACTGGCGCTGGGCACGTCCCAGCGCACGTAGCTGCCCTGTCCACGCGGGCCTGGTTGACTGCACCCCGCGGAGCGGCCCGGCGGTCGGGCAGCGCGGGCGGAGGGAGCTGGGCATGCCGTTGTGGGACATCGCGCGGCGACCGGTCGGTGAGCAGTTCGGCTACTGGCGCGAGGTGATCTGCCAGGCGTTCGTGCCGCTGGCACCGGAACGCACCACCGACCGCGCCGGCTTCCCCAGCCAGGTCGAGGAGCGGGCCCTCGGCACGCTGAACCGGGCCCAGATCCGGTCCCAGCCCCAGCGGGTGGCGCACGGCCGGCGGGAGGTCGCCCGCTCCCGGGGCGCCTACTACTTCGTAAACCTACAGCTGGCCGGGCGCTGTGCGGTGCGCCAGGGCCGAGCCGAGTCGATCCTGACCCGAGGCCAGTTCGCCGTGCTGGACACGACCGAGCCGTACTACCTCGACTTCGACTCCGACTGGCGGATGCTGTCCTTCCGGGTGCCGCACGAGCAGCTGCGCGGCCGGCTGGCCGACCCCCGGCTCGGCACCGGGATCGGCATCGACGCGGGAGCCGGCACCGGGGCCGTGGTCGCGGCCCTGATGCGGTCGCTCTGGGAGCTGGACGGGCCGACCGGCGCCGGCGCGGCCGCCGAGCTCGAACAGTCCTTCGCCGCCGTGACCGCCGTTGCGATGGGCTCCGTTGCGATGGGCTCTCTTGCGATGGGCTCTCATGCGATGGGCTCTCATGCGATGGGCTCTCATGCGATGGGCTCTCATGCGATGGGCTCTCATGCGATGGGCTCAGCCCCGCCCGGCTCCGAGCCCGCCGGGGACCGGCTGAGCCACCCGGGCATCCGGGCCGCCGTGCTGCGCTTCGTGCTGGCCAACCTGGGCGAGGAGGACCTGTCGGTGGCCACGGTGTGCCGGCGGTTCGCGATCTCGCCCCGGCTGCTGCACACCCTGTTCGCCGACCAGCCGGCGTCGTTCGCCGGCACGGTGCGGGGGCTGCGGCTGGACCGGTGCGCCCGGCTGATCGCCGACCCGCATACCACCGGGTCGATCACCGAGATCGCCGCGCGGCACGGCTACCCCGACCCGGCCTCGTTCAGCCGGGCGTTCCGCCGCCAGTTCGGCGTCGCCCCCCGGGACGTGCGCGCCCAGCCACCGAGCCAGCTGCCGCCTGGCCAGGCCCCGGCGAGCCAGCTGGCGCCGGGTCAGCACTCGCCGAGCCAGCACTCGCCGGGTCAGCACTCGCCGAGCCAGCGCGCGCCGGGTCAGCGCGCGCCGGGTCAGGCCTCGCCGAGCCAGCTGGCCGACGGGTCGTAGTCGGGCGCGGCCAGCATCGCGTGCAGCTGGCGGCGGCGCACGCCCAGGTTGCCCCCGTCGAACAGCGGGTAGACCAGCGCGTCGCGCAGGATCTCGGCCAGCGGGTTCGCCTCGCTGTAGCTCTCGATGCCGACCACCCGCATCAGGTCGGTGATCACCCGCACGGCCGTCTCGGAGCCGAAGACCTTCGCGTACAGGGCCAGCTCGGCGGCGGCCGGGGACCCGGTGTCCAGCGCGTGGCAGGCCTTCCAGCACAGGTAGCGGACCGCCTCCATCGCCCCCTTGGCGTCGGCCAGTGCGTAGCCGACGGCCTGGTGCTCGAGGATCGGCACGGCCCCGGCCCGGCGCTGGGTCCTGGCGAACTCGAGCGCGAACTCGAACGCCGCGCGCATCTTGGCCAGCGCGAACACGCCGACCAGCGCGGCGGTGGGCACGAAGCTGCCGGTCACGATCTGCCGGCCGGCGCCGGGGCCGCCGAGGATGTTCCGCCGGGGCACCCGCACATCGTGCAGGGCCACGGTGGGCACCTGGTGCGCCCGGTGCCCGAGCAGCTCCAGGCTCTCCTCCAGCACCAACCCCTCGGCCGGGCCCGGCACCAGGATCACCGAGAAGGCCTCGTCCGGCGGCGCGTCGGCGTCGGTCCGGCAGACCACCGCGAGCAGTTCCGGCCCGCCGCCGTCCCAGCCGCCGGCGCTGGACACCCACCGCTTCGCCCCGTTGAGCACCCACTCGTCACCGTCCAGCACGGCGGTGGTGCGCACGCCCTCGGCCGGCGCCGGGGCGTCCCAGTTCGCGCTGCCGCCCGGCTCGCTGAACGCGAACGCCGCCAGCGGGGCTCCCTCGGCGGCCAGGAACGGGCCGAAGTGCTCAGCCAGCTGCTCCGGGCTGCCCGCCGCCATCAGCGGGGTCAGGCCCAGGGTGACCGCGAACAGGGTCAGCGACACGTTGGCGTCCACCGCGACGAACTCCTCGGCGACCAGCGCGAGGTCGACCATGCCCCGGCCCTGCCCGCCGACCGGCACGGGCAGGATCTTGCGCAGCCAGCCCGCCGCGACGACCTGCTCGTAGATCGGCCGGGTCGCCTGCCAGCGCTGCTCGGCGGTGGCCAGGTGCCGGGTCGCCGGACCCACCTCGGTGAGCACCTCGGCGGCGAAGTCCCGGGCGGCCAGCCGCAGCTCGCGCTGCTCGGCGGTCAGGGTGAAGTCGATGGCCATCCCGGCTACCTCCTCGGTCAGCCGGCCGCCGCGCGGGCGGCCGAACGCGCACCCGCACAGCCTGGCCGGCCCGGCGGCTGGGATCTTGGCCGTGCGTGCACATCGAGTTGGCATCCCGTGCATGCCCGCCCGGCCGCGGGGCCTCGATCGAGGCAACCAGATCTTTAGAGCTAAAGACCTGGGCTATGCTGACCGCATGCGGACCGACGCCGTGGACGAGATCGCCCAGCAGTGGGCCCGGGAGAAGCCGGACCTGGCGCTGGACTCGATCGGCGTCATCGCCCGCATCCTGCGGATCGCCAAGCTGATCGCCGACGAGCGGCGCGCCGTGCTCAGCCAGCTCAACATCGACAGCGCCACGTTCGACCTGATCGCGACCCTGCGCCGCAGCGGCCGGCCGTACCGGATGAGCCCAACCGAGATCGCCCGCGACTGCCTGGTCAGCGGCGGCGCGATCAGCCAGCGGGTGACCAGGGCCGAGGCCGACGGCCTGGTCCGGACCACGCGCACCGACTCCGGCAAGCGAACCCTGTGGGTGGAGCTGACCGACCGGGGGCACCGGATCGTCGAGCGGGACATCGAGGTGTTGCTCGGCCGGGAGCGGCAGCTGATCGCCCATCTCGCCGGGGACGACCGGGACCGGCTGGCCGAGCTGCTGCGGACGCTACTGGCCGGGCTGACCCCCGCCGAGCCCGAGACCGGGACCGAAACCCAGAGCGAGACCGCGTCCGGGACCAGGGCCGGCGCGGCGCCGGCCCAGGCCTGACCCGGGCCTCACGGAGTAATCACGATCTTGCCGACGTGGCTGGGCTCCAGGAACCGGCGCTGGGCCCTCGGCAGGTCCACCAGGTCGTAGCTGGCCGCGATCCGGGGCGTCACGGCACCGTCCCTGGCCACCTCGACCAGCGTGGCGAAGTGTTGCCGGGTGTACATCGAGGACCCGATCAGCCGCAGGTTGTGCAGGTAGAGCCGGCGCAGGTCGAAGTCGATCACGGGGCCGGCGATCGCCCCCGCGATCACCCAGCGGCCGTCGTCGCGCAGCGTCGGCAGCAGCTGCCCGACACCGGGACCGCCCGCGATGTCGGCCACCGCGTCCAGGCCGTCCGGCGCCAATGCACGGACCTGTTCGGCGAGGTCGTCACTGTACGGGCGGCCGGCACGACGCAACACGTGCTCGGCACCGACCGCGCGCACCGTGTCGACCTTGTCACCGCTGGTCACCGCGACGACCCGGCAACCGCGGGCGGCGGCGAGCGCGACCAGCGCCAGGCCGACCCCACCGGAGGCACCGGTGACCAGCACCCGCTCCCCGGCCCGCAGCGCGGCCCGCTCCAGCATGCCCATCGCGGTGCCGTAGGCCACCGGCAGGCAGGCCAGCTCCTGGTCGGACAGCGGCGACCGGCTGACGTCGTGGGCCTGGCGCGCCGGCACGGCGGCGTACTCGGCGAAGCCGCCGTCGGCCTCGCTGCCCAGCAGGCCGACCGGCGGCGCGTCCGGGGCCTCACCCAGGTAGATCGCCGGGTCGACCAGCACGCGGCGGCCGACGCTCGCCGGATCGGCACCGGCGCCGACCGCCTCGACCACGCCGACGATGTCGCCGCCCTGAATCCGGGGGAACGCGATCGGGCCCCGCCAGCCCGCCTTCGCCCCGGGGTCGCCGGGCAGGCCGTAGGCACCTTCGCGGGTCCAGATGTCGGTGTTGTTGACGGCGCTCGCGCTGACCCGGACCAACACCTCACCCCCCGCCGGCCGGGGCCGGGGCACGTCGGTCCGGTACTCCAGCCGGTCCGGCCCGCCGAACCCGGTCAACACGACCGCGCGCACGCCCCCACCTCCCCGTCGGCCCCCTCGGGCCGCTCACCCGTCGCCGGGTACCCGATCATGGCCGCTCCGGAACGCGGCGCTGACCGGGCTCTCGGCAGCTCACCGCCGGCCCCGGCGCGCGTCGGCCCGGAACTCCACGCCCAGCCGGTCGGACAGCTCGCGCACGAGGACACCCCCGACCAGCCGCCCTCGGTACGCGGCGGTCGGCCGGATGTCGTCGACCGGATCGGCGACGGCGGTCGCGGCGGCCCCGGCGGCGGCGATCCGGTCGGCGTCCACCGGGCCGGCCATCAACAGCCGGGCCGCCTCGGTGGCCAGCAGCACGGCCGGCCCGGCTGCCCCGAGCGCGATCCGGACGTCGGTCAGCCGGTCCCCGTCGCGCACCGCGGTGCAGGCCACCGTCACCTTGTCGATCACCGCGCGGCCCCGCCGGGGGCCGACCTTGACGAAGAACTCCAGCCGCCCGGCCGGCGGCCGCGCCGGCACCGGCACGAGCACGGCGGTGAGGATCTCGCCGGGGGCCAGCACGGTCCGCCCCGGGGCCAGCGCAAACGCCGCCACCGGCACGCGCCGGGTGCCGGTCGCCGAGCGCAGCTCCAGCTCGGCGCCGTGGATCGCCAGCGCGGGCGCGCCGTCGGCGCCGGGCGAGGCGTTCACCAGGTTTCCACCCAGCGTGCCGGCCTCCTGGACCTGCGGGCCGCCGACCCGCGCGGCGGCCTGGGCGAGCGCCGGCAGCAGCCGGGCGACCGTCGCATCGTCGCGCAGCCGCGCCCAGCTCACCGCCGCCCCGATGCGCAGCTGCCCGGGCCGCCGGTCGACCGCGGACAGCTCGGCCAGGCCGCCCAGCCACACCAGCACGGCGTCGGACGCAGCCGGCCCTCGGTCCACCATCACGTGCGTGCCGCCGGCGACCAGCAGCGCCCGAGGGCCGAGTCGCGCCACCTCGGCGCAGGCCTGCGCCACCGTGCTCGGCACCAGGAACCGGGAGCCGACCGCCGCCGGCCTGGCCGGCACCCCGCCGGAGTCGGACCGGACCGGCACCCCGACGGCCGGCATCCGCCGGGCGGCCAGCTGGACCGCCGCCAGGATCGGCGCGTAGCCGGTGCAGCGGCACAGGTTGCCGGCGAGCCGGTCGGCGACCGAGGCGACGTCGGCGCAGGCGTCGGGGCCGGCCGCCAGCGCGGACCGGGCGGCAACCACGAAGCCCGGGGTGCAGAACCCGCACTGCACGGCCCCGGCCTCGTCGAACGCGTCGAAGAGGCACTCGCCGACGGGCTCGCCGCGCAGTCCCTCCACGGTGGTCACCTCGGCGCCGGCGCCGGCGACCGTGCCGACCGGAGTCAGGCAGGCGCACCGGGCCCGCCCGTCGAGCAGCACGGTGCACGCGCCGCACCCACCCTCCCCGCAGCCGTCCTTGGTGCCGGTCAACCCGAGGGACTCCCGCAGCACCTCGAGCAGCGACGTGCGCGGGTCGACGGCCAACTCGCGGACCGTGCCGTTGACCAGCAGGCGGACCGCCTCGGCCCCCGTCTCGGGCAGTGCTTCGGGCAGTGCCCCGGTCGGCGCTTCGGACATCGGCCCGGCAGGCGCTTCGGGCTCCGCCTCGGACACGCCGCCGTGTGCCGGCCCGGACCTCGGCTCAGTCATCGACTCCCCCAGCTCCGTCGAGCGCCGCCAGCACGGCATCGGGTGTGATCGGGAACCGGTCGAACCGTTGCCCGATGGCGTCGCACAGCGCGTTGCCCACCGCGGCGGCGACCGGCGTGATACCGATCTCGCCGACGCCCCGCACGCCCAGCGGGTTGGCCGGGTCGGGCGTGCAGACCAGCACGGTCTCCAGCCGCTCCGGCAGCTCGGTGATCCCCGGGATGAGGTAGTTGGCGAACCGGTCGTTGCGCACCCGGCCGCCCATCAGCTGGTGCTCCTCCAGCAGCGCGAAGCCGAGGCCCTGCAGGATCGCGCCCTCGGACTGGCCGCGCACCCCCGCCGGGTTGACCGCCCGACCGGGGTCCACGTGATGTTCCAGCCGGAGCACGTCGACCTCCCCGGTGAGCACGTCGACCTCGACGCCGAGCACCAGGACGGCCGGCGTGTAGCCGATGTGCGGCATGCCGACGATGTGCGCCTCGGGCAGCTCGGGCCGGTACGTGTGGGCCACCCGGGCCGGTCCGGGCTCGGCAGCCAGCCGGGCAGCCAGCCGGGCGCAGGCGCCGGCGACCGCGTTGCCGACGGCGAAGACCGTGCGGGAGGCGTTCGTGGCGTCCGAGTCCGGGCCGTCCGAGTCGCCGGCGGACACGTCCACCTGCCCGACCGGGCAACCCAGCTCGGCGGCCGCGAGCTGGGCGAACGCGGTGTGGTTGCCCTCGCCGAGGTCGGGGCAGCTGACCGTGACCAGGTAGCGGCCGGCGGCGGTGCGTTCGGCCGACACCTCGGCGCCCGACTCCACGCCGGCGCCGAGCCCGTAGCCCTGCCAGGCGCTCGCCGTGCCGACGCCCCGGCGCTTCCACGGCCGCGCCGCCGCCTTCCAGTCGGCCGCCTCGGCGAGCAGCCGGCCGGCCGCCGCGGAGTCCAGCACGCCGGCCAGCTCGACGCCGTGCCGGACCGCGAAGCCGGCGGCAGCCCGCCCACCGGGGCGCAGCGTGTTGCGCCGGCGCAGCAGCAGCGGGTCCAGGCCCAGCCGGCCGGCGAGCTGGTCGATTACCTGCTCGATACCCGTGGTGACCTGCGGGTTGCCGAAGCCGCGGAACGCACTGGCGTTGCCGTTGTTGGTGTACACGGCGGTGGCCGCGATCCGGGCGTGCCGGTAGCGGTACGGCCCGCCGGTGTGCTCGGCGGCCAGGCCGAGCACACCGGGGCCGAGCGTCAGGTAGGCGCCGGTGTCGGCGAGCAGCTCCGCGTCCAGGGCGGTGAGCTCGCCGGCGGCGGTCGCGCCGACCCGGTAGCGCACCTGGAACGGGTGCCGCTTCACGCCGTATGCGATCGACTCGGCGCGGTCCAGGGTGAACCGGGCCGGCCGGCCGGTCAGCCGGGTGACCAGCGCGAGCACGATCTGCACGCTGATGTCTTCCTTGCCGCCGAACGCGCCGCCCATCATCGGGTGCAGCACCCGCACGTCGGTGGCCGGCAGGTCCAGCGCGGCGCAGATCTGCCGCCGGTCGCTGAACGGGTTCTGGCCGCCGGCACAGACGGTCAGCCGGCCGTCCTCGTCCAGGTAGGACACCCCGGCCTCGGTCTCCAGGAAGGCGTGCTCCTGCCAGCCGGTGCGGTAGGCGTACTCCAGCACCACATCGGCCTCGGCGAAGCCGGTGGCCACGTCGCCGTGCCCGAGCAGCAGCTCGGCACACAGGTTGCCGCCCGGCCAGATCTTGGGCGCGTCCGCCCGCAACGCCAGCTCGGGGTCGGTGAGCAGCGGCAGCGGCAGCGCGTCGACCTCGACCAGCCCGCTGGCCAGCCGGGCGGACCGGTCGGTCTCGGCGGCCACCACCGCGACCAGATCGCCGGCGCAGCGCACCACCCGGTCGCAGAGCACCGGCTGGTCGGGGCTGATCAGGCCGAACCCGTTGCACCCCGGCAGGTCGGCCGCGGTGAACACGCCCACCACGCCGGGCACCGCACGGGCCGCCTCGGTGTCGACTCGCGAGATCGTCGCGTGCACCAGGGGCGCCCGGACCGGCCGCACCCAGAGTGCCCCGGCCGGCCGGTGGTCCGACGGGTAGCGATGCTCGCCGCGCGCCTTGGCGGGGGCGTCGATCCGGCCGGCGGACCGACCCGGCCAGCCGCTGTCGGTCACGACCGCCCCTCCCGTCACCACCGCCGGAACCACCCGCCCGACGCGCCTGTCCGCGATCCAACGCCACCGCCGCCACGACTGGCGACCGAATTCCCCAACCCGACGGTGTTCCCCCAATAGGGGCAGGTCAGGAGACGTGGGCCACCTGGTCGGGGAATCTCGATAACGTCTCGCCCCCGCACACCGACAAGTGGTATGGAGGTGATCATCGAATGGATCCGGAGTTCAGTCCGCTGCCCGCGTACCTGCTCGACAAGCTCGTCGAGCTGGACGCCTGCGACGGCTACATCGTGCTCGTGCTCGACCCGCAGACAGCGGAGACCGATGCGCACGGTCCGTACGAAGGGATGGACGCGCTCGCCGTGGCGGACCGGTTGCGCCAGGACTTCGACATCGCCGACCTGCCCGACGTCGAGATCACCGTGACCCGCCTGCACCGGCCGGCCCCGGCCGAGCGCAGCCACGCTGCCTGACCTGGCCGGCGCGGCATCCCGCCGCACCGGCCGGCCCGACCCGGCGCAGTGCCCGACTCAGTGGCCCAGGGCCCGGAGCACGCGGTGCAGGGCGTCGACGGCCCGGTCGAGCTCCTCGGCCGATACGGTCAGCGCCGGGCGCAGCCGCAGGCTGGTGGCGCCGCAGCCCAGCATGATCACGTGCTCGTCCTCGCGCAGCCGGGTGATCACCTCGTCGCGCAGGCTCGCGGTGGGCAGCGTGAACGCGCACATCAGGCCGCGGCCACGCACCTGGGTCACCGCCGGGTGCCGCTCGGCCAGCTCCCCCAGCCGGGCCAGCAGCCGCACGCCGAGTGCCCCGGCCCCTTCGATCAAGCCGTCCCGCTCGATCACCTCGAGGATGCGGCGGGCGCGCACCATGTCGGTCAGGTTGCCGCCCCAGGTGGAGTTGATCCGGGACGACACAGCGAACGCGTTGTCCGCGACGTCGTCCACCCGGCGCCCGGCCATCACACCGCAGACCTGGGCCTTCTTGCCGAACGCGACGATGTCGGGCTGCACGTCGAGCTGCTGGTAGGCCCAGGCGGTGCCGGTCATGCCGACCCCGGTCTGCACCTCGTCCAGCACGAACAGCGCGTCGAACTCGTGGCACAGCGCCTGCATCGCGCGCAGGAACTCCGGGCGGAAGTGGTTGTCCCCGCCCTCGCCCTGGATCGGCTCGGCGATGAAGCAGGCGATGTCGTGCGGGTT
>Ga0137415_10008379_pt1 | contig 10251 bp, 10 predicted proteins | sample CZODoug3_1_1_16f_FD_183082 | JGI IMG/M metagenome (GOLD analysis project Ga0137415, IMG submission 183082) | Vadose zone soil fungal communities from Angelo Coast Range Reserve, California, USA - CZODoug3_1_1_16fungal (Hybrid Assembly) | ecosystem: Environmental > Terrestrial > Soil > Vadose... | reverse complement strand
TAGTGCACACCCACCGCTGATCCGGTCGCCTGCGGCATGCGCAGCTCAACCTTAGCCTTGGTGAGGGCGTTGCCGGTCTTCTGGTTGAACATGAGGTCGCGGGTCACGAGGTGAATCGGATTCTTCAGCTCGGTGGGGACGGACTGATCGGGCTTGAGGAGTCCCTTGGGGTTCGCTTCCAGGTCGATGCGCACTTCGCCCTTGGCGGTGACGTCCCCCGATTTCGGGTCGTAGCCGAAGTCGTCACCGTAGATCTGGTCATAGCGGCTGGAGTCACGGCCGTAGAGCGTGATCGTGACATCGCGTAACTCGGCGCGTCCGCCCAGCTTGAACTGCACCACTTTGCTCGCCTGGATGGTAAAGAGCGTGCGGCCACCCTCGGACTTGGAAACCTTGAAGCCTTCGGCGGTCTGCTGGATGTCGATATCCATCTTGCCGGGAATGTGTTTCAGGACCTCTCGCACCTGGCTCCGGCGGTGGAGGTACACGCCCGCGACCACGAGGCTCAGCGCGACGGCGGCGAGCACAAACCAGCGGCGGAGGCGGGGGATTGAGAGGGGCATCTATCCTCAAGTCTACTTGAAAGGAACCCAGCTGCCAGGCTCAGTTCTCGGTTCTCAGGGCTGTGTACTCTCGAAGCGGATGTCGGCTCGCGCCTTAGGCGCGGGCGAGAGGCTCTCGTCCATCATGATTGTCTGGACGATCTGCTCCAGTTCGCCCTCAGCCTTGTTTTCTTCTTTCGTTCAGATCGGAAATCTCCTTCTGCAGGCCGTTGAGGCGGTCTTCCCCGCGCAAGGCCACCAGGAAATCAGCACTCGTGACATGCTCACCGAACGGCAAACGCAAGGAACGCAGGCGTTGGTCGAGCGGTGCGATGGAGTTATCGCGGACCGAACCAACGCGGCCTTCGCCCAGGTCGGCCACGGCGAGGGACTTCAGGACGTCGTTCAGCTGGCCGGTCGTGAGTCGATGGCGAGGTCCTGATTGCCGTGCACGCGAGCAGTATGCTCGAGAGAGCCGGTCCCGTTCTTATGAGCACAACGCGTTTGACGGGAAGCCGCGCCGAGTTCGACCAGTCGATGGCAACGGGTGCCGATTGCGGCTTGGCGGGTACCGCTGACTTTTTCTGGGCTGCGGCAGAGGTGAGTAGAGCAAGCGCCGAACGAGCCTGACGAAACGCGGCACGGGATCCTCCCGAGCGGCCACTCGCTTCTGAAAGGGGTGGGCGTAGCAATGCTGAAAGAGTCGTCTCGTATCCGACCGATGGTTGTCTAAGCCGGCTTGGGGGCCTCCAGGCAGGCCCAACGTTCGACGAGTTGGCGATGGGCAATCCGCCAGATGACGATTCCGGAAAACCGGATCTTCTTTCCCGTCTGGGTATCGGTGCCGGTCCAGGTGTTGCGCACTACGACCTTATCGTTCTCCGCGACGATGTCCTCGACGCTCACGCGCATATCCGGAAAGCGCTTAAGCGCCCCCCACGTATTGTTTGGCGCCCTCGGGCCGGGAGGTGGTCGATGAACTCGGGAGCGAAGTTCGCATCGCCGATGTCGATGTTCTTGCAAATTCTTCGAAGTGATTCCGGACAAACTGCTTCATTTCTTCGAGTGACATGCCGCGCTGAGCCATTTGTCTTCTCCTGAGCAACGAAAAGATGCCCGGCGGTGTCAACGGATTCAAAAACAATTCGAGGAAGACGGGATTTGGGTCCGGACGGCTTGGTTATCGCGAGGCATCCGCACGGGCGAGGAAATCCCGCAGCGACAACTCCAGCCCGCCATACTCAGGGTGGTCGTTGTGGCCGATGGTGAAGGCGATATCGAGGGTGTCCCCGGCGAGCAGCCCGGCGGCCTGGAGGCGTTCGGCCATGTGCCAGCCGAGAGCGTCCAAGGTGATGTTCCGACGCCAGTTCGAGTTCTCAGTTCTCGGTTCCCGGTTCTCAGCGGCTGCCGGGCGCTCGCTCCGGCGGATTTCCGAGCCGTCCGGATGGCAACGGGGAGTAGCCACAATGGCGACTTCGCTCAATTCTTCGGCTGGCTCCGCGCTTCGCGACGCTGGAACAACCGCCGCCGCCAGCTTTAACTTCACGTGCTTGTCTTTCAGAATTTTCGGTGGCGCCATCAGGCGCACCGCGCGGGCGGCGAAAATCGGCTGGGGATTGCCTTGGCCGAACGGTTCGAGGCGCTCCAGCGCCTGGAACAAAGCGGGCGTGACCTGGTCGAGGGTGATTTCGGCGTCGAGATCGAGGCTGGGCTCGAAGTCTGCCGGCGTAAGGCTCAGGCGGGCGTATTCGTCCAGGTGCGCGCGCAATTCCGGCACGCGTTCGGAGGGCAGCGAGAAGCCGACGGCGTGAGAATGTCCGCCGTAACGGGTGAACAGGCCGCGGCAGGACTCGATGGCGTCGAGTAGATGGAAGGCTCCGATGGAGCGGCCGGAGCCGTGGGCTTCTCCGCCATCGTGCGAAAGCACCAGCGCCGGGCGTCCGTAGCGCTCGACTACACGCGTGGCCGTGATGCCGATGACGCCGCGATGCCAACCGTCGCCGTCGATCACCACGCAATACGCGTTGTGCAGCGCTGGTTCCTGTTCGAAGCGGGCCTCGATGGCTTGCAAAATACGGCGTTCTTCTTCCTGGCGCTCGCGGTTGAGTTGATCGAGGCGCCCGGCGATTTCGCGGGCGCGCTGCGCGTCTTTCACGCTGAAAAGCTCGATGACCTCGCGGGCAACGTCCATGCGTCCGGCGGCGTTCAGGCGGGGCGCGATGCGGAAGGCAATCTCCGTAGAGGTGGGTGGACGCGTTGGTGGCACCTGTGCGATTTCGAGCAACGCTTTCAGCCCGGGATTCACCGCGCGGCGCAGGGCATCGAGCCCCAACTTCGCGAAGACGCGGTTCTCTCCGGTGAGCGGAACGGCATCGGCGATGGTGGCGATCGCAACCATCTTCAGAAACGACATCAGCAGGTGCGACTGGTCTTTTCCCGGCAGTCGCTTTTCCATGAGCGCCTGTGCCAGTTTGAAAGCCACGCCGGCGCCGCACAGGGCTTTGCAGGGATAGTCGCAGCCTGATTGATTTGGGTTCAGCACTGAAAGCGCTCGCGGAACGCCTTCCTGGCCGGGCAGGTGGTGATCGGTCACTATGAGGTCCACACCCAGGCGCTCAGCAGTCTCAGCAGCGGCGAAGGCGCGGATGCCGGTGTCGACGCTGATGATCAGGCGAATACCCGCGGCCGCGGCGCGCTCGATCACATCGTCCTTCATGCCATAGCCTTCACGGATGCGGTGGGGCACGTGAAAGTCGGGGGTGCCGCCGCAGAGCTCGATGGCGGTCTTCAGGATGACGATGGCGGTGGTGCCATCGACGTCGTAGTCGCCGTAGATCAGAATCCCATCCTCGCGTTCGATGGCTGCGTCCAACCGCTCGACAGCAGCTTTCATGCCGGACATGAGATGGGGAGAGTGCAGGTGCGCGAGCGTGGGGACCAGGAAGCGCTGGGCGGTTTCGACGTCCTGAATGCCGCGCATCACCAGCAGGCGGGCCAGGGTTGCAGCAAGCTGCGGGTCGCCGTTTAGGCGGAGGACGGCGGTGGAGCGCAGCTGGTCGGCCAGTGAGCCGATTTGGGTCTCATCGGCGGATTTTGGGAGCCACTTCATGATCCGCAAGGCTGGCAGAAAGCAGATTCCTCTCCGGCTTGACTCCGGTTCGGAATGACAAATCGTACGGGGTTGCTTGACACCCCCGGGTTGGTTCTTCTTCACGCCCCTCCGCGGGCAAGAGTGCCCGCGCCCCACCCGGCACGGTTAGTCTTCCTCGTCCGGGCCAGGTTCGTCGATGGGGATGCCACCAAAGTCCTCGGCTAGGTCGATCAGTCTCTGGTACCGGTCATACCAATCAGTGCTCGATTCATACAGAAACATGCTGCCTTGAAATGCCCAGCCCAGCTGCACGAAGCCCGTCTTGCCGACGTAAGTGCGCAGCCAGCGGGCGTCTTCCAGGTCTTCGTCGTTGGTGTATTCGGCGTTGCTGAGGCGCTGGATCAAGCCTTCCAGATCGTCGCGTTTGAGGCTCCAGGAATCCATAGTCAGGAAGGGAGCACCGGCCGTTTTGGCGAGCTCGACGAAGTCCTTCCAGCCATCGGCGTTGTCCTCCGCCTTCCACATGATCGACTGGACTTCCTCGTAGTCCACGTAGCCGTGAAAGCGGCGCATGCCATGGCCTTCGATGAAGGCAGTCATGTCGTCTTTCAGACCGGTGAGGTCATCAGGAGTGGCGGTCATAGAGGCTCTCGGTGACTATGCATTGTATGCCTTTCCGCGGAGAGGGAACAGAACTCGAGGGCGGACCGCAAACTGGCAATCGGCGCTTGGCGTTTGGCAATTGGCGGTTTGCCTTCGATGTCAAAGGTGGCTCGGCGGGCGGCTCGCTAAAGGCGAATGGCCAAGAGCTGAAGGCTGTTTCCCGTGTGCTAGACTGTTTATTTCACGACGAGCCTCCGAACCAGACAATGCTTTTCTCCAAAGAATATGTGGGCTATCTGGCCCGCGAACTCACCAAAAAGCTTATCGCCGGCGATCTCATTGAGACCGAGAAGGTGGCGGCCGTCACGGAACGCGTGCACGCGGCACTGCTCGAAGAGATGTCGCTCGAAGACCACATCAACGACGAGGTGCGCGTGATTCTGGAGGCGTATTCCGACGAGATGCGCCGGAGCGGCGCCAACTACCAGGAGATGTTCCGCAAGGTGAAGAGCGAGTTGGTGAAGAAGTACAAGGCCGTCCTCTAAGGGCACCGGTCAGGATGAGTTCAGGGAGCGGCGATCGTCGCTCTTTTCCTTTTGGCGCTAGAATGAAGTCAAGGGCGCGCAGGAGGTTCCCATGCGGCGCAGGGCAGAGTGGTGCCTGATTCTCGCTTTTCTTGTCCTTGTCTTGCCGCCCTCCCTGGCAGTGGAGGGACCCGCCTACCAGACGGGCATCCTGCTGGGGATCGAGAAGCGAGTCACGACCACGCCGCTCGCGTACGTGTTCGAAGTGGTGGTGAGCTACTACGAAACCGTCACCTACGAGCTGCAGATCCAGGTCGGAGATCAGATCTATTTCACGGACTACACTCCCGACGTGCAACCGAACGGGCCTCTGCCCAACGAGTGGAAGCCGAATCAGACGATTCAGTTCCGCACCGACAAACGCCGGCTGTTCGAACAGCAGTGTGGCTTCGCCGCCAAACGTATGTGTTCTCGTAGCTGACGCGGGTGGAACTCCTCTCCAAGAGACCACACGAGCTGGGGACTTCACTGACCTGACTCCTACCGCAAACTTCGCAGCAACACCCACGAGCGGGTTCGCGCCATTAACGGTCTCCTTCGACGCCACGCTAAGCAACGCGACTGCAGGACATATTATCGCGTTGTACAACTGGGAGTTCGAGAACTCGCAAACAGCGAATCTCACAAGCGCGACGACTTTTCACACTTACAATACGCCGGGCACCTACTATCCTAATCTTGAGACAGTAGATAGTGGCCTTGGCAAGAGTTCAATCAGAAACGCGACGATCAATGTCCAATTCGTCGGGCAGCCAGACTTCGTCATAAGAGGCAACACAACCAGCCTCTCAATCCTTCAGGGAGCAAACAGAAATGTAACAATCAGTCTCGCCAGCTTGAATGGCTTCAGCGGGACCGTAAGCCTCTCTGCCAACAGCTCGGTCGTTCTTGGGATCACATCGACCCTAAACAAGACAAGCGTGACCCCCCCGGCATCGGGGACGCCAGACACCTCTGCAAAACTGACTATCGCTACAGGTGTAGTTACTCCGCTAGGGAGGTATATCATCAATGTCACCGGAGTCAACGGGATACTCAAGCACTCAGTCCTCATCAGTGTAGCCGTCGTGTCAGGGGATTACTCTCTGTCCAACTCTGGACCCATAACTGCGATCAAAGGCATGTCTGGTACTAATACGATAACCGCCACACTAACTACCGGAACAGGACAACCCGTCACTCTGTCATGCTTTGCTCCAACACTTCCACCCGGCGTATCATGCTCATTCGCCCCTGCAACAATTACTCCTTCACTGGCAGGCAGTACTAGCGTACTGAGAATCACTACCACCCTTTCTTCTTCAGCGAATAGTTACGTTGTCAAGGTGACCGGCGACCCTCTGGGTCCCCATACTCTTAACACGACTATCACATTGTTAGTTTCGGACTTTCAGATTTCGGCCAACCCACAATTGGTTTCAATCTCACAGGGCGGAAACGGAAACTCCGTCATCGCCCTTACTGGCCAATCCGGTCTCAACAGCGAGGTCAACCTGACAGCAACGTCGGGTTCGGGCAACATTATCGCGTTCCTCAACCGGACAAGCGTAAGAGTCACGGTTGCAGGAATGTCTAACTCATCAACCCTGTACGTTATCGTGCAGACAGTCACTCGACCCGGCCCCTACAGTATCCTTGTGACCGGAAGCGTCGGTCTCTTGACTCACAGTTTGACAGTCACGGTCGATGTCCCAGTTCCAGACTTTGGAGCCAGCGCTACTCCAACATCGGTGTCCGTCAAAACCGGCACGAATGGGACATCGGTCATTTCCCTGATAGGTCTCAACGGCTTCACAGGCACCATCAACCTCCAAGCAAAGAACCCCACAGGTGTTAGCATCACCTCCGTATTCTCCAGTACCAGCGTGACCATAACCAGCACTAGCGGACCAGTCGCGTCCACCCTAACAATATCCACATCAACGAATACACCAGCAGGAACCTACACCGTCACAGTCAACGCAACAACCTTGATCCTCTACCACCTTGTCAACATCACGTTGATAGTAATCTCGCCGTTGCCATCGGTCCAGCTCGGTTCTGCAACCCTATCCACAGTCTCCGTAACGGCAGGCAAGACGGTTGACATGACAATCACGGTCAGCAACACTGGAACCATACCAGTCAACATAACTATCACGATGGACGTAAACAGCGGTAGTGGAGCCAACGTAACAGTGGCCCAGACGACCATCACGCTAAACCTAGGAGTATCAGCGCAGACGATCAAAATATCATGGAACACCACACAATGGGCTGGAGGAACCTATCACGTCTATGCCAGGGTCATAGGATCTCAAACCTCCGCGGTCAACCAAGCTACAAGCGCAGGCACCGTAGCTCTAAGTTCCCCGCCGTCGCCCCCTCCCCCGGCTGACCTCAGCGTAATTCCATGGATAACAACCGGACTGGCCGCTGCAATAGCGGTTGTACTGGGCTTGCTTCTATTCAGACGCCGACGCCCGACCGGGCGCCCAGAATCCGCCTAGAAAACCGAAGCAAAAGATCGAGCCAAGTCCGGTTCAGTCTGAACCCTATCGCTTCTTCAAACTGGCTCTATTAGCACGCTGCTTCTTCCGTATGCCCCTGCGTCTCAAGAAGAGACCGAACCCAAAGATCACGACAGCCCCTCCAAGGCCCACCAAGAATACAATGTCGCCATACCAGGGCGTCGGAGAGGAAGGCGGGGGATCATAAACCTCGAGCCCCACACTACCCTGCGTCGTCCAGCCAGCAAGAATGGTTTCGGTCACATTATTACTGTGCTTAACAGTCGGGCCAGAGAAGGCCAGAGTGTAGATTCCTGGCACGAGATTATTGAATGCCACTTGTCCGCTGGAATCAGTCGTCGCATTCTCGAAGGGAAAAACGTTAGACGAGTTGAAGATCCGAACAAGCACCCCTGACTGGAGTATTTTCTGGAGACTAAATACGGCCAAGAGTAACGCACCCAGCGGAATTCCGACAGTCAGCATTCTATGAATCGATCCGTTAGCGCCGTTGACGTCAGTGACGTTCAGCGTAACGCTATAAGTGCCTGGAGAGCCGAACGTGTGGAGAAATGTCCGACCGCTACCAGTTTTCATATCACCAAAATTCCAACTGTAAGACGTTATGGCGGCGGATGAATCATTTGCGAAGCTCCCTGAAGCATCAAATGTATTCGGATGCCCTGCTACAACTGCGGGTGTGTCGGTTGGGAGATAGTTGAAAAACGCTGTGACTCCTGAATTGCTGAAGATCGCGTCTTCCTTGACTATTGGTATGAACTGGGTGGTCGCGAAAGTGCCTGACCCGGCATTTGCAACATCGGCAGTGTCTATGTGAATCAGGCTTGAATTTCTGACGTTTTCAACATAGAACGCGACCGAGAAGAGCATCTTGGACAGCGGGCCATTAACTGGGTTGCCACTTTCGGGCAGTGCAGAGAAATGCACCCAGCCAAATTCGGCGTCTGTAGGGTCCGAGGTCTGACAGTTGATGATGGGAGGCACACACTCGGTTGAAACGAAGTTGGAAGAGGCATCGCCGAAGATATTGCCTGCGTAGGACACGCTCTCCGCTCTAACAACCGGGTTCGGCTGAGGATTGCCGTAGTTCAGCTTTACATTAAAGCCCGAGATGCTCTGACCGGCAGTGAGATTCAACATTACGTTGATGGTGAAAGACGATCCACTCGTTGCATTATGCGAGACCGGACTAAGGTATACGATCGAGAAAGGCTGGCTAGATGCTGCTCTAACAGGAGAGAGATGTGGCACTGAGAAGACCAGAAGGAGGAGAAAAGTAGCGAGAACCCAACGCGGCTTCAAGAACTCGATGCTCCCCTCGTATTACTAGGCATTCACCCAGATAAACGAAGCCGTGGAATATTGGTTTATCCCTAGACGGGCCATACCGAAGTCGAGTTGAAGGTCGGGGCTAATGCTTCCGATTCTTGCGTATGGCTTCGGGTAGCCTTTCAACAGTCAACTTCGACTCTAGATGTACCTGCAGTAGTTCTATGATGCTATCCACGGATTGATGCGTCTGAAACTCGAATTTGTCGTCTGTCGTCAGCACTGTCATCTCTCTCGTAAACGGCGTCTCGACCAGCCTGACACTGATAATCTCCTCGAATCTCAAATGAAAATTGTCCTTGTCTGCGGCCAGAATCTTTGCGGGAGTAATACTGTGTAGTGCGCGCTTTCCAAGCGACTCGCCTCCACTCTTCACGACATCTTCGACCCCCCCACTCAGCCTCCCAAAAAGCGCAGATGTAGCATAGGCCCCTGCGCCTCTCTTTCCTGCGTGCGCAACGATTACTCTTGTATCAGTCACGAATAGAATCAGCCGCTCGATACCAAGAGACAAGCGAGCAACGACAGGGATCTCTCCAACTATGCTCTCCGACTCCCGGCTCATGAAATCCGATAATATTTCTTTGAAGCGCCTATTCAAGCCATCCCCAGGATTCATGCCTCGCAAGACAGCCCAATCCGTGTGCCCTCTTTCGACTAATCATCCCCGTATCTGAGAATCTTTGACTGCATGTTTCCTCGAGAGGCGATGCCGAAGCTTTCAACTCCAAGCTCGACCGGGCCAGAAGTAGAGCCAGCTTTGAGTAGCCTGGAGCCCCGGACGAGATTTGAACTCGTGACCCTTGCCTGTTTGAAAGGGTTACCAAGGCAATGCTCTAGGCTGGGTAGACATCTACCAGGCTGAGCCACCGGGGCTTGCGCGTTTCGCCGCGCGACATTGCTAATTAACCTTAGGCGGATCTAGTTGACCAAGAACAACGAATCTACCAACCCAAGTCCATGTGACACGGGCTAGAAATTTGCGCCTCTAGCGCTTCAGCATCTTGTCGACCCGATCCTTCCAAGCCGGCCACTTACCCATCTCCTCCAATGCAAACTTCTCCGCCTGCTCCTTGTTCATCCAGCGAGTCTGCATAGCCGAAGCGACCAAGTCATCATACAATTTCTCAAAAGGCAAAAGCTTTCCTTTCATATCAGTGCAGTGAATGCAGTAAGGATTGTCGAGATCCTGAGCCCCATGCTCCTCGCGCGAAGCCAACGGCCGACCACAACTCTCACACTGCATCGCAAGGGACATGGACTAACCCAAAAACAACAATCACAGAAACACTAGATAACCATACTTGGACGCACCAACCCCCCAGCGCGGTAACAAGACCACAGTCATCTCTGCTAAACCATTAATAATCCGGCGCCCGTCAACCAACGAAGAACGCTAGAGGAATGCTTCTAATGCGTAGAAAGGGCCAAACGGCACCTTTCACACTAATCACACTCATACTCCTATTCGGAAGAAAGAAGACCGAACCCGAAGAAAACAAGAACATAGAAGAGCCCACCAAAACAGAACCTTTCCCTGTTCCAGACATTCTCAAGAAAACGATCACCAGCAACGACGTCTCAAGGTCCCG
>Ga0137415_10008378_pt1 | contig 10253 bp, 6 predicted proteins | sample CZODoug3_1_1_16f_FD_183082 | JGI IMG/M metagenome (GOLD analysis project Ga0137415, IMG submission 183082) | Vadose zone soil fungal communities from Angelo Coast Range Reserve, California, USA - CZODoug3_1_1_16fungal (Hybrid Assembly) | ecosystem: Environmental > Terrestrial > Soil > Vadose... | reverse complement strand
TGTCGAGGTGGACGAAGCCCGAGCGTGGATAGAAGCCGACGCCGCCCATATTGAGCGCCTGGGCGGCCTGCCGGACCCGGAACACCGGCATGCCGGGGAAGCGGATATCCATGGCGTTGCCGTTGATATGCTGGCTGTCGTTGGCCACGCCGCGGCTGACGCTGGCCAGCCAGGCGTTGGTCGAGGGCGAGCGATAGGCCGACAGCACTTCGATGGTGCCGCCGTAGCCCACGATCATCGTGGTGTGCCACAGCACGTCGAACAGCAGCGGATCCATCTCGGTCTGGGCATTGTCCCGCGTGTCGCGCAGGAAGTAGTTCAGCTTGTCGAGCGCATCGCGGCGATAGGTGCCGTCCGACCAGTAGGTCACCGCGAGCATTTCGCCGGAGTTGACGTTCACCAGGTTGAGGCTGCGCGGGCTGGTCGTATCGAGCTGCGGCGGCGGCAGCGCCGGCGCGGGGGCGAAGCCGCCATAGCGGGAACCCCGCAGGTTCTGCGGCGTCGTGCGTTGCGGAGCGCCGCGTGGGGCGGGGCGGGATGCGGCCGTCTTGTGAACGGCCGATTTGGCAGGAGCTGCCGTTGTCTTCTTTGTCGCCGGTTCGGCGCCCGGCTTGTTGCTCGAGCCGCGCAGAACCTCAGGTAGTTTCGATCCCGCAGGATTGGTCTGGGCGAAGCTCCCACCGGCGAAGGCCAGTGTGGCCGCCAAGCTCAACACGAAGCTGCGCATCCCCACCCCTGATTGTTGTATTTATGTCACATATCTTCATATCAGAGACCGATTCGTGACTCAAAGCGAAATTCGGGATCCCGGGCCAAAGCGAGGCCCACGACTTCCCCCACCATGCAGAGCGTCGGTCCGGCCAAGCGGGCACGCAGGACCTGGCGCTCGATGGTAGCGAGCGTGCCCACGATCCGTCGCTCGCTGCTCGTGGTGCCATTCTCGATCAGGGCGATGGGAGTCGCTGCCGGCAGGCCATGCGCGATCAACTGGCTGGCGATCAGCGGCAAGCTGCCGGCGCCCATGTAGATGACGACGGTCTGGCGCGGCCGCGCCAGCATCGGCCAATCGAGCGCGACGTTGCCATCCTTGAGATGGCCGGTGACGAAGACACAGGCATGGGCGTGGTCGCGATGGGTGAGCGGGATGCCGGCGCTGGCGGCGCAGCCCAGGGCCGCCGTCACGCCCGGCACGACTTCGACGGCGATGCCGGCCTGCATCAGCGCCTCTACTTCCTCGCCGCCGCGGCCGAACACGAAGGGATCGCCGCCCTTCAGCCGCACCACGCTCTTGCCGTCACGCGCCAAGCTCACCAGGCGCTGGTTGATCTCCGCCTGGGCCATACAGTGGTGAGCGCTTCGCTTGCCGACATAGACCCGCTCGGCATCGCGCCGGGCCATGGCCAAAACCTCGGGCGAGACCAGCCGGTCGTAGACCACAACATCGGCGCGTTGCAGCAGGCGATGCGCCTTCATGGTCAGCAGGTCGGGATCGCCGGGCCCGGCGCCGACCAGGTGCACCATACCGATCGCAGGGGCGATCTCGTGGCGGGCGCTGTCGAGCAGGCGGATCAGCTCGCGCCGCGCGCCGATCTCGTCGCCGGCCAATGCCATCTCGCCGATGCGGCCGGCGAAGACGCGATCCCAGAAGCGGCGGCGCGCGCGCGGCTGATCGAGGGTGCGACGGACCTGCTCGCGGAAGATCTCGGCGAAACGCGCCACCCGGCCGATCGCCGCCGGCAGGGCGCGTTCGATCTCGGCCCGCAGCCGGCGCGCCAGCGCGGGCGCCGCACCGCCGGTCGAGATCGCGATGGTGATGGGCGCGCGGTCGACGATCGACGGCATGATGAAGCTCGACAGCTTCGGCCGGTCGACGACATTCACCGGCACTGGACGTTGCTGGGCGGCATGGGACACGCGCGCCTGCAGGACCTCGTCCTCGGTGGCGACGATCACCAGCGACATGCCGGCGAGATCACCCTCGTCGAAAGCGCGGCCAGCCCAGGAAATAAGTCCGTCGGCGATCAGTTGAGCGATCTCGCCGACGACGGTGTCGGCGATCAAGGTCACCCTCGCGCCGGCCGACAACAGCAGCTCGGCCTTGCGCGCGGCCGCTTCGGATCCGCCGACGACCAGCACGTGGCGATCCTGCAAGGTCAGGAAGAGCGGGAAGCTTTGCATCACGCCGCTTTCCTGGGGCGCGCGGCGCGCACAAGCGCGCGGATTTCGGGACGGCACGAGCCGCAGTTGGTGCCGGCGCGCGTGATTGCGCCGATCGCATCGAGACTCGCCGCGCCATCGGCGATGGCCGTCTCGACCGCGGCGCACGACACGCCGAAGCAGGCGCAGATCTCGCCGCCACGCCAAACCACGCCATCTGCTGCGTCGTCGCCACGCAGCAGCAGGTTTCTTTGCTCGACGCCGAGACGGCCAATGGCCATGAACGGCGCCAGACGATCGCGCACCGCTTCGTTGCAAGTCTCGCCCAGCGCCAGCACCGCCTCGAGCCGGCCGTCGCCGATCACCGCCCCGAGCCCTTGCTGGCCGTCCAGCCAGGGACCGGGATTGGTGGCGCGCACGGCCGCCGACAGCGCCCGGCGCGCTGTTTCGAGCGGCTGCTCGCCCGCGAGCAACCAGGCGTGATAGCCGGCGCCCTTGATCCGCGCCCAATATGAGACTTCAGGCAGCATGACCGGCCTCCGAGCGAGAATCGTGCCATGCCAGAGGATCGGCAGGCGGCGAATCTCGACCGGCGTGTGCTTGAGTTCGGGCTGGCCCGAGATCGGATCGACCGCGGGATTGACCGCCGCGTTGATGCGGCCGGCGCGCGAGACCTGGGCCGTCCAATGCATGGCTGCGAAGGCGTCGCCCGGGCGTAACGCATCCGTCACATGAACGCGCAAGGCCGCCCGGCCCCACAGGCTGGTCACCTCGGCGATGTCGCCGTCGGCCAAATGGCGGGCGGTTGCATCGATCTGATGCAATTCGATCGTCGGTTCGGGGCGATGGCCGGCCAGGCGCACCGATTTTCCGGTGCGCGTCATGGTGTGCCATTGGTCGCGCACCCGGCCCGTATTCAGGCGCAGCGGCCATTCGTCGGTCGGAGCATGCAAGGGCTCGCGCGGCGCGATCACGATGAAGCGCGCGCGTCGGTCCGGATGGAAGAAGCCGCCCTCGGCGAAGAAGCGGCCCCCCTCTGAATTGGCGCTCGGCTTGTCGCCGGCCGGCGCCGGCCAGACGAACGGCGCCAGGGTCTCGTAGCCGCGATCGTCGAGGTCCGCATGGGCGCCGATGTCGAAATCGCGCGTGCCTTCGTTCTCGAAGGCCGAAAGCGCTGCATGCTCGCGGAAGATGTCAGCGGCGCTCCGCCAGGCGAAGGCCTCGCCAAAACCCAGGCGTCGGGCGACCTCGGCGATGATCCACCAGTCCTGCCGCGCCTCGTCCGGCGGCGGCAGGAACGGCCGCTGGCGCGAGATGCCGCGTTCGGAATTGGTGACCGTGCCGTCCTTCTCCGCCCAGGCAAGCGCCGGCAATCGGATGCGGCAGGCATCGACGGTGTCGCTCGCCCGCACCGCCTCGGAGACGATCGACAATTCGCAGCCCTTCAGCGCCGCACGGACGGCATCGGCGTTGGGCAGGCTGGCGGCCGGGTTGGTCGCCATGATCCACACCGCCTTGATCTCGCCGCGCCCCAGCGCATCGAAAAGATCGACCGCCTTCAGCCCGGGACGCCGGGCCATGCGCGTGGCTCGCCAGAAGCGGCCGACACGATCGATATCAGCCGGCGTGAATTCCATGTGCGCGGCGAGCGTGTTGCTGAGCGCACCCACTTCGCGCCCGCCCATGGCGTTGGGCTGTCCGGTGATGGAGAACGGCCCCATGCCCGGCCGGCCGATCCGCCCCGTCAGCAGATGGCAATTGATCAGGGCGTTCACCTTGTCGACGCCGGCGCTCGACTGGTTGACGCCCTGCGAATAGAGCGTGACGGTCTTCTCGGTCTTGGCGAACCAGTCGAAGAATGTCGCCATGTCGCCGGCCGGCAGATCGCAGTCGCCAAGATCGGTGGCGCGCGCGGCGATCAGCGCATCATCGAGGCCGATCGTGTGCCGTTCGACGAAGCGCTTCGCCCGCGCTCCGCGACGCTCCAGTTCGGCCAACAGGCCGTTGAACAGGGCGACGTCGCTGCCCGGCTTCAGCGCCAAATGCAGATCGGCAATGTCGCAGGTCTCGGTGCGGCGTGGATCGATCACCACGATCTTCGTGTGAGGCCGTTCGCGCTTGGCGGCCTCCAGGCGCTGGAACAGCACCGGATGGCACCAGGCGAGATTGCTGCCGACCAACACGACGAGATCGGCCAGCTCGAAATCCTCGTAGAGACCCGGCACGGTGTCGCTGCCGAAAGCGCGCTTGTGGCCGGCAACCGACGAGGCCATGCAGAGCCGCGAATTGGTGTCGATATTGGCTGTGCCCAAAAAGCCTTTGCTGAGCTTGTTGGCGGCGTAATAGTCCTCGGTCAGCAACTGCCCGGAAACATAGAAGGCCACGGCCTCCGGCCCGTGTTGCGCCACGACCTCGCCGATGCCCTGAGCCACCGCGTCGAGCGCCCGGTCCCACGACACGCGACGCCCGTCGATCTCGGGATGGCGCAGCCGGTCTTCGAGCGACAGCGTCTCGCCCAACGCCGCGCCTTTGGAGCACAGCCGGCCGCGACTGGCGGGATGTTCCGGATCACCCGCGATCTCGGCGCCGCCCTGCCCGTCGGGCGTGGCGACGATGCCGCAACCGACGCCGCAATAGGGACAGGTGGTGCGGACGGGCGTCATGGCAGGGGCTGCTTCCCCCACGCTGAGGCCCTCTCCCCCGCTGCGCGGCGGAGAGGGGCTCTACGGCGCGTGAGGTAGCGCTCAGTAGACATCGCGCTGGTAGCGGCCGGCCTTGGCGAGGCCGTCGAGCCACGCCTTGGCGCTAGAACCCTTGCCGCCCTGCTCGGCCGCGATCTGCAGCAGCGCGTCCTCGACGTCCTTGGCCATGCGCTTGGCATCGCCGCAGACGTAGAAATGCGCACCGCCGTCCAGCCACCGCCAGAGTTCGGCGGCGTTCTCGTTCATGCGGTGCTGAACGTAGATCTTCGCCGCCTGGTCGCGCGAGAAGGCGAGGTCGAGCTTGGCCAGCATGCCGCGGCGCTGCCAGTCGACGATCTGATCCTCGTAAAGAAAGTCAGTGGCGCGTTTCTGCTCGCCGAAGAACAGCCAGTTGGCCCCCTTGGCGCCGCGCGCCTCGCGCTCCTCGAGAAAGGCGCGGAACGGCGCGATGCCGGTGCCTGGCCCGACCATGATCGCGGGGAGATTGTCGTCGGTCGGCGGCGCGAAGCCGTGGCTTTTCTGCACGAACACCGGCACGACGTCACCGGGCTTGGCGAAATCGGCCAGGTAGCAGGAGCCAATGCCGGTGCGCTGCCGGTCGTTGCTGTCCCAGCGCACCGCCGACACGGTGAGATGGACCTCACGCGGATGTGCTTTCGACGAGGAGGCGATCGAGTAGAGGCGCGGCTGAAGGCGGTCGAGCGACTTCAGCAGCCCGGACAGCGAGGGCATCACCGAGGGAAAGGCAAGAAGCAGGTCGAGCAGGTCGGCCTCGGCGAGCTCCGGCGGACCCTCGCCCTCAGCCAGCGCCTGCAGCTTGAGCGCTTCCTCACCGTCAAAGGCGCGCGTCGCCAGGAACAGCAGGCAGTCATCGCTCGGCCGGGCGATGTCGACCTTGCTTAAAAAGACCTGACGCAACGGCAAGGCCTCGCCGTCGAAGGCCACGATCTCTTCGCCGGTGGCACCGACGCGATCGAGGACGGACTGGACAAGCTGCGGGTTCTTGCGGGCGAAGACGCCGAGACTGTCGCCCGCCTGGTAGGTGAGGTCGGTCGTCGACAGGTCGAACACGACATGCCGCACGTCCTTCTCGGATCCGGGACGGTTCAGCGGATAGGCATCGACCAGGGTGGCGAGCGCCGGCCGGTCGCGCGAGCCGAGTTGGCCCGCGGACTTCACCGCCGGCGCCGCGACCGTCTCGCCGCGCTGCGAGTCGAGCGCCGCCATCAGCTCCTTCAGCTTGCGCTGAGTCTCCTTGCCGCCCGGCACGCAGCGGCCCATGTCGGCCTCGGCGCCCGTCCACACCGCCTCGGCGTAGGTCTGGCAGAGGTAGCCGCATTGGCCGCAATCGAGCTGGGCCGTCGCCGCCATCAACCGACGGGCAGGCTTGCGGTCCTCGGCGAGTTTCAGGCGCTCGGCCATGGCAAGCGATGGATCGTGCCAGGGGAAGTCCTCGTCGGGGTCGGCGGGGTTCGCATTCTCGTCGGCGGGCTCGCCCTTGGATTGGCCATTGACCCCGAGATAGGCGGCGAAGAAGCCGTTCAACCAGGCGCGCTGCTCGGTCGAGAACGGCGCGTTCTCCGGGATCAGCGAGGGGATGGACGTCATGGCGTTCATGCCGCGCGCGCCCGTACCGGCGCCCGGTCCGCAAGCTCGCGTAGTTGGGCGATCTCGTGGCGGCGGCAGAACTCGAAGAACGATTCGCTGAGCGCCTGGCGATGGGCGAGCCAGGCCGCGAGCAGGCGCTCGAGCAGCGGCGGCAGATCGTCGAACGCCACCGACTGGGCGTATTCGCGCGCCATCGCCTGCTCGGCGGTCGCGGCTGCCCCACCGCCGATATAGACGTGATAGCCCTCCACGCTCTCCTCACCCTGGTCGACCTTGCAGGCGAGCAGGCCGATATCGCCGACATAGTGCTGGGCGCAGGAGTGATGACAGCCGGTGAGGTGGATGTTGATGGGCAGGTCCACCGCCAGCCGCGCCTCGAGATAGTCGGCGAGCCGGAGCGCATGGCCCTTGGTGTTCGATGCCGAGAACTTGCAGCCGGCATTGCCGGTGCAGGCCACCAGCCCGCGCCGAATGGCGCTCGCCTCGACGCCCAGTCCCAGGGCGTTGATGGCGGCGATCGAGACGCCGACGTCACGGTCGGCGACATCGGAGATCAGCAGGTTCTGCCACACGGTTAGCCGCAACGTGCCGCTGCCGAAGCGTTCGGAAATCTCGGCAAGGCCGCGCATCTGCTCCGACGTCAATCGGCCGACCGGCAGCACCAGGCCGAGGTAGCTATAGCCCACCTGCTTCTGGTCGTGCACGCCGATATGGCCGTGCTTGTCGGCCATCGGTCGCGGCGCCACCTCGGCGCCGGCGGCGCGGCGCAGCGGGTTGCCATATTCCTTCTCGACTTCCGCGATGAAGGCCTCGCGGCCCATTCGGTCGAGCACGTATTTCAGGCGCGCCTTCAGCCGGTTGGTGCGATCGCCGTGGGCGATGAAGGCGCGCACGACGGCGCCCGCCACCTTCACGCATTCCTCGGGCTTCAGGAGGATTCCAGTCTCGAAGGCGAAATCGAGATGGCCGGTGATGCCGCCGAGCTGCAGGCGGAAATAGACTTCGGGCTCGAAGCCTTCGCCACCGCGGACCTGGCAGGCCACGAAGCCGATATCGTTGGTGTCCTCGAGCACCGGCACGCGCCCGCCGCCGTCGAAGGCGATGTTGAACTTGCGCGGCAGGCCATACATCTCGCGGTGATTGAGGATGTAATGATGCATGGCCTGGCAGAGCGGCCGCGTGTCGTAGATTTCCTGCGGGTCGATGCCGGCCGTCGGACTGCCGGTGATGTTGCGGATATTGTCGGCTCCCGAGCCGCGCGAGGTGAGCCCCAGTGCCTGCACCGCCAGCAGCATATCGACAGCGTGACGCGCGCCGATCTCGCGGATCTGCAGATTGGCGCGTGTCGTCAGGTCGGCATAACCGCCGCCGAAGGAGTGAGCGGCATCGGCCAGGTCGCGCATCTGCCAGGCATGCAGGATGCCATTGGGGATGCGCAGGCGGCACATAAAGGAATCCTGCGCCGGGGCGACGTAGAACAGGCCCTGATATTTGGTCAGGAAAACGTCGATACCCTTGGGGAATTGCCCGGCCTCGGCGCGGCCCGCCACCTCATCCCAGCGGTCGAGCGGATGGCGCTGGCGCTTGGCGGTTTCCTCGGCGACCAGCTTGCCGCCCGCTGCGATCGCGCGGTCCTGGGCAGCGTATTGCAGCGCATCGGGGCCGATCGGTTGGGCCGCCGGCGCTCCGGAGGCGCGGCCGGTCAGCTTATCGGCGGCCTTGCGGGCCTCGATGCCGCTGACGAAGCCTTGTAGCCACTGCTTCTGCTGGTCGTCGAAGTCGCTCATGACGCTGTTCAGGCCGCCGCCCGCGCCGGGACGCGGTGGCGCGCATAGAGGAACTCCAGGACGGCGGCGCGGCAGCGGGCATATTCGGCGTCGGTGGCGAGCTCCAGCCGGCGCCGCGGCCGCGGCAGGCTGATCTTGAGAATCTCGCCGATGGTGGCCGAGGGGCCGTTGGTCATCATCACCACGCGGTCCGACAGCAGCACCGCCTCGTCGACGTCGTGGGTGATCATCAGCACGGTGTTGCCCAGCCGCGCATGGATCTCCATCACGCTGTCCTGCAGGTGGGCGCGGGTCAGCGCATCGAGCGCGCCGAACGGCTCGTCCATCAGCAGCACCTTGGGCTGCATGGCGAGCGCGCGGGCGATGCCGACCCGCTGCTTCATGCCACCGGAGATCTCGTGCGGGCGCTTGTCCTTGGCCTGCGCCATCTGCACCAGCTCGAGATTGTGCATGACCCAGTCGTGGCGCTCAGCTTTCGACTTGCTCGACCCGAAGACCTTGTCGACGGCGATCGCGACGTTGCCGTAGACGGTGAGCCAGGGCAGCAGCGAGTGGTTCTGGAAGACGATGGCGCGATCGGGTCCCGGCTCGTCGACCACCTTGCCCTCGAGGAACACCTCTCCGATGGTCGATTTCAGCAGGCCGCCCAGGATGTTGAGCAACGTCGACTTGCCGCAGCCGGAATGGCCGATCATCGACACGAACTCGCCCTGGCCGATGCTGAGGTCGATGCCGCGCAGCACTTCCGTCTCCATCTTGCCGCGACGGAAGCTCATGCCGATCTGCTCGAACTTGAGGTAGGTGCGATCCATATCAGGTCCTCCTACTGCGCCGAGACGCCGTGCGAGACGAAGTGCCCGACGGTCGCGATCAGCTTGTCGAGCAGGAAGCCGACGATGCCGATGTAAACGAGCGCCACGATGATGTCGCTGATGCGCGAGCTGTTCCACGCGTCCCAGATGAAGAAGCCGATGCCGACGCCGCCAATCAGCATTTCGGCCGCGACGATGGCGAGCCAGCTGAGACCGATGCCGATGCGCAGCCCGGTGAAGATGTAGGGCACGGTGGCCGGCAGCGTGATCTTCCAGAACACTTCCCACCACGAGAGCCGGATAACGGCCGCCACATTGCGGTAGTCCTGCGGGATGTTTCTGACGCCCACCGAGGTGTTGATGATGATCGGCCAGATCGACGTGATGAAGATCACGAACAGGGCCGAGGGATTGGAATCGCGGAAGCCCGCGAGCGACAATGGCAGCCAGGCGAGCGGCGGGATGGTGCGCAGGACCTGGAAAATCGGATCGAGGCCGCGCATCGCCCACGTGCTCTGGCCGACAAGCACGCCCAGCGCGATGCCGATCACGGCGGCGAAGCTGAAACCGATGGCGACCCGGCCGAGACTCTTGGAGATCTGCCAGAAGGCACCCTTGTCGATGCCGCCATTGTCGTAGAACGGATCGACGATGAAATCCCAGGCGTCGGACACGACCTTGGTGGGCGGCGGCAGACGCGAGCCCGCTTCCGAGCAGAGGAGTTGCCAAACAATCAGGGTGACGGCAATCACGATCAACGGCGGCAGCAGGATGCCGGCGGCGCGGCTGGCGAACTCGCGCAGTCGCTCGACCGCAGGTCTTGCCGGGGGGCGGAACGTCACGATCTCGGCCGTCGCGCCCGGCACCGGCACCGCCGCCGCGATAGAGGCGTTGGCCTTGGCCTGCATCACGACACCTTCTTGATCTGCAGAGTGGCGAGATAGGCCTTCGGATCCTCGGGATCGAACACCTTGCCATCGAAGAAGGTCTCCTTGCCGCGCGACGCAGTCTTGGGGATGTCGGCGTCTGCGGCGCTGATGTTCTTGGCGGCCGTGCGCCACAGATCCTCGCGGTTGACCTTGCCGATGATCGCCTTGGTGTCCAGATCGGCCGGCAGCTTGCCCCAGCGCTGGTTCTCGGTGAGGAACCACAGCTCGTGGCTCTGGTAGGGATAGGAGACGCCGCCC
>Ga0137415_10008376_pt1 | contig 10254 bp, 12 predicted proteins | sample CZODoug3_1_1_16f_FD_183082 | JGI IMG/M metagenome (GOLD analysis project Ga0137415, IMG submission 183082) | Vadose zone soil fungal communities from Angelo Coast Range Reserve, California, USA - CZODoug3_1_1_16fungal (Hybrid Assembly) | ecosystem: Environmental > Terrestrial > Soil > Vadose... | reverse complement strand
CGGGGCGCGGTCTCGTCATTCGACACCCTCCGTCTGGCTTCAGACCTCTCGAGCATGACCCGTGGTATCCGTGGCGGGGAATCTCTGACCTCGGAGCTCGCCCGGCGCGCTTGCGCAGAGAAACGTGTCCAGGCGGCCGAAGCGCTTCCTGCGAAGCTCAGTGGCGGCGCTCGAAACCCGAAGCCGGTGAGGTGGCGCCCCTCAGGGTGCCGCGAACAGCGACGCAGGGTGGCGCCGGCCTCTCACTCCTCCGCCTCCACCAGGCAGCGCCCGCCGCAACGCCAACACCCGCGCTGACGAGGGCAAGCGTACCAGGTTCAGGAACGGGAACGCCAGGGCATGTCAGACCGACCACATCAGCGCACACTGCCTGAGCCACCGCGGGGCTCACGACCACAATGCCGAGTTGCACCAGCGCCGATATGAGCGCTGCCGCCCGAACATGCTTCGGCGGTCCGTGGAGCAACTGCCGGGTCGTCTTTTGCGATTCCGTGTGACGAGCTGCTCGGGACATCTCCGTCCTCCTCGCACGGAGCCAGGGGTCGCGTCACGCCCGTACTGCGAACACGCCCACACAGCTTTGCCCAATGGGCTCCGATTGTTCGTGGAAAGTGTGCACGCCACGTGCCAGTTCTGGCTCATCGATCTCTCGACGACTTAGCAAGGACGTATACGTACATCCGAAAAAATATTCCTAATACCTGCAACTTCAGGGTCTAGTCTGGCCGGCACCAGAGGCGCCGGTGGTTGATTTCTGCCACCCTGCACCAGGGCGCCGAGGGTGACTCGACGTTCCCAGGCTTGACGCAGCGTGTCGGTTATCCACTTCGTGCGCGACAGTGTTCGGACACGCGGCGGCAGCCGGTCAGGGCCACTCGGCCTTCCAGGGCGCTCTTTCGACCGCACGGTGGGAGCTTCCGCCCGAGAACAGTTTGCGGTAGCGCTCCCCAGACGCCTTAGCAGACGCACGCCACTTTCGTGTCGGAGGGATCACCACGGACCGATCGAGGTAATCCGATCGTTGACCGAGGGCACCATGCAGGTCCCGGGCGTCGGTGCCGGGATCCGGCTCAGGACTTCTCATCACCAGGCCGGGGGTTCAAGTCCCACCCCCGGCCCCACGAGTCTTCGCGCACCGGGGTGTCCGCCCTGCCGTCCGCCGCGACGACGTCGCGACCACTCGGCCCTCCGCACTCCCGACTCCACCGCTGGAGAGGGCGCGACCTTATCGGCGCACGGCGGCGATGGCGGCCACGCAGAAGGTCGCGAAACGCTCCCGGATACGCGTCACGTCGGGCAGGGTGCGGACCTCGAGGAAGCCCGCGGCCTCCATCGCCAGCCGCCACTGCTCGGCGGTGAGGAACCCGCCGGTGGGGCGATAGGCCGGGTGGAGCACCGGGGACCGGAACGCCTCCAGCAGGTTGAAGATGAACTCCGCGTAGATGAGCTGTCGCGGCGCGGGACGAACGCACTCGGAGATGACCAGCGCGCCGCCGGGAGCGAGGGCGGTGAAGACCTCTCGGAGCGTGAAGCCGAGGTCGCGCGCCACGTGGAGGGTGTTCACGGCGTAGACGAGCGCCACGCTCGCGGCCGGGGTTCCCTGCTCGCCGAACGGTCGGTTGATGTCCAGGGAGGCGAAGCGGGCGAACGTCGCGTCCGGAAACCGTGTCTGGACGGCCTGCTGCCCGCGTCGCAGGAAGGCGGCGACGATGTCGGTGAACCGATACTCGCGGATGTCTCCCCAGCGCCCCGCCAGCCGCAAGCGCTCGAGGAGGGCGACGGCGGCGCTCCCCAGCCCACCGCCGAGCTCCAGGATCGCCAGCGACCCCGGTGGCACCAGATCCTCGACCGCCACCGCTCCGACCAGGTTGTTCACCGCGTAGAGCCCGTTGTCGTTCGAGAAGAACTCGGCCCAGAGTCGCAGGCGAGTGGGCGAGAAGAGTATCTCCTCGCCAGTCCGCTCCCCGCGGAGGAACGCGGGGTAGTCGCGGGCCACGGTCTCCGCCAGGACGTAGGAGGGCAGCCAGGACGCGTCGAGGCGCTGGTGCGCTTCGCGGATCGGCTCGGGGTCGAGCTCGGGCAGGGAGTCGCGGACGCGAAAGCGGCGGGGCTGACCGGCGCCCCTGGTCTCCTCGAGGAGCCCCCGTCCGGCGAGCCGTCGCAGGATCCAGTCGACCGGCGTGAGCGCGCGCCGCACCTCGAGTCCCGCGCGGGTCGCGATTTCCTCCACGGTGCTCGGCTCGCGCGCCGCCGCCTCGAGCCCGGCCGCCCGGAAGACCTGGAGCGAGAGCCGATGGACGAACTCGTCATAGAGGTGATCCGAGCGGATGAACGATGCTCCGAAGGCGGGCGCGAGCGCCGGGGGAAGGAGGCGGGCGACGGCCCTGGCGGCCTCGGCGGCCTCCACCTCGCCGATCACGCGACCCGCCGTCGCGCCGCGCCATCGCGCCCCCAGGTCGGGCTGCCGAGCGACTGGCGCGGTGCTGGATCCTCGCGGTCGTCGATCATCGGGCCGGCGCGGTTCATGATCCCGAGCGAGAGCGCGATGACGTCGAGCGAGTCGAGGCCGAGCGACCCACCGACCCCGGTCGGCAGCGCGGCTTCAGGAGCGAGCCCGACGGCTCGGCCCGGATCGAACCCGAGCCGCCCGACCAGAATGGCGGTGGGCCTCTCGAGGACCTCCTGGTCTCTCATGGCCGCCTCGGCTCCACGCCCGTCGGCCTATGCTCCGAGCGGGCTCCAGATATCGAAGAAGTTGAACCACTGGGTCGGCCGCTCGCGCACGACGCGCTCGAGGGCGGCCACCCAGGCGCGAAGGGCGTCCTCCTCGCCGCCCCGGGTGACGGCGAGTGGTTCGAGGATGGTGACCGCATACCGGCGGTCGGGGGCGAGCGTGCAGAACGCCGGGAGCACGGGCACGCCCGCCGCGCCCGCCAGCCGGAAGGGGCCCACCGGAAACGGCGCGGGCCGTCCGAAGAAGGGCACCGAGACGTCGCCCCGGTTGCCGAGCGCGCGGTCGCCTTGGAGCGCCACCGCTTCGCCCCGGCGGAGGGCCGCCACGAGCGTCAGGGAGACGGTCGGGTGCACCCGCGGCACGAAGCGCAGGCCGTCGCCGTCGCGGCGGAGCCAGCGCTCGAGCATCGGCGCGTCCTCCACCGCGACCACGACGTGCGTCGGGCGCGCCGAGTGGCGGGCCAGGAGGCGTCCCGCCAAGTCCCAGTTGCCGACGTGGGCGGTGAGCGAGATCACCGGTCCCTCCAGCCGGCGAAGATGCTCGACTCCTGTCGGGGTCCCGACGTGAGCCAGGAGCCGTCCGGGCGGCTGGAGCAGGTCGCTGAAGCACATGGCGAACTCGCCGAAGACCTGGGCGGTGATCTCCTCGAGCCGCCGGCCCGTCGCACCCGTCACCAGGCCGAGAGTCTTCCCGACCACCGCCCGCTCGGCCGGCATGACCCGCGACGCCAGCAGGCCCACCCGTCGGGCCAGCCCGAGCCGCGCGTCGCGCGGGAGCCACGCCATCGCCGCGGCGAGGCGATAGATTTCCGCGCGGTTGTAGGGGTGGGCATACCACCGCGGTCGTGCGGCACGAGTGGGTATCTCGCGCGGTGCCGCGCTCGGCGCATCATGGTGGCGCAGGTCGTTCACCAAGAGCTGTCCCTTGGCGAGTTCACCACTTTCTCGCGACGGCAGTCAAGGACGGTGGCCGGCGGGCGGTGGTTATTCTCGGGAGTGGTTCAAGGGCCTTCTTTTTCGGCCCGGCGTTCACCCTGGTGACAGCGGAGGATCGAATGTCTTCCCTATCGCCGCCAGGACAACTCTGTTCAGGTGACCCAGATCGAAGGGCTTGCCGATATAGTCAACCGCCCCCATCTGGAGCGTCCGGCGAGCCTGCGCCTCGTCGTTGAGGGCGGTGAGCATGACGACCGGTACCCGTGGGTGGTCTCGACGAAGGCGTTGGAGCACGTCGAGACCGCTGAGACCGGGCAGCCCGACGTCGAGGAGGACCAAGTCCGGGCGCTCGCTCTCAACTCTGCGGAGCGCCTCCTCGCCATCGACGGCCCGAGTCACGGCATACCCCTCGCGTTCGAGGTGTTCGGTTATGGTGTCGAGGACTTCGATCTCGTCCTCGACAAGCAGGATTTTCGCTAGCGGCGTCATCGGCACAGTGTCCCCGCCTCGCTTTTGGCGCGCCCATTGAGGGGACGCGCCCCAGATTAGTTGCTCAGCCGATTCGGTGGATTACTGACGAATCAGACGGCTGGAGGCGGACGGGCAGCTGGCGTCCGGGCCGAGACCGGACCGTCGGGCAGTGTGGCATCGACAGGACTGGAGACGAACTCTCGAGGGCGCTCGCGGACGATGACCGGCGCCTTCTGCACGGACGGCGCCCACGTCGACACTTGCACCCAGTGGCCGGTCGGCTCGAGATGGAAGGCGCCATCGAACGGCATCGAGATGTCGAACACGAGGCACACCAGCATCGCCGTCATGGCTGGAAGACTGCGGAAGGCGCTCTTCATCCGTCGTCAGTGTAACCCCGGCGGGCCGTCACGACTACCGATCGAGATCCTGCGGCCCCGATGATCTTCTCGCCGGTCATCGCAGGCGGCTTGGGATGCCAGGGGCCAGCTCCCCGAGGGGGGATGCCGGCGAAGCAGCCGCTCAGCGCGGTGCCGCGCATCGTCCGGCGAGCGCCGTGAGAGTCCGCGTGGGGTGTCCGATCACCACGGCCGCCCGCCGGCGGGAGCGAGCCCACCCCGAGGCCCTGGAGCCAGCCACGCGGATAGAGCTCGACCAGACGAGAACCCGGAGCTGTCCTCGGTGCGTGACCCTGATCATCACGAGACGGCCGACGCCCGCCTGTCCGGGGTGCGGTGCCGTGGATTCGGACGGCTGATGCGCCCACGGCGTGCTCTGTCTTCTCGCCGTCCTTCGAGGTGAGGTCAGTGCCGCGATACCGACTGACGTTCTGACACTCCACCTCTCGGAACTTTGGCGGTTGACCGATCTGTTGCTACCGTAATTATCAGGGAGGAGGTGAGATGGGATGCTCTCGGAGGTGACGATCGCTGTCTATTTTGTCGCCGCAGTGTTTGCGCTCGCCGCACTGTACCTCTCGATCGGAACCGTCAAGATCCTATGGCTTCACAGGAAGCGCCTGTTGTTCGGGTGGATCATCTTTTGCGCGGCGTTGGGGATCCTCAAAGTCTTGACGACGAAATAGGACCCCCACGGGGCCGGGCGTTACGGCAGCCGAGAGATCTACTGTAAGCCCTGAATCGCAGTATAACCCTCGACTCATTTATATCTCTAGAGTTATGTTACGTTATGATCTGGCGGATCGACGAGTACCGCACCGCGGCGGGAGAAACACCAGTGCGGACCTTCATCGCCGGGCTTCCGCCAGACGCCAAGGTGGAGGCGGTCGCACTGATCAAGCTGGCCGAGGCGCTCGGCAACAAGCTCAGAGAACCGCACTCGAAGGCCCTTGGGGCCGGGCTGTTTGAGTGGCGCCGGAACCAGGTCCGGCGCTTCTACATGTTCGAGCCCGGCCAGACCATCCGGCTTCTCGGCGGCATGGTGAAGAAGCAGGACCGTATTCCATCTGACGTGCTCGCGCAGATGCGCGGCTACCAGAAGGATGCGCGAGAATGGTTGAAGAAGGCAAACACCGAAAAGAAGAGGTGATGATGATGGCCCGAAAGAGCGACTGCATGAGGTGGATCGATCATCAGGTCGAGACCGACGCCGACCTCAAGCGGAAGGTGGAGGAGTACCTCAACGAGATGATGATCGAACAGAAACTCGCCGTACTCCGCCGCGAGCGCGGCATGACACAGGCGCAGCTCGCAAAGCGACTCGGCGTGAGCCAGCCTCACATCGCCAAGCTCGAGGCCGGGCGCGCAAAGAATATCGAGCTGCGCACGCTCTGTCGCTGGGCGACGGCACTCGGAGCCAAGCTCACCGTCGATGTAGTCCTGAGCGGCGGCGCGCGGAAGCGGAAGCGGACGGCGGCATAGCCTCCGTCGGCCGAGGTGTTCCCGCGCCCGTTCGAGATATACAGGACGAGTGACCACGCCGCTCCCGGGAACTGGTTTCAGCAACCGAGTGTTTGGCGGGGCCTTTTCGACAATTCAGCGGGCCTCGAGCCGATCGAGGACGATTTACCCCGATTTCTCTGTTCAAATCTTTCAAGTTCGCGGACGCCGTATTTGGCGTCCGTATTTTGCCTCGGCGTCTGATTTGACGTTTAAGCCGGAAGAACCGAGATGGCGTCCGAGTAAAGCATTCAAGATCATCCGGCCATTTCAGGCTCCGAGAACGGGACTTAACCTCAGAACCAGCACGGCCCTGCCAGGGTAAGGCTTCCGCGACGGGGCAACCGTCGTGGGCCGTCGTCGGGCTCGTGCCGACGACGGGACATGCCGAGCCCGCCGGCCGGCCGGCGGCACGGAGCGCGGCCGTCCGCCTCGCCTCCTCCTCGCCCGCTTGCCTGGGCCGACAGGGGTTGTTATCGTTGCGAGCGCGCGGGATTCGCGGAGCAAAAGCTCGGGGAGAGGCAGAGCGCGCCAGCTCGCGGGCGATCCGCGTTCGGCATTCGCGCCAGCCGGAGAGCACACTTCGATGACGGGCAAGGCTCGAGACGAGGGCGGTCCTGTGGCCACACCCACGGCGCCGCACCCCGTCCTCAAGAAGTACTACACGGGTGAGCACGACCGGCAGCCGTTCGTCACCGCCTTGTTCGACGGTGCCGCGAGGTATTACGACTGGGTCTGCCAGGTGGGGTCGCTCGGCTCTGGCCGGTTCTATCGCCGCTGGGTGCTCGGGCGCTCCGGCCTCGTGCGCGGTATGAAGCTCCTTGACGTCGCCACCGGCACCGGTCAGGTCGCCCGGGCAGCCCTGCCTATCCTCGCCGAATCTGGCGCCGTGATCGGCCTCGACCCGAGCGGCGGCATGCTGCGGGAAGCGCGGAAGTCCCTCTCCGTTCCCCTGGTCCTGGGGAAGGTGGAGGAGCTGCCGTTCGGCGATGACCGCTTCGACTTCCTGACCATGGGGTATGCCCTTCGCCACGTGGCCGATCTCGGCGTGGCCTTCGGCGAATGCCGGCGGGTCTTGAAACCGGGAGGACGCCTCCTCCTCCTCGAGATCTCGCGGCCGAGCTCGGCCGTGGGCAGCTGGCTGATCCGGGTCTACTTCCAGAAGGTCCTGCCGCTGGTGATGCGGCTCAGCACGGGAAGCGCTGAGCCAGAGCTACTCATGAAGTACTACTGGGACACGATCGCGGAGTGCGTCCCCCCCGACACGATCCTCGAGGTCTTGCGGCGGAGCGGCTTCGCCGGCGTCGAACGCCGGGTCCGCGGGGGGCTTCTGAGCGAGTACCTCGGGCTGAAGCCGGCGCGGTGAGGCTCTGGGCGTTCAGCGGATGGCGAGGGCGACCGGCTCGACCCCTCTGAGTCCGTGGCGCCCCAGCACGCGGAGCAGGGTCCGGCTGTAGCGGGAAGTCGTACGGACCCCGGACGCTTGGAGCGCGATGTGGCGCTCGATGTGGAGCTGCGCCGCGCTCTTGACGAAGCTCGCGCCCTCCCCGACCCAGCCGCGCCCGGCGCACATGAGGGCCGGCATCCGCCCGTCGTAGAAATACAGGACGAGGTCCGACCAGGCCGCGAGCATGGCCGCCTGCTCGGCGGCATACGGGCCGAGCGCCGAGGCGAGTTCGGCCGGCGACGGGATCGCGCCCCGGCGCAGGAAGGGGGCAAGGGCGTCGGCGACACCCTCGGCCGAGCGGAGCGCGAGGAAGACCCCGGGGGAGAGCATCGGATCCACGAAGCCGAAGGCGTCTCCCACCATCACCCAGCCGCGGCCGGCGCCGCGTTGCGAGATCAGCTGGTAGTTCGAGTACGTGGCGACCGACGTCACGCGCCTGCCGCCTGCGGCGATCGCCTGGAGCCGGGAGTCGACTGCGATCGCGCGCTCGAGCCGCGCCGCCGGGGTGCGCCCCAGACGGTCGGCGTCCGGCCGTCCCAGCACGATTCCGATGGACAGCCGATCCCGGAGCGGGATGCACCAGCTCCAGCCTGCCTCGAGGCGCGTGATGACCACCTGGCCCGGCTCGTCTTCCCAGCGGCACCCCTCGAAGTGGGCGAAGTGTGCGACGTCGTTGCGCGGTCCCGCCTGGGCGCGGATGCCGAGCGCCCGGGCCGCGAGCCGGGCGCGGCCCGTGGCGTCGACGATGAAATCGGGCTGTCGACCGCCGAGCGCCGGCGCCGCCGCAAGGGTCTCCGGGGCGAGGGCGAGCTCGGGTCCGTCTCCGTTCTGCAGGGCCGGCTCCAGCCGAGCGCGGGCCACCACGCGGTGGACTCCGGAGGCGAGCGCGTTGGCGAGCAAGGCCTCGTCGAAGCCGGGACGCGGCACGTTGTACGCGTAGGGGGGCACGGCCGGAGCGAAGCGCGCGAAGCTGAAGCTGAACCGGTCCCCTGGCGACCAGACGAAGGAGACGCCCGGTTTGAGGAGGCCGAGGGCCGCCGTCGCCTCCTCAACGCCGAGGCGCTGGAGGATCGGGACCACCGCCGGCACGAGAGATTCCCCGACCAGCAGTTCCGGGCGATGGCCGTCGTCGAAGAGCGTCACGTCGGCGCCGCGGCGAGCGAGGAGGGTGGCGAGGGCGGATCCGCAGGGGCCGGCGCCGACGACGGCCACCCGCAGGACGGCCGGCTCGCCGGCTCGGGACGCGCGATTCGCGCGGGCTTGCATCGGCAGCCCTACGGACGCTCGACGGGCACCGGGGCCCCCGTGCGCCTCAGGATCTTGCCCCCCGGCGTCCTCGGCACCGCCCCTACGACCGTGAACTCGAAGGGCACCTTGTAGGGAGAGAGGGCGCGGGCGCAGTGGGCCCTGAGCGCGTCGAGATCGCGGCCTCCGGAGTCGAGGACGACCTCGGCACACGGGACTTCGCCCAGGCGAGCGTGGGGGCGGCCGAACACCCGGGATTCCTTGACCCCCGGGAACTGGTTGATGCAGTCCTCGACCTCCTCCGGGAAGAACTTGAGCCCCGCCATGAAGATGACGGCCTTCTTCCGGCCCTTGAGGGAGAGGGCGCCCGCCCGGTCGAGCCAGCCAATGTCGCCCGTCATGAACCAGCCATCCCGCGTGACCCGTTCTCTCAGCTGCCACGGCCGGTAGTACGCGGAGAACAGACCGTCGCCCCGCACGGCGATCTCGCCGAGCCCACCCGGCGCCAGACGCGCGCCCTCGTCGGAGAAGACGGCGATCTCGTAGCCGGGAACGGGCGGCCCCACGGAGGTCGGGGGCTCGCCCTGGGTGCGAAGGTTGATGCAGGGCAGACCCGCCTCGATGATGCCGTAGGCCTGGCCGACCGGCACGCGGTAGACCGCTTCGAAGCGGTCGATCACGGCCGGCGTGATCGGGGCGCTGGTCGAGAGACAGAGCCGCACCGTCGTGAGGGGCTCGCTCGGTCCGAGGTTCCCCAGGCGCTCGAAGTGGAGGGGGGAGGCGTAGAGGACGCTTGGCCGGAACCGCCGGATCGAGTCGACCAGGGCCCCGGGAAGCGTGTCGGGGCACAAGAGGACGTGGGCTCCGGCCCTCACGTAGGCGACGATCGTCACCGCGAAGTGGTAGGCGAGCGGCAGCACCCAGAGGATGCGGTCCCGGTCGCCGAAGCGCAGTACGCGGTCGGCGGCCTCCACCCTGGCGGCCGTGGCCTCGTGGGACAGGACGACCCCTTTGCTGCTCGCCGTGGTCCCGGAGGTGAACCGGATGAAGGCCGGGTTCAGCTGCTGGTCGAGTCCTGGCAGCGGGGGAACCTCAGGACGACGCTCCTGGCGCGGGTGGTTCACGCAGCGCCCGAGGGTGCCGGCTGGTACCACGGGTGTGAACTCGGCCGCCCACTCGGCACGAGCGAGCTGGTAGAGTGGCTGACCTGATGCGATCACTGTCCGGTTGAGCGCCTCCCCGAGCCCCGCTCGCGAGCCCGCTCCGGCCCCTGCCACTGGAAACGGAAAGCGTGGAGCCGAGCGCGCGCAGATTCTTGTTTTTTTGGACGGACAAGGAATCACGGAGGACGTTTTAGCCTCCGTCGTGCACCGGCATGAGTTTAGCGCAGGGACGAATTTGTGCAACCTCCTGGAGAAATCTAGGCTGAACGACCTGGCGATGCCCGGCATGGACGGCTGCGAGCTGGCCCGCGAAAAGGGGCGGACGGTGTGAGCGGGCGCGATACAATAGCTCCGCCGTAGG
>Ga0137415_10008375_pt1 | contig 10254 bp, 9 predicted proteins | sample CZODoug3_1_1_16f_FD_183082 | JGI IMG/M metagenome (GOLD analysis project Ga0137415, IMG submission 183082) | Vadose zone soil fungal communities from Angelo Coast Range Reserve, California, USA - CZODoug3_1_1_16fungal (Hybrid Assembly) | ecosystem: Environmental > Terrestrial > Soil > Vadose... | reverse complement strand
GTTGAGGTTCGGCCCGGGATCCTCGATCCGCACGGGCGCAGCGAAGCCGCGCGCCCGCGCCGCGCGCAGGTCGGCGACCAGCCGCGTGACCCGACCGTCGAAGCCGCCGCTGCCCAGGCGATAGAAGATCGCCGGCCGGTCGACCATGTATTCGCGGAGCTTGGCGTCGAGTCGGTCGATCGTATAGGCGGCGTCCGCGTCGTACGTCGCGATCGCGCCCTCGACGCCGGCGCGGCGGCCGTTCCAGATCTCCATCTCGCGGTCGCGCGGCCGCACGAAGAGCACGAAGCGCTCCTTGGCGTCCGCCGGGTTGAACACGGCGACGGCGTCGGGCTCGTCGAACCCGGTCAGGAAGAAGAAGTCGGAGGCCTGGCGGAACTCGAAGTTGACGTCCCCGTTGCGCTGGACCTCGCGGGCACCGGGGATGATCGCCAGGCCGTCTCCGATGGCCGCCGCGAATCGTTGCCGCCGCTCGACGAAGGGGGCTGGATCGAATGGGCTCATCGGCGCAATAATACAACGGCGAAGGGGGAGCGTCCCATGCACGTTGGAATGGCGGCTGTCTTCCAGAACCCCGGCAAGGCGCGGACGGACCGCGAGGTCTATCGAAACGAGCTCAGGCTGGCCGACCTCGCCGAGCCTCTCGGCTTCGAGTCGATCTGGGGCGTCGAGCACCACTTCACCGACTACACGATGTGCCCGGACGTCCTGCAGTTCCTGACGTACATGGCCGGCCGCACCGAGCGCGCCCGCCTGGGCTCGATGGTGGTCGTGCTCCCGTGGCACGATCCGATGCGCGTGGCCGAGGAAGTGGCGATGCTCGACAACATCTCCGGCGGCCGGCTCATCCTCGGTCTCGGGCGCGGCGCCGGCAAGGTCGAGTTCGACGGCTTCCGGCTCTCGATGGACGAGTCGCGCGAACGCTTCACCGAATCCGCCGAGATGCTGCTGAGCGGGCTCGAGACGGGCTACTGCGAGTACGACGGCACCTTCGTCAAGCAGCCGCGCGCGGCGATCCGGCCGGCGCCCTTCAAGTCGTTCCGCGGCCGCACCTACGCGGCGGCCGTCTCGCCGGAGTCGCTGCCCGTCATGGCCAAGCTCGGCGTCGGGATCCTGATCATTCCGCAGAAGCCCTGGAAGGAAGTCGCGCGCGAGCTCGAGACCTATCGCTCGATTTATCGAGAGGTGAACGGTGTCGATGCGCCGCCGCCGGTCTCCGCGGGCTGGACGTTCTGCGATCAGAGCCCCGCGCGCGCCGAGGAGATGGCCCGTCGCTTCATCGGCGGCTACTACCAGACCGTGCTCGATCACTATCATTTCCAGGACGATCACCTCGCCCGGACGAAGGGCTACGAGTACTACGGCAAGATGGCCGAGAAGATCGCGCAGTACGGGACCGATACCGTGATCGACTATTTCATGAACCTTCAAGTCTGGGGCACGCCGGAGCAGTGCTACGAGAAGATCCTCGACATCCACGCGCGCACCGGCAACAGCCACTACATCGGCGTCTTCAGCTACGCGGGGATGCCGTACGAGGACGCCGAGGCCAACATGCGCCTGTTCGCTCGCGAGGTCATGCCGGCGCTCAAGAAGCTCGGCGTCGAGGCGCCGGCCAGCGAGCGCGTGCCGGTGGCCTCACGCGCGGGCGAGCCCGGCGACGTGGGGCTCCTCGGCTCATGACGACACCGCTGAGCGTCTACCTGCCGTTCAACATCGACTGCCTGCGCGGCGCGTTCGTCCCGGCCAAGCGCGGGACGAAGCCGCCGAGCGAGCGCGGCAACTGGCTCATCATCCAGGACCAGAAGCTCATCGTCGTTCCGGACGGCGACACATTCCACCTGCCGACGGGTATGCGGCCGGCCAAGCTCGACGGGGCGCTCGGCGAGCCGATCTGGCTGGGCACGCTCGGCGGCGACACCGAGTGCTGGGTGGCCTCGCTTCCCAAGGACGCCGTCGTCCCGGACGAATTCCGGCGCGAGACGCTCGTGCCCATGGCCGGCACGCGCCTGCCCGACGATCTCCTCTCGCTCGGCGGGATGGCCATGCAGGCCCTCTGGTGGGAGTCGACGAGCGGCTTCTGCCCACGCTGCGGCGAGCGCACCGAGCGCCTCGCGGGCGAGTGGGGCAAGCGCTGCCCGACGTGCAAGTACGAACACTACCCTCACCTGCACCCGGCGGTCATCGTCGTCGTGCGCGACGGCGACCGCGTGCTGCTCGCCCGCAAGGCCATCTGGGCGCCCGGCCGCTATGCGCTCGTGGCCGGCTTCGTCGACAACGGCGAATCGCTCGAGGGCTGTGTCGCGCGCGAGGTGAAGGAAGAGGTCGGCGTCGACGTGAAGGACATCCGATACGTCGGGAGTCAGAACTGGCCCTTCCCGAGCCAGCTGATGGTCGGTTTCGTCGCCACCTACGCGGGCGGCGAGATCAAGGTGGACGCCGAGGAGCTCGAAGACGCGCGCTGGTTTCCGTGCTCGAGCCTCCCCAGCCTGCCCTCGCGCCACAGCATCTCGCGCTTCCTGATCGACAACTTCGCGCGCTGACCTGCCGCGGGAGGAGCCGCGAGCGCGCTGCGTGGTGAGCTTCGAGCGGAGCTTCATGCGCCCGCTCGCGTGATCCGGCGGCTTCGGCTGGCAAATCGATCGTCGCGGGCGTCTAATCGGACTATCGGCGTCTAGTCACCCGATCGGCACTCCACGTTGACGATGTTGTTCACTCAAGGAGGTCAGCCATGGTGATCCGCATTACCTGGGGCAAGCTTCGGGCGGGCGCGTGGGCCGAGTACGAGCGTACCTACCGCGAGAACGTCCTGACCAAAGGCAAGGGACTCAAAGGGCTGCGCGGCCGCTGGCTCGCCCAGGACGCCGCCGACAAGGACACGGGCTTCGCCGTCAGCCTGTGGGACAACCCCGCCGACATGCAGGCTTACGAACAGAGCCCTCTCTACCGGGAGATCATGGCGCCGCTCCAGCCATTCTTCGTCGGTGAGTACAAGACCTATCGCTGCGACGTGAAGTACACCGACACTTAGGATGGGGGGCCTCGACGGGCCCCCCAACCCCCCCGCGCTCGGAGACGCCCCGGCATAGCCGGGGCGCCCCTCGATGTCGCGATGAAATCAGGTGGACGCGGCCCCGGCGGGTACGGGCAGGACGGCGCCACACTTCTGGCACGTCCGCTGCGCCGCGCTCGCGTTGAACTTCTTGATGGCGTCGAGCAGCTCCACCTCGATGTTCGTGACCGAGAACGTCGTCTCGTGGAGCTTGGCGCCACACCGCTCGCAGAACCACGCGAGCCCGTCCCGCTCGTCGGGTCGGCGCTTGCGCTCGATGACGAGCCCCCACGTATCGGCCGGTCGGATCGGACAGTGCGGCGTGCCCGCGCGGCAGAGCATGGCCTCGCCCTCGCGCACCTCGATCTCGCGCGGCGTGCCGTCACCGTCGATGCAGCGCACCGTGATGTCGCCCTTCAGCTGATAGAAGATCTCGTCGCCCGGATCGATGTGAAAGTCGTTCCGCGCGTTCGGCCCGCGCACGATCTGATAGATGAACTCGCTCTCCGGGAACACTTCTTTGTTGGCGACCGGCCCGCTGAACAGCGTCTTGTGCTCCTCGATCCACCGCATCAGATGAACCGGGGCAATATTCGCCATCGATTCCTCCTGGCTAACGTTGAACTTCGGCGACCCACGCGGTCGTTCGGCCGCCGACGGTCAGATAGCGGATCCGCTCGCCGCGCACCGTCACCGGCCTCTGCAGGCGCTTGCTCCACCGCGTGTGGAACAGCCACTTCGGCGGGAATCGGTCGCTGTCGGCGCCGACGCGAACCGCCGTGCCCACCACCGAGCGCAGCCGGGCCCGGAGCCGCGCGATCTCCGCCCGCGTCAGCGTGTGGGTGCGCCGGCGCGGATCGATGCGCGCCTGGTAGAGCACCTCGTCGGCGATCCAGTTGCCGACGCCGGCCGAGAACGACTGATCCAGCAGCACCGCCTTCACCGGCGCCGCACGCGCGCCGAAGAGCTCGGCGAGCCGGCCGAGGGGCGGCAGGTCGTGGAGCGCGTCGAAGCCGAGCAGGCTGATCGGCGGCTCCGCCCGGGGATCGTGACGCAAGCGTACGCGGCCGAGCCGCCGGGCATCGCGGAATACGATTTCTCCCCCGTCGTCGAGCCCGAGATGCAGCTTGAGGAAGCGCGGCGGCCACTGGGCCTCGTCAGCGCGCCGGCCTTCCATCACGAGCCGGCGGCGGCGGCGGCCGCGCACCTCGATCCCGCCGGACATTCCGAAGTGAAAGCAGGGCCAGGGCCGGCGGTCGAGCTCGAGCCACAGGTGCTTGCCGTGGCGGTGTGCCGCCACGATACGGCGTCCGAGCAGCACCCGCCGCACGCGCGCCGGGCTCACGCCCTGGAACACGATCGGGTCCGGCGCGGCGCGGACACTCACGATTCGTCGTCCGACCGCGGAGCGCGTGAGCAGGCGACGGGCGGCCTCGACCTCGGGCAGCTCGGGCATCGGGCTAGTGTACCTGAGAGTCTCGCGCGCAAGGCTGAGACGGCCGGCGCGCGGCGCTGAGACGGCCGACCGCCGCACGTGGTACGCTTCGGCCCTAACTCGATTGACGTGGCGCGCTCGTGGCCGTCGTGGGGCTGGGGCCCCGCCGGCCTGGACGCCGCTATCAGGTGAGGAGCCGTCGATGGCACGGATGACCGGTGGTGAAGCGATCGTGAAGGCGCTCGCCCGCGAGGGTGTGAAGGTCGCGTTCGGGCTTCCGGGTGTGCAGCTCTACGGCATCGTCACCGCGTTCCGCGACGAGCCGATGCGGTTCATCACCGTGCGTCACGAGGGATCGTCGACCTACATGGCCGACGGCTACGCGCGCGCCGGCGGCGGCATCGGCGTCGCGGTGGCCGTACCCGGGCCCGGGCTCCTCAACGCCTCGGCCGGCCTCAACACGGCGTACTCCGCCTCGTCGCCAGTCTTGTTGATCGCGGGACAGGTCCCGCGCAACCAGATCGGCAAGAAGATCGGCGTGCTCCACGAGCTCGACAACCAGCTCGACGCCATCGCCGGCTCGACGAAGTGGCGTCAGACCATCATGCAGGTGGCCGACGCGCCCCGAATCGTCCACGAAGCGTTCGGGCAGCTTCGGAGCGGGCGACCGCGCCCCGTCGCCATCGACATGCCGTGGGACACGATGGAAGAAGAGGTCGACGTGACCCTGCCGGCGGCCGGCCCGCACCCGGCGCGCGCCGCGGCGCCGGCGGCCGACATCGACCGCGCGGCGGAAGCGTTGCTGCGCGCGCAACGGGTGGCCATCTACGCGGGCGGCGGCGTCCATCTCTCGGGCGCTCACGCGGCACTCGCCGCCGTGGCCGAGCACCTGCAGGCCGGCGTCGTCGAGACGGCGGAGGGCAAGGGCGCCATCAGCGACGCCAGCGATCTCTCGCTGGGCGCCGGCCTCTTCCCGAAGAGCCCGCTGCGCCGCTACCTCGACGCGGCCGACATCATCCTCGCCGTCGGCAGCCGGTGCGCGATCGCGATGTTCCCGCCCGAGCAGCAGGTGATCCAGATCGACGCCGACGCCGACGAGATCGGCCGGAACCACAAGAAGACCACCGGGCTCGTGGGCGACGCGCAGGCCACCCTCGAGGCGCTGCTCGAGCGGCTGCGTGCCGGCGGCAAGCCTCGCGCGTCACAGAAGGCCGAGCGCGAGAAGATTCGCGACGAGGTCGCCTCCTTCATGACTCAGGAGCCGAACTCGTCGATCCTCCGGTCGCTACGCCAGGGTATTCCCCAGGACGCGACCGTCATCGCCGGCATGACGCAGATCGGCTATTTCTCGCGCCCGTTCTTTCCGGTGTACCACCCGCGCACGTACATCACCTCGTCGTACTCGGGCAACCTCGGGTTCGAATATCCGACCGCGCTCGGCGCCAAGGTCGCCACCCCCAATCGCCCGGTGGTCATGATCTCGGGCGACGGCGGCTTCCTCTACTACGCGCAGGAGATGGCGACGGCCGTCCAGCAGGGGATCAACGTCGTGGCGGTCGTCTTCAACGACAACGCCTACGGCAACGTGGCGCGCGACCTCGACGAGCACTGGGGCGGGAAATTCGCGGCGGAGCTGCACAACCCCGATTTCGTCCGACTGGCCGAGGCCTACGGCGCCGTGGGCCGGCGCGCGAAGGAGCCGGCCGAGGTGGGCAAGCTGATCGCCGACGCGATCCAGATGGACCGGCCCGTGCTGATCGAGGTTCCGGTCGGGCGGATGGCGAGGCCGGTGTTCTTCTCGGCGCTCAAGACCCTGCCGCGCTATCAGCACTGAGCGCCGGGCGGGCTCGGTGATCGATTAAGGAGAGGATGATGGAATTCGAGTACTCGAAGAAGACCAAGATGTACATGGAGCAGCTCACGGACTTCATGACCAAGTACATCTACCCGAACGAGAAGGTCTTCCACGACCAGCTCGGCGCGGCACCGACTCGGTGGCAGATCCCTCCGATCATGGAAGAGCTGAAGGCGACGGCGCGTGAGCGCGGCCTCTGGAACCTCTTCCTGCCGGAGAGCGAGCGCGGCGCCGGGCTCACCAACCTCGAGTACGCGCCGCTCTGCGAGATCATGGGCCGCTCGCCCATCGCGCCCGAGGCGTTCAACTGCTCGGCGCCCGATACCGGCAACATGGAGACGATCGAGCGCTACGGCGGGCCGGAGCAGAAGAAGCAGTGGCTCCAGCCGCTGCTCGAAGGCAAGATCCGCTCGGCGTTCGTGATGACCGAGCCCAAGGTCGCCTCGTCGGACGCGACCAACATCGAGTCGTCGATCATCCGCGACGGCGACTCCTATGTCATCAACGGCCACAAGTGGTGGACGTCCGGCATCGGCGATCCGCGCTGCAAGATCCTCATCTTCATGGGCAAGACCGACGCGAAGAACCCCGATCGCTACAAGCAGCAGTCGATGATCCTGGTACCGCGCGACACGCCGGGCATCAAGGTCCTCCGCATGCTGACCGTGTTCGGCTACGACGACGCGCCCCACGGCCACGGCGAAGTGATCTTCGAGAACGTCCGCGTGCCGGCCTCGAACATTCTGCTCGGCGAAGGGCGCGGCTTCGAGATCGCTCAGGGGCGCCTCGGCCCCGGCCGCATCCACCACTGCATGCGCCAGATCGGCGTCGCCGAGCGAGCGCTCGAGCTCATGTGCAAGCGCTCGCAGAACCGCGTCGCCTTCGGAAAGAAGCTCGCCGAGAACGACATCACGCTCGAGCGCATCGCCCAGTCGCGCATCGAGATCGACCAGGCGCGGCTGCTCGTCCTGCACGCGGCGTACATGATGGACACCGTCGGCAACAAGGCCGCCAAGCAGGCGATCGCCGAGATCAAGGTGGCCGTGCCCAACATGACCTTGCAGGTCGTCGAGCGCGCCATGCAGCTCCACGGCGGCGGCGGCGTGAGCCAGGAGTTTCCGCTGGCCTCGATGTGGGCCCACTCGCGGACCCTGCGCTTCGCCGACGGACCGGACGAGGTGCATCGTCGCCAGATCGGCCGGCTGGAGCTCCGCAAGCACGGTTGAGCGGCGCGCAGCGGATCGTCGACGGTCTGGAGGCCGCCGGGGTCACCCTGGCGGCCTCCGTGCCCGACACCTGGATCGGCAAGCTGATGGCGACGGTGCGCGAATCCACGAAGATCCGCTCTGTCGACGCCGCGCGCGAGGAGGAAGCGGTGGCGATCGCCTGCGGCGCCGCGCTCGCGGGCGGCCGCGGCGCGGTGCTGATCCAGAACGCCGGGCTCTTCAACTGCGGCGGCGTGCTCGCCGGGCTCGTGGACCTCTACCGGATCCCGTGCTTCTTCATCGTCTCCTATCGCGGCGACGGACGCGATCCGGTGTACTACCACGAGCCCAAGGGCCGGGTGACGGAGCCGACCCTTTCGGCGTGGCGGCTGCCGTTCGCGATCGCCGACCGCACGGCCGATCTCACGAGTCAGGTCGCCCGCGGCGTCGAGCGCGCCGTCGACTCGCGCGGGCCTTGCGTGCTGCTGATCAGCGGCGAGGATCTCGCGTGACGCCTCGCAAGCCCCTGCTCGAAGCGCTCGTCGCGATGCTCACACCCGAGGACGTCCTCGTCTCGTGTCTCGGCGCCAACTCGCGCTATCTGCCTCATCTCGCGGTCTCGGCGCCGGTGTTCGCCCTGTGCGACTCGATGGGCGCGGCGATCCCGCTGGCGCTCGGCATGGCGCTCCAGCGTCCCGACCGCCACGTGATCGCTCTCGAAGGCGACGGCTCGCTGCTGATGTGCCCGAACGTCCTCGCCACCGTGGCCGCCGCTCGGCCCTCGAACCTGACCGCGCTCCTGTGGGTGAACGGCCACTACGAGTCCTCGGGCGGTCAGAGGCTGCCCGCGGCGCCGGTCGAATGGCCCGCTCTCGCGACGGGATTCGGGATCACGAACGTCGAGCGGGTCCGCGATGTCCCCTCCCTTCGCACGGCGTTCCCGCGAGCTCGCGCGGCGAAGAAGCCGGCGTTGCTGGTCGTCGACGTCGCCTTCGATCCGAACGAGCCGATCCCCCCCTACTCCGAGCGCCCCGACGAGATACGGGCTCGGTTCCGGATCCCATGACAGTCGAGGGCGTTCGTGTCGGCGTCGACGTCGGTGGCACCTTCACCGATCTCGTCGCCTGCGACGCCGCGGGACGGACGAGCGCCCTCAAGGTGCCGACGACCCCCGCCAATCCGGCCGGAGGCCTGCTCAACGGCCTGACCGCCATCGGCCGCGTGGCCGGCCGCTGCGCCTCCCTCGCCCACGGGACCACGCTCGTCACCAACGCGATCGTCGAGCGAAAGATCGGCGTGGTTGGCCTCGTCACCACGCGGGGCTTCCGCGACGTGCTCGAGATCGGCCGCATGAACCGTCCGCATCTCTACCGGATCGATCTGCCGGCCAAGCCCGAACCCCTGGTGCCGCGCCGGCTTCGCGCCGAGGTGAGCGAGCGTGTCGGACCCGACGGCTCCGTGCTCGCATCGCTCGATCTCGGCGAGGTGGCCGCCATCGTCGAGCGCTTCCGGCGCCAGGGCGTCGAGAGCGTGGCGATCTGTCTCCTCCACGCGTACGCGAACGCGGCGCACGAGCAGGCGCTGCGGCGAGCGCTCGCCGCGCACTTCCCATACGTGTCGGTCTCGAGCGAGATCAACGCCGAGTTCCGCGAATACGAGCGCACGTGCACGACGGTGCTCAACGCGGCGGTGATGCCGCTGGCCGCGCGGTACGTCGACGACCTGGTGGCGCGCCTCGAGACGACAACCGGCGCGATTCCGATTCATCTCCTTCACTCGGCCGGCGGCATGATGTCGGTCGATACCGCCCGGGCGCGTCCCCTGACGATGGCGATGTCGGGCCCCGCCGCCGGCGTGGCGGCGGCCGCGCATCTGGCCCGCGCGCTCGCTCTGCCGCGCGCGCTCGCCTTCGACATGGGCGGCACCACCACCGACGTCTGCCTCATCGCCGACGGCGTCGCCGAGACCTCGTCGCAGCGCCGCCTCGGCGGCTATCCGGTGCGGCTGCCGATGGCGGCCGTGGAGTCGATCGGCGCCGGTGGCGGCTCCGTCGCCTACGTCGACGCGGCGGGAGCGCTGCGCGTCGGACCGCGCAGCGCCGGCGCCGCGCCCGGGCCCGCGTGCTACGGGCTCGGCGGCACCGAGCCGACGGTGAGCGACGCCAACCTGATCCTCGGCTACCTGAACCCGGAGCGGATCTACGGCGGATCGATCCGGCTCGATTGCGCGCGGGCCGAGCGGGCGCTCGAGCCGATCCAGCGCCGGTTCGGCCTTTCGCTCCTCGACTCGGCCCACGCGGTCGTCGAGGTCGCCAACGCCAACATGCAGCGGGCGCTCCGCCTGGTCTCGGTGCAGCGCGGCTACGATCTGCGCGAGTTCACGCTGATCGCGTACGGCGGCGCCGGGCCCGTTCACGCCGGAGCGCTCGCGCGCGAGGCCGGGATCGCGCGCATCGTCGTGCCGGCGCACTCCGGCGCCTTCTCGGCACTCGGCTGTCTGGTCTCGCCGCTACGCTATGACGCGGTGCAGACTCACAGGATGCGACTGGACGCGTGGGACGGAAAGGTCGTGGCCGATCGCCTCCGCGGGCTCGTCGCCAGCGCGACGAGCAACGCCGTCGCCGACGCCGTCATGGGGGGGCACAACCAGGTCGGGCACGAGCGCCGGTCGGCGACGGAGTACCCGGTCTACACCTCGATCAAGGCGC
>Ga0137415_10008374_pt1 | contig 10256 bp, 11 predicted proteins | sample CZODoug3_1_1_16f_FD_183082 | JGI IMG/M metagenome (GOLD analysis project Ga0137415, IMG submission 183082) | Vadose zone soil fungal communities from Angelo Coast Range Reserve, California, USA - CZODoug3_1_1_16fungal (Hybrid Assembly) | ecosystem: Environmental > Terrestrial > Soil > Vadose... | reverse complement strand
CAGCGTGCGGACGGTTTGGCGGCGCTGATCTTGTCCGCGCTGCATGCAGCAACGCGAACGGAGGTGGCGGCAACACCTATCTCTCTGTCTACGGGTACGGCGTCGACGGAGTAAATCTCTGCAATGGTCAGTACGGGAGTACCTGCGGGTTCGCTTTTCGAGACTGGGCCTACACCGGAACCAATAATCCAACTCTGCAAGGAGTTACAGACTCTGCAGGGACGGCTCTCGCTCCGGGGTTCATTACTCAGACAACGACGTTGTCCATGTTGCTGGTCGTACCAGAGATGGAAGAGTCAGACTTCTTCACGCCTAATTTTCGGTGGAATTTTCACGAGGATCTCGTCAATGATACCCGCGCTCAGGTTGACGGTAACGTTAACACGCCGCTGACTGATGAGTCACAGGAGATCCGAAGCGGATTTCATCATGGAACTGTTGTGAGAGATTGCTCGAAGGACTACGGCGACACTGTCCCGGCAGCGTGCATCACCTACTACGACATGTATGTCGACGATACAGTCTCGACATACGGCTTCGCCAATGCGGCAAACTTCTATACTGATGGCACTGGGGGAACCTGCAACGGCAACACGGCGAGATGCGTGTATGATCCTACCCGACTGGTAGCAAATCTGACCTCGGGGCACGACGCTGCTCGACCTGGTCTGCGGCGATCCCGGCCGCGCCGACGACATCGGCGGCATCGTGATCTACGATCCGCTCGACGAGCCGGTCACCCCGCGCGAGGCGCTGGTGCTGTGCGTCGGGGTCGGCGATCCGGACGAGATCGTCCGCCTGCTCGACGAGTTCGGCGAGCACGGCGCGGCCGGGCTCGTCGTCCGCGCGCCGGTGCCGCTCGACCCGAAGATCACCGCCGCGGTTGCCCGCACCGGGGTGGCGCTGCTCGGGCTGACCCGCGGCGCGTCGTGGGCGCAGCTGGCCGCGATGCTGCGCTCGCTGATCGCCGAGGGTGACGTCGGCGAGGCCGGGCCGCAGACGCTGGGCGGCATCCCGTCCGGCGATCTGTTCGCGCTGGCCAACGCGATCGGCGCGCTGCTCGACGCGCCGGTCACTATCGAGGACCGCAGCTCGCGGGTGCTGGCCTTCTCCGGGCGGCAGGACGAGGCCGATCCCTCGCGCATCCAGACCATTCTGGGCCGCCAGGTGCCGGAGCGGTATCGGCGCGAGCTGTCCGAGCGCGGCATCTTCCAGCACCTGTACCGCACCGACGAGCCGGTGTACGTCCAGCCCTTCCCCGATGACCATGGCCAGTTCACCCTGCTCCGGGTCGCGGTGGCGGTGCGGGTGGGCGACGAGGTGCTCGGCTCGATCTGGGCGGCGGTGCACGCTCCCCTGTCGGCCGAGCGCAGCCAGGCGCTGTGCGAAGCGGCCAAGGTCGTCGCCCTGCACCTGATGCGGCTGCGCGCCGGCGCCGACGTCGAACGGCGGCTGCGCGCTGACCTCGTCGGCACCGCGCTGGAGGGCGGAAGTGGCGCCGCCGAGGCGGTCAGCCGGCTGGGTCTGTCCGACCAGACCAGCGTCGTGCTCGCGCTGGCGCTAACCGGATCGACGGACGACAGCGCCCTGCACGCTGCGCTCGTCGCCGAACGGCAACGGATGGCCGACGCGTTCGCGATGCACCTGTCCGCGGTGCAGCCCCGCTCGGCGGCCGCGCTGGTCGGGGACGTTGCCTACGGCATCGTGCCGCTGCCCCGCGGACGGTCAGACGCCGAGGAGCGCGCGGTGCGGGTCGTCGGCGAGTTCCTGGAACGCATCGGCGACCGGGTCGGCCTGCTCGTCGGGGTGGGGTCGGTGGCGGCCGACGGGGCCGGGTTGCCGCGCTCGCGGGCCGGCGCCGACCGCGCCCTGCGGGTGCTGCGCTCCGGCCATGGCGCCAAGCCCATCGCCCGGATCACCGACGTGCACATCGAGGCGTTGCTGCTCGAACTCACCGACCTGATCGCCGAGCGGGGCGATCCGCCGACCGGTGCGGTGGCCCGGCTGATCGCCTACGACGCCAAGCACCACACCTGCCTGGTCGAGACACTGCGGGCCTGGCTCGACGCGTTCGGCGACGTGGTGGCCGCGTCCGCCGCGCAGTACGTGCATCCCAATACGTTCCGATATCGGCTGCGCCGCCTGGCCGAGGTCGGCGAGATCGACCTGGCCGACACCAGCGCCCGGTTCGCCGCCATGCTGCAACTGCGCCTGTGGCCGCGATGAGCGCTCAGGAGCCCCGGCATTCCCGCGGCCCAGGATGAGTCAGCCGCGTAGGGGCTTACCGGGGTACGCCTCGGTTTGCAGCTCGCCGTCACGGACGACGAAGGTGCCGGCCACGAGCAGGTGCCGCACTCCGACGGACGGGCGGGTCGGGTCGCGGTAGGTCGCCGTGTCGGCAATGCGGTCCGGATCGAGCACGACCAGGTCGGCGTCCGCGCCGACGCCGAGATGCCCCTTGGCCCGTGCGGCCGGCGCCACGTCGTCGAGCACCCGAGCCGGCAGGTAGGCACAGCGGCGGAACGCCTCGAGCCACGTCCACGTGCCCGACTCGCGGACCATCCATCGCAACGTCTTGGCGAACGTGCCGGCCGTGCGCGGATGGGTGCCACCGCCCGGCGGCAACGGCCAGGCGCGCGAGTCCATCACGCCGCCGCCCCACAGCACCGGCATCGCGTCGCTGGCCACGATCGAGTCCGGGAACGCCAGCGCCCGCCGCAACAGCGCCTGGTCAGCCGGGTCGCGCTCGTCGAGGAACTCGATGATGCATTCCGCCGCGGGCGTCCCGGCGCGCACCTCGCGCAGCCGCGCCTCATCGGCGATGCGCTCGCCCGTCTCGACCAGCACGATGTTCGATGGCGATATGCCCCAGGCCAGCAAGCGTTCCGGGGCGAGAAAGAACGCGCCGACCGCGGTGCTGCCCGCTCCGTACGGGTAGGCCTCGACGGTGACCCGCGACCCCGCGTCGCGGGCGCGCTCGAGCAGGGCCAGTACCCGGTCGACGTGCCGGCGCGACGTGCTGTTCACGTGGCAGTGGTGCATCGCCGCGCCTGTTTCGGCGGCGGCGATCGCGATCTCCTCCGAGCCGTCGATCGGCGTGCTGGGGTCGGCCTCGACCAGCTCCCGGACGTGCGTGTACGTCGGGGCGTTCGCGGCGGCCGCCAGCCGGGCGACAGCGACGAACTCGGCTGGCTCGGTGCGCGGTGCGTACCCCATCAGCACGCCGATGCCCAGCGCGCCGTCGGCGAGGTCCCGCTCCAGCAACATCAGCCACCGGGACAGCTCGGCTGGGCTCGAGGAGCGCTGCCAGCCCGGATCGCCCAGCAGAGCCAGCCCGCTGGCCAGCTGTGCGTCCGGCTCGACGCCGAGCAGCACCTGCGCCCGGGCGGCGCCCCACGACGCCGAGAAGCCGTAATGCAGCGGACGTCCGTCGCGGGCCGCCTCGGCGTAGGCCCGCCCGATCGGCATCAGGCCGGCCTCCAGGTCGAGCGCGGTGGTCACCCCGTCCAGCGCCTGCAGCCGCTGCCCGGCGATCGAGTGCACGTGGCTGTGCAGGTCGACGAACCCAGGCCCGACGACCATGCCGGCGACGTCCAGCACGGTTGTACCTTCCGGCGCTGCCAACCCGGCGCCGACCATTGCGACGGTTCCGTCGCGCACCAGCACGTCCGTCGTCGCATCCAAGCCCGAACCTGGATCGACCACCCGGCCGCCCCGCAACAACAGCTGCATCCGTCCAGCCTGCCAGCCCACCGTCCACGCGGGACGGGACGCCGCGACAAACGTGTGAGCGCGGGCCTGTCGCGTACGACGACCGTCCCGACCGGACCGTCAACGTTCAGGCGGGCGCACCAGCCCATGCACGAATGCGTAATTGACGGCGTGCGCCCGATCGCGCAGCTGGGCCTTAGCGAACAGGTTGTTGATGTGGGTCTTCACCGTGGCCTCGCCGACGAACAGTCGCTGGGCGATCGCTCGATTGCTCAGGCCTTCGCCGACCAGGCCGAGCACCTCGATCTCGCGGGGAGTGAGGTCGGGGGCCAACCCGGTCGGCTTCGGCGGCGGCGCGTGCTTGGTCGCGGCCGCCAACAGGCGTTGCTGCACTGCGGGGTCGAGCACCGCCTGGCCGGCCGCCGCCGCGCGCACCGCGCGGGCGATGTCGGCCCGGCCCGACTCCTTGGTCAGGTAGCCGCGGGCCCCGGCGCCGAGGGCAGCGAGGATCGACTCTTCGTCGGCGAACGTGGTGAGCACGACCACCGCGATCTGGGGATACCGCTGGGTGATCCGTCGAGTGGCCTCGACGCCGTCCAGCACCGGCATGTTCAGGTCCATGAGCATCACGTGCGGTTCCTCGGTCGCCGCCTCGACGGCCTGCTCGCCGTCGGCCGCGGTGCCGATCACCCGCAGGCCCGGTTGCAGGTCGAGCACGGTGGCCAGCGCCTCGCGGATCGCGGTCTGGTCGTCCACGACGACGACCCGGATCTCCTCGTCGGCATCGGATGATTCGTCAACCATCCGGAACCTCCACGTGAACCCGCCAGCCGCCCGACTCGTCCGGCCCGATCTGCACGCTACCGCCGAGCAGGGCCACCCTCTCCCGCATGCCGACCAGGCCCATACCGCTGCCCGACCCGGCCAGCGGCCGTACCCCGGTCGCGGGTGCGGCGTTGCGAACGGTGAGCTCGAGCTGGTCGGCGTGGTAGCCGATCCTCAACCAGACGGCCGCGTCCGGCGCGTGCTTGTGCGCGTTGGTCAGCGCCTCCTGCGCGCAGCGGACGAGCGCCTGAGCCGTGCGCACGGAGGGCTCGCGCGGTTCGCCGACCACCTCGATCTCGCCGTCGCGGGTGGAACTGCCCAGCAGGGATCGAAGCGTGTCGAGTAGCGGCAGCGCGTCCTCGCGCAGCGATTGAACGGTGCGCTGCACCTCGACCAATCCTTCGCGAACCAGGCTCTGCGCGCGGCGGGTCGCGGCCCGGGCCGCTTCGATATCGCCAGACTCCAGCTGCGCGTCAGCCACCTCCAGCTGCATGTTCACGCCGGCAAGCGAGTGGGCCAGCACGTCGTGCACGTCGCGGGCGATCCGGCCGCGCTCGGCCAGCGCCTGCGCCCGGGCCTCGGCCTGCGCGGCCAGCTGGGCCTGCACGGCGGCTTCCCGAGCCGAGCGCAGCGCCTCGGTGCGGTTGCGATTCGCGATGCCGACCAGGACGCTGGAGCCGGTCAACGCACCGAGATACCACGGGCTGGACAGGTGCCCGCCGCCGACGTGGAAGACGATCACGCCGGCGCACAGGGTGCTCGTCAGCCCCGCGATGATCAGTGCGTCGCGGGTGTTCAGGCGGAAACCGGCGTTGCCGGCCACCACGAACCCGAAGGCGGCGCTGGCCCCGCTGCGGTCGAGCCCGAACAACGCCGCCGCGACGATGGCGCTCACCACAAGCAGGGCACTCAGCGACCAGGGCGGCAGCGGCAGCATCCGCACCAGGAGCAGTAACGAGCACGCGACGAGCAGGCAGAGCACGGCCAGGCCGGTGCCGCTGGCGCCCCGGGGGTGAACGGCGAGCCAACACGCGGCGAGGACGGCGACCGCGATGAAGACCTGCCGCAGGTTGGTGTCCTGCCGCAGCCATCGCAGCGCGCCGTCCACTTGTCCTCTTCCCACCATCCGGGCCGCAAGCTACCAGTCGCGCTTGATCCACTGATCGCGCGCCGAGCAGGACTGCACCCAGGACCGGGCCCGTTCGAAGGCCGGCGGCGTCTGGTTCGGCTGACCGTCCTTGCCCTTGGCCCAGACCACCGTGGCCTCAGTGTGCATCGCGCGGTAGAGCACCATCAGCGACTCGGCCACCACGCCCAGCCCGACGGAGAACAGCAGACCGTGTCCGGCGGCAGACGTCGCACTCGGCGACACCGCGTGCTCGAACGGCCACAGCACGACCTTGGAAGCCAGGTTGAGCACCCACAACAACAGCGTCGCCACCGTGTAGCGCATCCACAGCACGCCCTCGCGCGCCCCGAGGTGAACGGTGCGCCCGCGCACCAGGCCGATGCCCACGCTGATCAGGCAGCCGACGACGATGAACGCGACGGTGGTCGCGTCTACTGCCTTGATGTGAGCCAGCTGCCCGGCCCCGATGACGGTGAGCACGACCGGCACGATCAGCAGCCGCTTGGCTTCGAGCAATTCACCGAGCAGGCGGCGAGCGAGGATGTAACCGACTCCGACGATGATCAGGATGATGTCCATGCCGACGACGCTATGAGCGCCGGCCGCCGAGTAGATCAACCCACGGGTGGACCCTGGGTGGAGCGCTGGTCGGCGACGGGCGGGGCCACCGTCCACCCGATGTTCCACCCGAGGATGGATCCGTATATCGGGCCGAGCGGCGACGGTAGCTGCCATGACAGACATGCAGCAGGCCCTGACAGTCAGCGGCCTCATCTTCGGGATCGTGATGATGTCGCAGTACGGCCGGCGCGAGTACAACTGGCACCGGGTCGCGCTGCCGTTGGCCTCGACCTCGACAGTCGGCTACTTCTACCTCAGGGGCATGCCGACCAGCACCGTGGATTGGGTCATCTACGGCGTGAGCGCACTCGTCGGGCTCGCATTCGGTCTGGTCGCCACTGCAGCCACCGGCCTGGACCGCGATGACGCGACCGGGCGCGCGTACACCCGCTGCGGCGCCTGGTTCCTCACGACCTGGCTCGCCGCAATGGCGTTGCGCATCGGGTTCGTGTACGCGGCCGAGCACAACACCTGGTTCCACCAGCATCTGGGCGAGTTCCTCGCCGAGCACCACATCGTCACCGACGCGATCGCGCCGTTCTTCGTGATCATGGCGCTGGCTATGGTGCTAACCCGCGTGGCCCTGATCGGCCTCAGGATTTCCGGAACCATCCCGGTGCGCGTCTCCCGTTGACCGAGCACGGCTGATTCCGGAAAGACGCCGCATCGGCTGCTCAGCGGTCAGTGGCGGCTGAGCGGCGTATCGGATGCCGCCGCGATGACGCTGTCCAGCAGTCCGGGGAACCGTGCCTGTAGTTCATCTCGTCTGAGTTTGACGCCGTGGTTGCGACCTCGAACGACGGTGGAGGTCACACCAGCTTCGCGGAGTGTCCTGAAGTGGTGTGACAGGGTCGACTTGTGGATCCCGAGGCCGTACTCCTCCGTATTGCACGGGTGGTACTCGTCGTCGGCCAGGCGCACGACAATACGCAGGCGTATGGAATCAGCCAGTGCACGCAGCACCTCGACAAAGTCGATGTCCTCGGCTGGAGGCTGGGGATACGGGTTGGCCGCCATCGCTGCACCATACAGTTTGATAGACTTCCAACAATAGCTCGTGCCGCCAGTCGATGAGGAGCATTTCGTGACCGGTACTCGCCCGCTAGGTAGCCAGGGCCTTGTCGTTTCGGTCGAGGGCCTGGGTTGCATGGGGATGAGCGTCTACTACAGCGGTCGGGACGACGTCGAGTCGACGGCCACGATCCATCGGGCGCTGGACCTCGGCGTCACGTTCCTGGATACGGCTGAGGCCTACGGCCCGTTCACCAACGAGATTCTGGTCGGTGCGGCCATCGCCGGGCGTCGTGACGAGGTACAGCTGGCCACGAAGTTCGCCACCGAGTTCGACGACGACGGTAAATCGCACGGCCCCAACGGCAGCCCCGAATACGCCCGGCGGGCCATCGACCGGTCGCTGCGTCACCTGAACACCGACCGGGTCGACCTGTACTACCTGCACCGGGTCGACCCCGACACCCCGATCGAGGAAACCGTCGGCGGCATGGCCGAACTGGTCACCGCCGGCAAGGTGCGCTACCTAGGCCTGTCCGAGGCCTCGGCCGCGACGATCCGCCGCGCTCACGCCGTGCACCCGATCACCGCTATTCAGTCGGAGTATTCGCTGTTCGCCCGCGGCCCCGAACGCGACGGCGTCCTGGACGCCTGCCGCGAACTCGGCATCGGCTTCGTCCCCTACTCACCGCTGGGCCGTGGCTTCCTGACCGGCGAGATCACCGCCGTCGATGACCTCGCTCCAGACGATGCCCGCCGGAACCTGCCGTGGTTCACACCGGAGAACATCGCCCACAACGTCGCCATCGTCGCGTCCCTCAAGCAGCTCGCCGCCCAGAAGGGCGTCACGGCCAGCCAGCTAGCCCTGGCCTGGGTCATCGCCCAAGACACCGTCCCCATCCCGGGCACGAAGCGCCGCCGGTGGCTGGAAGAGAACGCCGCCGCCGCGGCGATCACCCTCACCGAGGACGACCTCGCCGCAATCGACACCGCATCGCCGCCCGGCGTCACCGCCGGCGCGCGCAACACCACGCAGGGACTCGCCACCACCAACCGCTAGAGGTGTCGAGCATCGGGGACGCGCTGCCGACCTACCAGACGCTGACCGGAAGCGACGATGCGCGTTTCCTCGAGTTTCCGGACTTCCGTATCGCCATCGTCGGACCGTTCATGCTCATGGAAGGCCCGGCCGAGGTACTCGCGAACTACCGCCGCTCGGCCACCGTTATCGTCAATGACGTTGCCGCCGCGACCGACGCGTTCGTCAACAAGGGCGGCGAGGTGGTCGACGGGCCGGTCGATTCTGGCGGCGGTTCGCGGGTCATCGTGAAGGACCGGGACGGGAACGCGTTCGAGCTGTACCAGCCGGCGCCGGGGCCGCACTAGAACATCCGGCTATTGAGGCGGCTCGCGTCCAGAGGGGACAGAAATGCCGCGCACGATGCGCCAGTGGATTCTCGCGAAACCACTGGACAACGGCGTCCTCCGACCCGACCTGTTCGAATTGCATGAACTGCCGATACCTGAATTGAAACAGGTGAGGCACTCGTGCGGATAATTCTTATCAACGTTCACGCCGGCACCAGGTCTCGAATCGCGAGCGGCAGAATCGCGGTCGGAGATACCGACACCAGCAACTACGCTTGTGCGCAGGTGCTGGGGTCGCTCGACCCGGCACTCGCCGAGGGCGACATCATTGCCTGCCAGGCCGGTTGGCAGGACTACCAGGTGATCAGCAGCAGTGCCGGTCCATTCGGGTACGGACCGCCCAGCGAGCTCGTCAAGGCGCTCAACGGCACGAGTTGCCAGTGGACCTACACGTTTCGTCCGGCGATGGTGAAGATGTGGCCGGCCGACGTCCTGATGGACGTCTTCGGCACCTCGGGTATGACTGCCTACTTCGGGCTCCGCGAGTGCGGGCCGCTGATGCCCTCGGACGCGGTGGCGGTAGCTGCGACCACCGGGTCGGTCGGATCTATCGCGGCGCAGCTGGCCAGAATCGCCGGCTGCCGAGTCGTTGGCTTCGCCGGCGGTCAGGATCGCTGCGACTGGGCGGTAAAGACGTTAGGCCTTCACCGATGTCTCGACTACCGCGCAGCTGATCTGGACGATCAGTTCCGGGACACGTTTCCCGACGGGATCGACGTGTACTCCGACGGCGTCGGAGGAGCGTTGACCGAGACCGTGCTGCAGCACGTCAACCGCAACGGGCGCCTCTTCTCCTACGGCACGTCGGCGTCCTTCCATTCGCAGCCCACTTCCGGGCCGAGACCCGCCGGGTCACTGCGGCAGGTGCGGGGGATCACGCCGAACGTCGAGCAACTGCTGGCCGACCGGAACATCAAGTCCGCCGTGTGGATCGTCGACGAGTTCTACCACGAGCGGTTGGCCGCCGAAGACGACTTGTCACGACTGCTCCGTTCCGGGGCGCTGCAGCCCGTCAACACGGTGATAGACGGGTTCGACAGCGTCCCCACGGCCGTCGCCGGCCTGTACTCCGCGCCGCGGGTCGGCAAGGTCCAGGTGCGCTTCGCGGCCAACCCGGGTGACAGGCCCGCGAGCTAGCCTCTCCCGCATCTCACACGGCGTTGGGGTGCCGGATGTCGCGGAGGAGTCCGGCCGTGGCGTCCCACAGAGCACGTTGGATCGTCTCGTCCCGGCCGGCCTCCGGGCACTCCAGGGGCTCGGCGGTCTTGACGGCGAAATAGCCGCCCACGCTGTCGGCGAAGGCGGGGTCGGTCGCGAGCCGCACGATGATCCCGGCACCGTGGCGGGGGTCGCCTACGTGCAGCACGGTGAGGATCTTCTCCAGGGCTCCGGCGAGCGGGAGGTCACGTCCGAGTCCGGTGACGTTGAATCCCGGGCCGCAGCAGGTGACCGCCACGCCGGTCCCCTCGAGCTGCCGGCCGAGCTCCTGAGTGAACATGATGTCCATCAGCTTGGTCCGGCCGTACACCGT
>Ga0137415_10008372_pt1 | contig 10257 bp, 8 predicted proteins | sample CZODoug3_1_1_16f_FD_183082 | JGI IMG/M metagenome (GOLD analysis project Ga0137415, IMG submission 183082) | Vadose zone soil fungal communities from Angelo Coast Range Reserve, California, USA - CZODoug3_1_1_16fungal (Hybrid Assembly) | ecosystem: Environmental > Terrestrial > Soil > Vadose... | reverse complement strand
GACAGGTTGTGCGAAAAAGAAATCCGCCCTTCGCGCGTTCAACGCGCGATTCGGATATTGGGCATACCACTCCCTACCAAATCCGATGTTCAACAGACATCAGACGACGAACACCATCGACTTCGAACGCCTCTCAGAGAAATCGCCAAGTGAAGGTAAGGAGGAAACCGTAGCGGCGGGATAATGGCGTCTCGCGGTTCGGTTCGCAACTCCAAAATCCTCCAGGGTTGCTCTTTTTCATCCAGCGCGCAAGAAGCCCTTACCTTTCGCATGGAAAGACCTCAACCGTGTTCTCGCTGGCTCGGCGCCAGACGATTACCCCTTGGTCCCGCCCGCGGTCAGCCCGGCGACCAAATGCTTTTGCGCAAAGAAAAACACGACACCCGCCGGCACGGTGATGAGAATGGACGCCGCCGCCAGATATCCCCATTCCTGTTTGAATTGCGTCACGAAAGCTTGCAGACCCGCCGACAGCGTCTTCTGCTCGTCGCTGGTGATGAACGCGGTCGCGTAAGCCACCTCGCCCCAAGCTTGGAGAAAGGTATAAAAAGCGGTCACCGCGAGGCCGGGGCGCGCCAATGGGAAGATAAGACGCCAGAAAGTGCCAATGGGCGTGAGGCCGTCGACGCGGCCCGCTTCGTCGATTTCGATGGGAATGGCGTCGAAATAGCCTTTGAGCATCCACGTGCAAAAGGGAACGGCTACCGTGGCATAAGCGAGGATCAAGCTCGTGTGCGTGTTCACCAGGCCGAGCGCGTTCATGGCATTGTACAAGGGCACGACCAGAATCGCGACGGGGAACATCTGGGTGACCAGGAAGGTCCACATCAGCGAGCGGTGTCCGGGAAAGCGAAAACGCGAGAGGGCGTAGCCCGCGGTGGCCGAAAGAAACACGCTGAGGGCCGTGGTGGCAAAAGAGACGACCAGCGAATTGGCCATCCAAGTGGCGAATTTCGTATTGGTCAGTACGTAGCGATAGTTGTCCAGCGAGGAAGTCTCGAAGAGGTGCACTTCGCTGCTCCCGGCGAACCCCGGACGCAGCGAAATCACCAAGACCCACAGGATGGGGAACACCGCGATGAAGCTCGCGCCCACCAGCGTCGCATGAAGAAGAACCGATTTTCCGAAAGAGCGCTCTCCGCGGCGCACGTTCCGATCGGGTCGATGTTTCATCACCACGCCCCCTCGCCCTGCGACTGGAGCGCTCGCCGGTAAATGCTCGCATAGACGACGAGCATGCTGAGAATCAAAACGCCGTAAGTGGCCGATACCGCGTAATCGCGAACCCCTTCGAACGCCGCTGAAAAGGCATAAGTGACCAGAATTTGCGTGGCGTCGCCGGGGCCGCCGCCGGTCATCAAGAAGATGACCGGGAACATGTTGAAGCTCCAGATGGTCCCGAGCAAGATGACCGTCGCGCTCACCGGGCGCAAACCCGGCACGGTGATGTGCCAGAATCGCTGCCAGGGCGTGGCGCCGTCGACTTCGGCGGCCTCATAGAGCTCGAGGGGGATCGATTGCAGTCCGCCCAAAATGGCCACCATCATGAAGGGCACGCCGAGCCAGACGTTGACCGCGATGACCGAAATCAAGGCCAGCGTATCGTTTCCCAACCAATCCAAAGGACTCACCCCGAGGGCGCTCAGGGCGTAATTGAGAATGCCGTTGTCGCGCGTCATGAGGAGCTTCCAGGCGAAGGCGCTGATGAACGCAGGAACGGCCCACGGCAGAATGAGCAGAACGCGATACACGGTTCGGCCGCGCAAAGGACGATTGAGCAAAAGCGCCAGCCCCAGCCCCAAGACGTAATGAAAAAAGGTGCAGCTCACCGTCCACACCACCGTGCGCCCGAGGACCGCCCAGAATCGCGTGCCGGCCCCGAAGAGCCCACTTTGATAATTGCGCACCCCGATGAACCGATACGAATCGGGCAAATGAAGACGCCCGATGACCGCCGCCACGTTGTGCTCGTTGGCATCGGTGAACGAAAGCCAAATGCCGCGCACGAGTGGATACCCGATCAGCACGCCCAAGACGGCCACCACCGGCAGCACCATCGCCCAGGCGTACCAATACTTGTCCCACGTGCGCCGGAACCTCGCCGGCGTGCGCGCGGCCACCGCCGTCGCCACTAATTCCAATCCTTGAGAAATTGCTTGTAGTCGCTGGCCACCGCGTCGAGGGCTGCTTGCGGGGTCTTGTCGCCGCTGACCGCGCGCGGGTATTGCTGGTCGAGCGAGATGAGAAGCTGACCGCCCTGGGGAATCGTCGGCCGCACCACCGCTTTATCGATGACCGATTTGAATTTCGACACCACCGCATTTTGCGCCGTTTCGGGAAGTTTGTAAGTCGAGCTCCGCGTGGGTAGCAAGCCGAGTTCTTTGGCCAGATAGGCCTGATTCTCGGCGCTGTTCATGAATTGGATGAATTGATAAGAGGCATCTAGATTTTTGGAGCCCGCATACGCCACGTAATTGTGCCCGCCGAGGGGCGAGCCCGATTTTCCGGTGCTCCCCGCGGGCACCGGCGCGATGCCCAGATTGTTCTTGTCGGCGAAGGCCTTGCCGCTGAAATCATCGGCCACCGACCACGGGCCATTGATCACCATGGCCACCTTGCCGTCTTTGAACCCCGCCTGCATCTGATTGTATCCGGAATTGAGATCCGGCTTGGCCGCTGCCCCGGACTTGATCAAATCCAGCGCCACCTCGAGCCCCTTCACCGCCTCCGGCGCATTCACGCTGATCTTTTTTTGGTCCGTGTGGAGGAGGTCGCCGCCCGCGCCATAGATGAAGGGCAAGAGAAAATAGCCTTTGGGAACGAGATAAAGCCCGTCCGCGCCTGCCTTCGCCTTGACGGCGAGGGCCGCCTGCTTGAGTTGATCCATGGTGGCCGGCGGCTCGGCCACGCCCGCCTTCTGCAAGAGCGCCTTGTTGTAGAGGAGGGCCAGCGCGTCGGTCACCTGGGGCACGCCATAGAGTTTTCCCTCGTAGTGGTTGGTGGCCAGTGGCGCGGAGAGGTAATCACCGATGCCCTCGGCGGCGGCCGTTCCGTCGAGCGGCGCCAGATAGCGGAGCGAGGCGAACTCGGGAGTCCATGCCACCTCGGCGCGCATCACGTCGGGCGCGGTGTTGGCTTGCGCGGCGGTCTTGAACTTGTCGCGCGCTTGGTCGAAGGGGATATTTTGATAATCGACCTTGATGCGCGGATACTTCGTTTCGAACTTCGAAATGAGGTCCTTGAACTTGGGCGCCTCGTTGGTGGAATCGGAGGTATCCCACCAGGTGATGGTGACGCTTTCCGCCTCTTTCTTGTCGGCGCTCTTCTTTTCGCCCGCGTTCCCGTCGCCCGAGCTCCCGTGACAGCCGGCCGCGAGCAGGGCCGCGCCAGCAAACAAAAGCCCGGAAGAAACCAGGTACCGCGTGCCTCTCGAACCACCGCGGCCCACGTGAACGCTCTCTTGCATTGGCAATCCTCCAGTTGCGACGGTAACAGGACACGCATTGAAGATGAAGGGCGGGGATGCCATAGTGCGCCAATGCACCGTGTCGTTCTCTCCGTCGCCGTGGCCGCCCTCAGCGTTCTCGTTTCCGGTTGTAGCAAAGACAAAGCCGGGTCGGGCGCAGGGGGCGTGCCCTTGGTGAAATCTGGCGCGCTCGTGACCTGCACGCACATTCCCTATCCGCCGTTCCAGGTGGAAAAAGACGGGAAGATCGTCGGCTTCGACGTCGACTTGATCGACTTGGTCGCCAAGAAGCTCGGCGTCGTCCAAGAGTTCGTCGACACACCCTTCGAGAACATCAAGACCGGTGCGTTCCTCAATTCGGGCCGCTGCGATGTCGCCGCCGCAGGCATCACCATCACCGAGGCGCGCAAGAAGAACGTCGATTTTTCGGCGTCGTACTTCGATGCCACGCAGGCCCTGCTGGCCAAAAAGAGCAACGGCGTGACCAGCCTCGAAACCCTGAAATCATCGGGCAAGAAGGTGGGCACGCAGGCGCAGACCACCGGCGAAGATTTCACCGTGGGCAAAGGATTCAACCCGGTATCCTTCGAGAGCTCCGATGCGCTCCTCAACGGCCTTCGCTCCGGCCAGGTGGACGCCGTTATCGAAGATTACCCGGTCGTTCAAGCGTGGATGAAGGACTCGGGCAACGCCTCCGCTTTCGATCTCGCTGCCAACATTCAAACGGGCGAGCAGCTCGGCATCATGATCAAGAAGGGCAACAGTCAGCTCGTGGCCGCCGTCGACGAGGTCATCGCCCAAGCCCGCACCGACGGCACCTACAAGCGCATCTACGAGAAGTGGGTCGGTCCTCTGCCCACCGTCGTGGCCAAGCCCTGATCCGCGCATGCCCGAACCTCGTCGGTCGAAGCGTGACTCCGCGGCTCTCGGCTCCGTCTCGCAAAGGGTGCAGTATGCAAGCTTTGCCTTGGTGGTGCTGCTCATCCTGTGGCGTGCGGACTGGCACACGCTGGCGAATCAATTCGTGCGGTTCGACATCGCGGCGAAGCTCTTTCCCGATCTGCTCACCGTCGCCCTGAAAAATACGGTGGTGTACACGCTGTCGGGCTTCGCCTGGGGGCTCGTGCTCGGGTTGGTCATTGCGTTGATGCGGCTGTCGAAGGTTCCGCCGTATCGATGGCTGGCGGGGCTCTACATCGAATTTTTTCGCGGGCTGCCCGCGTTGCTCATTTTCATCTTCGTGGGGGTGGGGATTCCACTCGCGTTTCCGGGGACGGAGCTTCCCGGGGGCACCTACGGGAAGGTGGCGCTGGGGCTTGGGTTGGTGTCGGCCGCCTACATGGCGGAGACCATTCGCGCGGGCATCCAGGCGGTGCCCAAAGGGCAGATGGAGGCGGCGCGCTCGCTCGGGTTTTCGCATCGGCGCGCCATGATTTCGATCATCTTGCCGCAGGCGTTCCGCATCATCATCCCGCCGTTGACCAACGAGTTGGTGCTGCTGTTCAAGGATTCGTCGTTGGTGCTCTTTCTCGGGGTCACCTTGGAGGAGCGGGAGCTCACCAAGTTTGGGCGCGATCTGGACACACCCAAACATGGAATGAATTCGAGGAGACGGCGCGTTTTTTCACGGATGCGGGGGCTGAATTGTACGGGACGGTGTTTGCCGCATTTCCCGACGGTCATAACACGCTGTATGATTTCGCGCTGCAGCTGTGGAGCCGCGGCGGCCGATTGCTGGGCATGGATGGCCGGCCGAAAATCGCCACGTTAGAAGCGACGGCGGCGCTTGATTATTATCGCCGCGTGGTTCGCGATCCCGCGCTGTGCCATCCGCGCTCGCCGGAGCTTGACTCCACGTTTTGCGATCACGCGCAAGGGTGCACTTGCCATTCCCAGAAAACACTGACAAAGGTATCGCCAATGAAAGCAGGAGTCAGATTTTTCGCCTTCGTCTTGCTAATGTTTGGCCTCGTTGCTGGCGGTTGTACAACCCCGCCTAAGAAGAAGCCAGCCCAAGAAAAGAAACCAGCGAAGGTGAAACCGGGCCAGGAGGCGACTGATGTTGACTTCGATGCTTTCATCGGGCGCTTGCGCAAAGCGGTGGCAACGCACGATATGAACGCGATCGCTCAGATGATGACGGCAGACTTTGGTTACAGTCTGAACCCGGAGAAATCGGGAGAAGGCGTTTTCCAGTACTGGGACCAGAATAACCTTTGGCCGGAGCTCGAAGGTATTCTGTCGGAAACATTCGTGAAAAAGCAGGACTATATGGTAGCTCCACCACAGTTCGCCGATCCTTCTTTAAACTACGATGGTTACCGTGCCGGCATCCGGCGGGTAAATGGCAGTTGGAAGTTTGCTTACTTTGTGAACGGGTGAGAAACCGGAGATCTGAGATCGGATGTTAACGCTTGGTGCTCGGGCCGAAATCATAAATGCTCCCCCAACTACCCTGGGCGACGAGGGGCAGTTGTTTCTCCCAAGGGCGGCTACTGTTGCCATAATTCGTCTTCTCCAGACTCCCCCAGAATAAATAGCGTGCCTCGAGCTCGCGTGCGGTTTTCTTCCAGTCACCCTGGCCGAGCATTAGATCGTGAAGCTTGTTTCCCACTTCGGTAGAATTGATTCCCTGCGTCCAAAGATGACCGCCGTATCCACAAACCATTTTTCGGCCATTCAGGAGGAGCGAATGATTGTAGGTGGGAAAACCAGCGAAGCGTGCTTCGAGCGGCAACCGGCGAACGGCAGCGGCAACGAAATCAATTTCGGCTCGGCTTGCAAACTGGTAACCCGGTCGGCCTGCAGCCAAGCCCCCGATTAGACTGACAAAGCCGGAAAAGAAAAGAAGTAGGCAAACTCCGGCTCGCGCCGGGAGCGGCCAACGAGATAACATACGATTCCAAAGAATGGGCAGGGTAATAAAGTAGGCCCAAATAAGTAGCTTAATGTTGTCCCATTCCCATGGTGCAGTTTTGACCGATATCGTCAGCAGGAAGATTAAAACCGCGGCCGCAAGATAGGCGGCGTCGATCGATAGCTCAAAGTTGCGGGCACGACCCATCACCGAGTCTAATAGACCAAGACCGGGTTGTTTCAGTTCCGGCGCAGATGATTGTCGACTGGAAAAGTCGCTCGATTCCTGCCGCGCGACAATCCAGGTCAAAGCAATTGCGAGCGGAAGAAAGACGCCGAAGTTAAAAACCCAGAACCAGAAAAATGGCATTTTGAGTTCGCCAACATTTTGGGTCCAGCCGAAATGCCATTGTAGAATTGACCCGGCGCGCATCCTGTCGGTGGTAAGCCAAATGAAGATCGCGGCTGGGAGAACGGCAGCGGCGACGAGTTTGGGGAGCAACGATCTGGCAGCAGGCCGGGTCAAAAACAGAACCAGAAGCACAATACTTAAAGCAATAAAGGTGTGGATATGAAACAGGGGCATGGTCGCGTAGAGGATATATTCCGCCCATACCGGCAGTAGTCGTTTCTCACGCTCTGAATCGGATCTATATCTGGCCCGCCATTGCCAGAGTAAAAGAAGACCGGTAGGAATGGCGTAGAGAAGGCCGCGCTGAGTAACAAACATCGTCAGCGGGATACTTTTCCAGGAGACATGCGGTGTCCCCTGATAATCGAGAAACTGATGCGTCTGGAGGAAAGCGTAGCCGGCAATCCCGCCGTTAAAGAGGAAGCCGGCAACAGCGAAGGTTCCGCCCCAGCGATACAAAGCGTAAAATGCGCCCAGCGATGCCAGAAGCCCGGTGGCGGCAAGTTGAGGGCGAAGGTCAAATCCAAGATTCGTTAGAATACCATTGAAAAGATCGATGCCGGCAGGATAACGGAGCTTGCTGTAAACGTAGATCGGGCTATCCGGCCAGAGCGACATGCCGTTGGCGAAAGTCTTGATATAGGTAAGATGCAGTCCGAGATCGCCGAGATTGAAAGGGGACTGAATGTCAATATTCTCGCCATCGAAGTAAAAGAGCCAACAAAATGAACGAAACGCGAAAATCGCGAAAACAAATCCAACCAGACAAAGCCAAATGGATCGATATTTTGCCAGGGGAGCATCATCTTCAGCTGCGACGAGAGATCCTTCCGAAGACGGAGGCATTAGGAAAAAAACAGCAATCGCGCCCGTGACTCCGATGATGAGCGAAACAAATGAAATACTCCAATTTAGCCCGCCAGCGTTTTCTCCGAGTAGCAGTGCTGCCACCGTGGACACTGCGACATAGATGAGACCGGCCGACAACAGGCGCATTGCGGAGCGTTATTGTTTTCCGGTGCCGATAAAATCTGGCAATCTCCCGGGAAAGAAGTTCTTAAAAACGCCGGCGCGCAGGTACAATTTTGACGGGTCCTGGTACGGCCGGACGGTCAGCGGCTCAGTATAGTAGGTGCCTTGCAACTTTTTTTCGACCTCAGGAATTTTGCTTTCTTCCACGAGAAGGAAGTCGGCGTCGAGGTCAGGCGGATTATTGTCGTGTTCGTAATAGCCGATGCGGGGGAAGTCGCCCAAAATCCAGGGCAGCGGATATGGGCTGGGGCGGAGGATATGGCCGACGAGGTGGTAAAATTGCGGATCCGCATGAGCTAGTTCCAGCAGTGGCCTGGTTAACTTATAAATATCGTTATAGGTCTGGACGTAGACGTATGGTTCGGAGCGAAAAAATTCGCGCAGATTCGTGGTGAGTGGTCGGTTCGAGTCCCAGTTTGCTTCGATGTAGCTGGAGCAGTGGAAATAATTGAGTGAGATGGCGTAGCCGAACGATACCAGGAGCAGAATGGAGGCAATTATCGACGAAAGAAAGAGACGTGCTCTTGGGACAATGAGGATAAAAGCCCCGAAAGTGAAGAACAAGGGCCAGATGATGCTAATAATGCACCACGGCGTTTTATAGGCGATGATACTGTAGGCCGCGAACGTGCCAACCCCAAGGATGGCAAGAAAACGCAGAGAAAGACTTTGGAAAAGCAAGGAAAGCGCGCACAGGATCAATCCCGCGCAGATCGGCCACTCGTAGCGCGCAATCAACTCCAGCCAGTAATACCACGGTTTTTCATGACCATGGCCGCTACTGCCGGTTTCGAACCAGGCGTGAAAAGTTCTAAACAGGTCTTTGAGCCCATTCCAGTGAAAAAAAGTGCCGGAGTAGAAGAAAACGATCACCCCAATTCCTGTTAAGCAGACAACAGCGAGATCGATCAAATTCCATTTCTGCGACGCGGGCTTGGAATCTTCCGCCGGGATGATTAAGGTAGATATATAGGCCAGCGGCAGCGCAATGAGCGCGCAACCAATGTGAATAATGTAGGTCTCCTTGGTCAAAATCATTCCAGTGACACCGATTCCGGTAAACCAAAGATAGTTTAGTGTTCCTTCCCGCCACAGACCGAGCAGTCCGAATATGAACATCATGGAAAAGAGAAGTAACCAGGCCTCATGAATGGAATAGCGACCATAAAAAATGAAACCGGGTGACACGGCCATGGCCAGCGCCGCTGTCCGTGCGACCGGCCGCGGGATAACACGATCGTATTTCAATGCGAGCCAGACCGCCCCGAGGCTGGCAAGAACCACTGGGAGCCGGAGGGCATAAAGATTCCGGCCAAATAACGTCTGAAATAAAAAGATGATGTAGAAATGAAGTGGGCCGTGATAGTTGGTCGGGTCGTATCGATAGAACCCTTCCTTGACCATTTGATCGACGAACCAGCCGTTGATTCCTTCGTCGAAATGTGGCGGTTTTATTCCGAGGAAAAGAACCCGTAAGGCTGCGGCCAGGCCGAGAATCAGCCAGAATATCCATTCGCTTTCCAGTGCATTGAGGATGGCCTGAGCGGCGTCCGGCGGGCCCGCGGAAAAATCCGCTCGCGCCCCTTTGCGACCGCTGCTAGTACGCGGGGCGATGCGCATTTTAGTTACGGGCGGCTGCGGTTTCATTGGCTGCAACTTTATTCGCTACATTCTGAAACATTACAAGCCGGCTTACGTCACGAATGTTGATGTCCTGACCTACGCTGGCAACCTTGCCAATCTCGAGGGTCTGGCGGAGGCGCACGGCGATCGCTACGAATTCTTCAAGGCTGACATTGCCAATGCCGACCAGATGGATGAGCTCATGACCGAGCATCAATTTTACGCCATTATCAATTTCGCGGCCGAGTCCCATGTCGATCGCAGCATTAATTCGCCTCTGAATTTCATTCACACTAACGTGATCGGCACTAGTGTGTTGCTCGATTGCGCCCGCCGATATGGGGTGCAACGCTTCATTCAAATTTCAACCGACGAAGTTTACGGTTCGTTAGGCCCGACGGGAAAATTTACCGAACAATCGCCGCTCGATCCGAGTTCACCTTATTCCTCGAGCAAAGCCGGAGCCGATCTTCTCGCGCTCGCTTCTTATAAGACTTACGGCCAGGAAGTGATTATTACCCGCTGCTCCAACAACTACGGGCAATACCAATTTCCCGAGAAACTGATTCCGCTCATGATTATCAAGGCCTTGCGGGACGAAGCCCTGCCGGTCTATGGCGATGGCTTGAATGTACGCGATTGGATTCATGTGGACGATCATTGCGCCGGGATCGTGGCTGCTTTGTTCGAAGGAAAACCGGGCGCGATTTATAACTTCGGCGGCGGCCGAGAAATGGTGAATCTGGATGTGGTGAAACTGATTCTCAAGAAACTAAATAAACCAGAGAGTCTTATCTCTTTTGTGACGGATAGATTAGGGCACGACCGTCGTTACGCCATCGATTCGTCTTTCAGTGAGCGTGAGTTG
>Ga0137415_10008371_pt1 | contig 10258 bp, 9 predicted proteins | sample CZODoug3_1_1_16f_FD_183082 | JGI IMG/M metagenome (GOLD analysis project Ga0137415, IMG submission 183082) | Vadose zone soil fungal communities from Angelo Coast Range Reserve, California, USA - CZODoug3_1_1_16fungal (Hybrid Assembly) | ecosystem: Environmental > Terrestrial > Soil > Vadose... | reverse complement strand
GAGCAAATGGGTGACGTTGCAGGCGTGCACGATCCTGAAGCATGCGTTCCCGGAGATTGCCGCCTGACCAAGCGCCGCATCCTCAAAGACGTCGGGCCACTGCGGTTCGGCGAGGGGCACGACACCACCTTTCCGTACGCGCTCGCGCTCGCGACTGGAGCGGAATACGACTGGCTCATGGGCTCGTCGGGCGCGGCATTCACGACGACGATCGACGAGAAGGGCTGGGACCCGCTCGCGGCCGCGCCACGCGACGCCGACACTCTGGCGCGCGCCGCACGCGCGGCGGGCGTGCGACTCGACCCCGAGCCTCCGCCGTACGACGAAGAGATGCGGACGCTGATCCTGGATCGCGCGAAGGAAGCGATCGACGCACATCTCCCGCCGCTGGTGTTCGGCCTCGGCGGTGCGCCGGAGTACGGCCTCATCGTCGGCTACGACGAGGAAGGGCCGACGTTCTTCGCGCGAACGTTCTTCGACAAGGGCGACGACCCGCGACGCGCCGGCTGGTCTGAGTTCGAAAGCGCTGATCGTGGCGGCCTGATCTTCCTCGACAAGGGCGTGCCCCCAGACCGGAGTCGTTCGGCGAAGGAAGGGATCGACACGGCCCTCGCCAACGCCAAAGCGAGCGATCATGCCCTCACATCGTGGTCGGCTGCGCTCCGAGACGACGAACGATGGAGCGATGCGAAACACGCCGGCACCGCCGCCTTCGCGGATCATGCGATGCGCGCGATCCTTGTCGACAAGCGACGGGCCGCGGCGCGATTCCTCCGCGCGGCGCGCGGCCTCTTCCCGAACGCACCCGGCGGCGATCTCCTGCGCGCGGCCGAGTCATACGGGTATGCAGCCGACGCCGCAGCGAAGGGCGGTGTCGGGGAGTTCAACGGCAGCATCGCGATGCGGTTCATCGATCAGGGCCATCGGCGCACCTGGGCGAAGAACCTCGACTCGGTCCGCGAGAACGACGGAGAAGCGCGGGAAGCACTCGCCTCCGCTCGAGGGAGCATGCGTTGAACGATCTCGCCGCGGCTGCGCTGCTCGGCATCGTCCAGGGGCTCACCGAGTTCCTTCCGGTCAGCTCGACCGGTCACCTCATCCTCGTGAGCGACCTACTGAAGCTCGATCCTGCTCAATTCGGACTCTCGTTCGACGTCGCGCTGCACCTCGGTACGGCACTCGCCGTTCTCCTCTACTTCGCGCGGACCTGGATCGACCTGGTCGTCGGCCTCTTCCGCGGACGGTGGCGCATGCCTGCCCTGATCGTTCTGGGCACCGCACCGGCCGCGATCGCCGGCGTGCTCTTCCAATCGGCGATCGAGCGTGAGATGCGCGGTCCGCTCGTGATCGCAGCCGGCCTCGTGATCGGTTCGATCGTGTTCGTGGCGGCCGAGGCGATCGCCCGCCAGCGTCGGCTCCTGACGGAGGTCGGAGTCATCGACGTTCTCGTGATAGGGGTCGCTCAGGCGATCGCGCTGATCCCCGGGATCTCACGCTCGGGTATCACGATCTCCGCCGGTCTCGCGCGTGAGCTGCGCCGCGAGGACGCGACGCGGTTCGCGTTCCTGCTCGCGACGCCGGTGATCCTCGGCGCCGGCGCGAAGACCCTCCTCGATGCACGAAAAGCTGCTGACCTCTTCGCTCGGCCCGATGTGGTCGGGGTTGGGTTCGTCCTCTCGTTCTTGTCGGGACTCGCGGCGGTCGCATTCATGGTCCGCTTCCTGCGCGGACACTCGCTCAACTGGTTCGTCGCGTATCGACTCGTGCTCGCGGCGGTGATCGTCGCCGCGGTGGTCGCCGGGGTCCTGTAGGCGCGGCCGCGCCCGGCGCCAGCCGCGCGAGCGCCCCGAACATCAAGGCGGTCATGACGACGAGCAGGACGATCGCCACGAACGCTCCACCGGGGATGAAGTAACTCATGCTCGACGGCCAGAGCGCTGATGGAAGGACGAACCACGCCAAGAATGACATCGGGCCGTTCCACGGCGATATGTCTCCGGTCCCCGTCGGCGTGAGCGCCAGGTCGAACGCGGTCTCCCAGACGATACCGACCGTGAGGTAGGCGAGCGCCGCGGCGAGGAGAAGGCGACCGCCACGAGCGACGTTCCGCCGCATGGTGGCACGATAGCCCTATGGATCTGGGCCTCCGCGACAAAGTCGCGATCGTCGCCGCCTCCAGCAAGGGACTCGGACGCGCGGTCGCCGAGGAATTCGCGCGCGAAGGCGCGCGCGTCGTCATGTGTAGCCGCGACGAGGCGGCAATCCGCGCCGCCGCCGAGGACGTGCAACGGAAGACCGGCGCCGACGTGCAATGGACCGTTGCCGACGTCGGCACGGCGGAGGGCTGCGAGAAGCTCGTGAAGACCGCGGTCGACAAGTTCGGCACGATCGACATCCTCGTCTCGAACGCGGGCGGTCCCCCGCCCGGACGGTTTGACGACCTCGACGACGCGGCGTGGCAGAAGGCGGTCGGAGTGACGCTCTTCTCCGCGGTTCGTCTGACCCGCCTCGTCCTGCCGCACATGCGCAGGGCCGGCGGCGGTTCGATCGTCTACATGACGTCGACGACCGTGCGGCAACCGACGCAGTACCTGAACCTCATCCTGTCGAACGCGATCCGCGCCGCGGTGCAGGGCATGGCGAAGACGCTGTCGAGCGATCTTGCCAAAGACGGCGTTCGAGTGAACTGCGTGCAGCCGGGCCGCATCTCCACCGAGCGCATCGAGCAGCTCGATTCCGACACCGCGAAGCGCCAGAACACGACGCCGGACGCGATCCGCGCGCACTACGAGAAGAACGTCATCCCGATGGGCCGCTACGGAAAGCCGGCGGAATTCGCGGCGGCGGTCGTGTTCCTCGCTTCGCCGAAGGCGTCGTACATCACCGGAACTTCGCTCCAGATCGACGGCGGCATGCTCATGAGCATGTTCTAAGCGCGTGATCGTCACCGATCGCCTGCGGCCGCACATCTTCCGTCTGCCGATCGAGAAGATCCGCGCCGGCTACAAGAGCGACATCTACTTCGCGCGCACCAAGCTGATCCTCGAGCGCGACAAGCGCCACGACCGGGTCACGATGCAGGTCTTCCAGAAGCATCCCGACGCGGTCGTCGTTGGCACCGACCAGACCCTGGCGATCCTCCACGTCGGGACTGGTCACTACCGCGACCGGACGCGCGCCGACGCGCTCTTCGACCGCTACCTCACCGCCGAGCGGCGTCTCTACACGGAGTGGACCCTGCTCCCGGGGATCGACTGGGCCGCGTACGAGCCGGTGGCGCGGGAGGTCTTCGAGATCTCGCGAGAGCTTGCCTCGATGTGGGAGCCGGCGTGGGCGGAGCTCGCGGTGTCATCGCTCTACGACGGCGAGACCGCGAAGCCGTACGAGCCGGTGATGCACATCGAAGGCGAGTACACCGAGTTCGCGCATCTCGAGACCCTCTACCTCGGGGCGCTTTCCGAAGGAACGCGCGTCGCGACGAACACCCGCGACGTCGTGGCGGCCGCGGGCGGTAAGCCCGTGATCATGTTCGGCGCGCGCCATCAGGGACACGAGGCCCAGGCCGGCTCGGGGTACGCGGCATACGTCGGCGGCGCGACCGCGGTTTCGACGGACGAGCAGGGCGAGTGGTGGGGCTCGACCGGACTGGGGACGGTTCCCCATGCCCTCATCGCCGTCTATGGCGGCGACACGACCGTGGCGACGCTCAAGTTCGACGAGTACGTCAACCGCGCACCCGACGCCGTCGGGCACCTCACCGCGAAGGGAACGCCCGAGGGACACGTGAACGTCACGAGCCTCGTCGACTTCAACAACGACGTGGTCAACACGTCGCTCGGCGTCGCGCATGCGCTGGGCGCGCGACTTTGGGGCGTCCGCGTCGACACGAGCGAGTCGCTCGTCGACCGCGCGATCCTCCGCGAGCTCGAGGAGAAGGAAGGCGTCGCAAGTGAAGAGCTTCGCGGCGTGACGCCGCGCCTCGTCGAGCTGCTCCGTGAGGCCCTCGATCGCAACGGATACCGCCATGTCCGCATCGTGGTGTCGGGCGGCTTCGACGCCCAGAAGATCCGCCGCTTCGAGGAGCTTCGGGTGCCGGTCGACGTCTACGGCGTGGGCTCGGCGCTCGTCCACGGAGCCGGCTTCGATCACACCGCCGACATCGTCCGCGTCGACGGCCGCCCGCTGGCGAAGACGGGACGTCGCTACATCGCGAGCGACCGGCTTCACCGGGTGGACTGGCCGTCGCTCGTCGGCGAGCCGGATTGGGCGCGCTCCAGCTCCTGACCCTCGTCGTCGGCCTGGCGATCGCCGGGTTGGCGAAAGGCGCGACCGCGATGGGGCTTCCACTGATCGCCACCCCCATCCTCGCGTCGGTGTTCGGCCCGAAGGAGGCCGTCCTCATCATCACGATCCCGATCTTCGTCGCGAACACCCTCCTCGTGCTGCAGTCGTGGCGCGTGTTCGGCTACGTGCGGACGCTCGTGCCGCTCGTCGTCGCGAACGCCGCGGGCACTTTCCTCGGTGCGCTGCTCCTCGCGGGATTGGATCAACGGACCTTCGCCATCCTCATCACCGCGATGGTCGCGCTGTTCCTCGCGCGCGGTGAGCGGATCGTTGGCGACCCAGGCGCGCGGCGCGCCCGACTGCTCACGCCGATCGTTGGGTTCCTCGGCGGAATCATGCAAGGGACGACTTCGATCTCGAGCCCGGTGATCGGCTCGTTCTTCCACGCCATGAAGCTGCCGCCGCGGGAGTACGTGATCACGCTCGCCGCGGTCTTTCAGCTCTCATCCGCTGTGCAACTCGTCTCCTACACCGCCCTCGGCCTCTTCACACCGGATCTCGTTGCGCTCGGCGTCATCGCCTGCATTCCGATGCTCGTCGCGCTCATTGCCGGCATCGCCATCCGCGGTCGTCTCGATCAGGTGCGCTTTCGGCAGGTCATCGTCGTTCTGCTCGTCGCGAGCGTCGCGAATCTGCTCTGGCGGACATTCGTGGCCTGATCACGCGCTCGATTCGGCGGCGCGCCGCGCGGACGCGAGCCAGCGGCGCCGGATGAGCGCCGAGAACGGACCGACGACGAGCCAGTAGAGCTGGAAGCGCCGTCGCGCTGCGGAGTCGGCGGCATGGACACGGGTTTCCGTGGCGAGGCGCGTCGCAGCACCACCGATCGGCACCGCCCAGATACCGAACGCGATCGTCACGCCGAGGAAGTCGCCGAGCCCGATGTACGCCTTGGGCGTCGAGATGGCTGGCCGGATGTCCAGCCGCGGAAAGAACTCTCGGAGCGGAAGATCCCCGCCGGGAATACGCCGCAGCCAGAAGAGGGCCGCCACGACCGGGTCGCGTGCTGCGGGGAGCGCGAGCAGAGCGGCGAGTGCGGCCTCAGGGCTCGCGTACACCGTGATCTCGTGGTACTCGCGGACGTCATATTTCGGCAGGACCGCGTCGAGCACGGCGCGGAGCATCGCACGGGAGAGCGTCGCGCAGCACACGTTGCCGCAGTGATCGCCACCTAGCATCTAACGTGATGGAAGTCCTACCAAACGTGCATGTGGTTCGGCTCATCGGCGCCCAGGCGTATCTGCTCGTCGACGGCGACGAGATCACGCTCGTCGATGCCGGGCACGCCGGCTCCGCGCGGCTCCTCCGCCCGTACCTGGCGCGGATCGGACGATCGCTCGAGCACATCACGCGCATCGTCTGCACGCACGGGCATCCGGATCACATCGGCGGCGTTCACGAGATCGGGGCGCTTTCGGGCGCACAGGTCCTGCTTCACCCCGCCGACGCTGAGCGCCTCCGCATCCGGTTCCGCGAGGTGATCGCGAACTTCTCGCCTGGTCCGATCGTTGCGCTGCTGACGCGTGCGCCATCGCATGCGCAGCCGATCGACGATGGGGATGAGCTGCCGGTCCTGGGCGGCCTGCGCATCATCCACACGCCGGGCCACACCCCCGGAAGCGTCTGCCTCTACTCGCCGCGTGACCGTTTCGTCATCGTCGGCGACCTCCTCCAGCGCGTGAAGGGCAAGGTCACACTCCCGAACGCGTTCTTCACCGACGACATGGCGCTGGCGCGCCGATCTATCGGCCGGTTGGCAGAACTTGACGTGGAGACCATCCTGTTCTCGCACTACGCACCGTATCGGGAGGGTGCCCGGGAGGCGCTTCGCGCACTCGCGCGCTAGGGGGGAAGGGTGGAAACACTCAACGACATCCTCGAGGAGTCGGCTCGGAAGTTCGGCACGAAAGACGCGTTGACGATCCGTCCTGGATTCCGGACGCGCTCGTGGACCTATCGCGATCTCAATGAGGTCGTGCCGCGCGTCGCGCGCTACCTCATGGACACCGGAATGAAGAAGGGCGACCGCGTCCTGATCTGGGGCGTGAATCGGCCCGAGTACGGGATCGCCTTCCTCGCCGCGCTGCGAGTCGGCGCGGTCCTCGTGCCCCTCGAAGCGAACTACGCCGCCGAATTCGCCGAGAAGATCGCGGAGCGCACTCGAGCCAGTGGCGCCATCGTCTCGTCGCAAACCCTCGCGCGCGCGCAAACGCTCCGCCTGCCGCTCTATCAGATGGAGGTCCTCCCCGATCTCGCGCGCCAGTGCGCGCCACTCGAGAAGGCAGCGCTCACCGGCGACGATCTCGCGGAGGTCGTGTTCACCTCCGGGACCACCGGCGATCCAAAGGGAGCGATGCTCACCCATCGCAACATCCTCTCGAACGCCGTCGCCGCGACCCAGATCTTCCCGATCGGCCCGAAGATGCGCCTGCTCTCGTTCCTCCCGCTCTCGCACATGTTCGAGCAGCTGGGCGGATTCTTCTGCGTGTTGCTCGCGGGCGCGTCCGTTATTTATCCGACGAGCCGCCAGCCCGCCGTGGTGAGGCGGACCTTCAAGGAGCGCAAGGTCTCGATGGTGCTCATCACACCGGCGGTGGTGAAGTCGCTCATGCTCGCGATCGAGCGGAGCGCCGAGGCGCAGGGCAAGAAGGAGCTCTTCGAAAAGCTGCGTCGCGTCGCGCGCCGTTTGCCGATGTCGCTGCGCCGCCTCGTGTTCTTCAGCGTCCACCGTCAGTTCGGCGGCCGGTTCCGCTACATCATCTCGGGCGGGGCCGCGCTCGATCCAGCGCTCGGCGAGTCGTGGCGCGAGCTCGGCATCGACGTGATCCAGGGCTACGGCACGACCGAATGCTCGCCTGGGCTCACCTTCAACCGGGTCGACCTGAACCGTCTCGGCTCGGTCGGCACACCGCTACCGGGCGTCGAGATCAAGGTGGCGGGCGACGGTGAGGTGCTCGCGCGCGGACCCAACGTCTTCAAGGGCTACTGGGAGAACGAAGAGGCCACACGTGCCGTCCTCGACGCTGACGGCTGGTACCACACCGGAGATCTCGGCGAGATCGACAAGGACGGCTTCTTGTGGCTGCGTGGCCGCAAGAAAGACATGATCGTTCTCGCCGACGGTACGAACGTGTATCCCGAGGACATCGAAAACGCACTCGCGGCGGATCCGCGCATCGAGGCGCTCGCGACGCCGCTGCGTCCCGCGGTCGCGACCGTCGTTGGCCTGCAGCGTCCGGGTGAGGACATACAGGTGCACGCGGTCTTCCTCGTGAAGGACAAGGAGCAGGTCGCGTCGATCGTGCGCGACACCAACGTCAAGCTTTCCGGGAGCCAGCAGATCCGTGGCTGGACGATCTGGCCTGAGGATGAGTTCCCCACGACGCCGACCCAGAAGGTGAAGAAGCGTTTCGTGGTCGAGCACCTCCTCACGATGGGCCGCGTCGAGCAGGCGCGCGCCGCCACCGGCGATCAGGCCGTCACGCGGACGCTCACCGACCTGGAACGTCTCATCACACAGGTCACGAACCTGCCACCCGCCGCGGTCCATCCAGGCGCGACCTTGTCGGCGGATCTTGGGCTCGACTCACTTGGGCGCGTCGATCTGCTCGGCGCGATCGAAGAGGAGCTGGGCGCGTATATCGACGACGCCGCGGTCGAGCCGAACGCGACCGTCGCCGATCTCGAGCGCATGGTCGCGTCGGCGCGCGACGTCAAACGCGACACCGGCATCTACGGCTGGCCGCTCAGCCCGCTGGTGCGCTCATTCGGTCTGCTGCTGCAGCAGACACTCATCTATCCCCTCGTGCATGTCTTCTACAAGGTCAAGGTCACCGGCCAGGAGAAGCTCGTCGGCCTGCGCGGCCCGGTGATGTTCGCGCCGAATCACTGTCTGCACTGGGACAACGGGATCATCCTCATGGCGATCCCACTCTCGTGGCGGTGGAAGCTCGCGGTCGCGGCAGCCGCCGACGACGTCTTCGGCAACAAGCTGAACGGTTTCGCATCGTCGATCCTCGCGAACGCCTTCCCGCTCGCGCGAGAGGGCGCGATCCGCCGCAGCCTGGAGCTTCTCGGCGCGCGGCTCGATCGCCAGTTCTCCGTGCTGATCTATCCGGAAGGCAAGCTGACGATCGGCGGACCGATGCAGCCCTTCAAGTCAGGGACCGGCCTGATCGCGGTCGAGGGCGCGACGCCGGTCGTGCCGATGAAGCTGAAGATCGGCAAGGTGTCCGTCCTCGACCACATGGACCGGAAGTGGGAGGCCGCGCGCTCGAACGGGTGGCGCGGCGACGTCGAGGTCGTCTTCGGCGATCCGATCTTCTTCCCCGCGGGTACTCCAGCGGGCGAGGCGACCGCGAAGCTGCAGGCGGCGGTGGCCGCGCTCTGAAAACGAATCGCGACGCGTCGACCGTCTGATGCCTGAACGGCCGCCGCTCCAGCGGTGGTGGGTCAGTTACTTCGTGATGGGGGCCCTTGCGGTCGTGCTCGTCCTCGTCGGTTTCATGCTCCTCCTCAATCTGCTCGCGCCGCTCTCGCGCGTGATCCTTCTCATCATGTTCGGGATCATCGTCGCGTTCCTGCTCGCCCCGCTCGTCGAGCTGCTGCAGCGGCGACTGCGCAGACGCGGGCTCGCGATCGCGCTTGGGGCCACCGCAGCACTCATCGTGGTGATCGGCGGTCTGGCCCTCCTGGCCGTGCCGCTCGTCCGCGAGACACGCGAGCTCGCCGAGGCCGCGCCGCGCTATGCCGCGACGCTCTCGAGCGACCAGCCCATCACCGTGCTCGGCATCGAGATCTCAGGCGAGGTGCGCCAGCAGATCGGCCAAGAGGTGGGGGCTCGCGCATCCGAGTGGTCGGCGGTAGCCGCACAGACCGCGCTTGCCGTCGCGGGTGGTCTGGTCGATGTCGTGTTTGTGTTCGTGCTCGGGATCTACCTGCTTGCGAGCGGCCCCGCGATACGGCGCTGGTTGCTCGAGCTTGTCCCTGCCGACCGGCGCAGGGACGTCGCACGGGTCGAAGAGGAAGCGCAGCGCGTCTTCGGCTCGTACGTGCGCGGGCAGCTGATCCTCGGTCTCATCGTGGGCACGCTATCCGCGATCGCGTACTTCGTGCTTGGCGTCCCCTACGCCGTGTTCCTGGGTGTGCTCGCCGGGATCCTCGAGCTCGTGCCGATCGTCGGGCCGCTCGTCGCAGGCGCGGCCGCGGCTCTCGTGGCGCTCACCCAGCCGTTCCCGCTTGTCGTCTGGGTGATCGTCGCCGCCATCGCCATCCAGCAGATCGAGAACAACCTGCTGGTGCCACGCATCACGGGCGAGGCCGTCGGGCTGCATCCTCTCGCTGCACTACTGGCCGTCCTGATCGGAGTGGAGCTCGCTGGGCTCGCTGGTGCGATCTTCGCGGTGCCCCTCACCGGGCTCGGGTGGAGCCTTTGGCGCGCACGATCGTCCGCGGCGTGAGCTGCGGCTCGCGCATCGAGGCGGTCATCCACACGTAGCGGCGGCCCTCGCGATTCGTCGCCGATGCGTGCAGACCCTTCGCGCTCAGCACCACGATGTTGAAGGCCGCCGAGTCGTCGAGCGCGTTCGCATCGGCAATGGCGGCTCGGGCGACCAGGTCGACAGGCATGCCCGCGGCGAGTCGATCGACGGCGGTCTTCGCGGTCACGTTCCGGATCGCGAGCTCGCCGAATCCGGTGCACGCCGCGGCGCCGACGAGCGAGTCGCAGTAGTTGCCGGCGCCGATGACCGGCGAGTCGCCGACGCGGCCCGGGTACTTGTACGCCCAGCCGCTCGTCGTGACCGCGGAGGCGACGTTGCCCCGGCGGTCCAGGGCCAGGAAGTTCACCGTCCCCAGCTCTTCGCGCACGGTCTTGCGCACGACCGGCAGGAGCTTCGACCGGCGCCGCACGCTA
>Ga0137415_10008370_pt1 | contig 10258 bp, 12 predicted proteins | sample CZODoug3_1_1_16f_FD_183082 | JGI IMG/M metagenome (GOLD analysis project Ga0137415, IMG submission 183082) | Vadose zone soil fungal communities from Angelo Coast Range Reserve, California, USA - CZODoug3_1_1_16fungal (Hybrid Assembly) | ecosystem: Environmental > Terrestrial > Soil > Vadose... | reverse complement strand
CATGTTGTACAAAGTCACCATAGAGCCGGAATATCTGAAGGCCGAACTGTTCAATCGGGAGACGATGGAGGAGACGCGGGAATTCTTGCAAATCGTCGCCGGCGCCGCAACGAGGTATCAGCGATCATCGGTGCTGATCTGCGTGCATTCCTCGAACCCGGTTTTCACGGTCGAGCGGTCCGGATTTCTCGCGTACTTCAGGAAGCTCAGCGTCGATCCATCACATAAGATCGCGCTGCTGGGCGATTCCGAGGAGCTCGGCATTTCCCATCAGTACATCGAATTGATAGGGCGCCAGCATGGCGTCAACGTTCAGAGTTTTAGAGACGAGGCGGCTGCGGTCAAGTGGTTTAAGGCGGAGTCGAAGCGCCAGCGGCCGAGTGGTTCAATGCCGAGCGAATGAAGCGGCCCTAGGCGTTCTACCAGGCCGATACCGTGAGTCTGCGGGGTGAGGGGGTCCGCGACGGCTTCCCCACCCCCCTTTCGGCTCACCTTCCGTGACATTTTTGTTACCTGTATTGACGCATGACGAGGGCATAATCATCCCATTCGCAATCAGTTGTCCGGAAGCGGGCCCAAGGGGGCTTTCTGAGCACCGGATGAGAACCGGGGAGGGTCGTGGCGACGATTCTTGCCATCGAGGACAGACCCGTCAATCTGCGCTTTGTCACGACGCTGCTCCGGGACCATGGGCATCGGTTGCTGGAGGCTTGCGACGGCGAGGAAGCGCTGAGGATCGTTCGCGCCGAAAAACCCGACTTGGTGATCATCGACGTGCTCACCTCGGGCATGGACGGTTGTCAGTTCGTCCTCAACCTGCGCCAAGAACCGGACTCGGTCCAGCCGCGGGTGGTGTTTCGGGCCGCCGCCCACATCGCGGCCGAAGCCGAGGCCCTGGCGAGCTCCTTTGGCGCGTTCTTCGTTGCCAAGCCGGTCAACCCCGAGAACCTGCTCGCGGTCGTCGATGCGGCTCTTTCCGGGCCGAGCCCACCGCCCGTTGAACCGCATTTCGAGCATAAATCCATCGACTCGTTCTTGCGCCCGATCGCCCGGAAGCTCCACCGGCACACGGCGAATCTCGAACGGTTGAACGCCCAGCTGGATCGCGGCATCGCCGAGCGCGACGCGCAGCTCGAAGTGGTGAGGGCCGCCCTTGACCAGGAGATCAAAAAGCGTCTATGGGCGGAACAGGAACTGACGCAGTCAAACCTCCGCCTGCAGGAGCAGGTCGTACATGACGGACTGACCGGTCTGCATAACCGCCGCTACCTCGAAGAGTCGCTCGGCCGGGAAGAGAGCCGCGCCCGGCGCAGCAGCCAGCCCTTCGGCGTGATGATGATCGACATCGACAACTTCAAGCGCTTCAACGACACGCTTGGCCACGCGGCGGGGGACGCGGTGTTGCGTGCAATCGGCCAGTATATGCTGTCCGCCGCCCGGGGCGAGGATATCGCCTCCCGCTACGGCGGTGAAGAGTTCGTGCTGGTCATGGCACCGGCCCTGCAGAGCACGGTCCGCGAGCGCGCCGAAAAGCTCCGCCGGGGGGTGCAGGAGCTCGAGATCGAGTACGAGGGCCGGCGCGTCGGGCCCATCACGATATCCGTGGGCATCGGGATGTTTCCCGATCACGGCCAGAGCGGGAACGAGGTGCTGCGAGTCGCCGATGCAGCCCTGTATCAGGCCAAGCGCGCGGGGCGTAACTGCGTTGTGGTCGGAGACAACGTGAAAGCCTGATGTCGCGATTCGCGGCGCGCGAAGTCACGCGCGCAGATCGTACGAGACGAAGTCGTAGCTGAAGCTTACCGCGCCGCCGAGAACGCGCTGTTCACGCGAGACCTCGCGCCATTGTGAACGGTCGAACTCCGGGAAAAACGCGTCGCCGTCGAAGTCGCGCTCGATCTCGGTGATATAAAGGCGCCAGGCGAATGGAAGAGCGAGCGCATAGATCTCCGCGCCGCCGATGACGAACGCGGCCTCTTGCTCCTGAACCGCTGCGAGGGCGGTTTCAATTGAATGGGTGGCGCGGCAGCCCGAGCCGGTCCAATCGGGCGAGCGGGTGACCACGATATTGTTCCGCCCGGCAAGGGGCTTGCCGATCGATTCAAACGTTCGGCGACCCATGATCACTGCGTGTCCCAGTGTAAGCCGCCTGAAACGCTTCAGGTCCTCGGGCAAATGCCAGGGCATCCGGTTGCGCAGGCCGATGACGCCGTTGCGCGCCACGGCGGCGATAATGGCAATGCGCGGAGTGCCGGTCATCTCGGGCCGACGGAAGAGGGCAGCAAGCTCACGATGCGGAAAACTGCGGCATTATAGCGGTCCATGAAAATCGGGCTCGAATTCCCCCAGCGCTATTACCCGCGATCGTTCCTGAGCTTGCTGTTGCTCGCCTTCGCGCTCGTCGCGGCACCGCTCATCGTTGCTTTTTACAATGCCGCGGTGTACGTCGAACAGCTGGCAGGTCAGAGCCAGACCGCGGTGTCTCAGGCAGCGCAGGCCTCACGCGGCAGCCGCCTCCTGGTCGAGCAAACCACGGCGCTGGAACGGGTGGTGCGCCAGTATCTCATCCTCGACGACGAGGAGCTCCTCAAGGACTACGTTCGGCTCAGGGCGAACTTCAAGGCGAATACCAGCGAGCTGTCCCTGCAGCCGCTCGACGAGCCGCAGTTGAACGAACTCAACAACACGATCGACAAGGAGCAGGGGCTTTACGAACGGCTGCTCGGCAGACCGAAGCTGGAGGCTGACAAGAAGGCGCTCGTGGAAGGCTACGTGGTGTTGTCGGAGCTTGCGCGGGACGTGCTCAATACAAGCAACGCCTTGATCGACCGGGAGGTGGAATCGATGCGGCGCACTGGCGAGCGCGCGCAGCGCATCCTGTGGCTGCAGCTCGCTGCGACGATACCGCTGGGGATACTCCTTGCGGTCGGGGTCACCCTTCTCATCGCCAGACCGATCCGCCAGCTCGACCAGGCGATCCGGCGCCTCGGCGCGGGCGAGTTCGAAGGCGACATCCGGGTCGGCGGGCCGGCGGATCTGAAATACCTGGGCAGCCGGCTCGATTGGCTGCGTCAGCGTCTGATCGAGCTCGAGCAACAGAAGCGCTTGTTCCTGCGGCACGTATCTCACGAGCTGAAAACGCCGCTGACGGCGCTTCGCGAAGGATCCGAGCTGCTCGCCGAAGGCACTGCCGGTCCGCTCTCGTTGGGGCAACGCGAAATCGTCGAAATTCTGCAGCAAAAGAGCGTGCAATTGCAGCAGCTGATAGAGGGCCTGCTCAACTATCATCGCGCGCAGGAGAGCGTGGGGCGCCTGGAGCTGACGGCGGTGCGATTCGACGAGGTCGTGGAGCAGGTGCTCGACGATCACCGGCTCGCGATCCAGGCCCGCGGCATCCGCGCCGACCTGCGGCTGGACCCGGTCATCCTTCAGGCAGACGAGGAAAAATTACGCGCCGTCGCGGCGAATCTGGTCTCCAATGCGGTCAAATACTCGCCGGATGAGGGTATGATTTCGCTGGCGCTGCGACGAGTGGAGGACGAGGTGGTGTTCGACGTAAGAGACGCGGGTCCGGGAATTCCTCCCGAGGATCACGACCGGATTTTCGACTGGTTTTATCAGGGCGAGGACGTCCATCGCGGTCGCCTGCAGGGGAGCGGTCTGGGCCTGGCCATCGCGAGGGAATTCGTCGTCGCTCACGGCGGTCGAATAGAGGTCGTGAGGGACCTCGCGGCCGGCGCCCATTTCCGCGTCACGCTCGCGGCCGGGACGTCGCGTCCTGAATCATGATCCGGATAGTCGCAGCCTTCTCCTGCGCCGTCGCACTCGCCGGATGCACCGCCTTCCCCGCCGCCCCGGGGGCGCCTTCGGCTCGCGAAAGCCATGAATCGCGCCAGGTCGTAGAACTGATCGGGTACACGCAAAAAGTCGCGGCGCTCCAGGCCGAGGAACAGCAGCGCGAATTGAACGCTTCGAGCCAGATATTCTCCAAGGATCGCGGCGCTTACGGGCGCGTCAGGCTTGCGCTCGTGCTGGCCCTGCCCGGAACGGCGTTCAACGACGATGCCAGGGCCGCCGGCCTGCTCGAGTCCCTCGCGGGCGCTTCCGAATCGCCGCAGGGCCCGATGCAGCAGTTTGCCGGACTGCTTCACGCGCAGATCAGCGAGCGCTTGCGCGAGCAGCGCCGCACGGCCCAACTGAAGGAGCAACTCGAAGCGCTGAAGGCGGTCGAACGCAAGATCATCGAACGCGAGCAGGCGCGGCCAAGATGAGCACGATTCTTCTCGTCGACGACGACCCGGATATTCTCAAGCTCATTTCCCTACGGCTTACCGCCGCTGGCCACAGCGTCAAGGGAGCCGAGAGCGGTGAGAAGGCGCTGGCCATGCTCGCGGCGTCGCGCCCCGAGCTCGTCATCACGGACCTCAAGATGGGCGGAATGGACGGCTTGACCTTGTTCGACGAGATCCGCAAACAGGCGCCCACCCTTCCGGTCATTATCCTGACTGCGCACGGCACGATCCCGGACGCGGTCGCCGCCACACGCCGCGGGGTTTTCGGCTTTCAGCCCAAGCCGTTCGACGGAAAGCACCTGCTCGATCAGGTGGAGCAGGCGCTGCGGCTTTCCGGAGTCGGACAAGGCGGGGACGACGGGGACTGGCGGCGCGGCCTGGTGACGCAGAGCCCGAAAATGGAGAACGTGCTCCATCAGGCGCGGCTGGTCGCCCAGTCGGAGGCGAGCGTGTTCATCCAGGGCGCGAGCGGCACCGGAAAGGAGCTCCTCGCGCGCGCGATACACCGCGCAAGCCGACGCTCGGAGGGACCCTTCGTTGCGGTCAATTGCGCCGCCATCCCTGAAAATCTGCTCGAATCCGAATTGTTCGGACACCGCAAAGGCTCGTTCACCGGCGCGATCTACGACCACAAGGGACTTGTCCCCGCAGCGGACGGAGGGACGCTGTTCCTGGATGAGATCGGCGATATGCCTCTTGCTTTGCAAGCCAAGCTCTTGCGGGTACTGCAGGACCGTGAGGTGCGTGCGGTCGGTGCAACTCAAGGGACGGCGGTGGACGTACGGATCATCTCCGCCACGCACCGCGACCTCGACGTCCAGATGAAAGCCGGGCGGTTCCGCGAGGACCTTTACTATCGCCTCAACGTCGTCTCGCTCGTTCTCCCGCCCCTCTCGGAGCGGCGCGAAGACATCGTTCCCCTGGCGACTCATTACCTCGGGGTGACTGCCGGGCGTTACGCAAAGGACGTCCGGGCATTCGCTCCGGAGGCGCTCCAGATGCTGCTTGCGGCACCCTGGCCGGGCAACGTGCGCCAGCTCGTCAACGTGATCGAGCAGGTGGTTGCGCTCTGCGCCTCGAGCGTCGTGCCCGCCACACTCGTCCAGCAGGCACTCAAGGAAGAGCCCGCGCAGCTCGCCTCGCTCGAGGAGGCGCGAGGCGTCTTCGAGCGCGAATACCTGGTTCGCATTCTGCGCATGACCGGCGGCAGCGTGACGCAAGCGGCGAAGCTCGCGCAACGCAATCGCACGGAGTTCTACAAGCTGCTCGAGCGCCACAAGCTCGAGCCGAAGATGTTCAAGCCCGAAAAGGCCTGACACCCGCCAAGCGCGGATCTTGTCGCCTTGTCGCCCAGGGGCGACAAGGAAATTCCTTTCCCATCAGCTTGATTTTCTTCGGTTGCCGGAAAGCGTCGCTGACAGGCGACGTATCGAGAATATTCGGCATCCCGGATTTTTGAATAACCCGTTGAGTTAGCTTGAAAGTTTCACCTTGGCACGGGGATTGCACTCCGATCTGCGTTCCTGCGGGATTCCAGCGATGGAGAAAGAACTTTACTGAATGCGGATCGATCCACTTATCGCAGGCCCGGCGGTTTCGGTGCTGATCGCGAGCGTGATCGGCATCGGTGCCATGACGGGCCTGTTGCCCAGCGGCTTGTCGCAGAAGCAGGGCGACGCGCGGCCGGCGGACCCCGGAAGCCAATCGGTCCCGGCCACCAGTTGCGGCTTGTGCGGCACCGTCGAATCCATCCGGACGATAGAGGTACGCGATGAGGCGAACGATGTCGGCACAGTCTCCGGAGGGCTCAGCGGCGCCGCCGCAGGCAACCGGACGGACAGCGGAAGCGCCAACACCGCCATGACGTTCCTCGGGACCGTCGCGGGCGCAATCACCGGAGACGAGACCGAAAGGAACGTGAAAAAGCGCTACGCGTACCGTGTGACGGTGCGCATGGACGACGGCTCCTTTCGCACCGTTTCTCTGTCGAGCCCGCCCACCCTCGCCGTGGGCGACAAGGTCAGGGTAGTTGAAGGCAAACTCGTGCGCACATGAAAAGTCGGGTATAAGAAAAACCCCACTTTTCAAGCGAGGAGACAAAAATGCCAAGCCTTAACCGGACCGTCGCACGCGCTCTTGTCGTCAGCCTGTGCACCTTGGGGCTGCCGATTCCGGCCGCGCAGGCCGAGCTGGTTGCAACCGATCGGGTCGAAACCACCCGGCAGGCGCCGCCTTCGGCGCGCGAGCTTCTGGGTTCGCTTTTCGACCGGGTCGACGTCCGGGCCGCGCTTGAGCGGCAAGGCGTGAGTGCCGACGACGCGAAAGCGCGCGTCGAGGCCTTGAGCGATGACGAAGTCGAACAGGTCGCCGCGCGGTTCGATTCGCTTCCTGCCGCAGGCAGCGGGATCGAGACCGCGCTGGTAATTGGGTTTCTCGTGTTCGTGACCCTTCTCATAACGGATATTCTGGGCTTCACCAAGGTTTTCAGCTTCACCCGGCCGGCCAAGTGATCCTCCCCTCTCGGCCGCGCCGGTGTGTCGCCCGCCGCCTAACGGCGGCGGGCATCTTTCTTCTCGGGCTTGCGGGCTGCGCCACGCCGCAGCTGCAGGCCCTGGTCGGGAGCGATTCCTCCGGAATCCCGCAGCGCGCCGAGATCGGCGCGGTTCCGTTTTATCCGCAGGACGACTATCAATGCGGTCCGGCCGCTCTCGCGATGGTGCTCGGGGCCGGGGGCAAGACGATTGAGCCGGAGGCGCTGCGGCCGCAGGTCTATCTCCCGGATCGGCACGGGAGCCTGCAGATCGAGATGCTGGCGGCGGCGCGCCGCAACGGCTTTGTCGCGATCGAGCTCAAGCCGAACCTTGCGGATCTCCTCACCGAGACCGCCGCGGGAAACCCAGTGATCGTGCTGCAGAACCTCGCGCTGGACTCGCATCCGGTCTGGCACTACGCGGTCGCGGTCGGCTATGACCTCAAGGCGCGCAGCATCACATTGCGCTCGGGCGAAGAGCGGCGCCTGCTGATGCCGCTGAGCACGTTTGAGCGCACGTGGCAGCGCGGCGGCTATTGGGCGATGCTCGCGCTGCCGCCGCGACGCTTGCCGGCGAGTGTGGCTGCAGGCGACTATTTGAGCGCCGTGGCGCGGCTCGAGAAGACCGGTCCGCCCGCGTCGGCGCGGGGAGCCTACGAGCGCGCACTCGAGCGCTGGCCTGACCAGCTCGTGGCGCTCATGGGCTTGGGAAATACCGCCTATCGGGCCGGCGACTACGAGACGGCGGAACGGGCCTTCCGGCGGGCCGTTCTCGCTCATCCGCGGTCGGCCGCCGCGCACAACAATCTGGCGCAAACCCTCGCGGACCTCGACCGTCACGACGAGGCCCTCGCCGAAGCGCGCGTGGCGGTCGGCCTCGGCGGCCCGCAAGAGGACACGTCGATCCGCACGCTGGATGCCATCGTATCGCGCACCGGCCGGGGCGAGCAGGAATGGCACCGGTGATCCGACGTGATGGCGATGCATCGTGGGACGCCAGTGCACAACCTCTGGACCGGACTGAGGCAGATCCTTTCGCACGGCACCATCACCGTGCTCGCTGTCGCGATCGCTTTCTCGCTCCCCGGCATAGCGAACTACATCCTGAACGAGTGGTGGCCTGAGGTCCAGAACAACGCGAATCTCCTGCTCGCGACCGAAGTCGGCCTGGCGTCGGTCCTCGCGTTGCTGTTCAACCTGGCGAAGATCGCCTGGGATCACCGCCGGCGGGTCCTCACCGCGCGGCTCGCATCCCTCGTGTACGCACGCAACGCCGGCGCCGGCTGGTGGTCAAGCCGGCGGGAACGCGCTCTGGTGAGCGAGCTTCCGGCCGCGCGCGACGCTTTCGTGCTGACCTTGACCGGCTACGACACCTTCGTCGCAGACGACAGCCTGCTGCGAGGTGTGATCGAGAAGGCCTACGAGATCCGCGTGATGCTGGTCAACCCGGTTGGACGAGCGCTGCGCGAGCGGGCGGATTCCCTGCCACCGGGGATCACCGTGCTCACGCTGCACACCGAGATCGAGGCGGTTGTCGCGTATCTCTCGCGGCTGCGCAAGTTCGGCAAGAAGGTGACCCTCAAGTTCTACGACGAGGAACCGTTCTGGAAGCTCATCGTGCTCGGCGACTATGTCTGGGTGCAGCATTGCCACAGCGGATTCGCGGTCAAGGAGCAGCCCGAATTCGTTTTCGCCCTGCAGCAGCGCGAGCCGCGACACGGCCTTTTCGTGCCCTTCTACATGGTGTTCCTGAACCAGTGGAACGACGCCCGTCATCCCGAGTACGATTTCGACACGAACGAGCTGGTCTACCGCGACGCTTCGGGAAAGGAAACGCGCCGGGATGTACTGGTTGCTCCGATCGACGGCACTGCGGTGCCGTTGCCTGCTCCCCAGGCGTCCTCCGCAGCAGCGGCTGAAGCGGCGCTGCTGCGCCGCCCGGCGCCCGAGCGCACCGCAGCCCTCTAGACCGAGATCGGAGCTTTGATCGCGGGGTGGGGATCGTACCCCTCGAGGGTGAAGTCCTTGTAGCGAAATCCAAAGATATCCCTCACCGCCGGGTTGAGCAGCATGCGCGGAAGCGCCTTAGGGGTGCGAGAGAGTTGCTCTTTCGCCTCAATTTGGTGATTCACATACAGATGAGCGTCGCCTAGCGAAAGCACGAGATCACCAGGCTTCAATTTGCACACCTGTGACATCATCAGCGTGAGCAGAGCGTAGGATGCGATATTGAACGGCACACCAAGGAATATATCGGCGCTGCGCTGGTACATGTGGCAAGAAAGCTGCCCATCGGCAACATAGAACTGGAACAGCATGTGGCACGGAGGAAGCTTCATCTTGTCGATTTCGGCAGGGTTCCAAGCTGTGACAATGTGGCGTCGGGAATCGGGCCGGGTACAGATCGAATCCACGACTCGCGCGATCTGGTCGACCGCTCCGCCGTCCGGAGTGGGCCAGCTGCGCCACTGGGAGCCGTACACAGGTCCGAGCTCGCCATTGTCGTCAGCCCATTCGTTCCAGATCGATACACCATTGTCCTGAAGCCAACGCACGTTCGTGTCACCTCTTAGAAACCATAAGAGCTCGTAGGCGACCGATTTGAAATGGATTTTTTTTGTCGTGAGCAGTGGAAATCCTTTGGCAAGATCGAATCGCATTTGCCAGCCGAACGTGGAAATCGTTCCGATACCGGTGCGGTCGCTCTTCTTGTGCCCGTGGTCGAGCACGTGACGCATTAGTTGGAGGTAGGGTTCCATCTCAAAATGAAATCGCGCTGTTCTGACTTGAGGGACGCGTCTGCGGTGGCACCGCGTGCCAAACCCAGACGACTGCGAGAGTGAAGGCAATATAGACAGTCGCGAATACCCATTCCGGGAAATTGTAGTAGAGGAGGCGTGCGACCCAACGGCCAATGAAGCTCCGCTGCTCGGGCCCGGCACCCCTAATCAAGTCTTCCCAAATCGTGAGGGGGCAGGTGATCCCGAGCAAGGCCTCGGTCGTGACGAACGCGATCGCGGTCAGGTGGAGAATGCGGAACGTGCGGTTGCGCACCCAACTCCAATTTCGCGCACCTAGAAGGATGAGAATGAAGCCCCCGACGACGAACAGGACGAACAAACCATGGACGACCAGTATGGCGTCGGCAAGGATCGTGCTCATCGCTCTCCCGGCTCGCCAGAGGCAACCGGGCGCGAGGAGTCTGCACTCCACTCGCTCCAAGAGCCGGGATACAGGCGGGCGCCGCGCAGTCCCGCCACCTCCATCGCGAGAAGGTTGTGGCACGCGGACACGCCTGAACCGCAGTAGCTCACCACTTCGCCAGCACTCGCGGCGCCGAGCAGGGCGCTGAGCTCCGCCTTGAGCGCCTCGGGTGCCTTGAAGCGGCCGCTCGCGTCGAGGTTGTCGCGGTAGAAGCGGTTGCGCGCGCTGGGGA